>Ga0066789_10000084_pt1 | contig 26803 bp, 23 predicted proteins | sample OrgsoiDNA2013049_FD_70960 | JGI IMG/M metagenome (GOLD analysis project Ga0066789, IMG submission 70960) | Permafrost soil microbial communities from the Arctic, to analyse light accelerated degradation of dissolved organic matter (DOM) -... | ecosystem: Environmental > Terrestrial > Soil >...
GATGGTGTCGGCACCTAGTCAAACCACCCCAGGTCCTTTGTATCCGGCATCGCAAACGGCTTGTCAAAGAAATCGAGTACCGTTCGATTAAAGCGTGGCGGGTCTTGCGCGGGGATCATGTGCGTTGCGCCGGGGAAGATGGCCAGTTGTGACTTTGGCATTGCGTGGAACATTCTTAATGTATGCTCGTCGCGGATCACATCGCGGTCGCCGGCCATGACCAGCGTCGGAACTTGTATGCGGGTCAAGTCAGCCAGTGGTATGTGTGGCTGATTCCCCAGCAGGTCGAGAAATTGCAACTGTAGTTGCAAAGGCTTCGGGTTGTTGCTTTGCGCAAGTTCCGCAGTGATACGGTTACGCATGCGTACGATGCCATCTACCGCCCATGGGTAGGCGGCATCCGGCTCGAGATTTGCACCCATCACGGCCAGCATGCTCACCTTGTCGGGATGGTGAATGGTCAACAGCAGACCGATGATGCCACCATCACTCCAGCCCAGTACCTTCACATGATCGAGCTCTAAGTGCTCCAGTAGCGCATTGATATCTTCGGACATCTGTTCGTAGGTAAGCGCGGTCGTACCAAGCTCCGACTTGCCCTGTCCGCGACTATCCATGGCAATGACCTTGTGGCGCCTGGAAAGAGCGTCAATCTGTCCCTTGAAACTGTTGATCGATTCACCGTTGCCGTGAATCAGTAACAGCGGCAAGCCACCGCCGTAGGTTTCGTAGTAGAAGCGATTGCCATTGAATACGAAGGTGTTGCCAGCGGCAGAGTTGCTGCCATATGCGTTTGCGGCTAGCTGCGTTGCGGCCGTTGCCTGACAGCCGCCGACCAGTGTGGCAAGACCGGCGATGCCCACGAATAGAGCGAAAAAGAATGACGGCTTCATTATTTTTCCTATTTGTTTTGGAATGAAAAAGCGGTCGTGCCCTTTTGAAAGTATAAACGAGAAGAAATTGGTTCAGTTAATGACTGCGTGCCTTGGCCCGGGAGTTGCCTCTCGACCCCGTAACCGCCGGCCAAAATATGTTCAGCCGCGTGCAGCGATGGTCCGCCGCCTTTGATTACTCGTTACCGCGACCACAATTGCGCGAATCGCTCGCCAGGTGCAATGCGTTTCAAGAGGATCTGCGCCGCTACAAATTACTGTTCCCGCCCGCGAAGCCGGCTTCGTAGGCAGTGCGTAGCATCGAATTTCCCGCTTAAAGCCGTCGGCTAGAAATACCCCGATCCCGGCCACCCATCGTGTCGCTGAAACGTTCGAGGTGAAAGTCGGTATCGCCCAGGCTAAGATCGATCATGGTCAGGCGCTTGAAGTAGTGGCTCACGATGAGGTCATCGACCACACCCATCGCTCCGTGCATTTGCACCGCTTGCTGTCCGACCAGGCGCGCCGCCTGTCCGATGTACGCCTTGGCCCCCGATATGGCGCGGCGGCGCTTGGCGGCATCTTCGGAATCCGCGTAGACCGCCGCGTTGACGGCCATCGAACGCGCCTGCTCGGCGGCGATGAACATGTCCGCCATGCGGTGCTGCAACGCCTGAAACTTGCCGATGGGGACGCCGAATTGCTTGCGGGTCTTTAGATAATCAAGCGTCACCTCGTTCAGCGCCACGATGATGCCGACGGCCTCGGCGCAGAGGGCGGCGATGCCTCTGTCCACCGCGCGCTCGACGATGACCAGCCCCTCCCCCGCTGCGCCGATCAGCCCAGTCGCATCGACGGCCACATCGTTGAGCCGCAAATCTGCGGCGCGGCCGCCCGACTGCGTGGGATAGGCAAACAGCGACATGCCGGCGGCCTCGCGTCCGACCAAGAACACGGAAATGCCTTGAGCGTCGCCCCTAAGGCCGGAACTGCGCGCCGATACCAGAAAATAATCGGCTGAAGGGGCGTCGAGCACCACCGTTTTTTCCCCGGTCAAGCGCCATCCCCCGCCGCCGCGCACAGCCGCGCACGCGACGTGAGATAAATCATATCGCCCTGCAGCCTCGTAACACGCGAGCGCCGCCTTAATTTCCCCGGCGCCCATCCGCTGCAGCATATTTCCTTTGAGCGGCTCCGCCCCGGCGTCGCGGATCAGTCCGCCGCACATCACGATCGTGCTCAAGAAGGGTTCCAACAGCAAACCGCGTCCGATGAGTTCCATCACCAGCATGATGTCGACGGCATTGCCGCCGAGGCCGCCCGATTCTTCCGGGAACGGCATCGCCAGCAACCCAAGTTCCGCGTAGCGCGCCCAGGCTTCGGCGGAAAACCCCAGCGCCGTACGCGTGAGCTCGCGCCGCCGCTCGAAGCCGTAGTCGCGGCCGATGAAGCGCTGCAATGTTTCCTGCAGGGCCAATTGCTCGTTGCTGTAGGTGAAATCCATGGCGGTGCGCTGGGAGCCTGTCTCCTACAGACCCAGGATCAGCTGCGAAATGATGTTTTTCTGAATTTCGGTTGAGCCCGCGTAAATCGTGGTCTTGCGCAAATTGAAGTACTGGCCCGAGAGCGGCGGCGCGTACGCACGGTAATGCCGCGCGAACAAGGGGTCCGCAATCCACTCCGTCTCGAGAGCCTCACTTAGGTAAGGCAGCGCATCGGGCCCGAGCGCCTGCATTTGCAGCTCGGCCAGCGCTTGCTGAATCTCCGAGCCCTTGATCTTGAGCACCGAGACCTCCGGCCCGAGCGCGCGCGATTCGTGCGCCGTGGCCGACAGTACTCGAAGATTGGTGATCTCGAGCGCCATCAGCTCGAGCTCCACCTGGGCGATGCGGTCGCGAAAGCGCGAGTCCTCGATCAAAGGCCGGCCATAGGCCATTTGCTGCCCGGCGATTTCCTTGAGTTTCTTCAAGGCGCGCTTGCAGTAGCCGATGCCGGCGTTGTTGGTGCGCTCGTGCGTCAGCAGAAATTTCGCATAGGTCCAGCCCTTGTTTTCCTCGCCGATCAGGTTTTGTGCCGGCACTTTCACGTTATCGAACCAGATCTCGTTGATTTCGTGCTCACCGTCGAGCATGGTGATGGGCTTCACCGTAATTCCGGGCGATTTCATGTCGATCAGGAGAAACGAAATGCCCTGCTGCGGGCGCCCTTCCGAACTGGTGCGCACCAGGCAAAAAATCCAGTCGGCGTACTGGCCCAGGGTGTTCCAGGTTTTCTGGCCATTGACGAGATAGTGATCGCCTTGGGCGTGCGCGCTGGTCCGCAAGCTGGCGAGATCGGAGCCGGAACCCGGCTCGGAATAGCCCTGACACCACCAATCATCGGCGCAGAGGATTCGCGGCAGGAAATATTCCTGCTGTGCTGCGTTGGCGAATGTCATCAACACCGGCGCCAGCATCTTCAATGAGAACGCATTCTGCGGCGGCGCGCCGATATCGGCCCGCTCTTCCTCGAAAATGTGTTGCTGGATGACGTTCCAGCCGGTCCCACCGAAGCGCTGCGGCCACATCACGGCGCCCCAGCCATGACGATGAAGTATTTTCTGCCAGCGCGTCATGTCGCCCTTAACAAACCGCTTCCCCAAGCTCATTCTTGTGCGGATGTCTGCGGGCAGCTCGGCCTCGAGAAAGGCGCGCACCTGAACGCGAAAGGCCTCCTCGTCGGGGGTGTATTTCAGGTCCATGGGATTTCGTCGATCATCACCACCACTTTGCCGCGCGCCCGGCGTGCGCCGAGCGCGGCGATCGCTTCGCCACCGCGCGCCAGCGGATAGCGCTCGGTCACGGCCGGCTTGATTCGCCCTTCGCGATACAAGTCCATCAGGGCCGCCACATTGGCGGCGTGCAGCGCAGGATTCCGGGCAGTGAAATCGCCCCAGAAGACACCGATGATCTGGCAGCTCTTGAGCAGCGGCAGATTGAGCGGCAGCTCCGGTATGCCCGCGGGGAACCCCACCACCAGGTGCCGCCCCTGATAGCCGATCGCGCGCAGCGCCGCTTCCGTGTAGTCGCCGCCCACGGCGTCGTAGATGACCTGGGCGCCGTCGGCGCCGCACACCGCTTTGAAGCGATCCGTAAGCGCGCGCGCCCCGGCCTTGTCAAGAGAGCCGACCGGATATTGAACGCCCTCGTCGGCGCCGTGATCGCGTGCCAGCGCAAGCTTCTCGGCGCTCGATGCGGCGGCCACGACGCGCGCGCCCATGGCCTTGCCGAGCTCGACCGCCGCGATGCCGACGCCGCCCGCTGCGCCGAGCACCAATAGGGTTTCGCCGGATCGCAATTGTGCCCGGTCCTTGAGCGCGTGTTGCGAGGTGCCATACGTCATGAGCAGCGCCGCCGCTTCGTCGAACGGCATGGCATCCGGAATCTTCCAGCAATTGCTGGCGAGCCCCACCGCCTTCTCGGCCATGCCGCTGCGCACCGGAGACAGCACCACCCGGTCGCCGACGCGAACGTTGCCGGCGCCCGTGCCCACGGCGTCGACCACTCCGGCAATCTCGGCGCCCGGAGCGAACGGACGCGGCGGCTTGAATTGATAGAGATCCTGGATGATCAAGAGATCGGGAAAGTTGACGCCGCAGGCGCGCACGGCGACGCGGACTTCGCCCGGGCCGGCCGCGGGTTCGGGAATATCTTCGAGCACCAAGGTTTCGGGACCACCGGGGTGCCTGCTGAGCAGCGCTTTCATGAATTTTTCGCTCGTTGGCTGGCGGCGGTCTCGCGATCCTGGAGCTCGCGCCACATGATTTTGCCGGCGCCCGATTTGGGCAGGGCGTCGACGAATTCGACGATTCTGGGGACTTTGTATGCCGCCATATTTTCACGGCACCAGTCGACGATGGCTTGCGCGTCGATACGGCCGCGCCATTCGCTTCTCGGCACGATGACGGCCTTGACGGTCTCGCCGCGATGCGCATCCAGTGCGCCGATGACGCAGGCTTCCAGAATCGCCGGATGCTGGTACATCAGGGACTCGACTTCAGTGGGCCAGACCTTGAAACCGGACGCGTTGATCATGCGCTTCAGCCGGTCGACCATAAAAAAATATCCGTCGTCGTCGACTCTGCCGAGATCGCCCGTGCGCAAGAAGCGCTTGCCGTCGATTTCGACCAACGCCTGGGCACTATCCAAAGGTTTATTCCAATAACCCAGAAATACCTGCGGAGCGTGGATGACGATTTCCCCGACCTCGCCGGCGGGCAGCTCGGTGAGCGTGACGGGGTCGACCACCCGCGAGTCGACGTCGTAGCTCGGGATGCCCAGGCACTGTTTCTTGGGGTGCTCGAGCGGATTGAGGTGCGTGGCCGCCATCGTTTCCGACAGTCCATAGCCCTCGTAATAGGTGACGCCCATGTCCAGCAGCCGTTGCGCGACCGCCGCCGGCATGGCAGCGCCGCCGCCGCTCAAGCGCCGTATCGAGCTCAAGTCGTAGTTCGCAATATTCGGGTTCGCGAAGAAATCCTGGATCATGGTCGGGACGGCGGTCCAGCTCGAAATCCGGTAGCGCTGCACGCACTCCGCGGCGGCGTTGCGGTCCCAGCGCGGCAACATCACCACGGTGTTGCCGATATACAAGGGACCATTCATGCCGCCCTGCATGCCGGTCACGTGAAACAAGGGGGCGACCGACATCAAGGTGATTTCGGGCTGCATAGCGAACCAGCGCATGCTCCCGACCAAGGTATGCATGACGCTGCGATGGGTGTGCATGCAACCCTTGGGTTGGCCCGTGGTGCCGGATGTGTAGGGCATGACGCACAGATCATCGGGGCCGGCGGTCAGAGGCCCGGGCCGCAAGCCGCTCGCGAGCACGTCGCGCCACTGCGTCACTCCCGGCGCGGCGAGTTCGAGGCGCGGTGCGGCAATGAAGTCCGGCACCGGTAAAGTCGTCGGCTTCTTGAGATAATCCGAATACGCAGCGACGATCACCGAGGTGAGCGAAGTCCCGAGCAGCGGCTCGATGCGGGGATAGAGTTCCTGCGACACGATCATCGTGCGCGCTTGCGCGTCGTCGGCAAAGCGCAGAATTTCCTGCGTCAGATTCATTGGGTTGAGAGGCACCACCACGGCGTTCGCGCGCAGGATCGCGTAGTAGCCGACGACGAACTGCGGACTGTTCTGCATTAACAGCAGCACGCGGTCGCCCTTGCGCACGCTGCATTGCTGCTCGAGAAAGCCCGCGACGCGCTCGGCTTCATCGAAAAATTCGGCGAAGGTAACCGCGGTATCGTAGAACACCAGAAAGGGCTTGTCCGGGTAGCGGCGCGCCGACACCTCGGCGTTATAGAACAGGTTGGTGGCCGGCGCGTCCAGAGTGCGCATCGCATGCGCCGGCCAGAATTTGAAGTGTCGATCGGACATCGGAGTTCGCGCGGCCCGGTCAGCGTTTCGACGTGACGGCGCCCGGCGTGACGGCGCCCGAGCCCGGAGCGGCCAGCCGATAACGCCCGAGCTCCAGCTTTCCGATCTGCTCGCGATGCACTTCGTCAGGACCATCCGCGAAACGCAGGGTGCGCGCACCGGCATAGGCGGCCGCCAGCGGGAAGTCGTCGCTGACGCCGCCGCCGCCGTGAACTTGGATGGCCCAGTCGATGACCTGGCAGGCCATGTTAGGCGCGGCAACCTTGATCATGGCGATCTCCTTCTTGGCGGCGCGGTTGCCGACGGTATCCATCATATAGGCGGCATTGAGCACCAGCCAGCGCGCCTGATCGATCAGGATCCGCGATTCGGCGATGCGCTCGAGCGTGACGCCCTGTTCCGATATGCGCCGCCCAAAGGCGACGCGCTGCTGGGCACGTAGGCACATCATTTCCAGCGCGCGCTCGGCCAGGCCGATCAAGCGCATGCAATGATGGATGCGTCCCGGTCCCAGACGTCCTTGCGCGATTTCAAAACCCCGGCCTTCACCGAGCAGGAGATTCTCCACGGGCACGCGCACGTCGACGAAATCGATTTGAGAGTGACCATGCGGCGCGTGATCGTAGCCGAATACGTGCAGTTGGCGCAGCCGCTTGACGCCGGGCGTGTTCAAGGGCACGAGAATCATCGACTGCTGGCTGTGAAGCGCCGCGGTCGGATTGGTTTTGCCCATGAAAATGAGGATTTCACAGCGAGGATCGCCGGCGCCGGAGGTCCACCACTTGCGACCGTTGATGACGTAATGATCACCGTCGCGCACGATGGAGGACTGGATATTCGTGGCATCGCTCGACGCCACGTCGGGTTCCGTCATCGCAAAGGCGGAGCGGATGCGCCCGTCGAGCAGCGGCTTGAGCCAGCGCTGCTGCTGTTCCGGAGTGGCGTAGCGGGCCAGCACTTCCATGTTGCCCGTGTCGGGGGCGGAGCAATTGAAGGCCTCCGGCGCAAGATGCGAGCGTCCCATGATCTCGCACAAAGGTGCGTACTCGAGGTTGGACAATCCCGCGCCGTGCTCGGACTCGGGCAGGAACAGATTCCACAGATTCTCCGCCCTTGCCTTGCGCTTCAACTCCTCCACGATCGCGGTGGCTCTCCAAGGATTGCCGTCGCGGCGATTTTTTTCCATTTCCTCATCGAAGCGCGGCTCCGCCGGGTAGACGTGTGCGTCCATGAAACGCTGCACTTGCTCCTGCAGTTGCCGAACCTTGTCGCTGTGCGAGAAATCCATGCTTGAAACCCTCTGAACTTATGCGTCGAATGATTGCCGGACCAGCGCCCACGCCTGTTCGGCCAGCGGCCGTGCCCGGCGGCCCGCCTCCAACGCCGTGGTGCTCGAAGCATTGCCTTGGATGGCGCGCGCCAGCACCCCTTGCAGAATCCCCGTCAGGCGGAACATGTTGAACGCCAAATAGTACGTCCAATCCTGCGGCGCCACCGGTGCTCGCCTAAGGCGGCGGCAGTAATCGGACACGCACTCCGCCTCGCTCGGGATCTGCAATGCCGCGAGGTCCAATCCTGCAAGCCCCCGGAATTGTTCGGCCGACAAATGGTATCGCATGCAAAGATACGCCAGATCGACGAGCGGATGTCCCAATGTCGACAACTCCCAGTCCAGCACCGCCAGGATTCGCGGCTCGCTCGGATGAAATATCGCGTTGTCGAGCCGGAAATCGCCGTGCACGATGGCGGTTTCCTCGTCGGCGGGTATGTGCTTCGGCAGCCATTCGATGAGCCGCTCCACGGCATCGATGGTTTCGGTTTCCGAAGCGCGGTATTGCTGCGTCCAGCGCGCCACCTGACGCTCGATGTACCGGCCGGGCTTGCCGTAATCGCCCAACCCCACGGCTGCGTAGTCAACGGAGTGCAGCGCGGCGATCACGCGCGTCATCTCGTCGTAGATCGCGCGGCGCTCAAGCGGAGCCACCTCGGGCAGCGTGGCATCCCAAAATAGGCGCCCTTCGACATAGTCCATTACATAAAATGCAGTGCCGATCACCGTCGGGTCCTCGCACAGCGCGTAGGCCTTCGCCACAGGCACGTCCGTGTTGGCCAGTGCGACGATCGCACGATATTCGCGGTCGACGGCATGCGCCGACGGCAACAGCTTGCCCGGCGGCTTTCGCCGCAGCACGTATCGATGGTTGGCCGACTGCACCAGGAACGTGGGGTTCGACTGCCCACCGGCGAATTGGCGCACGCCGACGGAACCTCTGAATCCCTCGATATGCTCCTGCATCCAGGCGGTTAGGCGCGCCGTGTCGAACTCGTGTTGCGCCGGGGGAGCGCGCAATCCCGCGGCCGGGCTGCTCACGCCGCGGCCTTCATGCAATCGACGCGCCGCCGTCCACGGCGATGTACTGGCCCGTCACGTGGCGCGACGCGTCCGACGCAAGGTAAACCGCGGCGCCCTGCAGATCGGTGTCCCCGCCGAGACGCCCCAGTGGAGTAGCCTTGATCACCGAGGCCTCGATCGTTTCGAGCAAGCCGCTCGACATCTTCGACGGGAAAAAGCCCGGGCAAATCGCATTGACGCGAATGCCGTAGGCGCCCCATTCCGCGGCGAGAGCTCGCGTCAGGTGCAAGGCCGCCGACTTCGAAGCATAGTAAGCGGCCGCCTTCATTCGCGCACCGACCCGCAGCGCCGCGACCGAGGCGACGACGATGATGTTGCCTGCGTGTTGCGGAATGAAGCAGCGTTTGGCGACCGCTTGGCTCAGCATGAAGACACTGGTGGCGTTCAAGGTCATGACCTTGTTCCAGGCTTCGAGTGGATATTCCTCGGCCGGTGCGCCCCAACTCGTGCCGGCATTGTTGACCAGGATATGGATCGCACCGTAATGTCCTGCCGCAGCCTCGACCAGCGCGGGCACTTGTTCCGGCTTGCTGAGATCATTGACCACGGTCAGGGCATCGATGCCCTGCTTCGCAAGCGTTGCCTTGGCTTCCTCGAGTTCGTCGGCCTTGCGCGCGCTGATCGCAATTCTCGCGCCCATTTCCCCAAGACCCTGCGCGATCTGCAGCCCGAGGCCGCGCGACCCGCCGGTGATGAGAGCCACCTTGCCCTTCAACTCGAACAACTCGCGCACTCCCATTCAGGCCACCTCGAACAGACCGGCGGCGCCCTGGCCGCCGCCGATGCACATGGTGACGACCACGAGCCTGGCGCCGCGCCGCTTGCCTTCGATCAGTGCATGACCGGTCAGGCGCGCACCGCTGACCCCGTAGGGATGGCCGACCGCGATGGCGCCGCCATTGACGTTCAACCGCTCATCGGGAATGCCCAACTTGTCCCGGCAGTAGAGAACCTGGCAGGCGAAGGCCTCGTTCAGTTCCCATAGATCGATGTCGCTGACCTTATAGCCCGTGCGCTGCAAGAGGCGCGGTACGGCATAGATCGGGCCAATGCCCATCTCGTCCGGCTCGCAGCCGGCAACGGCGAAGCCGCGGAAAATCCCCAACGGTTTGATGCCGCGCCGTTCCGCCAGCTTGCCGTCCATCACGACCACCGCGCTACTGCCGTCGGAGAATTGGCTGGCATTACCCGCCGTGACGACCCCGCCGGGTATGGCCGGGCGAATTTGTGCGACGGCTTCGAGCGTGGTGTCGGGGCGTATGCCCTCATCGCTCGCGATGGTGACCTCGCGCGTGCCGAGAGCGCCGGTCGCCTTGTCGGCGACGCCCATCAGGGTGGTCATCGGCACAATCTCGTCCTTGAACTTACCCGCGGCCTGCGCGGCCGCTGCGCGCAGCTGGCTGCGGACTCCGTATTCATCCTGAGCCTCTTTGGCTATGTGGTAGCGCTTGGCGACCTGTTCGGCGGTCTGCAACATGTTCCAGTACAGGGTGGGCTTGTGCTCGTCCAACCATGGATCGCGGCGCATATGCGTATTCACCTCGTTCTGCACGCACGAAATGCTCTCCACGCCCCCGGCGACGATCACCGTGGCGCCCTCGGTCATGATCCGTTGCGCCGCGAGCGCGATCGACTGCAATCCCGAGCTGCAGAAACGGTTGATGCTCAAGCCCGCCGTGGTCACCGGAAGTCCGGCACGCAGCGCAATCGCGCGCGCAACGTTGCCGCCCGTCGTGCCCTCACCGAAAGTGGAGCCCATGATGACGTCCTCGACTTCGGCGGGCTCGATGCCGGCGCGCTCCACCGCGTGCCGCACCGAATGCGCGCCGAGAGTGGCGCCGTAAGTCATGTTGAACGCACCCTTCCAGCTCTTGCCGAGGCCGGTGCGCGCCGTTGATACGATGACCGCTTCTGTCACTTAGGTTGTCCTTTGAATCCGTTGAATGTCTGACCTTGATGGGCCAGACGCGTGAGCAGCGGCGCCGGCGTCCAAACGCCCAAGTCGCTGCCGGGCTGTGCCGCGATGTTCTTAAGGGCGCGCTCGATGACGTGCAGACCCGTCTGGTCCGCGAAGAACATGGGTCCGCCGCGGTAGGCGGGGAAACCATAGCCGTTGAGGTAGACGAGGTCGATGTCCGAAGCCCGCTGCGCGATGCCGTCCTCGAGAATGCGGGCGCCTTCGTTGATCAGCGCGTAAATACAGCGCTCGACGATTTCCTGCGAACCCACCTTGCGCGGCGTGATGCCTCTTTTCCGGCGGTACTCTTCAATGGTGGCCGTCACCTTGGGATCCGGAATCGGATGCCGTGAACCCGTTTCGTAGCGATACCACCCGGCGCCGGTTTTTTGGCCGAATCGGCCCGCTTCGCACAAAACGTCCGATACGTTGGAGAAATCGCGGTCGGGAAACTCGGCCGATCGGCGTTTGCGCAGTGCCCAGCCGATATCGAGACCGGCGAGATCGCCCACGCGAAACGGTCCCATCGCCATGCCGAAGTCCTGCAGCGCCGCGTCGATTTGCTGCGGCAACGCGCCGAACATGATCAGATCGTGCGCGGCCGCGCCGTATCGGGCCAGCATGCGGTTGCCGATGAAGCCGTCGCAGACGCCCGACACCACGGCGATCTTGCCCATGGTTTTGGACAAGCGCATGGCGGTCGCCAACACGTCTTTCGCCGTCTTGGCGCCGCGCACCACTTCGAGCAGGCGCATCACATTGGCCGGGCTGAAGAAATGCAGTCCGATCACATCCTGCGGACGCCGCGTGAATTTCGCGATCTCGTCGAGATCGAGTGCCGAGGTGTTGGAGGCGAGTATCGCGCCCTGCCGGATCAGGCCGTCGAGGGTCTCGAAGACCTGGCGCTTCACGTCCATGTTCTCGAACACGGCCTCGATAACCAAATCGACGTCGCGCAACAAGGCATAGTCCAGGGTCGGCGTGATCAGGGCCAATCGCTGCGCGAGGCTGGCCTCGTTGAGCGTGCCCTTGCGCAGCGCGCCCTGATAGTTGCGGCGGATGTTGGCGAGTCCGCGGTCGAGCGCATCCCGCCCGGTCTCCAGCAGCACGACCGGCAGGCCGGCGTTGATGAGGCTCATCGTGATGCCTCCGCCCATGGTGCCCGCGCCGATGACACCGATCTTGGCGATGGGCCGGGTCGGCGTGCCGTCCGGCACGTCGAGGATGTGGGAAGCCGCTCGTTCTGCCTGAAAGACGTGGCGCAGCGCCGCTGACTCCGGCGAGAGCATCAACGTGGTGAACAGCTCGCGCTCCCGCTTGAGTCCCGCCTCAAAGGGCTTCCCGACCGCCGCCGCCACCGCTTCGATACAGGCCAGCGGCGCGGGATACGGACCCGCCACCGCTTTGACGGTATTGCGCGCGAACTGGAGGTAGGCCTCGGCGTTCGGCATGTCGAGCTTCAAGTCGCGCACCTTTTTAAGCGCCATCTTTTCCGCAACCACTCGGCGCGCGAAGCGCAAGGCGCTCTCCAGCAAGTCGCCGTCGCCGAAGGCATCGAACAGTGGGGTCGCTTTAAGCTTCTCCGAGGCGATCGTCGCACCCGAGACGATCATGTTGAGCGCGGCCTCGACGCCGAGCAGTCGCGGTAACCGCTGAGTACCGCCGGCGCCGGGCAGCAACCCTAGCTTCACTTCCGGCAGTGCAATTTTCGCGCCCGGGGCGCCGACTCGGTAGTGGCACCCCATCGCCAATTCGAGACCGCCGCCCATGCACACTCCGCCGACGGCGGCGATCACCGGTTTGGCGCTGTCTTCGATCTCGCTGATCACGGTCCGCAGGTTTGGATGAGCCACGGCCTTGGGGGTGCCGAACTCACGGATGTCGGCGCCGCCGGAAAAACCCGCCCCCGAGCCGATCAATACGATGGCTGCGACTAAAGGATCGGCATTCGCGCGGTCAAGACCCGCGACCAACGCTTCGCGCAACTCGAAACCGAGGCTGTTGACCGGCGGATTGTCGAGTTTGAGGACGGCAATACCATCCCTGATCTCGAAACTCAGCTTATTCGTGCTCATTCAATTCCACTATGCAGAACCGAGTTCCGCCCTATTGGGTAATGTAGCAGCGTGTGCCTGCCTTTGAAAGACGCGCTTAAGCGGACTATGCCCGCTCAAATGCCAGCGCCGCCCCTTGTCCGACTCCCACGCACATCGTGGCCAAACCAAACCGGCCCGAGCGGCGCAGCAACTCCTGCACCGCGGCTCCCGCGATGCGCGCGCCCGACATGCCGAGCGGATGACCCAAAGCGATCGCCCCGCCATTGCTGTTGACGTGTTCGGCGTCGTCGGCAAACCCCAACGCTCGCATGCAGGCCAAGGCTTGCGAGGCGAATGCCTCGTTGAGTTCGATCACGTCGAAATCCGACACCTTCAAGCGCAGCCGGTTTGCGAGCTTCTCGACCGCCGGGACCGGTCCCACTCCCATGATTCGCGGCGCGACTCCCGCGGACGCAAAGCCGAGCACGCGCGCGCGGGCTTTGAGCCCGTATTTCTCAACCGCCGCGCCGGACGCCAATAGCAGCGCCGCGGCACCGTCGTTGATTCCCGAGGCGTTGCCGGCCGTGACCGTACCACCGGGGCGCACCACGGGCTTCAACTTTGCGAGCGCCTCGAGGGTGGTTTCCGGACGTAGTTGCTCGTCGCGTTCGAAGATCTGGGCAGGCGCTCCTCTTGCTTGAGGAACGATCACGGGCACGATCTCTGCGGCGAACACGCCGGCATCCCGGGCGCGCGCCGCGCGCTGCTGGGAACGCCACGCGAACGCGTCCTGATCCTCGCGCGAAACATTGAAGTCGGCAGCGACATTTTCGCCGGTTTCAGGCATGGAATCGACGCCGTACAAAACTTTCATTTGCGCGTTCACGAAGCGCCAGCCGATGGTCGTGTCATGGATATCCGCCGTGCGCTGGAATGCACGCTCTGCCTTCCCCATCACGAAGGGAGCGCGCGTCATGGACTCGACGCCACCGGCAATGGCGAGTTCGATTTCGCCCGCACGGATGGCGCGAGCCGCCCCCGCCACTGCATCCAATCCGGACGCACACAACCGATTGAGCGTCACACCGGGCACGTGCGCCGGCAGCCCGGAGAGCAGCAGCGCCATGCGCGCGACGTTTCGATTGTCTTCTCCAGCCTGGTTGGCGCAACCCATGAACACTTCGTCGATGGCTTCGCCGACGCCGTGCCGCGCGACCAGATGTTTGATCGCGGCCGCCGCCAAATCATCGGCACGCACGCGCGCCAAACCGCCTTCATAGCGTCCGATCGCCGTGCGCACGAAATCACAGATAAAGGCTTCGCTCATCGACGCGGCTTCTGATCTAAACATGCGCCCGCTTGAACAAACTCACCAACTCGCCCCACGCACGTTCGGCCTGCGCCTCGTTATAAATCGGCTTGCCGGCGGCCTTCGGCATGTCCTTCACGCACCAGCCATGCAAGCAGCCGTCATATACTTCAATTTTCGCCTGCAGTTTCGCCGACTTGAATGCTTCATCCAGTTTGGTCTTCGCGTCAGGCTGCCGCTGATCGTCATTCATCGCAATTCCGAAGTAGTATTGCGCTTTCATTTTCGGTATCAGCAGATGCGGGCTGTCCGGCTTATCGGTCACCAGCCCTCCGCCGTGGAACGACGCACCGGCGCCGATTCGATCGGGGTTGGCGGCGGCCGCCTGCATGGTCATCGGACCGCCCATGCAGTAACCGAACACGCCCATCTTGGCGTTCTTATTGACCGAGGCTTGTGAATCCAGGAATTTTACGTACGCCGACGCGTCCTGCATGACGGCGTCGCTCGTCAACGGCGCACGCAATACATCGATTTTCGCCCGATCGGTCGGGTTGTTGAAATCAATATCGGGCGACAAACCGGGGGGTTTGGTCGTGCGGTAAAACGGATTCGGTACGAGCACGGTGAATCCATCTGCGGCCAGGCGCTTCGCCATGTCGCGCATGGTCGGGCGCAGTCCGAACACATCGGGAAACAGAATGACGCCCGGCCAAGAGCCTGTTTGCGGACGGATCAGCGCGGCGTCGCAGACCCCCGCGGCGGTCGTTACCTGCACGTCCGTGTCCACCATCTGCGCCGCGGCGGCGCCGGAAGCACCCGTCGCCGCAGCAACGCCCGCGGCGATGGAAAGCGCGGTGAACTCCCGCCGCGAGATCGTGTTGGGTTCGTCGGCCATGATACCCCCTTAAGCTTTAGGCGAAGATTTGATTGTCCTATATTATAGGCCTCGTCACCGGCGCACGATCAAGGCATCGACGGCGACCAACTCGCGGTGACGGGTACCGGGGTAATATAATCTTGTGAACACACTGCAAGGCAAAATTGCCCTCGTCACCGGTGCGGCCAGCGGCATCGGGCGCGCCAGCGCGCTTCTGTTCGCAGCGGAAGGCGCCACCGTCGTCGCGCTGGATCGCGCTCCCGAAGTCGAGGCGACGGCGGCGGCGATTGAATCGCGCGGCGGGCGCGCCGTCGCGCTGGTCAGAGATTCCTCGGCGGAAGAAGATGTGGCCGGTGCAGTGGCCCTCGCGGTCAGGGAATATGGGAGCCTCGACGTGTGCTACGCGAATGCCGGCATCAGCGGGGGCCTGGTGCCGTTCTTCGAGGAAACCGTCGAGCGCTGGACCGAAGTTCTCAAGATCAACCTGATCGGAACATTTCTCGCGGCCAAGTATGCGGCGCTCGCGATGGTGAAGCAGCGGCGCGGCTCGATCATCTGCACGGCGTCGGTCGCCGGGTTGCGCTCCGGCGCCGGCGGCCTACCCTACAGCGCCAGCAAAGCCGGGGTCATCAGCCTGGTGCAAACGGCAGCCAACCAGCTCGCGGGCACCGGGGTCCGCATCAACGCCATTTGTCCGGGCCTGATCGAAACCGGAATGACCCGCCCGATATTCGAACAGGCGCGGGCCCGCGGCAGCGAACGCAAGATCGGACAGCTCAATCCCCTGCGCCGGCCCGGGGTTCCCGACGAGATCGCGCAGACAGCGCTGTTTCTGGCGTCCGATGCCTCGTCGTATGTCGATGGTCAGGCCATCGCCGTGGACGGCGGTCTATCCACATCGCATCCCGTCGTCATCAAGCAGGAACGGTAGCCCCATGAATCCCATCAATGCGTCGATTGTTGCCGGAACGATGGCGCTGACGGCGGCTTCGACGCACGCCGGCGCCGCGGTGTTTGGAGCGGCAAATCCATTCTATTCACCCAGCACGCTGCCCTTTCACGCCCCGCCCTTCGACAGGATCAAGGACGAGGATTATCTGCCCGCGATCGAAGCCGGCATGGCCGGGCAACTCGCCGAGATGGAGCGGATTGCGGACAATCCCGCTCGACCCACCTTCGATAACACCTTCGTTGCCATGGAGAAAAGCGGGCGTCTCCTGCATCGGGCCCGGGCCGCATTCAGGGCCGTCAGCGAGGCCAATACGAATCCCACGCTGCAGAGCGCGAAGACTGAGCTTGCGCCAAAGATCGCGGCGCACGAGGATGCCATCCATCTCAACAAGAAGCTTTTCAAGCGCATTGCCGCCGTGTATCAGAAGCGCGCGGCGCTCAAGCTCGATCCGGAATCGCTGCGACTGGTCGAAGTCACCTATGACGAGTTCGTTCACGCCGGCGCGAACCTCACGGACGGGGATAAGGCGCAGCTCAAGAAACTCAACGAAGAAGCCTCGACTCTATCAAATGCGTTTTCGACGAAATTGCTGGAGGCAACCAAAGAAGGCGCCTATTCAACCACCGTTCCAACGGCGCTTGCCGGCCTCAGCGATGCGCAGCTTTCCGCCGCCGCTCAGGCGGCACAGAGCCGCAAAGCCGAGGGATATGTGATCCCGCTGCAGAACACCACCCAACAGCCGGTGCTCGCATCTCTGAGCGTTCGTGCCACCCGCGATGCCGTCTTTCAGAACTCGTGGAACCGCGCGGAACGCGGCGACGCGAACGATACGCGCGCCACCATCGCGCGCTTGGCGCAGCTTCGCGCGCAGCGGGCGAAACTCCTGGGTTTCTCGAGCCACGCCGCGTGGAAGCTCGAGGATCAGATGGCGAAGACGCCGCAAGCCGCACTCGAATTCATGGACGCTTTGGTGCCGGTCGCAACCGCGAAAGCGCTGAGCGAGGCTCAAGATATTCAGGCCGTGATCGACGCGCAGCAGGGGGGCTTTGCGCTGCAGCCGTGGGATTGGGCTTTTTACGGTGAACAAGTGCGCAAGGCAAAATACGATCTCAATGACGCCGAGATCAAGCCCTACTTCGAGCTCAACAATGTGCTCGAGAACGGTGTGTTCTTTGCGGCGAACCAGTTGTACGGAATCTCGTTCCGGGAGCGCAAGGACATTCCGGTTTATCACCCCGACGTGCGGACCTTCGATGTAACCGACGCCGATGGAACACCGCTGGCGGTGTTTTATTGCGATTACTTCAAGCGCGACAACAAGAATGGCGGCGCATGGATGTCCGTGTTCGTACAGCCGTCGAAACTGCTGGGCGACCGTGCCGTCGTCTATAACGTCGCCAACCTGCCGAAACCCGCGCCGGGTGAACCTGCTCTGATCAGCTTTGACGATGTGACGACGATGTTTCATGAGTTTGGCCATGCGCTTCACGGAATCTTTGCCAACACCCGGTATCCGACTCTTTCAGGACCCACCCCCGCACGTGATTTCGTCGAGTTTCCCTCGCAGTTCAATGAACACTGGGCCGTTTATCCGGCCGTTTTCGATCACTATGCACACCACTACAAAACGGGCGCCGCCATGCCGGGCGCCTTGGTGGAAAAAATCAAGAAGGCGAAGAACTTCGACGCCGGCTATGCGTTGACGGAGTTACTGGCTGCCGCCGAACTCGACATGCAATGGCATGTGCTGCCGGCGGACACGCCGCTCCAGGATCCGGACGAATTCGAAAGGCAGGCCCTCGCGAAAACACATCTCGACCTCCATGCGGTACCGCCGAGGTATCGATCCAGCTACTTCAGCCATATTTGGGCCAGCGGATATTCGGCCGGCTACTATGCATACCTCTGGACGCAGATGCTGGATGACGACGCGTACCAATGGTTCGACGATCATGGCGGCCTGAGCCGCGCGAATGGGGAGCGCTTTCGCCGCATGATTTTGGCGCGCGGCAATACGGAGAACCTCGCGGGCATTTATGAAGCTTGGCGCGGCAAGCGGCCGACCATCGACGCGATGATGAAGTACCGGGGATTTCGCCCGTGAGTCGCAGAGGTGTCCGGGCGGCGCTCGCCTCAGGTCTCGCTGCGATGGTGTGCGCGTCGCTGGCCGGATCCGCTCGTGCGGAACTCCCGTCGGACAGCGAGCGCGGCCCGCAGGTGGCGACGCTGGCCGTACCCGCCTCGAAACACTGGGTGTGGGTGAACGATTTCGTGTTTCCCCACATGTCCGACGGAATGGCGTACCTGATCGACGGCGATTCGGGGCGATATTTGGGAACTCTGAGCACGGGCTACAGTTTCGCGCACGTGCTGCTCTCCCGCGACGGCAAGCTCATTTATTCCCCGGAATCCTATTTCGCGCGCGGAACGCGCGGGAAACGCACGGACGTCGTCACCTTGTACGATTCCGGCACCTTGAAGCCGGTTGGGGAAATTGCGATACCGCCCAAGCGCTCGTCCAACGTGCCGATGATCGCGAACCAGGTACTGACGGACGACGATCGTTTCCTCTTGATCTACAACTTCACCCCGGCGCAGAGCGTGACAGTGGTCGATACGACGCTTCGCAAGTTCGTCCGTGAGGTCGAAACTCCGGGATGCGCATTGGTGTATCCGACCGGGCCGCGCTCGTTCTTCTCGGTTTGCGGCGACGGCTCGCTGTCGCTCATCGACCTCGACGACACCGGAGCGGCCCACCAGAAGCGCACGCAGCCGTTGTTCGACATGGCAGCCGATCCGGTGACCGAAAAGGCCGTCCGCGTCGGCAACCACTGGTATTTCGTTTCGTTTTCCGGGCGCATCTATCCGCTCGCCGTCGGTGCGCAGCAGGCGGTAATGGAAGCGAGCTGGTGGCTCACTTCCGACGCGGAACGCAAGGCGGGTTGGCGTCCCGGCGGCATGCAGCAACTCGCGGTGGATGCGCAAAAGTCGCGGCTGTACGCCATCATGCATCGCGGCGGCGTCGAGACCCATAAGGATCCGGGCAAGGACGTCTGGGTGTTCGATCTGTCGACCCGGCAGCGCGTGCAGCAATTCGCGCTCAAGAATTTGGCGAGTTCGATCCAACTCTCGAGCGACGCGCAACCGCTGCTGTATAGCATCTTTGTCGACGCCACGGACCTCGACATCTATGACGCCGGCAGCGGCAAGCTATTGCGATCCGTGGCACATGTCGGCACTTCACCGACAATCATGGTCACGCCCTAGAGGGTCCGGTGCTCGATCCTGTATTCGGATACTTGATCACGACCGCCATCGCACTCCTGTTCGCGAGCGCGGCCGCGCATAAATTGCGCAGCCTGGCGCACTTTACCGAGGTTTTTGCGGCCTATCGCCTGCTGCCCGATCAGACGGCGCGGCACCTGGCCTGGCTCATCCCCTGCCTCGAGCTTGGCGTAGCCGGCACCCTGCTCTGGGAACCAAGCCGGCGCATCGCGGTTGTATCCGCCGTCGCTTTATTGGTCGCTTACGCCTTAGGGGTGGGGCTCAACCTGCTTCGCGGGAGGCGCGATCTTGATTGCGGCTGCGGCGCGGCTCGCGTCCGCCGGGCGATATCGGCGTGGATGGTCTGGCGCAACCTGCTACTCGCGGCCGCTCTCGGAATCGCCGCGCTGCCATGGTCGGCCCGTCGTTTCAACTGGACCGACCTCCTGACCATCGCGGGCGGCCTCATTGCCGGCGTTACGCTGTATGCGCTCGTCGATGGATTGCTCGGCGACGTGGCGCCCAAGGCCGGCCTTCTAAGGAGAACGTCGTGACGGCACTTGCCGTGTCCAATGTGACGCTTTGGGTCGTGGTGATTGGCCTCTCCGTCGCATTGCTCGCGGTGGTCCGTCAGCTCGGCGTTCTGCACGAACGCATCGCGCCGGCGGGCGCGCTCATGCTTTCGAAGGGACTTAAAGTCGGCGAATTCGCCCCCAAGATCGCGGCTTCGGATCTCGAGGGGCGCTCGATCACCCTGGGAGCCGCGCGAACGGACGAGCGCACCACGCTGCTCATGTTCGTGTCGCCGACCTGCCCCGTATGCAAGACATTGCTGCCCGTATTGAAATCGAGCCTGGCGTCGGAGCGGGATTGGCTCGACATCATCCTGGCGAGCGACGGCGAAACTGCACACCAGCGGGAGTTCGTGCTGGCGCACCGCCTCGGCGGCTTCCCTTACATCGTTTCTGCCCCGCTCGGCATCGCCTATCAAGTGAGCCGGCTGCCATTTGCGGTTTTGATCGATGCGCAGGGCGTGCTCCGAGCGCGCGGAATCGTCAATTCTCGCGAACATTTGGAGAGCCTGTTCGAAGCCAAGCGCTTAGGGGTCGCATCGATTCAAGATTATTTTGAAGCCGCGGCGCAAAATAAAGCGATGATCCGACCGGTTGCCGGCGGCCGATGAGGAATGTCTATGCAATGGTTGGATGAGTTTTCGGAAGCTTCCGCCCGGGCGCTCGCGCGACGCACGTCGCGCAGAAGCGTGCTCGCCGGTATTGGATCCTTTCTGCTGGGCGCGACGGCAGTGCCGTTGCTGCCGGTTGCGCGCGGCGCCGAAACTCAACCGGCAGGCGGCGCGGCCAACGCGGATCCGGGCGACCCCTCGTCTTGCGACTATTGGCGGCATTGCGCAATCGACGGGTTTTTGTGCGGGTGTTGCGGCGGATCGCAAACGACGTGCCCGCCGGGTACGGACATGTCACCCGTCACCTGGATCGGCACCTGTCACAACCCGAGTGACGGCAAGGACTACGTGATTTCCTATAACGACTGCTGCGGCAAGAGCTCCTGCGGCCGATGCTTCTGCAATCGCAACGAAGGCGACACAGCCCTGTTTCAACCCGGTCAATCCAACGATTACAACTGGTGTTCCGGAAATTCCAAGGCCAACATTCCGTATCATTGTTCGACCGCGCGCATCGTGGGTACGGCCAGGTAGTCGTGCGAATTCTCACCGGGGTCGCGGCCCTGGCGCTCTCCTGGGTGAGCGTCAGGGCTTGGAGTTACCAACCCGTCGTCAACTATCAACTGCGCTGCATGGGCTGCCACCTCGCCGACGGTTCCGGCCAACCGGGACGGGTCCCCTCGATACGCCGCTCGCTGGTGCTCTTTTCTGCATTCTCCGAAGGCCGAAATTACGTCATCAGAGTTCCCGGAGTAGCTCAATCGCCGCTCTCCGATGAAGACACCGCGGCGCTGCTCAACTGGATGGCGAGGAATCTCAGCGATCTCAAAGTCCCCCCCGGCTTTGCGGATTATTCCGAGGCTGAAATTCACGGTTTGCGCAATCGTCCGCTGGCAAAGGTCAGCGCCATCCGGGCACATCTGTGGCAAGCGGCGGCCGCGAAACCGCCTTGACGCCGGCCGAAACGGGCCACGTTCCGGTCGTGATCGCCGGCGGCGGCCCGGTTGGCCTCACCGCGGCGGCACTGCTCGCGCACCACGGCGTCTCCTGTCTCGTGCTGGAGGCCGATGCGTCCTGGTGCGACGGCAGCCGGGCGATCTGCTTATCGCGCCGCTCACAAGAGATCCTCGGCTGGGTCGGTGCAGACCGGTCTTTGACCGCCAAGGGATTGTCATGGGTCGGCGGCCGCAGCTATTTTCGGGACACCGAAGTGCTGCATTTCGAAATGCCGAGTGAGCCCGCCGAGCGTTTCGCGCCCATGGTCAATATCCAGCAGTACTACGTCGAGCAGTACGCTCATGCGGCGGCAGTGCGCGCCGGCGGCGTGGATATGCGCTGGTCGACCAAGTTGAGGGCCGTGCGAGCGCAGGCGTCCGGCGTGCACGTCGAATTTCGAACAGCGGACGGCGGCAGCCATTGCGTGCACACCGATTGGCTGATCGCCTGCGATGGCGGCCGCAGCACGGTGCGTGAACAACTCGGCTTGCAACTGGAGGGCACGCAATACGAAGGGCGCTACGTGATCGTGGATATCGAACAGAACACCCGGCGCGAGGTGGAACGGCTGGCGTGGTTCGACCCGCCCTCCAATCCCGGCTCCACCATTTTGATGCACCGCCAGCCCGACAATGTATGGCGCATCGATTACCAAGTGGCCGACCATGAAGATCCGATGGAAGCGGTCAAACCCGAGAACGTTCTGCCGCGGGTGCAGGCGCACCTCGACATGATCGGTGAGCGCGCGCCTTGGAGGCCCTTGTGGATCTCGATCTACAACGCCAAGTGCCTCACGCTGCCGAGCTACCGATACGGCCGGGTCCTCTTTGCCGGCGACGCGGCGCATCTGGTGCCGATTTTTGGCGTGCGCGGCCTGAATTCCGGGCTGGACGACGCCGGCAATCTCGCTTGGAAACTGGCGCTGGTACTCAAGGGCCATGCCGGCGACACGCTGCTCGACAGCTATTCCAGCGAACGTGTACTCGCAGCCCGCGAAAATATCGCCCACGGCGCAAAGAGCACCGAATTCATGGCGCCGCCCCACCACGGCTTTGCTTTGATGCGGGAAGCCGCCCTGCGGCTCGCGCTCGTGGCACCCGGCGTGCGCTCGCTCATCAATCCGCGCCAAACCTCGCCCGTGGAGTATGTGAACTCGGTGCTCAATCAAAAGGACCACGGCACTGCCTTTGCCGCGGGTGCCCGTCCCGGGATGCCGGCACCGGAAGCGAGGCTTCACACTCCGCAGGGCCTAAGGCATTTGACCGCGCTGTTCGGCACCCATTTTGTGGCGCTGTACTTTTCCCGCAACCCTCACTTACCGCGCTATTTGGAGCAGGCCGGCGCCGCCTCGCGTTCAGACCCGGCGGCGCTGCGCGTTGTCCGCGTGGCGGAACAGGGCGCCGCCGATGCTCGCACCGTCGTCGATGAACTCGGTCAGGCCTGGCAGCGTTACGACGCCGTGGAAGGCACGATCTATTTAATTCGGCCGGATGGCTACGTCATGGGCCGCTGGCGCGAGTCCGCGGCGCCCGTAGATATCGATGGGCTACTTAAGGAAGCCCTCAAGGAACCACATGAACAACGCCGAGATTGAACTCATCTACACGGCGCTCGCGGAGTGCATTGCACGCGTCGGCAAAGCCAAGACTTCGCTGCTTCTGGCCACATTGGCGTTGGACCTGCTGAGCCAACAACCGGATGCCGACGCCGCGCTCGAGCGGATTTTGCAGGCTGAGCGCCTTGCCAATATTTAAGCGGCTCAACGCCGGGCGGTGCCTGGGCGCGAAGAACTGATGATCCGGGTTGGTGCCGCTATAAGCGACCACCACGACCAATTCATCGGTGGCGGGATCGTAGGAAACCCTCTGGAAATTGTCCGCGCGGCCAGCTTGCGACACGACGAAGACGATGAGGCCCAACGCCAGGGCCGTGCTTAGTCCCGCGTTGTGCTTCTGCATAGTCGCTTCAAAGATTCCAAGAGGATTCGAAGTATCCCTCGCCGGCCGTCGGTGTCAGCGAATGCCGACTGCTGATGACGGCCGCGGGTACTGGTCTCGGTGGGAACCCAGCCGTTAACGTGGGCCGTCATCATTTTAGAGGATCGCACATGGCAAATTCTGCGTCATCAAATGACCCGCCGCGGAAAGGCAGCGCGACGCCGCCCGGGCCCGACCCGAAAGCCGCCCAAGAACGTCAGTGCGAGACCATTTCAGGCTCCGCTCCGGATGGCTTCAAAAACGATCCGGATGATCCCACGAACCCGAATGAAGCGATTGAGAGGAGCCGAAGAGCGCTGCGGCGCCCGTCGCCCGAACCGCCGCCGCGCCCGAAATAGCGTACCTCAAACAAGAAACGTCTCGTAGGGTCGCGCGAAGTACCTGATGATGTGCTCGGGGAAGATGGGCGCGCGCTTGTAGGGCGACATTTGGGATGCAAAGCATCTCAGGGCGTCTGCCTTGGCGGCCTGCGCTTCCTCGGACAGCGAAAATCGCCGCCACGAAAGGCGGGGCATGGCGAGAGGATTGCCCTCGTGCCTGGTCCAGATGGGATAGCGGGCGACCGGCAATCCCAAGGTCCGTGCCATTTCGCAAGTGACCCGGCCCGCGGCGTCATGATCCGGGTGGCCATCATACTCATAGGGCGCGATGATGGTCGTGCCCGGAACGACCAGAGAAACAATTGCAGCGCGCAGCTTGCTGGCGCATTCGGCGATGCGCCCCTCGGGAATGCCTATGCGCACGACTAGTACCGGGCTTCGGCAAAGAACCTGCAGTGCCTCTTTCAGTTCCTCGCGCCGCATCCGGGCCATCTGTCTCTGGTGCGGATAGCCGGCTTCCCCGTCGGTCAAACTGAGAATGGTTACCCGGCGTCCCGATTGCCTCCACATATGAATGAGACCTCCGGCCGCCAGCACCTCATTGTCGGGGTGCGGACTCACGATCAATAACGGACCGTCCGCCGGCGACCAGAGGGGCGCCTCAGCGAGGACTCGTTGCCAGCGCGACTCATCCGTGCCGAGAATTGATGGATCAATCCGAACGTCGGCGGCCGTAATCACATTTGTTCTCTTTGTTGTCCGATCTTGGAGCATTAGCGGGCAATCTTGGTGCATCAGCAGGTTTGGGCAAGATTCCGCGCATCCCCCGGGCCCCGCCATCGGCGCGGCGGCCTAAAGTTTTGTAAGATATTTCGGACGATTCATTGGAAGGTGGAATCGCCCAACACTTGCTCCGCCGCGCGTAAGCCGCTGCGCAATGCACCATGAACGGTTCCCCAGTCGCCCACGGTATCGGTATGCTCGCCCGCAAAATATAGAGTCCGCTGGACAGGCAGAGTCATGCTGTCCGGCGCATCGATGGCTCCCGCCGGCACATAGCTGTATGCACCCCGTGCAAACTCGTCCGCGCTCCAATCATGCCAATGCCAACTGACCAGCAGTCGTCCGAGTTCCGTTTCCGGTACCCCAAAAGTTTTCGACAAGACGCTCAAACATTCCCGCAATAAGGCGTACGGGTCGCTCGCGCTCAGGGTTTCCAGGATTCTCGAGGCGCCGGGTCCGCCGATCCAACCCGTGAGCATCGGCGCACGGTGCGGCATCGGCGTCCACCAGGTCGCCGGGACCTGGCGCGGCGTAAATAGGAAACTCAGTCGCCGGAGTTCTTTTTTCAGCTTTCCCGCGCCGCCCGCCCACGCGTCCTCGCACCAGAATCGCGACCGGAAGACGAGGATTACCCGCAGAACCGCGCCCATGCGCATCCGGCCGGCATGCGACATCACCTCGGCAGGTATTGGCTCGAAATCGACGGCGCCCGCCTGCAACACACCCAAGGGTAGTGTCACTATGGCGCGCCGGCCCTCGAGGATGAACTTGCGGTGCTGATCGTCCGTGCCGCTCACCGCCACAGAACCAGGGTTCCAAACGACCCGCTCCACCTTTTGATTCAGAAATACCGGACAGCCGGCATTCGCAATGCCGGCCGCCAGCAGGTGCGGTATCGTTTCGTACCCTTCTTGAATGCGAAATATGCGGTCACCTTGATGCGCATCCTCGGCGCTCTGTTGTTTCGCGAGTGCGGCGATGCCGATGACGTGCCGATCCGCCGCGTTGAAACTCTCCACATAGGCGGCTGCGGCCTCCGCTTGAGGGGCGTCTATCTGTGCCAGCCCTAGATATTGTGCGAAAGTCATGTCGCGCAGACTCGATTCTGTCCGAGCCCACGTCTTGAGTTCCCGCAATACGTCAACCGAATTCTGCCCCTGGTGCTGCGTCTCGAGCCGGCCCGCCATCGTCAAACGGGAACCCTTCAACTCATAGGGGGCGATCTGCGCCTCGCGCACGAGCGCCCAGGTTTCCTCGGGCAACCCGTGGATGAATTCCGCCCCAAGCTCGATCGGGAGATCGCCGGCCGACCCCGGCTCGTCTACCCAGCGCGTGAAGATTCGGCCGCCGACGCGCTCCCTCGATTCGAGAATGGCCACGCGCCCGCCGGCGGCGGCCAATATCCGGCCCGCAGCCAATCCGGCAGCGCCCGCCCCGATGATCAGGGTATCGTACTGCGGCCGCATCAACGGCCGCTTGCGACCGAACCGGCCGGTGCCGCTTGCGCCAATAGCGCAGAACAGTCGGCATTCTTCGCAAGACCCGGATCCACGAATGCAAGCACGGCCGCGATGGGCGTCAGTAGTGTCGCCAACACGGTGCCCGCGCCGGCCTGCAGCAGGGTCTTTTTGGGTTCGATCCCCACCCGCGGTTTCGACAAGGTACCGGCCACGCTGATGGGAGAGCGCACGCGTAGCAGACGGAGCTTTTTCGGGCTGCCCTGCAAGGAGAGGTCCAATCGTTCATTTTGTAGATTGACATCGCCACGGCCGATGATCAGCACGTCGGTAGTGTCCATCACGATCGACTTCGCATTCAAATGGCCTCCCTCCGCTTCGAACGCGGCCACTCCGCAGCGCACCTCGGTCTTGTGTTGATCCTTGGTCAACAGCAGACCCACACTGCGAACGACATCGATGCCCGTAAGCTCCGCCAGCACGGCGCGAATCTCACCGTGGGGAATTACCACGCTCGCGCTGCCGGCGGCGCTCGAAGCAAACTTGTGCACGGACGCGCCCCGTCCATGCAGTTTGATGCGGCCCGCCATCATCCCTTCGAGCGGCGGAACTTTTGCCGACGCCGATTTGAACTGCGTTAGATCGACATTTTCAAGATTCATGTCGATATCGGACTCCGGGACCGGCCCCGCGGCATCGATGCGAACCGTGCCCGCGAATTGCCCTTGCGGCAGAGTGAACGAGAGGGGATTCAGGCGCAATACGCCGTTCTCCAGCGCCAGGTGAAATTGAATGTGATTGAGCGGGACTTTCGGCGACGTCACGGACTGCGCCTTGAAAACCACATCCGCATCCATGCCTCGCACGCGGTTGACCTGCAGATCGGCATCCGGCAAAAGCCACGCTTCCGCCGCCGCTCCGCCGGACGGCGCTTCTGCGCCGGTGCCGGGCTTCGCAGGCAACCGGG
>Ga0066789_10000086_pt1 | contig 26667 bp, 18 predicted proteins | sample OrgsoiDNA2013049_FD_70960 | JGI IMG/M metagenome (GOLD analysis project Ga0066789, IMG submission 70960) | Permafrost soil microbial communities from the Arctic, to analyse light accelerated degradation of dissolved organic matter (DOM) -... | ecosystem: Environmental > Terrestrial > Soil >...
AGATCCGGAGCACTCAGATGCATGGTTTTGCATGGGTTTCTGCTTGGAGACGATCGGACAAGCCGAGGAGGCCGTTCGGTGTTTCGAACAAAGTCTTAGAATCGATCCCCGTAACCCAGAAATTTGGCGTTGCAAAGGGCGCGTCCCCCTTGCGTTAGGACGTGAGGATGAGGCTCGGGAATGCGTGCTAAGGTTGAGTGCTACGAATCTGATCCAGTTCACGCTGTAACTGCGCGATCGGCTCGCGAATGACTGTTGTGCTCATGCGGTTCGCCCTCGATCGCTCGTCCGCGGCTCAACAAACCTAACAGCGCGAGTTAGCGGTCGTCACGCACGCTTGCCGAAAACTCACGGATTACTTCAGCTACTGCAGTTTTGCGTACTCCGCTTTGGCATCTTTCAGGATGGGGATATCGGGGTCGGCGTCTTTCCAAAGCGCGAAGAAGTCCTGGTACGCCGCTCTCGCAACGACCAGGTCACCTTCCATCGCGTACGCACGGGCGATTCCCAAATGCGCTAACGATCCCTGAATGGAGTTCAGCGCAATGCCGCGGTGGTCAAGGATTTTCCGAAACTCCACGGCCGCCTCCTTGGCGCGCTGTGCCCGCAAGTAAGCTTCGCCGCGCACATAAATTGAGCAGAGGCAGTTTATGGGCGGAACCTCTCCCAGATCGAATTGAGCCGCAGGTTCCAACAATCGTAGAGCTTTCACCGGGTCACGATCAGTTTGAATCATTGCCCGAATTATGGGCAGCCAATAGAGATTTCGGGTTGTATAGAGGGGATTCTCGGACAATTCTTGGGCTAATCCCTGTGCGCGGCCTTCGTCTCCAGCGCGCGCAAACGCCATGGCCGCCAGAATCTTCACGTCCCATTCCGGAGCAAGTCTTAATGCCAACTGGGCAGCCTGACGCGCTAGGTTCCCGTTGCCGAGCTCTGCCTCGCGCACTGCCGCGATTGCCTGGTACATCGCCGCTGTCTCTTTGGAGCCCGAGCGCGCCACCGATTCCTTCGCTCGTCGCGACCACTCGCGAGCATTTTTCATGCGCCCGTAATATGCCTCAGTATCGGCTTGCGCCGCGAGCAGGATGTCCTCTTCTCCCGGTTTGCCTTTGCCCCACTCTATCTGACGCTCCATTTCCGCTGAATCTCGTTCCAGAAACGCTACAAAATAAGCGTTCTGGTGAAGAAATGCCCCATCCAAGCCATAACCCAACGCTTCATGAAACGTCGCCCTGGCCTCCTTCAGCTGGTCGAGCGCAAGATAGATAAGTCCCAGATTTCCAAGATTGATTATGTGATTCGACCTAAGCCGATGGGCCTCGAGCGCCGCAGCTTTCGCTTGGTCCCACTGTCCGAGAATAATGTGAATGCCCGCCAGGTTAATCATGATGATCGGGCGGTCTGGGTCATTCGGATAGCTCTGGACCCACAACTCGTAAGTTTCCCGGGCTTTGTCTAACTCACCGGTCGCGAACATGTAATAAACGGCCAAAATATGAAACTTCTCGCGCTCGCTTGTCCGCTCGCGGAGATCATATGCCTTCTTCGCATTCTCGCCCGCCAAGCCGTATTCGCCTAGATTGTTGTAGCTGCCCGCCAAATCGGCGTAAGCCAGCGCAAAATTAGGGTCCAGCTCAATGGCACGTTTGAGGAATGGGATAGACGCCACACTCCCTTTTTCCCGTTGCGCCTTGTTGCTCAAGCTAACTGCTTTGAGCGCTTCGAGCGAGGACGTCGTGGCTTCGGTGAGCGGCACGTCAAACTTCTGCACCGTTGCCAGCGATTCGCCCAGTTCGCCGCGTAGTTTGGATGCTGCGTCACCCAACGCGTTCAGCACCTTCTCCTTGGACGCCGCGGTCCCCTGCTCCTGAGCCAGAGTGTCCTCGCTTTGGCAATTCACCGCCTTCAGTCCCAGTACATATTCGCTGCCTAGACTACCGATTGACCCTGCAATGTAGGCCATGCTGCCAGTCCGCTGACAAAGCTCGCGGGCAATTTTGGGGGTAAGTTTTGTGTTCGCCGGAAGCGTCATTTGCTGCAAGATCTTGGCGACATCTCTGTCCGGGAGCACGCTGAGGAAAGGGGATTGCCTCAGAGAATAGGTGAGCGCTGTCTTGAGCGTGTCGTCGAAGATCGCATCCCCCGTGCTGTTGGCAAAATCGGCGAGGACGATAGTGTCCTTTTCGGTCAGGCGCTTCGCTTTTTGCGACCGGTAGTAGAGTCCCGCTGCTATCAGCCCCGCAATCAGAAAAACCGCTACGCAAGCAACCACCTTCCAGGGTTTTTTCTTCCGAATTACTGGCGATTGCTGCGCGGCCAGCTTGTCCGAGCTCGCTACTGGGGTGCGGCCGCTGTCGGTGTCGCGTTTCACACGTTGCAAATCCGTTCGCAGATCCGCCGCGCTTTGATAGCGCAGGTTGCGGTCTTTCTCCAAGGCCTTATTGATGATCGCCTCGACCTGTTGAGTAACCAGGGGATTGACTTGCCCTGCCGGCGTCGGATTCTGATGCAAAATTGCGCCACAGATCTCCCCCGAACTGGAGCCTTCGAACGGGACCTTCCCCGTCGCCATCTCATACAGCACCGCTCCGAAAGAGAACAAGTCGGTACGCGCGTCCAATTCTTTAGCTCGTACCTGTTCCGGCGACATGTAGGCCACTGTGCCCATCATGGCTCCCGGGCTCGTCAGGTGTGCCGCTATAGGCTCGGTCGGCGCCGTCTCCACGCTGTCGCTGCTGCTGCTCGGTTTCGCCCGTGTCGTTAACTTCGCCAACCCGAAGTCCAGAATCTTGGCGTGGCCGCGCTTGGTCACGAAGATGTTCGCGGGTTTGATGTCGCGGTGAACGATGCCTTCCGCGTGGGCCGCGTCGAGCGCGTCTGCAATCTCGATGGCGAGTGGCAGGATCGCCTCGGTCTCCATTGGGCGCCCCGCAATACGGTGCTTCAGAGTCACGCCATCCAAGAACTCCATGGCGATGAATGCGTCGCCGTGCTGGTCTTCAATTTCGTGGATGGTGCAGATGTTGGGATGGTTCAGCGCCGAGGCAGCTTTAGCTTCCCGCTCAAATCGAGCGAGTGCCTGAGGGTCTTTGGCTACAGCGTCGGGCAAAAACTTGAGAGCCACAAAGCGCCCGAGCTTTATGTCTTCAGCCTTGTAGACCACACCCATCCCGCCGCCGCCCAGTTTCTCGAGGATGCGGTAATGCGAGATGGTCCGGTCGATCATGGGTCGACAAGATAGTAGGCCAGATGCGAGGCCGGGTCAATAAAGGCCGTCGAGTTGACGGCAGATCGAGAGGGTTGTTTGTGTTAATCGTCTTAGCACCAACTGCCCGCGTAGACCGTCAGGATGTGCCGGCCGATGTTAGAGGCCTATCGATTACCAGAAAAATGCACGGGAAAAGGTGTCGCCGTGTGCTGGCGCTTCACGAATCAATCTTCACCTGGGGCACTGAGAATCGGAAGAAAGGTAGCAGGTGTACCCCACCGGAAAGGCCATGCAGGCGACCCGGCATTAGCGCCTTCAGTCGATTCCCGTATGCTGCCGTGGGCCTTCAGCGGACCCTATTTCGAAAACGCGCTGAGCACCGACGTGCAGTCGTCGGCGGGGTGAGTTGCTGTGCAGGCAATAGTCACCCCACATTGTCAGGGGAGCAAATCCGATGTCGAAAAAGAAGGTCTGGAATCTCGCTGTACGTCCCGACCGAACCGCACGCTTACGTGCGACGACGGCAACGGCAACGTCGTGTTCACCAAGGAGATCGAGCACACGGATTTCCCGCTGGATCAGATCACGCTGTATTTCGCCAACAACGTAATCCACTTGCCGAGCGAGTACTGAACAAACGATAGGCCCGCGCTGGTGTCCTCGCTGGCGCGGGCTTTTTTGTTTCACGCCTCATCGGTGTTCTTCTCCGGATTCTTTCGTGGTCCCAATCGCCATAGTCTCTCCATGTGCGGAGACCAGTTCTCCGAACTCTGTTGGAGCGACAGGCCTTTCGCGTTTTCTGGGAAGCTGTTACGATGGATTTGTTGCGAGGTTCCCCGTGATTTCTTACTGGCGGTTTATGGGCGGTTCAGACCGGATTAGGATCATTTCGGGTCATCTTGGGCAATCTGTGCAACATATGAAAATCGTGCAAAGGCGCATAAACACTGCCGATTTCGCATCTTGTTGATTTGGCGAGTGGGGACGTAGTTCAGTTGGTTAGAACGCTGCCCTGTCACCGACTCCGACTTTCGCCTTGGGAGTGATGCCCGGAACACACGTCCCGTCTGCGCCTGTGTCACTACCAAAGAACTGGGTCAGAATGGTCGGCTGATCCGGCAGACCTGCTGTGTTCTGATAGGTTAGCCAGAACCGGTTGAAGGTGACGAGTGAATTTGGCATCATGTGGTCGCGCTCAACCTGTGCGCTTCCACCGCACACATTGATACCAACATCGAAACCGGTATCAGCGAATCGGTCGGTTTGCGTGCCGGGTGCGATATTCTGATAGTGGTCGAAGTTATAGCCCTCGACCATCGCCACGTGGCAGCTCCGGCAACTACGCGCCTGGACGTTCTGGTAGAAGCTGATCGCAGTTGCGCTCTGTGTCTGCCAGCTCACCGGGACGTAGGACTTGTCGAGCACTGGTCCGTTGGCGTACCACCCGGCAATGAGTTCTTGCTCCGCTAATGTTGGACCAGCGGTGAGCACGTTTTGGTTCAGGAAGTAGATCACCTGTTCTTGCTCGGCCTCAGTCAACCCCGCTTTGCTGGAGAACTCGAAGTTCCCCGTGTCATAGGGAAGAAAGTGGCCTCCCACGTTGGCGAATCCCGAGCCGTCTTCCGGGAACTGTCCTGTATAGTGGTCCCCACCGTGGCACACTACACACGTTCCCGGTACAAACTTCTCCCGTCGCCCGTCCAGATTCACCGACGGCAGCAATTGGCCACTAGGACCAAAGATCAAGAACCGGATGAAGGGCTGCCCATTGTTGACTCCGGGAGATGTCGTGAAATCCATCGCTACGCAGGCTACTAGGTTCTTACCGTTCACAGTGTTGTCAATCGCCGTGTCTATGTCGGATTGCGGCGTAAGAAGATTGAACGGAGGACCCAGATGATTGCAGACATACGCCGCGGTCTGGCTAGGTCCGTACGAAACCGAGTGGTGCTCACGGGTGAGGTTCAGATCCATCTTGTTGATATAAGTCGCCGTGTACTCAGGCACGCCGCCGACAGCGTACTTGCCGATCTTGACCGTGCGCTTCCAGTCCTCGAAACTGATGGCGCCAATCAGACTCCCGACTGTGCCACAGCGCGTTACAGCACCGACTGCCTTGTAGTACTGACAGGCACCCATGCGTGAATCCACTCCTTTTTCCGCCAGGTAGCCGTCAGCTCGCGTCAACACATCGGAAGGAAGTCCCGAAGGCGGAGGCAGGAATATCCCCACGGGTGATCCATTCAACGTCGCCGACATCGACGAAACAGTAGGTGCGCTCACCCCCGCCAAGACCGCTTGGCCCAGATACGTCCCACTCACGTTCACCAGCATGGGCTTGGCTTTCGCACACTTCAAAAGCACAGAGGCCGCATTCGGGGAAGATGGCAAAAAGTAATCTCCGAACTCATCGAGCGGTACAGGGCCGGCCAGGGTATTACCGGAATTATCCAGCAACGTGGCAGTTGCCGTCGATCGAACTCCAAAGAACTCGTTCACCGTGCCACAGAGGCTGCCGTCTTCAAGTACCAGGCTGCCGCTAAAGCCGGTGGCGAGACCGCACGTGAGACAAATGTAATCCGAGGTGGCCGCTGGGAGCATCTCTGTCATACCAAATCCGGCGGCGCCCCCGGTGCAGTTCGAGAAAGTAACTCCGCCGTCCACCGAACAATTGACAACATAGGAGTTGGCCGGTGGGACTGCGGGTATCTGGAACTGCCCCTTGAGATCAGTCAGGACGTTGCCGCTAGCGGGGTAGCGGTTTCCAGAAACACTATCTTGCAGATAGGCGGCAGCGTTCGGGACATATACAAAGTGCGGGCCTCCGAACCCCCCAAGATTGACAAAGGAACGATAGAAGTCGCCCTGTTGTGCCGCTGCCGGCGGCGCCACTAGCTTGCGGGGTGCCGGCACCTTCGGCGGAGTACCGATGGTGTCGGTATTTACCGCGACGCGACGCTCGGTGAACCCGCCAAGTCCGTTCCCGATTAACACATACGCAAAATGGAGGCCAGGTCCGTTTGGCAAGGTCCAAGTTGTTGTGGGGTGATCTACGTTCTTTATTGTCCCGTCGCTGGACCTCCACCGGTAAGAGAGTTTGCCACCCGACGTATCCGTTGCTTGCACCGTAACAACCACTGTGGGAGGCGGGGGAGCACCTGCGTTTATCATCGAAAAGAAAGGCAACAAACCTGCGATTGCCCCGAAATTGAGAATCATCGAACTAGCTCGCATGACGGTACTCCTTCGCATAGCAACAATTCGTATCCGGACTCCCTTTACGACTTCGCAAACGGCACGCAGTATACACCGGTTTTGCCTTCCGATGAACTGTCTGAGTCAAGTTCCATCTTGAGTTCCTGGAGGTCCGCAGCCTGCAGCAGCAAAGGTGGTGCGCCCTACCGCGATCCAACTACCGCCACGCCTCAAACTGAGCCTGTGGGGAAGGGGACCAGAGAAAGGTTCGAAAATCGTCTGCTAGGGCCGACCAGTCTTCGGGGTGCACTGCGGCGTGGGCTGAGCTCTAGGGTCCGCGCTTTGCGTGCGGTCAGTTTTGTGTGCCCGTTCCCGTGCTATTTCCGTGCCGTTTACGTGGAATTGCACCGAACTAGCCGCGTTAGATGCCATCTGCCGCAAGCTAAGTACATGAAACTACGTTTCGAGTGGGATTCAATTCCCGTCTCCCACCCCAATTTCAACCATCCCGTATTAGTGCCAACGTCCATATGTGGTTAGTCTGTTCAAACTGACCGTGCCTGCGTTCGAGCCAAAGCCTTGAGCAACCTCGCTCACCACGCCGGAATGTTGATCGCAAAGCGCAAGTGAAGGGCTGGAACGGTCGTAAATGCTTGACGAGCGGTGCTTCTGAGGTCAGTGTTAATCATGAGGTCAGCGTGATGTCCGAAGCCACAGATGATCTGCCCGCCCCGTCGCGCTTAGAAAGCGCCATATCGGAGCTTCAGGGACTACACGAGTTGTTGCTCTCTGGCGATTTAGACCCGCGTGTTCTGGCGAACTTCCGGGACGCTTTAAATCGAGTCCGTACTGCCGCGTGGGCCGCCCAGCAATACGTCGCCCGCAAGGAAACTAACGAAGACTCGAGTAGTGTGCTGGCGTTCTTGGTCGGAGAGAGAATTCGGGCAACCTACAACCTTTGTCAAGGTCTCAGCGATGACTTGAAGCGAACCGACATCAAATTTCAAGCAGGCAGCCTGGTTCAACTTCATGAGGTCACGAAGGCGCTGACCGGGCAACTGAACGATATCATCAACAGGCTGGTTTGACGGTTCACCCACCCTTTTTGATCTGGTTTGCTATCGGCCAACGCCGTCAGGAGGAGATTACCTCCTTCTGAAATTTTCGAGCAACGAATTCGGGAAGCGCCTCTTCTAGCTTTCGCGACAGCCATTCTTGTAACTCAGACTTGCATTCCGGCGAAAGAAGAACAAAGCGGACTCCGAGATGGCCCGTTTTCAGCCAGCAGATTTTCGATTCTGCCAAGAGTGGCACTTTGTGACCCGGTAAGGTGAACTGAACCTGCACGTCTTCTCCGGCGCTGAGCGGAACGAATGTACTCACGGCCATGCCCCCTTCGCTGACGTTCACGCTTCGGCAGCGAACTTCTGGCAGGTTTCGTCTCAGAATGGTGACGGGGATGGAGATGGGACACCGGAAATAGCGCCGCCGTTCTCTCAGTATCAGTCCATAAGCAGGCTTGAGTGTGTTGCGAATTGACTTGGCAGAAAGCGGCCTCTCGAAGACAAACTCCGACCTCTTCCGGAAGACTGTGCATTCCGCATCACTGCCGCTGATGGCAAACGTCACCGCCGTTCGGTTCGATGGAGAGTGACGTACCTCGTCCAAAATCAGTCCGGACTGTTCCCCTAGCTGGAGATCAACGATAACAGCATCAAATTTCTGGCGGTTCAAGAGGCGAGCCGCGCCTGCCGCTTCCTGACATACATCGGGTGAAATAGACAATTCTCGCAGGGCGAGGCTAAACTGCTGGATTGTAACGGGATCAGTGGACACCAAAAGTGCAAGTCCTATCGACATAAGTAAAATACGCACCTCATAACGTTTGTTGTCACAATTGTCTACCGCTTGCTTGTGCTTTTACGTGCGGGTCGGGAGAATGGCCTCGCAGTTTGTCAGCAACTTTGTCCAATGTTAGAGGCTTGCTGAAGTAGTAGCCTTGAATTTCGTCACACTGATGTGCCCGCAGGAATGACATTTGCGCTTCGTCTTCGACGCCTTCGGCGATCACTTTGAGATTCAAGCTTTTTGCCATGCTGATGATTGCAGTTGTGATCGCCGCGTCATTAGGATTCACGGCGACATCTCGGATAAACGAGCGGTCGATTTTGAGCTTGCTAACCTGGAACTGCCTCAAGTAGCTGAAGCTGGAATAGCCAGTTCCGAAGTCGTCAATCGCCAGCGTCAGCCCCATGGACTTTAATTCCTTAAGGACGGAGAGCGTTACATCTGCATTAGCCAGCAAGAGGCTTTCCGTCAGTTCCAGTTCGAGGTATTGCGGGGCGAGGCCCGTCTCATGGAGCACTCGTCGGATGAGTTCGCAGAAGCCCTGTTGACGAAACTGGACCGCTGATACATTTACTGCTAGTGAAACGGGGGGAAGCCCGCTGTCTTGCCAATTACGCGCCTGACGGCAGGCCGTCCTCACCACCCATTCACCAATCGGCACGATCAGTCCGCTATTCTCAGCAATTCGTATGAACTTATCCGGTGGCACAAGACCCAAGTCCGGATGCTGCCAACGAAGGAGCGCTTCCAACCCGGTGATCCTTCCCGTGGCAATATCCATCTGCGGCTGATACACCAAGAACAGTTCTTCTCTCTCGATTGCCAGTCGCAAGCTGTTCTCCAAGGTCAATCGCTCCACCGCATGAGCGCTCATATCCTCCGCGAACAACCGGAAGTTGTTACGTCCACTCTCTTTGGCACGATACATCGCCGCATCGGCATTCTTGATCAGCGTTTCGCAGTCCGCACCGTGGTCGGGGAAGATGCTGATGCCGACGCTACAGCTAATGCTGAGTGCGTGACCTTGAACAACGAATTCTTCGATCATTGCATCCATGAGCCGCTCAGCGGCAACCGCCACGTCGGGTACGTCCTTTACGTGAGTCAACGTGATCAGGAATTCGTCACCACCTAGACGGGCGACGGTGTCCTGTTCACGCCCCCATGTCTTAAGTCGTTCTGCAACTTCTTGCAAAAGGAGGTCGCCGACCGAGTGCCCCAGCGAGTCGTTGATGTCTTTGAACCTGTCGAGGTCGAGGAACAGAAGCGCGACTTTGTACTTATGCCGACGAGCGCCAGCGAGTGCCTTCGTGAGTCGATCCTGAAGGAGCGTGCGATTGGGCAGTCCCGTAAGAGCATCGTAAAAGGCTAAGAACTGGACTCGTTCCTCGGCAACTTTGCGTTCCGTGATGTCGCGAAAGTACCAGATTCTGCCCCGATACCGACCTTTTGAGTCGACAAGAGGCGCAGAGTATCGGTCGAAGATCTTCCCATTCTTGAATCTGAGCTCATCCCTGCTCTTTTCATCCCGATGGCTATTGAGATACTTGACCCTCTCAACGAAAGCGTCAGGGTCCTCGACTTGATCGGTCACGTGCTTGAGCACGAAAAGATCGTCTCGTGCGCTCAGCACTTCATCCGGTATTCCGAAGTTTAGCCCAAATTGCTTGTTTGCCAGGACGATGTGATCGGACTCATCGACGGCCAGGATGCCATCAATTGTCGTCTCCGCTTGCGCCTCCAGCAGCGCAGTTTTGAACAACAAGGCTTCCTCAGCCTGCTTGCGCTCAGTGATGTCGCGCACGGTAGCCAGCAGCCTCGGCTGCCCGCTCAGCGTCAATGCAGTCAGGCACACCTCAGCCGGAAAAACATTGCCGTTTTTGCGCTGGTGCATCCACTCGAAGCGTTCCGTGCCATTGAGAAGCGCGGCGGCAATCTTCTGTTCGGCCGCCGTCCGGGAGGGCGTGCCGTTGGGTTGGTTCGGAGGCGAGATATCGGCTGGGTGCAGCATGAGGGCCCCGGCTGAGTATCCGAACATTCGCAGCGCCGCCGAATTGCAATCCAGAAAGCCCTTTTCGTCCATCAGCCAGTTCGCATCCGCCGAGTCCTCGAACAACACGCGATACTTGTTCTCGCTGTCCTGCAGCATCTCCTCGGACCGCTTACGCTCGCTGATGTCGGCCATCGTCCCCTCAATAACTGGCCCTGACCCATCTTCGCTTGCAAAAAGAGTTGCGTTCTCCAGAACCCAAACGACGCTACCGTCCTTTCGTCGAAGGCAATGCTCGACATTGGTCAAACTTTTCTCTAATTGCAAACGGTCCGTGAACTTTGCGCGATCAACGAAGTAGATATCACCGGCCGCGTGGTCCAGGAATTCCTCCCGAGAGGTATATCCCAAGATTCGACAAAATGCATCGTTGCAGTCCCGAATGTGGCCATCCAGGGTGGCACGGAAAACACCCGACAAAGTTCTCTCAAATAGCAAGCGGTAACGTTTTTCACTGGCCGCTTGCTCGAAACGAAATTGTTTTTCCTTCTTGAGAACGGCGAAGGTAACAACGGCAGCAGCAAACGTGGAGAACAGAATTGTGATGATATGAGAAGTCCACATTGATGTCTTGGGATGAAGGGCCTGTTTAGCTACTTCAAAAACAAACATGATGCAGCCAGTAATCGCTGCCGCTCTTATCGCTCGCATGCGGATGTCTAACGCAGCGCGATTTGGAACGATAAGTCGTCCCAATCCCTCAACGCCAGCCGCGCGACATAGTGCGATGGTTGCGCCGCGGAGTGCCCGAATGAGACGGTTTTGCGTGGACATATTCAAAATCAAGCGTGACGGATTGCGGGTCGACGGCGTTTCTTGCTGACCTTCTCCTTGTCCAAAATATGGATTACGTCTAAGAACTGGACAAAGACCATAGTCGGTTCGGGCCTAGCCGAACTTCCATCGGCGATCATGAAGCTGTGGTTAAAGCCTTTACCTTCAATGCTGTGGCCGGAGGTTTTCCAGCTTACCGGGCCCCCGATCACGGACGACGTTAATTCAGATGGGTGCAAGGGAAGGGCCACAACGAGGTGTGTCGTTGTTTCCGGCTGGAGGTTCGACCTCCGGCAGGACGTCAGTCCTATTACACCGCCTCCTGCGGCGATACCGACAGCCCCCCATGGCAATCGCGATCACTATGGGAGTCAGCGTCATTAACCTGCAAGGGACGGCAATCCTGAATTTTCTGATCAGTGAAAACCCACACGTGCGCCTACACGCGGCATTGGTTGCGGTAGAAATAGACCCGTCGAGAGCCGAGCCCGTACTTGAGAATTGTAGGTGTGAACGCGATATTAGAACAGCAATCGTTGGAAAAGGGTCACATGATTACTGAACAATTGCTGAACATTCGTATAGAATCCAGACACTAACGGCTGAGACTAGGCAGTTGGGCTCTTCTACAAAGTGGGACAACTCAGAATTCCACGCAAGTCCGGGGCGTATTCTCCAATGCGCAACATCCTCGCTTTCCGCCCGAAAATACGCAACTCTACATGACTGAAGACTCCAGCCTACACACGAGCACTGAAGTACCTGTCCCGTATGTGTCGGAAGGCCCGCTGATTGCGCATGAAACTCCGAATACATAAGGACTCATATGAAAATCTCGACAACCATGAAGCCGATGCTGCGTATTGCTTTCGCCGAAAGCGATCCCTTACGGTTAGTAGGTTTCCGTGCCCTCTTGGAATCAGAATCAGACTTGGAACTGATTTCTGCCTCGCTCCCCGAAATCGCGATTCAGTCGAACATTGACGTGGTGCTAATCGGAGACAGGCCCGGGCAGAACCTGTTCGACATAGTGTCCAACCTCAAGGTGGTGCGCCCTAGTTTGCCCATCATCGTGATCGGACGCAGTAAGGATGACAAGATCATGCTCAATGCCATTGTTTCCGGAGCGAAAGGCTATGTGTTTGATGGAGCGCCGCCCAGCGAATTTGCTCAGGCGATTCGCACAGTGAGCCAAGGTTCTATTTGGGTTCCACGGCGGGTACTTTCGATGTTCATTGAACTCGCCATCGCGCACCAGAACGGAATGCTGCCCGGAGCCAACGGAGCGATCACGGATCGTGAGAAACAGGTTCTAAAAATGTTGGTAGCGGGACTTACCAATAAGGAAATTGGAGAACCGCTCGGCATTGTCGAACGTACGGTCAAGGCACACATTGCGAAAATGATGCGAAAAGTAGGAGTGCACAATCGCATAGCACTTTCGGTGCACGCAATCACCTATTCGCTCGTCAGTTCGCCCGCACAATAATTGCGCTGTACAGAGCGGCCGACTCTCGGCCGACTTGTCCAACTCGTCCAGAACAGGATCTTGCGCTCACGACCGGGCCAATGACTGCAAGCGAGATGAGATTGCTCGACCTAATCGAGCGGAGTCTTCAGCCTTTCCTCTCAGCAAAATAGTGTGCAATTGTGAACAGACACCAAAGACGACATGCTTGTAAGTTGATCTGACCAACAGCAGACCTCCCTTTTGGAGTCATGCGGCCAACATTCACTGGTCGTATTGCTCTTCTGATGGCGCAGCCTCTCTTCCGACTGCGCCATCATTTTTTGAACGTGTCACGGCTCCAACGCACAGTAGTTGGCCGTCCTGCTTCGGGAGTCGACATTGTTGTGGAATCCTTTGCACTTACGACCCGGTCAATGAGTGCGATGACGATATGTGATCGGGACGAATCCCGCTGGATATGCTCCTCAATTCACGCCTGCGCAAGCTGCCGTCGGGCTGCGACGGTCCCCAATCCACTTGAAGCAGATCGGAGCCTACGCGCGTCCCCAAACCACTCTCTTGAAGAGCGCGTAGTTAAGAGGCGGTGTCGCTCAATATCTCGCGGCAGATCAACGCCCTGAGCAATAGTTCGCCTTGTCGATGGCCAAGGGTGCAGTGATTGAAGAGAATAGGGGTATCGGGCTGGGTGCGGCGTCGGGGTGTTCGCCTTAAGAGTCGAGGGTGCAGTCAGGGAAATCTGGGAAGTCGATGAGGAGTTCGTCAGGCCATCCCACAATGTCGTCCTTGGGAGGGACAGCGGGTCGCACGGTGTCAGGCCGATCTGGGCGACTGGTCTGATCCGGCACTTGACGATGTGGTGCAGCCGCCCAACGAACGTCAGAGGACTGCACCACCAGAGGAGTCAGCCGCAGGTCACACCGTTCACATCGGGGAAGGGACGGCGGCTCCTTCACATCACTCTCCTTAGTAATTGGCCCACTTTATCGAGCGAGTGATCCCGTGTCTGTTCAATAATGCACATTTTGTGTAAGGAGGGAGAGTAGGCTCGGAATCATGTACCAAATCCGGAAAGACCCTGATGGTGTTGTCTTGCTCTGTCACGACTGCGCACATGTTGAGCGTATCGATAGGTTTAATGAGAGCCTCGGCAGTCGCCGTACACAAGCAGCACGAGCAATGCAGAATCACTCCCGCGACAAGCACGGCGCTGGATCGGTGCTCAAGGCAATCCCGAAAGGACTACGGAGTCATGAAGCACTAACAACTAAGCGCTCGCAGCGAAACCTCATATTGCGCCCAGCCATTGGTTCCCGGTCGCCGTCAGCGATTTCCAGTGAGCCGCGCGACGAGAAGTAGTAGTGACAAACCAATGGCAGTAATGCCGTTGGCGCGAATCGCACGACAGCTTGCTGTCCACGGGAACATCAAGATTTCGAAGAGTGGCATGAATCGATCGGGCCAAAATAGTCCTGCCAGTCCGAATGCCAGACCCAGTTGGACAACAATGCACAGTACTAAATTATTCACGGTTATGATTCCAATGTCAGACTTCCTCTTCATTGGACCTTGGCCGAGGCATTGAGGGGAAGTTACGAAGGTTTATATTGCCGGAATACCTTGCCACTCCGGTCGGTGCGGACCGAGCCCGTGCCTCGCTGAGTTGTGTCGTCAGCAGTCATGTCGAGCGACAATGTTCCTTCAGCATTTCCTCGGCGTCCATTTCACCGAGTAGCACACCCACGCTTTTTCGCCATCGGGCAGGTCGGCTTCTCCCGGCGCCTCGCTCCATCAATAAAATCTATTGTGCCTGGTTTCTGGGGTCGTGCTGCCGAAGAAATTCTCGCATCCGCGCGGCGTTGCGGAAGGCTTCCGTGCCGCCGCAGGCGGTGGTGGAGAATGCGCCGCACAGGTTTCCATACGCGAGGCAGGTTGCGAGATCCGCGCCCTGCAGGAATTTGTGGAGGAACCCGGCATCGAAGCTGTCGCCTGCGCCAATCGGATCGACAACCGTGACCGGCACGGCAGGCGCGGCGAATCGGCGTCCATCGCGAATCGCAATGGCTCCTCTGGTACCCATTTTGACTATGACAATTCCCACCTTTTGAGCAAGCCGCGAGAGCGCCGTTTCTACGTCGTCAGCTTGCGACATCTTCATCGCTTCCCGTTCGTTCGGCAGCAAAATGTCCACGTGCGGCAGGATCTTTTCGAGCGCGCCGTCCCAGCGGTCGTCGGGATCGTCATTGGTGTCGAGCGAGGTCGTCAGGCCGGCGGATTTCATCCGCCGAAAAAGTTCGGGCACATACGGCAACAATTCGCGCTGCAAGAAAAGCGACGACATGTGGAAGTGACGAGCGGACGCCAGATAATCAAGATCAAGACACTCAAAGCGCAGCTCAGAAATCGTACCCGGATACGTGAAGATGTGGCGCTGGGGTCCGTGCGGCAGAATGAGCGTTACGCCGGACTCAGCGCCATACGCGACGTGTGTAAGGTCCACGCCGCTCTCACGCAGGCGTTCCATCGCCAGAGTTCCGAAGGAATCGTTGCCGACCTTGGTAACAAATCCCACCCGGCTGCCAAGCGCAGCCAGGTTATGCGCCAGGATGGCCGAGGAACTGCCTAACGTGATGGTGAAGCCGCTGGCCAGTAACTCGCGCTCCGTCGGCATTTGCTCGGGCAGGCCGTAAAGAATCAGGTCAAGATTGATCTCCCCGGCGATTGCGATATCGAGCTTGGACATTGGAGCAGGCCTCAGGCGCTTCGTTGCTAGCTGCTAAGAGCTAAATCTTAACGGCTGGTTTTAGTTCGACCACGCGCGTCAGGTTTTTCGGCGAGTCGGGATTGAGTCCCTTCTTAAGGCCATAGTAAACGCCGTACAGTTGACCCCAAATCGCGAATGCAGCGATGCGCGCGTACTCGGGTGACTGGAGTCCAAGTTCGACGGCGAAGTCGCAGGCACACTGAGCGCGCGATTCGACGCGATTCGCGATCACCATGGTGGCGGCGCCAAGAGCATTCATTTCTTCAAGTAACTCCACTTCTGCATCGTAGGAAGTTTCCGACATAAGAAACGTGATCAGCGTTTCCGGACCCGCGATGGACTTTGGTCCGTGCCTGAATTCCAGAGAATGAAATACTTGAGCATAGGAGCACGAAGATTCGGTCACCTTCAATGCGCATTCCGAGGCGATCCCGGACAGGGGGCCCTGCGCCAGGAAAACGAAATCGGAGAAAGTGCGCGACTCTACAAATAACCGCAGACGCTCCGGAATGTCTTTCAGAAGGGGCCCGACCTGTTGCGGGAGTCCGATCAATGCGCAGCGGAACGCATCATTGCCGGAGACGGTGGCCGCGAAATATTGTAGCCCCAGCAACATGGACGTGAACGATCGGGTCATGACCGTGCTCTGCTCGTCGGCGTCGAGAAGCTTTAACGTCACGCTGCAAGCCGCCTCCAGCGGTTGTCCGTCGGCGCACGTGATGGCGATGGAGCGAAGATTGTATTGTTTCTCCAGCATCTGCGCGGCTCGGACTGCCTCTGACGTGCGGCCGGATCGCGAGATTACGACCGGAATATAGTCTCGTCCGCTGTGCAGAGTTAGCGCTGGGTACATCAGCAGGTCCGAAGCGGGGACGGCCCGTGCTGGTAGCTTGAGATAGTTGAAGGTCGATGCAGCAGCCTGCGCGAGATAGTAGCTTGTGCCGCAACCAACGAAGATCCACTCCGCTGCGGGGCGCGCTAGTTGTGTAGCCGCACGCAGTTCCGCACTGGTTGCCAGCTTTTCGAGACACGTGCTCCAGCACCGGGGCTGAGAAAAGATCTCGCTCAGCGTGTGCTGCCCCTGTTCCGTGATTTCTGCCGATTTCATTGGGTCTGTTCGACTCCGCTTATACGAATGTTTGCGCTATGATCGGAGGCTTACCGCAGCGGCTAAAGCCGCCGATGATCCTGCGGCCGTTACGGCACGACTGAAGTCGTGTCCTTCCCCGGGAATCGTCCGCTCACACCAACGTGACTTTCACTCCTGCCTCTTTCAGTGCGCGCAAATCAGGCTTCGGGATCTGCTTGTCGGTAATCACTTCATGGACCGCCGTGACCGGCATGATGTTGCACAGGCTGCGACGACCGAACTTACTTGAGTCACAAACCGCGATCGTGCGGCGGGCAATATCGACCATTGCCCGGTTCACTTCCGACTCCAGCAAATTCGGGGTGAAAAGGCCGGCCTTGGTGTCGAAGCCATCGACGCCGAGGAACAGGATGTCGGCGCTGAGCTGGCGCAGCGTTCGCTCGGCCAGGGGACCGACCAGCGAAAACGAATTCTTGCGCAGCATGCCTCCGGTCAAGATCACTTCAATGTGCGTACCGGCCAGCTCTGCCGCAATGTTGATGGCGTTGGTGATCACGGTGAGCTGCGACATGTCTTTGAGGGCGCGCGCAATGGCCGTCGTCGTGGTTCCGGAATCGAGCAGCACGGACTGACCTGCTTCCACCAAACGCACTGCGGCGTGGGCAATCTGTGCCTTCTGCCTGCGGTGGAGTTTCTCTTTCTCGCGCAGCGTGGGGTCGAGCAACGCACCGGCTTGCACCGGCAACGCGCCGCCGTGGGTGCGCTGGATGACGCCCTGGCCGTCGAGGAACTCCAGATCCTTGCGGATCGTGATCTGCGAAATACGGAAATGCCGGGCCAGGTCTTTGACGAGCACGCGCCCATCCCGGTGCAGGGTCCCGAGGATTTCACGGCGGCGTTCTTCGTTGAGCAGACCGTTCGAAGGCATGGTTTCGATTTGTTTCGAATAGTAACTTTCGTTGATGGCTGCCGGAATTGTCAAGGGCTATTTCTGGCCTTGTTTTGCGCCCGTGAACCGGGCAAACAGCGCTTCCGCATTGCGGTGATACACCTTCTCCAACACGTCGTCGGGCAGACCCAGGCCGTAAATCATCCAGCGCCCCTGCGCCGGGTATTGCGCGTAGGGAAAGTGTTCGTCTTCGGTCTCGAGCCAGCGGAAGTAGTTTTCGTACATCGCTGCTGACGCGCCTTCATCGGTGCCGAACATGATACGGTCGGAGTATTTCAGGATGAGTGCGCGTGTGCGGCGGGGCTGGCGCCCTAGTTCGCCTTCGCGCGCTCCCGTTTCGATCATCACGTTGGGATATTTCTCCAGTGTTTGCTCGACGAAGTCCAGATTCTCCGGCCAGCTGCCAAAATGCAGGGCCACGAACGTCGTATGCGGATGTTTGGCGAACATACGATCGCGCTGCGCCATCAACTCTGGCAGGGAAGGGAATTGCGTCCCGTAGAAGCTCCAATCGGGATGCTCGATGAGCTCTTCATAGCGCTCGTTGTGGGCGTCGATGGGATGAAAAAATGCCTCGGGATCGGCAACGTGAATGAACACCGGGATACCCAGCCGTCCACATTCTTCCCACACCGGGTCAAGGCGCGGATCGTCGATCTTGAGCAAGTGTCCGCTCGCATCGCGCACGCCGAGGCCGAGTTCTTTCAAGACCTTCAGCCCGCGCGCGCCGCGAGCAACGGAGTCGTCGAGCTGCCGTACCATGAGCTGCGTGAAATTCGGATCGTTTATCTTCGACCAGTCATATTGTGTGAACACCATAAAACGTCCGGGATAGGGCTTCACCATGGAGTCGATGAGTTTCTGCATGTCATCGCCCCACCCGCCGGTAAGGATGACGACCGTTTTGATATTGAGTCGGTCCATGCGCGCGACCATTTCTTTGGGGTCAACGCGATCACCGATGCCGCGGGCGTCGTTGGTGTGGTTGTGCACGTCGATCACAGGAAACTTCGCGCGTCGGATTTCATGCGCCGCGGCATGAAGCGCGGGCTCAGGCTGAAAATCCTTCAGCAGGATGGTTTTCTTGGCGTCCGCGTCAGCGGCCGGCTTGTAACCGATAGTGGTTTGTTGCGCGTAACCACGAGCGGCAAGGATCGTCAGGCAGAGGATGGCGGTCTGAATCCACGTAGTCATATAACGTGGCAGAATACTACATGTCGAAAGAAACCGAAAGAAGTCGAAACAAGTACCTTGGGTTGAATGCGGAAGAAAGAACAGGAAAACGGGAGTTAAACCTCAGCCCTGAGCGCCGACTTCCTCTTTTTCTCTGGCCGCGTAGTGCGACTCGACGTAGTCGTCGAGAATCTTAATGAAATCGGCTACGATCTTGTCGCCCTTGAGGGTGGTGAACAGGCGGCCGTCCACGTAGACGGGAGCTTTAGGTTCTTCGGCGGTTCCGGGCAGAGAAATTCCGAGGCTCGCGTGCTTCGATTCTCCGGGGCCGTTGACGACGCAGCCCATCACCGCGACTTTCATTTCTTCCACGCCGGTGTGACTCTCCTTCCAGACGGGCATCTGATCGCGCAGGTAGGTTTGGATCTGTTGGGCCATTTCCTGGAAGAAGGTGCTGGTGGTGCGTCCGCAACCGGGGCAGGCGGTGACTTGCGGGGTGAAGCTGCGAATGCCTAGCGACTGGAGGATTTGCTGCGCCACGCGGACTTCTTCGGTGCGATCGCCTCCGGGGGCGGGGGTGAGCGAGACGCGGATTGTGTCGCCGATGCCTTCCTGCAGCAGGACGGCCATGGCCGCGCTTGACGCCACTATGCCCTTGGCGCCCATGCCGGCTTCGGTTAGTCCCAGATGCAGAGGATATTCGCAGCGCGCGGCGAGGATGCGATATACGTCGATCAGATCCTGCACTCCGCTTACTTTTGCGCTTAGGATGATCTGGTCAGAGCGCAAGCCGTGCTGCTCGGCCAGCTTTGCTGAGCTTAGCGCACTTACTACGATCGCTTCCATGGTCACTTCGCGGGCGTCTTTTGGCTCGGGCAGGCGCGAGTTCTCGTCCATCATCCTGGTCAGCAAGGCCTGATCCAGCGATCCCCAATTCACGCCGATGCGCACGGGCTTTTGGTACTTCGCTGCAACTTCGATCATGGTGCGGAAGTTGTCGTCGTTCTTGCGTCCTATGCTGGCGTTGCCGGGATTGATGCGGTACTTGGCCAGACCTTCGGCGCAGCCGGGATATTTGGTTAGAAGAAGGTGTCCGTTGTAGTGGAAGTCGCCGACGATTGGCGTGCGCAGGCCCTGCTTCTCTAGTCCTTCCACTATGTGGGGGATGGCCTTCGCGGCGTCGTCATTGTTGACGGTTACGCGGACTACTTCGCTGCCCGCGCGGGCCAGAGCGGCTACCTGCTTGATGGTTCCGGGGATGTCCGCGGTGTCGGTGTTGGTCATGGACTGCACCATAACCGGTGCATTGCTGCCCACGCGGACTTCGCCGATGGTGGCGGTCAAGGTTTTTCTACGATGAATTTCGGCCATATCGGAATCTTTATTTTAGCAGGTTACGGCAAGAAGATCGCTCCCCGCTGGGAGGAGCCGATCGACGAAAAGAACGCAGGCGTACCGCGAGCCCTACGGCATCCTGGTGAGGCCCGGCAGTGTCTTGATCAGGTCGTTGTAGATCACCATCACAGCGAAAAGCACCAGAAAAACGAAGGCCGCCTGGTAGATGCGTTCTTTGATGGGCAGGCTGATTTCTTTCTGCATCAGGCTCTCGATGAAGAGGAGCAGGATCACGCCGCCATCGAGGATGGGAATTGGCAGCAGGTTCATGATGCCGAGGTTCAAGCTAATGGCGGCGGTGATTAGGAGCAGAGGAGTCCAGCCTTCCTCGCGGGCGGCTGCACCGACGGCGCTACCGATTCCTATGGGACCATCGACCTGACGCATGGAAACTTTGCGCTGTGCCATCTTTTGCAGCAATTCGAGGATCAGGAAAGAGCTCTTCTTGTTGTCCGACAGAGAGCGTTTCAGCGCGTCGGCGAAATTGAGCTTCACAACTTTGGTGGGAACGCTGGCGATGCCGATGCGGTAGCGAAGTTCTTGCGAAGATCCTCTGGCGTCGAGGGTCGGCTTCACCGTAAACGTTCGTTTCTGGCCGTTACGGAGCACAACGATCTCCAACGGTTGATCCTTGGTGTGGTTCAACATCTGGACCAGCGCTTGCAGAGCGGGAATGTCCTGTCCGTTCGCGGTAAGGATCTGGTCTCCGATCTTGAGACCGGCCTTTTCGGCGGGCATGCCGTGTTCAACGACTGTCAAAGGAACGCTGGACTCTTTCGGCACCCAACCGATGTCTCCGTATTGATTGGGCCCGAACGGCTCCGGAACCAGCAACTTCTCAGTTACTTTGCCGTCGCGCTCAATGCCGAATTTCAATGGCTGATTGGGGCTGAGCGCGGCCTTGACATCGACTTGCTCCCAATTCGGATTCTCGATGTCCTCGACCCGGACAATCTTGTCACCAATCTGGATGCCCGCTTTTTCGGCGGGAGTGTTGGGATTGACCCAGCCGATACGGGCTGGCTCATCGAGGACGGCGGGGTATTCGTAATGCACCATGAAGACGCCGGTAAGCAGGGCGACGGCCAGCATGACGTTCATCGCCGGTCCGGCCAGGGCTACGATGAAGCGCTGCCAGCGCGGATGCGACAGAAACTCTCCGGGATCGCCGGTGCGGTCGTCCATGGGATTTTCGCCCGACATCTTTACGTAACCGCCCAGCGGAATGGCGCTGACGCGATAGTCGGTCTCGCCCTTGGTGAAGCCAAACAGACGCTTGCCAAAGCCGATGGAAAACACTTCTACTCGGACGCCGAAGTACTTGGCCGCGGCGTAGTGGCCGAACTCATGAATCAGGATCATGAATCCGAGGACGATCCCCATGACAAAAATCGTATAAAGAAGGGACAAAAGCTGGGGCATATTAATCAGACTACTCCAAAATTCCAGTTACGAAATGGCCCTGATGGGCGATCCCTTTTGGCGGTGTTGCTTTACGATTTCGCTTGCCAAAAGGCGGGCCTCGGTGTCCAGAGCGAGTACTTTCTCTATAGATTCCAAATGTCCGGCTGGCGTTGCAGCTATTGTTTCTTCGATGATCCGGGGAATATCTTCGAATCCGATCTGCTCCTCCAGAAACGCAGCCACCGCGACCTCGTCGGCGGCATTCAGGGCAATGGTTTTAGCCCCTCCGGCTGCCGCTGCCTCGTAAGCTAGGGCAAGACAAGGGAATTTACTCATATCCGGGGGGCAGAAATCCAGATGCCGTAAGTCACTGATTGAGAAGCGCAAATCCGAGGGAATGCGCTCCGGATACGTCAGCGCATACAAAATGGGCAGGCGCATGTCGGTCACTGAAATCTGAGCAAGTATGCTGCCATCCACGAATTCGACCAGGGAATGGATCGTAGATTGCGGATGCACAATGACTTGCACGCGATCGGGCGGCACATTGAACAGGCGGCAGGCCTCGATTACCTCGAATCCTTTATTCATCAAAGTGGCCGAGTCGATGGTGATCCTTTTGCCCATCTTCCAGGTGGGATGATTGAGGGCCTGTTCGACCGTTATTGAGGCAAACTCCGCCTTGGGCGTCTTGAGGAAAGGGCCCCCTGAAGCGGTCAGCCAGATGCGCTCGACCTCATCCATTCTGCCGCCGCGCAGACACTGGTGGACGGCATTATGCTCGCTGTCGATTGGCAGCAGCGGCTTGCCCTGCTTCCGGGCCTCGGCCGTGATTAGTTCGCCCGCGACCACTAGACATTCTTTGTTGGCGAGGCCCACGGATTTGCCCGCGCGCACCGCCTCGTAAGTCGCCTCCAGGCCGGAGACGCCCACGATGGCGCTGACCACGAAATCCACCTCGGGATGAGTCGCCACCCGAACCGTGCCAGCGGCACCGTGCACGACTTCGATCTCGCCCAAGCCCGCTTGCCGCAGCCGGGCCTGGAGCGCTAGCGCGGCGGCTTCGTCCGCCAGCGACATAACTCGCGGTTTCCATCGCACCGCTTGCTCAAAGGCGAGTTCAGCATTGTTGCCAGCGGCCAACGTGGCGACCTGAAAACGGTCGGGATAGCTCTCGACCACGCTCAAAGTGCTGCGGCCGATCGAGCCGGTAGAACCCAGGATGGCAATGCGCTTCATGCGGACTTCTTATTGTAAGGGAGGAACAGGTAGCGGGACACCCGGTGCCCGGCAGGGCAAGGGGTTTACTCCCTGCCTCTCACGATCGCGGCCAAGATGCGGGGGTTGCGGCGTCCGTGCATCACCGCGACAACACACAAGGGTTTCTCCTCCGGTGCGTAGGCAATCAGGAATTCACGTACAAGAGTGAACCGCAAAGGCCGCGAACTGAGGTCGGGGCGTCGGTGGCCCTGATGGGGAAAAGGCACCAGCCCGCGAATGGTGTCAAAAATCTCCGACATCACCCGGTCGGCTGCGTCCGGGTTTTCCTGCGCAATGTAATCGCGTATATCGTCGGAGGTCGGCGAAGGCTTCCGGGTGGAGGGCGTAGCCGCTGCTCATGCCTGGCGGTTGCGCTGTGCTTCGGTTTTCGCTTTCAGGCGGGCACAGGCCTCTTCACCGTCAAGGGGCTTCACCCGGCCGCTTTTCAGTTCGTCATAGCGGCTGTCGAGCATGTCCCGCGTCTGCACCAGTTCGTCGAAATATGCGGCCAACGCGTCTTGCAAAAGCTCATCGGTCCCGCGTCCGCTCTGCGTTGCGAGGTCGTTGAGCTTCTTTTCAACGTCGGGGGTGAAATGTACTTCCATGGGCTTCAATATAGGGAAAAGACTCGCTTGTGACAAGCTGCCTCATGGAACTTTGTGAAAGCGCAGCTTCGCCTCTTTTCAGTCGTGGCCTTTCCTGCGATAAGGGTTCCAGGGACTAAGCAAGAACGCGGACGCCACGGCAATCCAAATTACGCAGGATATATCGGTTCCTGCCTTGGTGATGAGCGCTACGAGGTTTCCGACAGAGCGCCGCCATTACTGCAGTTGCTTTCCGATATCGGTCTTGCCAGCGTCCTGTACGATGATCGACGAAGGCTGTTCTTTCTTCTTTCGACGCTTCTTTAGGTAGAGTGCGCCTATCAACAAGCCAAAGGACACCAGCGGCAAGACCGAACACCAAGGACATGAAAACAATCGTCGAAAGAATGTCGGTCACTGCATCCTCCGTTTGCTTCCTTTGTCGCCTGCTACTGCATCAGCCGCCAGGCCCCGTATGCCCACACCACAGGCACCGCGAACAGCATGGCGTCGATGCGGTCCAGCATGCCGCCATGGCCGGGGAGGATCGTGCCGGAATCTTTCACTCCGGCGCCACGCTTTATGAGGGACTCGACCAGATCGCCCAACTGCGCCGCGATGTTGACCACCGCAGACAGCAGAATGATGGGCCACAGATGCGGCTGCTCCAGGCCGAACATGCCATCGCGGCGGTCAATCAATCCAACCCGCAGAAGAGTGGAGCTGATTCCGGGCGCGTGCTGAATCCACAGCGTACCAATGATCACGCTGGCCGCAATCGACGCCGCCGCGCCTTCCCAGGTTTTCTTCGGGCTGATCTCCGGCGACATGCGGTGGCGACCGAGCGACTTGCCAACGAAATAAGCGAAGATGTCTCCCGCCCATACTGCGAGCAGGGTGTAGATCGTCCAGATCGCTCCCGCCGGTTGCTGCCGGATCTCGACCAGTAGTGCCATCGGGATCGCGATGTACGCGAAGGCAAACGTGGAAGCCGCTGCCGCCGGATAGCCGCTTGTCAGGTCGGCGCGGTGCATGGCTGCGGTCAGAAACACAAACGGTGCCAGGGCCGCCGCTACGGCTAGCCCGTAGAGCACGGCCGTGGTTTCCACCAGCGGCGTGCGATTGGTGGAAGCGACAATCACAAACACAAAGAAGAGCGTAACGAGGGCATACGTTGCTAACGTCAGCGGCTGAACTGCATAGTGCAGCACAAGCTTTAAGAACTCGGCGATAGCCAGTACGGCTACCGCTCCCGCCACAATAGCCAGGATATAAAGCGGCGCCTTCAGGACCAGCAGCAGGACCAGGGGAATTAGAACGACGGCGGTGGCGACGCGCTTGATCATGGGGAATGGTCTACGGTTCGACTAAAAGCCTGTATTGAAGGTCGCGGAGCAGCACACGAGCGACACCTTAATTATTGTTTGTCATCCTGAGCGAAGCGAAGGACCTGTTTCTTGCGGCGAACAGCAGGTCCTTCCCCTTCGGCAAGCTCAGGGTCAGGATAACAAGGTTGTTCCTGATGACAGAGCTTTTCTCCCGTGCCCATCAACGCTTGCCCTCAGCGTGCGCCCGGCCCGACGTAGGCTGCGGGGCATGCCCGTCCGGCCCCAGCCCGCCGTAGCGCCGGTCGCGCTTCTGATATTCCTCAATGCCCTCGAGCAGTTGTACGCCACGGAAATCGGGCCACAACGTCGGCGTCACATAGATCTCGGCATACGCAAGTTGCCACAGGAGGAAGTTACTCAGCCGCATCTCGCCGCTGGTGCGAATTACTAAGTCCGGATCCGGCAGGCCGCGGGTGTAGAGATGGTCACTAATCGCCTGCTCATCAACTTGCATGTGATCCAGTCCGCCATTGCGGGCCGCGGCCTCCGCCAGCGAGCGAAACGCGTCGACGATCTCGCTGCGCGCGCTGTAATTCAGCGCCAGTGTCAGTTGCATCCCGGTATTGTTCGATGTGGCGTCGCTCGCTTCGGCCATCTCGCGCTGCACCGACTCCGGTAACTCGTGCTGACGTCCAATGTATTTCAAACGGACATTGTTTTCATTGAGCGTCTTGATTTCCGCTTTGAGATAGCGGCACAAAAGGCGCATCAGGAAATCGACTTCCGTCTTCGGACGCTTCTTCCAGTTTTCCTCGGAGAAAGCATAAAGTGTCAACGCCGGAATCCCAATGCGCGCCGCCGTTTCAACCGTCGAACGCACGGCGGCGACGCCGGCGCGATGTCCGGCAACGCGCGGCATGTGCCGGCGCCGGGCCCAGCGCCCGTTTCCGTCCATGATGATAGCGATATGTTGGGGAAGACGCGCCGGATCTAGTCGCAGGTAGACTACGCTCTCCTTGCGCTCCATCCCAGCCGGAACCGTATGTCGCAAGCGGAACTCTCCGAATCGAAACTAACACACGAAATCCAGTGTATGCAATGCGATAGGAGGGTCTGTCGCCGGCAACTGGTGGCCTTTAGTGCGCCTCGCCCAATTCACGAAGAGATGGCCGCCCAGCCGAGCGAAGCTCGCAGTCGCCACGCGATCTATCAGCCACGTTCTCCACCCACTCTTGTTCGTCGTCTGGACGCTTTCATGCATCGTTCGAAGATTTCTTCCAAAAACGAATATCGCACTGGATTGGCCCTTTCACCCCAGCAGCGAATAATTCCCGCTTGTGTCTTCCGTCTCAACCATTTCCTTCAGTTCGGGGTAGTTCTTCACCAGCGTTGCCGGGGCGCGCACTTTCTTTCCGTCCAGCAAATGCCTCAGTTCCAGGGCATTCACCGCGGCCTTGGCCTGAAAGTGATTGTTCGCTATTACGTAGGTTGATTTTGCCCGCTGCGCGATGATTTCGATTTTTTCTTTCCACTTCTCCAGCTCCGCGGGCTTGTAGAGATAGTTGTAACGGTCGTCGCGGTTGTTGTTATCGAACCACTGCTCGTAGTTGCGGCCATGCAGGCGGACGTATCCGACACCTGACGTGACATGCTGGGTCGGCGCGAGCGATCGTCCGAGGAGCGGCTGATCGATGTTGCAGAACCCGACGTTGTGGCGCATGAATTCGGCGATGGTTTCCGGATTGTCCCAGCTCTCGTGCCGCACTTCGACCACGCGCGGATACTCGATAAACTGGCGCAGCAACTGTTCCAGATATTCGCGGTTCAGGCTGGTGTTCTTGAACGAGACGGGGAACTGGATAAGCAGCGCGCCCAGCTTGCCTTCGGAGGCCAGCGAGTCCAGGCCCTCCCGGGCAAGCCGTTCGTCCTGGTCATTTGGGCGGATGCTGGCCGCCGAAGTTGGTTCCATCACCGCCAGCGGAGAATGCGTGGGAGTATGTGTGAACGACCGGTGCAGCTTCGCGGTGAAAAGAAAATGTGGATTGACCGCCGCGGCCTTCCGCGCCCACAGACGCCCCAACTCCGGACGTATGTGTCCATAAAACGAAGTGTTGATTTCGATGACATCAAAGAACCGCGCCAGAAATTCGACCGGATGCACCTTCTTCCGCGTC
>Ga0066789_10000087_pt1 | contig 26666 bp, 26 predicted proteins | sample OrgsoiDNA2013049_FD_70960 | JGI IMG/M metagenome (GOLD analysis project Ga0066789, IMG submission 70960) | Permafrost soil microbial communities from the Arctic, to analyse light accelerated degradation of dissolved organic matter (DOM) -... | ecosystem: Environmental > Terrestrial > Soil >...
CGGCGCCGAGCCCAGGAGATTGGCGCCCACGAGCAGCAGCTGGCCGCCGGTCACACGATGGTCCGGGTCGCCGGGGTGGCCGCGGTGACCGTCCCCTCCCACTGGAACGTCGAAGATCATGCGGCCGCCCTGGAGGCGGCGTCCCGGGCCTGCGGTTACGGTCTCCTGCGCCTGGACCTGGCCCAGGACGTGGGCTTCGTCGCAGCCTGCCTGCCCCTGGGCGTGGGGCTATCGAGTCGGGAGTGACGCTCATGAGCAAGAACGCAGCCGGTGCCGGCACCGGTGGCCGGGGCAGGTCCCTGGCCCAGATCGCGGATGCCTACGGCACCCCGCTACCGACCGCAATCCGTGCGACCAGGAACGCCAGCCGGCACACAGAAGCTGCGCTGTTCCGTTCCAAGGCAGGCAAGCGTGGGTTCATGGGCCGCGCCCGTGGCTGGTCACCCGTACCGCACCCCCTGGTGGTCTACCGCGCCTCGACCGCCGAGATCGGCGGGGTGTTCCCCTTCGTCGGCGCGCAAGCACTGCCACCAACCGGGGCGTCGGTCGGGGTCGACACCCGCTCCGGCGCAGGCTTCACCGTCGACCCCATGGGCTGGGTACTCGCCGAGATCACCAGCAACCCCAACCTCGTCCTGTTCGGCAAACCCGGCACCGGCAAGTCGACGACCGTCAAGGCGATCCTGTTCCGCCTCATGCTCTTCGGCGTCCGCACCCTGGTCGCCGGCGACGTCAAGGACGAGTACGAGAAGCTCGCCCGCGCGGTCGGGGTCGAGCCCTTCGCCCTCGGGGTCGGCATGCCGGCACGCATCAACCCCCTCGACCTCGGCCCGCTCGGCCAAGGATGGGACAGTCTCCCCGACGCTGAGCGGGCGCAGCGGGCCCGAGTGATCTTCGGCCGTTGGCTGATCCTGCTCAAGGCCCTGGTCGGAGCACAGGGTGTCGTCACCTCGCCTGCGGACGAGGATGCACTCAGCGCGGTCCTGGCCCAGCTCACCGGCTGGGCAGCGGGCAGCGGGCAGCTGCGGGTCATCACCATCCCGGCGGTGTGGGCGGCCCTGCGGGATCCCAGCGTTGAGCTTGCCCACGCCTGCCGGTATGAGACGGCGCGGGCGATGACGGACGCCACCCGACAGGTCACCTCAGCGCTGGGCACGATGGTCCGCGGCGCCCTGGCCGGGTTGTTCGACGAGCCCACCAACATCGCCATCGACTGGGCGGCGCCCATCCAGTCGTTGAGCCTGGGCCGCCTGGTGCCACTGGGTGACCAGGCGTTGGGCACCGCTCTGGCCTGTCTGAACTCCTGGTCGCGGGCCATGACCGACGCTCGCCGGCCGGGCGAGCACACCGTGGTGGTGCGCGACGAGGTCTGGCGCCAGATGCGCCTCGGAGTGGGCGCGGTGCAGTCCCTGGACGCGGACCTGAGACTGTCCCGCTCCGACGCGTGCATCCAGATGGTCGTGGCCCACAAACCCTCTGACATGCTCGCCGTCGGCGACACCGGGTCGATGGCAGCGAACATCGCCAAGGACCTGATGAACCTGTGCGACACCAAGGTCCTGCTCGGACAGGACCGGGGCGTCGCCCAGGAGCTCCAAGGCCTTCTCGGCCTCTCGGACATGGAGACCGACGACATCTCAGGGTGGGCCAGGCAGCGCCGGGGACGGGCAATCTGGCGGGTCGGCGAACGTTCCTACCGGATACAGACCGCACGCGGCCCGGCCGAGGCGGAGCTCTTCGACACCAACGACGTTCTTCTTGACGGGTGAAGAAACTCATCCTCATCGGCGTGGTCGGGCTCATCGCCTTTCCCACGCTGCTGCTGACCCTGACCGCCGCGATGCTGCCAGTGGCCGCGGCAGCGGGCGCCTGCGGACCGGCCGGACCTGCCCAACAGGTGCAAGGGGTCCCTCTGGACGCCGAGCAGCTGGCCAACGCCCAGACCATCGTGGTCACCACCGCCCGCACCGGCCTACCCCAGCGCGCCGCGGTGGTGGCCGTGGCCACCGCCCTGCAGGAGTCGGGCCTGCGCAACCTGGGCTACGGGGACCGCGACTCATTGGGTCTGTTCCAGCAGCGAGCCAGCTGGGGACCCGCCGGCGTCCGGCTCGACCCGGTCACAGCAACGATGCTGTTCCTGCGAGCCCTGAACGCAGTTCCACACTGGGAGCTACTGCCAGCCGCCGTCGCCTCAGACCAGGTGCAGCACAGCGCGCTCCCGACGGCGGTGGCCCGGTGGGAGAGCGTGGCCACCTCACTGGTGGGCACCTATTGGCCGGGGAATGTTGGTAGCTCAACACCCTCGTCGACCTCTGCGCCCGGCTCGTCCTCGCCGGCCGGGTCTGTCTCGGACTGCCCGGGCGAGGGCGGTCAAGGCACAGTCGGTCAAGGCACAGTCGGTGAAGGCACCAGCGGCGGCGGGGTGACGACGCTGCCACCCGGCTTCGCCCTGCCATCGGTTGCCCAGCAGAGCACCGTCGTTGCGTTCGCCCTGGCCCAGCTGGGCCAGCCATACCGGTGGGGAGGCGCCGAGCCCGGCGGGTGGGACTGCTCCGGACTGACGATGCGCGCCTGGGGCGCGGCCGGCGTCCCTTTGCCGAGGACAACATTCCAGCAGGTGCTCGCCGGTGCCCCCGTGACCTCGACGGCTGCGATGCAGCCCGGCGACCTGATCTTCTTCGCCGGAACCGGCGGCACCCCGGCCAACCCCGGACATGTGGGCCTATACATCGGCCTCGTCAACTCATTGCCCTACCTGGTTGACGCACCAGAGACCGGCAGAACCGTTGAGATCACACCCGTCTCCACCTGGGCCGGCCTGATCGTGGCCATCCGCAGGCCCACCGCGCACCCATGACAAGGAAGGGAAGACATCACCATGACCCCGGCACATGAGACACCCACCGATGAGGCCCTGCTCAGCCCGGGCGAGGCTACGGCACTCGGGCTGCTCGGGGCAGTCGCCGTCGCCGCCGCGGCGGTGCTGCTCGGCGGCGCACTGTCCGGCCTGTTCTTCGGTCGGGGCTGGGTCTGGCCGCCGACCCGCCAGTTGCCCTCCACGCTCGTCGCTCTGGTCACCCACCCTGGTCAGCCGTCCGCGGCATACGGTCGAACACTCGGCGGGCTGCTGCCCGGCCCGGGATGGTTCTGGGGGACGGTGGCAGCCCTTGCGTCGGTGGCTGTCATCGGCGCGGGCTTCCTTGCCGCGGGCGCCGCGACCAGGCGGCGGCAGGCTGGCATGGCCACCCGCGGGCAGATTCGCACGGTGGGCCGTGAGCCGGATGCGGGCGCGATGTTCGGGACCTACCTCGGCGTTCCCGTGAGGGCTCGGGGTGAGGACTCCGCGTTGACGATCGCGCCGGCCCGCGCCGGCAAGACGACGCGGTTGGCGGTCGGCCTGGTCGTCGACGCGCCCGGCGCGGTCGTTGCCACATCGACCAAGGCCGACCTGGTTCACCTGACCGCGTTCGCCCGCGCCGGCACGAGCAAGGCGCACGTCTTCGACCCGGATCGGCTGCTGGCCTGGCCCACGCCCTGCCGGTGGGACATTGTGGCCGGCTGCGAGGACGTCCGTGACGCGATGACGCGAGCACGGGCGATGGTCGCCGCCAGACCGTTGGGCGTAAGCCGCAACTCCAGCTTCTTCGAAGGTGCCAGCGAGACCGTCCTGCGCTGCCTCATGCATGCGGCCGCGATCGGCGGGCAGTCGATGCGCGAGGTCCTGGGCTGGGCGCGGGACTTCACCGACGACACGCCCTACGAGATCCTGCGCACCCACCCCGGCGCGGCACCCGGGTGGGTGCAGGACCTGCGCAAGTTCTGCCGCGGGGCTGCCCCGGAGACCGTCTCCTCCACGGCGATGAGCCTGGGCCTGATCCTCAAAGCGATGGCCGATGACCGGGTCGTTGACCTGGTCTGTCCGCCGGCCGGCGGCGGTCTGGACGTCGAGGCCTTTGTTCGGGGCGGAACCGACACCCTGTACCTGGTCACTGAAGGTGGTGACGGGGTCTCGACAGCACCGTTGGTGACCGCGTTCGCCTCCGCCGTCGTGAGCTGCGCTCGCCGCGTGAGCCAGACCCGCCCCGGCGGCAAGCTCGACCCGCCGTTGACGTTCGTCCTGGACGAGGCAGCAAACGTCGCGCCGCTGCCCGACCTGCCCGCGATGATGTCCGACGGCGGCGGCCGGGGCATGTCGACGTGGGCCTTCGTCCAGTCCTTCGCCCAGCTGCGAGCTCGATGGGGTCGCGACGGCGCTGACTCGATCTGGGGTGCCAGCTCGATCAAACTGCTCCTGGGCGGGTGCACCGAGGCCGACGACCTCGAACGGATCTCCCGGGTCGTCGGTCAGCGCCGGGTCCGGCGTCAGTCCCACAGCAGCCCAGGAGGGTTCACTTCACGGGCACAGGTGTCGACCTCCACCTCCCTTGAGCGCGAAAGGATCCTCCCCGTCGAAGCACTAGCCCGGATACCTGCAGGCAGGGCACTCCTGCTATACCGCGCCGTGCCGGCTGCGCTTGTCGGGCTGCCCGCATGGTGGGAGCGCAACGACGCCACCGTTTTTAGGGCAAGCCAGACAGAGGCCCTGCGAGTGAGCGGGAGGAGAACATGACCGACCACCCGGCACCTCACCCCGACGTCAAGGGTCCCAATTTCACCGAGGAGCTGACAACGGAGCCGCTCGACCCCATCGTGTTGGCCGAGGTGCTAGAGGCGCTGGCGGGAAGGCTGGACTCGCTCGAGGGTGTCGTGCAGGCCATGGCCGATCAGCTAGTCCAGGCTCCCCCCGGTGGCGCGTGGGCGTGGCATTACCTTGGACATTCGCAAACACGCGCCCTGCTCCTGGAGCTTCGGGACTGGGTCGACTGGCTCATCGTCAGGTACGAGCTGCGAGGCGAGGCGGAGAACATCCCACCGTGTTGGTTCCTGCACGCGGTGGCCTTGGAGGAACTCACCGCCCTGATGGTCGCGTGGAAGGCCGCCTACCCACAGAAGCAGACTGCGCCTTCGGACTCACCGGTCAACTGGCACGACCGATGGTTGTGGCCCACCCTTCACCGCCTCAACGTCCAGCTGCGCGTGTGGAACAAATGCACCGGCGGAATTCACACCCCATCGCGACCGGGGCTCCTACTCACTGACGAAGCGTCCTTTACATCCTTCCTAGCCGAGGCGACACCCAAGATCGACTCGGCTCACGAGACAGGGCGTGCGGGCACTCCCGAAACTGCAGTGACGCAAACGGATCGGTGACCGGTCGCCAATGAGATGAGACCAGCCCTGAGGACACGAAAGCAACGTCATGCCTGTCCGCAAGCGGATCCTCCTACTGGCACCGAAGCTTGCCTCCGATGCGTCCGGTCATCGTTCGCTACCGGGACGGCGGGACGGAGTTGACAAAATACGACCGGACAGGCCGAGTTCCGGTAGATGCCAATCCGGCTCATGACGAGAAATGTCGCCGGCGTCCAGAGCCAGCCGAACATCGGCGTCCACAGCGGCACCAATGCGTGGCGTCCAGGAACCAGTAGTCGGCCCGAGCGAAGTCAGCTGCTAGGCATGTCCGGACTCCTCGGCTTCATCCTGCAAGACGAAGCTGATTCCCTGACGCAAGTGGGACGCGGTGCGTTGGGCCGCCTGCTCCGGATCGTGATTCATGATGGCCTCGAGGATCTGCTCATGGTCTTGGAGCAGCGACGCGTAATTGGCCGGATTGCGGCGCGACAGGTACGTCGACTGGTGGTAAAGGCTCCGCAACAGGCGGGTCACGAGCAGAAGCGTCTGGTTGCCGGTCGCCGCGGCTACGGCCGTGTGGAAGTCAAGGCTCGCCTGGATGCTGGCCTCACTGTCGCCGATCGCTGCCCGGCCGCGGGCGATCGTCTCACCGACGCGCTCGATGTCGTCGGCGGTCGCGCGCTCGGCGGCGAGTCGTACCACCGCGGACTCGAGAACGAGCCGCGCCTCGACGATATCGGCAACGGCACCCGCGTCCGTGAAGCGCGACCATTCGGTCAGCATGAAGAGCGGGGCAGCGTTCACCAGTATCGTCCCGCGTCCGCGCGCCGATTCGACTACGCCCAGCAGTTGGAACATGCGAAAAGCCTCACGCAGCGACGAGCGGCCGACTCCCCAGCCTTCGGCCAGCTCGCTCTCGCTCGGGAGGCGATCGCCGATCTTGATCCTGCCGTCGGCCACGAGGCGGACAAACTCGTCGACAATGACGGCCGCCAGTGATGCCGGACGCTCGATCGAGGAACCGCGAAGTGTGCCTGATGAACTGATCATTGGAGTTCGTCCTATCACCTGCTGAGTCGTCATCGTCAAGAGGTCCCGGCCACGGCGCCCGCGAAACTGGCGACTTGCCAGCTCGACAGCAGGGTGCAAGTGTGCGCGGGGGAGAAGCTGACCAGGCCACGGTCAGTTCCCCAACTCGCTCGCGAGAGCGTCCCGAAGAGCCGGTACGACCTCGCGCCAGTCACCTACAACGCCGTAGTTCGCGACCCGAAAGATCGGAGCATCGGGGTCCGTGTTGATGGCCACGATCACCTGAGATGACAAGCAGCCGGCAAGGTGCTGGATGGCACCTGATATCCCGATCGCAAGGTAAAGAGCCGGAGCGACCGTTTCGCCGGTCATGCCCACCTGAAACGAGGTGTCGACCCAGCCTGCGTCGCAGGCTGCTCGGGATGCACCGACCGCTCCGTCCATGAGCCCCGCGATCTCTGCCAACAACGCGAATGGCTCGGGTCCGCCGAGGCCTGCCCCCCCAGCCACGACGACTTGCGCCTGGTTGAGGCTCGGCCCCGTGGCGGGTCTACTGACCATCGGCGCGCACCGGGTGCGCAACTGGTCTGGCGCCAGGGTCGGGCTCCAGGCAACTAGTTCCGCGCGCGCTGATGCGCCACCGGGCGCGGCGGGCGCAAATGCCTTCGGGTGGGGTACGACGATCCAGGGGCCACGGACCGCGCGTACCGCCGCCGTCACCGCCCCGCCGAACACGGGTCGGGTGGCAGTAAGGCCAGCCTCGGTGACATCGACACCGACCACATTGTCGACCAGCACTACTCCGAGCCGAGCGGCGAGACGCCCGGCGAGCTCTGCGCCGAGCGTGCTCCGCGGTAAGAGCACGAGGTCCGGGTTGATGTGGTGCCACAGCTCCGTGATCGCCGCAAGGTGGGCGTCGGGCCACGGCTCGGCGAGGAGGTTGTCGTCGATGGCGAAGACCTGGTCAGCCTCGCTCGCGCGTGCCGCCTCAGCCGCGGCGGCGATCCCCGCTCCGAGCACAGCCACTCGCGTCCCGCCTGGAACGGCTGGCGCAAGGAGAGCTGCCACGGTCGCGAGTTCCCAGAACGCCGGGTCCAGCTGTCCCCTGGTGGTCGGGGCGACGATGAGGATGCCAGCCACGGCCTACCCCCTCCCGTTGTCTGCCGGCGCGCCGACGCTAGCGCCCACCAGGATCCTGGCCAAGCTCCGTCCGGCTTCTGCCCCGTCGGCGCCGGTCACGAACTGGCACTCTCGGCTCGAGAGCGGGAGATCGAGGTCAACCACCTCAAGCAGAGGAGGTCGAGCCGGTGGCGCGCCGATCTCGGCCAGCGACAGCAGCGTCGGCTGCTGTCGTGCCGCCTTCAGTCGAGCTTTTACCGTCGGGTAGCGCAGTTCCCCGAGCTCGCTCGTCACCGTGACCACGGCCGGTAGGTCGGCCTCCATAAGCTGGACACCGTCCTCGAGGGCTCGCTCCACCTTCACCTGCTGGCCGACGATGCCTACCTGTCGCGCTATGGTGAGGCAGGGCAGCCCGAGGTGCTCCGCTAGGACCAGGGGGACGAGAGCATTATCCCAGTCGGAGGCCTGCCGACCACACAGGATGAGGTCGGCACCACCCAGGTGTGCAATGGCCGCACCCAGCACCTCAGCTAACCGGAAGCCATTCCAGGTGTCGAGACCGGGATCTTGGACGAGCACGAGCTCGTCGGCACCGACGGCCAGCGCGCGCTTCATGACGTCGAGTTGGAAGCGATCACCGAGCGAGAGAGCGACCACCTCGACTTCACCGAGGCTGTCGCGCAGCCGGAGGGCCGCCTCCAGCGCCTGCTCGTCGTAGCCGTTGGTGACTGGCGCGCTGCGGGGCGGGCCGAGAACCCGCATCCTGTTTCGGTCGAGCGCCAGTTCATCCGCCGGAGTCAGTGGGTCGACGACTTGTTTCAGGCAGACGACTACCCGCATCGAATGCTCCGTGGCTTCCGCGCATGCCTCACCATGGCCGACCTGCCAGCTCCCAGATCTTGGGCAGGCCGAGGTCCTCAGCGATGACCTTGAAGCAGTTGTAACTGCTCCCCCTGCCGATTCCTGGCCCGGAGTGGAGATTGGACGAGCAGACGTAAAGTCCACCTACCGGAGTGTGGTAGTCGGCCACCTCGGGGAAGGGCCGGAAACGTCCGAGCTGTGAGGCGATCATGCTGCCCTCGGTCCAGCCTCCCTCGATCATGTCCGGATGACTCGCCTGCACGTCATACGGTGAGTAAAGACGCACGCCGATCACATTGTCTCGGGTCATGTTCGGCGCATACGTCTGCCAGTCGTCGAGCCAGCGATTGGTGAACTCCTCCTTCAGCCGACCCCAATCGCGGGCGGAGAAGAAGCGCGCTGGGGCGGTGAACTCCTCGATCAAGATGGTGTGCTGGGACTCCGGCGCCCGGCTGCGGTCCCAGATGCTGTCCGGTGCCGTCAGGGTGTAGAGCTTCTGTGGCAGACCGAGCACGAAGATCTCATGCTGGTACTTACTGGCAAGGTAGTCGGGGTCCTTGTCCCCGGTGTACAGCCGAGGCTGCACGCCCACGCCCGGGTTGTCGATCTCAGCTTTGTACTGCGGCAGCTCATGCAACGCGACATTCCCCCAGAGGATCTGGCCGCGGTCGTAGTGAATGTTGTGGAGGCGGTGCCGCACTTTCTCGTCGATCACCTGGTCGCGCAGCAGCTGTAGGTAGGTCTGAGGCAGTCCGAGATCCGACACGACGAGATTGGCCGAGATCCGGCTCCCATCGCCCAGCAGGACTCCGGTGGCGCGCCCGTTTTCGACCACGACGCGGTCGACCTTGTTACCCGTGAAGTACTCCACCCCAAGCTTGGTCCCGGCCGACACGAGCGCGTCCGTGATTGCCTGCGTCCCTCCGACAGCGATCGCTGCCGGCTCGAAGGACAGCACCAAGCCGATCACGTGGACAAGGCTCTGTAGTCCCATCGGATCATCCGGGAAGCAGCCACCCGACGTCGGCATAGCCCGCATGAACAGCGTGCGCAGCTCATCGCTCTCGAAAAAGTCGTAAGCGACCTGGCGAACCGACATGAACTGGTGCACCGGCTCGAGGCCACTGTCCGGGATGTCGAGCAGCTCCTCCAGCGGGTCCGGGGTGCCCTGAGGGGTCGACGCCGTGAAACGGTGACGGTGAAACGCCTCCTTCCAGTACCGCCTGTACTGGTCAAGAAGCCGGAGGTAAGCATCGGCGTCACGAGGTGAGAAGGCGTGGATCTGCTCGTAGGTCTTATCCACGTTGTCTTGCGCGAACTCGGTCCGACCGGTCAAGGGATCGACGACCCGGAAGGCGGAGTAGCCGACGAAGCTAGAACCGTCCGCAAAGATCATTCCCTCGTTCTGGTCAGGAAAGATGTACTCGAGACCCTCCTCGCGGAGGTTGAAGTCCTCGTAGGCAGGATGGCCGTAGAACCGGGTGAAGTGAGCACAGAAGTTCTGACGGAAACCCGGCACCGGCCCCTCCTCGGTCCCGGCACCGCCGCCGAGGGCGGTGTGCTGCTCGAGGACAGCCACCTTCATGCCCGACTTGGCAAGATAGCAGGCCATGATGGTCCCGTGGTGGCCGCCTCCGATCACGACGGCGTCGTAGTTAGCGTCCGACATGCTGACCCCTTTATCTGATGAACTGATCTTAGGTTAATGTCTGATGAACTGATGATTAGACATGGTAATCAGATCGTGAGCGACGTGTCAAGGGGTTTCCGCGCATCTACTCCCGGCTGGGTTGGCTGTCGCCGTCCTTGACCCTGCGGACCCTTGGTGTTGATCCGCTGTTTCCACGCGGCTGCAACGTCGCCGCGCGGGCGCAGCGAGCCGAAACCGGGATGATGGATCTCCAGGTCGCGCCACAACACGGGCCCAGGCTGTTGGAGAGCCTGTGGAGCGTCGCGGAGTCGACGCCCGGTTGAGTTCACACATGTTGTTCGCGAGCAGGTCAAGGACCGCGCCGCGGTCGATGACTTAAAGGTCGCTCGGCTGGTCACAGCTGAGCTGGCCTTGCGACTTGAGCACGTACCGCGGGGGCCCTCCTGCTGAACACGCTGGCGCAACGCAGCAGCTGATAGAAAGAGGTTTGCTCGCTGAAGTGCTGGCCCGTAAGTCACCAACGCTGTACAGCAGCCTTAGGTAGGCGCTGATGTTGATGTCCGCGACCAGGGCGCCCTTGGCGGCCACGATGGTCGGCGATCGGACGCGGCGCCAGCCACGTTGTAGAGAAGTTGCCGCCCCGGACCGGAGCGGTCATGTGCTTGGCGAAGCCGCCAGGGTCTCGGATGCCGGCCAGCTCTGTTACCAGTCCGTGAGGCCGTGGCCGGAGTCAGCCGCCACCCCAGGCTTGGGCGGATCACATCACCAGACAACAGCACTGATGCCGCACGAGAAGGCGAGCCGGCTCTGGTCGAAGTCGCCGGCCGCCTGGGCAACCGCCGCCAAGCAACGGTCCTTCGGCGTCAGGGGTAATGGCAGCCCAGGGGACCTGGCAAGTCTGGCCAGGGTCGCTCCAAGCGAGTCGAGCATCCGAACGTGGCCACGCCCGCGGCTATCTTTGGCGTCGGCCGGGTCGACGGTAAACGGCTCAGCGAGCAGCCGAGAGACGACCTGCCCGCCGGTCTGCTCGGTCGCCGGCCAGGCACCCGGGCTATAGATTTGGCGGGAACTGCGCAGTAACGCTGTGGAATATAGCGACACCTCAGGCCCTTTCCGCGTCCCAGCACCCTGATATAGGACGTCACCGCCGGAACCGCCCATCTGCCCCACGCCCAGCGCCGCGCCACCTCACTTGACCGCACCCCGAGCAGGACGCTCAGCGTCTCGGGCCTGTATCGCAACCCGTCATCGCTCAGTGCGTGATCCTGATCGCTGCTTTGCGATCCGATCGTAAGGGGCCAACACCGCTTCGATCACGAATTCAGCGGGAGCGGTCAATTCCAGCTGTGTCGTGACAGCTGGCCGTGTCCGAGGACCCATTGCACGTCGCTCAGCGTCATCTGGATCGCGGGCCATCCTGTGGACGCCAGAATGGCGAAGAGGATGCAGGGACCCCGTCCGACCCCAGCTACGCGTTGCCCGGATGAACGTGGCGGGGCGCCGTGGAAGTCAACGCCCGGAAAGGACGCCGCAGTGTCCACCACAGCGGCTGGTCAAGGCCGACCGGAACCAGGCCTGCACCTGCCCTTGATGCCGCAGACACAAGAGCGCATACGGCGAGGCAGGTGACTCTTGCGGGGGCCGGGTGCCTGTGCGGATCACCGTGACCAGCTGCTCGGGATCGGCATCGGCACACGCCGCATCGAGCAGGTCTGAGGCCCGTGCCCGGTCGAGGCCCAAGAACGCGACCAGCTCCCGGTCGCGATGCGAGCCCAAATGGGCGGACAGCTCGTCGAACCGGCCGTCTGGAATCTGCCGCGGATTGCGTGCCTCGACCTCGGGCCGTTGCAGGCCAAGTGCGCTTCAGCTTGGACGGGTTCAGCGGGTTGTGAATCCGCATTCGCGTGCCCGCGGCACCGCTCCGGTGAGGCGGGAAACAGTTTGAGTCGGTGGGCGATAGCTGACCGGACCCAGGGGCGGGGGGCTGGCGCCAGTCAGCCGGAGCCCCGAGGGAGGATACCTCCGCCGATTCAGTCTGCGGTTTCCGCTCGACCGAATGGCAACCACGTGATCCGCTTGAAGATCAAGTCGGCTTTCGGTGGATGGACTTGTAGGAAAGGTAAGCCGACAGACCCTCAACGCCATACTCGACACCGAGGCCGGAGTCATGGCGGCCGCCGAACGGAGCACTGTGGTTCGAGGCGAAGAAATTGATGCCGACTGAACCCGTATCCATCTGATCGGCCACTTCGAGTGCCTTGGTTGGGTCAGTCGAGAAGACCAGACCGCCCAGCCCGAACCCAGTGCCATTGGCGATTGCTATCGCTTCATCGACCGACTCATAGCGCAGGATGCTGATCACCGGGCCGAAGATCTCCTCCCGGGAGATCCGCATCTCGGGCGTCACCTCGGCGAACACCGTCGGCTCGATGAAATACCCCTTCTCCAATGAGGCGGCGCGGCCTCCCGTGGTGAGACGAGCCCCCTCTTCCTGAGCGGACTGGATGTAGCCGAGCACGATGTCGTACTGCGCTTTCGTCGCGACCGGGCCGAACACGGTGTCCTCGTCGAACGGGTCACCTAGCTTGGCCGCCGAGATCGTCCTGGTGACCAAGTCGACGACCTCGTCGTAGCGACTGGCCGGCGCGAGGATGCGCGTCGAGATGTAGCAGGTCTGACCAGTGTTTCGCATGCAGGAGCGGATCAACACCCGGGACATAGCGTCCAGGTCGGCGTCGGGGAGGACCAACGCGGACGACTTGCCGCCGAGCTCCAGCGTGACCGGGAGCAACCGCTCGCCCGCGGCGGCGGCGATCTTACGGCCGACCGGGGTCGAACCCGTGAAGGCCACCTTGGAAGTCAGTGGGTGACGCACCAGTGCGTCGCCGACGGCGGCTGGCCCGGTCACCATGTTTACGACCCCCGGCGGGACGCCGGCAGCCTCGATAGCGGCCAAGACGAATCGGATCGACAGCGGTGTCGGGGACGCTGGTTTGATGACGACTGTGCACCCGGCAAGGAGCGCCGGCGCGAGCTTGATGACGACAAGATTGATAGGGAAGTTCCATGGCGCGATCAGGGCGCACACCCCGACGGGGTCACGGCGCACGACGGACTCACCCGTGCCTGAGGGGAACGGCCGGACATCGTGCTGCTCGAGATAGCCGGCCAGGCCGGCGAAGTATCGAAGGATCCCTCCGGCGTTCGACGCGGCCCCCAAGGTCTCGGACAACGGCGAGCCGTTCTCCCGGCTGTTGGTGTAGGCCAGCTCTCGCGCGCTTTTCTCAAGCTCGCCCGCGATCCGGAGGAGATAACCCGACCGCTCGGACGGGCTCAGTCGGGGCCAGGGTCCCTCTCGGAAGGCCCGATCTGCCGCAGTCATGGCCGCCTCGACGTCCTCGACTGACGCCTGCGGAACCGACCCCCAGACCTCCTCAGTGGCTGGGTCGATGACGTCGGCCCGGGAGTCGCCTGCCGACACGGTCCACTCGCCGTCGATGAAGTGGTCATCCACGTGGGTCCATGGCAGGTCGACCGAGACGCGCAGCCCCCTACGAATCATCGTCATCGCAGCACGTGGGTCTTGAGCAGGGCCCGCGAACGGTTCAGCGCGACGGCCGCCATGGTGATACCCGCTTCCGTCTTGAGCTCAGGGATGATCTCGGCCTCCAGACGGTCGCAGTAGGTCGCCGGGTCCAACTTGAACCAGCCGGAGGCAATCGCGATCCCGGCCTGGTCGAAGCGCCACAGTCGGTCCGCATCGCGAACAAGAGCGTCCTCCAACGACTTCGCGTCCTTGCGCGTGTCATGTCCATCGATGATGGCGACTACGTCCTCGACGAAGGCATCCTGATAGCCCAGAGGTGGCAGGACCTCCCGGGCGATCTCGCAGCCCTGTCTCTCGTGCTCGCACCGGATGGCGGCATTGCGCCAGTCGTCACCGGCGAAGGCCTCACGGAGGATGCGGGACTCGTCGATCCGACCCCAGCCGGTGTCATGCAACAGGATCGACACCCGCACCAGAAGCGCGTCCGCCCCCGGATAGGCGTCGCAGAGTCGTTCGGCGTACGCCAAGGACATCGGGAGATGGATGTCATTGGCCCGAGTGCGTGTCTGCGAGACGACGGCCGCCCAGATCGGGTCGAGATCATCTCCACGTGCTGGGGTCATTGCGATGGGTGATGTGTCGACCGGCTGGGAGGTGGACACTGGAATCGGTGGAATGGGACTGATCATCAGGGCTCTCGTTTTCTGGCCGGACGCTGAGGCTTCGACCGTGAGGGACTTCAGCGGTGTCATGACGTCAGCGGCTGCTCCGACGAAATTGCCGTGCCCTTGGCGAGGGCGGCATTGACGGCCATGAAGTCGAGCGGAGTATTGACACAGTCCGGCGCTGATCCGGCCACGGCGGGGACGCCGTTACGAATGGCGGTCTCCATCGTCGAGCCAGCGACGTTGGCCTCGACATTGCGTGTGGTGCCGGCGCGCGCGGTACAGGTGATCTGAGGCATCTCGATGTCTCCTGAAGGAATCAGATGAACTGACGGCCGCCGTCGACGACGATCGTCTGGCCGGTGACATAACTGCTGTCGGGGCCGGCAAGGTAAAGGGCTGCGCCGACAATGTCCTCGGGACGGCTTGCCCGACGCAGTGACCCGCGGTCGACTCCGTAGCTCTCGGCGTTGTCCATCAGCCCGTAGCTCGCTTCGGTAAGTGTGAAGCCCGGGGCGATCGCGTTGACCGTAATTGACCGTCGTCCAAGCTCCTTGGCCATGACGCGCGTCATCGCGATGACTCCGCCCTTGGACGCCACATAGTGGAGCCAATGCTCGGACCCGCTGTAGACCGTCGCCGAGGAGAGGTTCACGACCCGACCGCCTTCGGGCAGAAAGGCGCTGCAGGCCCGGACACACATCCACGGACCCTTGAGGTTCACTGCCATGACCCGGTCCCACTCGGCGGGATCGATCTCCTCTAATGGTGAGCGGGTTATTGTGGCGTAGATGGCCGCGTTGTTGACCAGGACGTCGATCACGCCACCGCCGAACCTGGCGACGTCGGCCGCCATGGCCTCGGTCGACTCCGCCGACGTGACGTCGACGGCGCCGTGCCACACCTCGGCGCCTGCCTCCTTCACCAGCCGGGCGCTCTCCTGAACACCCTCAGCGTTGATATCGGCGACGGCCACGCGGTAGCCGCGAGAAGCGAACCCGAGGGCGAAGGCGCGGCCGAGCCCGCCGGCAGCACCCGTGATGAGCACAGTGCGCCCAGCGACCTCGTCTTGTGGCACAGACATCGGGTCAGCCTTCGAGAATCTCGACGCGACCAGAGGTGCCGTCTACCCGGATCAGCTGACCGGTCTGGATCGTCGTCGAGGCGCGGCCAGTGCCAGTCACAGCGGGCAGACCGTACTCGCGACAGACGATGGCGGCGTGGCTCATCATGCCGCCGATGTCGGTGACTGTGGCTTTGATCTTGCCGAAGATCGGACCCCAGGACGGAGCGGTGATGCTCGCGACGAGGATCTCGCCCTCCTGAACCTCACCGATCTGATCCGCGTGGGTCACGACGCGCGCCCGGCCCTCGACCACGCCCGGTGAAGCGGCCATGCCTGTGATCGACCCATCAGACTTGGCGTCGTCGCCGCTGAGCCACTGTTGGACCTGCTCGGTGGTGATGCCATAGAGCATCATCGTGAAGGGTTCGGTGATCCGAGCCGGAGGGGTGTTGAGGGCGGGCTGGGGACGCTGCGCGGCGAGCGCATCGAAAATGCCGCGGCGCCGCTCGATCTCCGTGGGCCAGTAGTGCGGCCCGGTGGCCTCGGAACCGACGGCCCAGCCCGTGACCAGGTCGAAGATGGCGTCGCGGACCTCCCCTCGGTTGAGGTAGAGCATGTCCTCAGGCGCCGACCAGAACCCGGCGTCGACGAAAACGGCTCCGAGCTGACGGACCTTGCGCCAGAACACGCCCATGGTCCAGTGCTCGATGTAGAAGTTGTGGTTCTCGACATACGGATATGCGGTGGCCGCGAGTCCGTGCTTGGCATCGAAAATGGCCTGGTGCTCGACGTCGACGTGGTCGCGGTACTCCGCGATGATCCGGTCGCGCTCGGCGATGAGGGCCGCCACGGGCCGCATGATGTCGTGGCCGTCCTCCAACCGTCGGATGTAGTCCTTGATATAACCGAGCGGGATCTCCTGGTGCTCGTTCCAGTACTTGTCGTGGCCGTAGAACCCGTTGCCCACCGTGAAGTTGAACCACGGGTCCTGAGCCGCGGCATACGCTTCGGCCCATCGCGCGCCATCCTTCGCTGCGCGCACCCGCTCCAGCGTCCCGGCAACGTCGTCGGTGTTCTCGAAGGAACTCTGCAGACCGAGCTCGATGGCGAGGACTGCGAGCTTCTTCAGCTCGTCGTCGGGCCGGAATAGCTCCATGTCAACGCCCTGCACCATCTTGGCGATGGCCTGGTCGGGGACCCCCGGGAACATCTCCTTGCAGAACCCGAAGAAGTCGAGGTACGCGATGTAGCCGAGGTTGAGGAACTCGAAGTGGTACTGCCAGTTCTGGTAACAGAGTTGGATCAGCCGGTCGAAGTTCTCCATGAGGACTTCGGAGCCGTCCTTGGCCTTGCCAGAGACGATGTCCTCGAAGGGCACCATGTCCGGGAGCGGCTCGAAGGTCAGCGACTCCATCTCGTCGATGGTGCCGTGGACCTTGGTCCGCCAGCCCTCGAGCATAGAGTCCCAGTTCTGGAAGTAGTGGCCGGCGCGCCTCTCGAACTCAGGGACTCGGTTCGGTATCTCGGCCTCCGGCACCGGTACCGGGCTCATGTAGAGGTAGCCCAGGTGGATCTTGAACTCGATGCCGTTGGCCGGCGGGATCATGAGGTGACGGGTGTTGTACTGCCCTAGGCACTTGACGGCAAACTCGCCGCCGATCGTCTCGAACGGCTTGAACACCGTCGGCCAGTGCTGGCTGTCACAGAACCAGAACTTCTCGTCCTCGGCGCCACTGAGGTTCTGGAACACGAGGTTGTAAGGGTAGAGCTTCTCCCATCCCTCGGCCCCGGCCGGGACGGCGAGCTCAGACGGCTTGGGAAAGGACTTCGTTTTGACTTCGAGGGTCATGACGGCGGTTCCTGTCTTAGGGGGTTTGGCAAGAAGGTCAGGCGCTGGTCGACGACCGGACCTCCTCACTCAGAGCTTCGGCTGGACACCTGTGAGCGCGCAGATGATGCTGCTGAGGTTGAAATTCGAGGTGCTCGAAGAGCTGGGGGCCGACCCAGGCACCGCCTGTTTGGAGGAGTGCACGGTCTCCGGGCGGGACTGCAGGAGCAGGAGGTTGTCACCGTCCGGCAGGTCGGCATCGACAGCCCATTCGATGTCCTGCGGGCAGAGGAAGTGCTTCTCAGCCCGCTTGGCCATCGCCGCGACCAGCAGCAGCTCGGCATCGCTGAGGCATCGTCGCTGGCGCCGTTCCGGATCGACCTCGCGCTCGACGAGGGACTTGGATTCGAGATCGGGGACGAGCTCTGCGTGCTTGTCGCCGATGGTCTCCGAGACCACCGAGAGCATGACCTTGTCGAGAACGATGTTGTCAGGGGTCACCTGACCAGAGACGACCATCTCCCCCACTCCGTATGAGGCGTCGATGGTGATCTTAGAACGGTCGCCAGTGGCCGGGTTCATGGTGATGGCCACTCCGGCCGCGCGGGCATTGACCATCTTCTGCACGGCCACGGCCATGGACAGCCCCTCGTCCGGAATGCCGTTCTTCGCGCGATAGGTGATGGCCCGGCTGGTGTACAACGACGCCCAGCATTGACGGATCTTCTCGAGAACGGCGTCCAAGCCGATGAGCCAGAGGTAGGTGTCCTGCTGGCCAGCAAAGCTCGCATCGGGCAGATCTTCCGCCGTCGCGGAAGAGCGCACGGCGACGGGCACCTCGTGATCGAACCGGGACTGGAGCTCTTCGTAGGCAGCAATGGTGATGGCGCGCAGGTGACTCGGCACGGGACGCGAGCAGATCTCGTCCCGGATCCGTAAGGACACGACGTCGACGCAAGCCACGTCGTCGACGTCAAGGCTCGCGAGCAGCATGGTGATCGTGGCGGCGAGACCCGACTGATCCACAAACCCGTCGTACAGGGCCGTTGTCACGGCAAAGCCGGGAGGCACGGGCATGCCCGCCGCGGTCAGGGACACGAGCGACGCGCACTTGCCCCCAAGGAGCCCGTGTTGAGGCTCGACGCCGCCATCGAAGAACTGGATGTACGTGCTCCGGTCCAGGGTCACTGTTCCCACGTCACCGGAACGAAAAGGGGCGCGCGGAACGAGAGGTTGTCGCCGAACGTGATGGCGTCGGTATGCCAGAGGTGAGTAGCCGGCCGGCGATTTGGTTCGGGCTTCTGTGTGGGCAGACATCGGCAATTCCCTACGTCGTCACTCCCGTACCTTCAGGCGCTCAGTGTGTGCCGAGGCCTCGTCAGGCACAATGGCGTTCTTCCATTGGATGGAAACTGGTTCAAAGCATCGATGTGCCTTGCGAGCGGTCCCCGCGATCAGTGAGGTACCCAACGGGATACCGACTGACTGCCGCCTCGATCCGGTGGGCAACGCCAGTGAGCACCGGCAGGTGACGCGTCATCTTGGTAGCTTGCGTGGAGAACATCACAAGTCCGATGGAGGCCTTGGCCCGGCCCTCCTCCCCCATTACAGGGACCGCGATCGAACAGGCGCCGAGCCGGGCCTCCTCGAGGGTAGTGGCGTATCCCTTGTCGCGGATCGTGGCCAGTTCCTCAACCAGTCGGCTCGGGGTGACGTGGGTCCGCGTAGTCGGGGACTCCAGTGCCCGGCAGATGTACGCATCCCGCACCCAGGTGTCCTCGTAGGCCAGAAGGACCTTGCCAACGGCGGTCGCATGCAACGGCAGGCGACCTCCGACCCGGGAGGCCCGCGGAACTCGCTTCGAGCTGTAGACCCGGTCGATGTAGAGCGCTTCGTGCCCCTGACGGATGGCGAGGTGCGAGGTCTCCTGCGTCAGGGAGAACAGGTCTTGCAGAAACGGCCGGACGGTGTTTCGGAACTGTCCCCCTCCGTTCTGGGCGACCTCCCATAGTCGCAGGCCGACGTAGTAACGACCGTTGGCGTCGCGGTCGAGGGCACCCCAGTCCACCAACTCTCGAGCGAGCCGGTGGGTCGTGGAGATAGGCAGACCCGTAGCGTCCGAGATCTGGGTCAGGTTCAGGGACAAGCCCAGCGCCTCGAACACCTCAAGGATGGCGAGCACCTTCGATGCGACGGTCCGTCCCTGAGAAGCGGTGGCTGGCATCGGCGCCTCCTCGATCATACGGACCCGATCGGTCCGGTCCGAGATGAGAGCGGTCAACTAAGCACCAAGCAATGTGGACTGGAGTCCACCCAAGCCACCGCGGCCAGAATCAGCTCCATCCTACGCGCCGCGTCGGCTACGGACTGGTCGTGAGCCCAACCAGTGGTTTGCCTGCGAAGGGACATTGCAGTCCTAAGTCGGAGGCACCGCTGCCGATCGCCGTGGTGCTTCGACAGGAGCTGTTGCTTGAGGTCGGCGTCCCCCGCGTCGTTCCTGGTGCCATAACTCGGAACCTGACCGTTCACGGGTCGAAGACTAAATGACGGGTTAAGTGACATCGTGACGTCTCGGACAGACCCTTTCCAGTTCGTCACATATTCGGCCGATTAGGTGACAGGACCTGCACCACCTCGTCCACATCGTCCGTGACCTGACGGCTGGGACATCGGGCTGAAGGTTCTCACCGCTCAGGGTGCGGAGATCAACACCTGACGCGGATTTCGATGTTCCTCAATCCCCTTAGCCTCAAACCTTTACGGGTTACCGACACGGGGCCCTAGATTCCACGACGACATCTCGTTGAAGCCCTTGCAGGGTCCGAGGCAGGCGTCGCAGTTCAGATCGCCATGCTCGATTGCCTGGAGGATCCGAGGGTCGTCGCCGATATCGCTTCGGTCCGCCGTGGTTTCAATCATGCGCGCTTGGGGGTACCTGGGCCGGGGCACCATCGAGGCCTCTTTGGCGATCACGTTGCGGGCGTTCGCATAGGCCACAGTTGGGTAGGCCGACCCCACGACGTGCTCGCAATCCGTCGAGTCACAGATGGTGCACTTCCCGGCCTCGTCCCGAGCGGCGACCTTGTCGTAAGCCGCCCCCATCTGGTGGTCGCAGTCCTCGACCAAGCGACCGCAGATCGAGCACTCGAAGTCGCTAACGAGTCCAGCCGACATGCCCGCCCGGAGGTGCGACAGGTTGATGGAGCAGCCAGTCCACAACTCGTCGTCGCGTAGGACGATCGGGCAGCCGTAGAGCCCGCGCCGAACGAACGCCGCCCGGTGAATCGCCTCGTGAGCAGCCTCAGCGAGCTCATGGTCCTCGAGGAAGTTCAGCGCAGCGACGGCGGACGACTCTGATCGCCTGATGTGTGGCTCGATCTCGTCCAGTGTCGCTTGGTCGATGGTGGCGAGGAACTCCATCCACTCCCGCCGCTTCGCTGTCTGTATTGTCCGACGAACGTCCTCGTCGTCCTCGACCACCGGTTTGTGCATCACCGGCATCGAGCTCCCCTTCGTGCCGAGGATGTCTAGCATCGTCGCGTACTCATCGTCCGCGGTTTGCAGGGCCTCTCGCCCATTGACGTCGAGGTAGCGCAAGCGGTGGGGCCCACCGGACGGCGGTATCGGCCCCCACTGCATGAGCATCCACTTGAACTGGCCTCCTTTGCTTGCCACGCTTGTGCTTCTTCTTGCTCGACTCCTCCTTCTTCAGGATGCGGAGTGCCTCCAGGACCTCTGTCCCAAGTCCCTCGAGCTCGTAGGTTTCAGACACGCTCGAACTCTCGTCCATCTTCACGATCGAGACCTTCAACGGCAGATCGTGGGCTTCCTCGCTCGTCCAGCCTTGTGACTTCGAGCGCATCTCGATGAACCGCTCGACAGTGGGAATGAGCCACTCATTGGCCATTGTCAGAAGGGCGAGCCCAAGCGACCACATCTCCGGGTCGATGCTGAACTCCTGCAGGTACTTCCGCGAGCCTTCGGGTATCGAGAACTCTACGGGCAGGTCAGCGGCGCGAGCCTCCTTCGGCAGGTAGCGCACGTTGTCCGTGTAGTACGGGAAGTCGCCGGTGGCTTCCTCACCCGGCTTACGAGTCGGGATCACGTAGACCTTGTCGAGCTCGCCCCGGGCTGGGAGCGATCCAGGAAGAGGAGTCCAGGCTCCTATAGTTACTTTCGCCGTCATGGCGGAAGCGTAGTGGCGACCTACGACCGCTAGCGCACGATCATGCTCGAATGTCTTACCCTGAGCTGAATAGGGGCCAACCGGGGACGTTCAGCCCCTTTTAACAGTGCCAGCCCAGACCCAGACTTCGTGCTGATGGGTGGTGCTCCGAACCTGACCCGGACGGCCCGCTCGGTCCAGGCGAGTGCTGGGGCGTCCATCAGCTCCTCAACGCCGTCCTCCCGGAGGACGGCCCGTTAGGACCATCCTTCGGAAAAGTCCCGGTAAGCCGGTAAACCGGTAAACCGCGCCGAGTCGGGACAGGCGAGGTGCATTGGGGCAAGTGCGCGCTCAGCGCGTGGTGCGCAGGTACTGGTAGACGGTCTCGCGGCTGATGCCGAACTCACGGGCCAGTGTTGCCTTCGCGGCACCCGCGCCGGCCCGCTGACGCAGTTCGGTCACCTGCTCCTCGCTGAGGGACCTCCTACGGCCGCGGTCCTGACTTTTATCAGTTGGGAGGGGCCGCTCGGGCTGCGGGGCGTTGACCTGCGGCGATGCTGCTGAGGTGGCGTGGATTTGCGCACTAATCGTGGCCCGTTTCGGGTCGTAGGGTGTGCTCGTGGCTCCGTATGTGCGCACGGTGAAGACGTCCTCGGGGGCGACCGCGGTACAGATCGTGCACTCGAACCGGCGGGGTTCGCGGGACATCGAGCACATCGGTTCGGCTCACTCGGACGCCGAGGTCGAGGTCCTCAAGATCGCTGCACGGCAGCGACTGGCCGCTGGCCAGGGCGTTCTGGACCTTGGCCTCGGGGTGCTTGCGGGCATCAGTGACAGCTCGAGCGTCCCGCCGGGGAGCCCGATGCCGATCCGCTCGTCGCGGATGGGACACCTGGGTGATGCGCTGGCCGGGGTGTACGAGCGGCTCGGCCTCACCGCGGCCTCGTACCCGACGATCAATCGCCGACTGCCACGGTACGCGAAAAGCGAGTTCCGGCAACGGATCTCGGCAGCGTGCGCCGCGCAAGCAGGCCTCGGGCCGGTGAGCCTGGTGCTGTACGACTTGTCCACTCTCTACTTCGAAACCGATCAGGGTGACGGGTTCCGGGAGTCGGGGTTCTCCAAGGAACGCCGCCTCGAACCACAGATCACGATCGGGCTGCTGACCGACCACCGCGGATTCCCGCTCATGCTCGAGGCGTTCGAGGGCAACAAGGCCGAGACACTCACGATGATCCCGACGATCAAGTCGTTCATGGCCGCCCACCAGCTGCCGGACGTCACGATCGTCGCGGACGCGGGGATGGTGTCCGCAGCGAACCAGAAAGCGATTGAGGACGCCGGCCTCTCGTTCATCATCGGCGCGCGGATCCCGACCGAGCCGTACATCGTGACGGCCTGGCGCAAGGAGTACCCGGGAAAGGACATCCCGGACGGGCACGTGTTCACCCAGCCGTGGCCGGCCGGCCCGAGCGACAAGCGTCGGGACCACAGGTTCTATTACCAGTACAAGGCGGACCGGGGCCGCCGCACTCTCAAGGGCATCGATGAGCAGGTCGCCAAGGCCGAACGGGCGGTCGCGGGCAAGACCGCGGTGAAGCGGAACCGATTCGTCAAGCTCACCGGCGGCGACCGGTCCGTGAACCGGGCACTTGAGGCCAAGGCGAGGTCGCTGGCCGGGATCAAGGGGTACGTCACCAACCTCGACCCGGCCATCGCCGGCAGCGATTTCGTGATCGGCGCCTACCACCGGCTCTTCCAGATCGAGAAGTCCTTCAGAATGTCCAAGCACGACCTGCAAGCCCGGCCGATCTACCACCACAAACGCGAGAGCATCGAGGCCCACCTCACCGTCGTGTTCGCGGCCCTCGCGATCAGCAAGTACCTCGAGGACGCGACCGGGTGGAGCATCAAGAAATTCGTGCGGACTGCTCGCCGCTACCGCACCATCGAGATCCAAGTCGACGCGCACACGATCACTGCAGCCGACCCGCTACCTGACGACCTCGCCGAGGCCCTCCAAGCGCTCCGCGGCGCGAGCGGCCTTGCGCACTAACTGATAAGAGTCAGGTCCTACGGCCGCGGTACGCGCCGCGCTTCTTTGCCAGCTCGATCCCTTCGCGTTGCCGTTCGCGGATCAGGGCACGTTCGAACTCTGCGAATGCGCCCATCACCGACAGCAGCAACGTCGCCATCGCGGTGTCGTCACCGGTGAAGGTCAGCTGTTCGGTGAGGAACTGGACTCGCACGCCTTTGGCGGTCAGCTCCCGCACGATCATGCGGAGGTCTCGAGGTTGCGTGCCAACCGGTCCATGGAGTGCACGATGACGGTGTCGCCGTCCCGGACGAAGCAGAGCATCGCCTCGAGCCGTGGCCGATCGGTGTCCTTGCCAGAGACGGTGTCGGTGAACCTCCGCTCGACGGTGATGCCGTCGAGTTGCCGGTCGACCCTTTGGTCGAGGCTGCTCACCCGCTGGTAGGCGACTCTCTGTCCAGTGATCGCATCCCCCAAAGTGTCAGGCTGAAACCTAAGACCTCGCGAATCGTCTGTCAATAAATTGTCCAGATGACTCTAACCTGACGGTTTACGGATGGTCGCCTGACGTCTGGTTGGGGTATACCCCAACCAGACAGACGGGCCGCCCATCCGGCAAGGCACGGTGGTCGAGTCGGCTCTTGGGCCGAGGCGTCTCACTTGGAACTGGAACACATGGTCATGTGCCGTATGACGCCCGTGTCTCGGTGAACGCTGCGGGCGGGTCTTACGGGAACTGGGGCCTGCCCAGGTTCTTTCGGAGACCGCGTGCCACGGGGATGATCGGTAGACGTTCGGCTACGGGACGACCAAGGTGGCGTTGTCACGTGCTCCGCAGACCGTTGGTCGACGGGCGAATCCTGGTCGAGAACCCAGTCTTCAAGGACCGTCGCGACGTAGCCGGAGGCGCGCGTCCTGGGTGAGGTCGGCGCGGCTGAAGACAGGTCAGCCGATCCGCTCGGCCAGGGACACGATGATCCCCTCCGGACCGCGCACGTAGGCCATGCGCCAGAGGTGCTCGTACTGGCCGATGTCGCCGACCAGCCCGTAGCCGTCCGCGGCCAGCCGGTCGACGACCGCCTGGAGGTCGTCGACTTCGAAGGCTACGTTGCGCAGCCCGAGCTCGTTGGCCATCGCGGCGGGCGATCCGGGCTGGTGGTCGGGCCGGACGAAGCTCGAGAGCTCCAGCCGGGTACCTCCGTCGGGCGGTCGCAGCATGACGATCTCGGTGCGGGAGTCGGGGATGCTGATGACCGTGTCCAGGAACTCGCCTTCCACGAACATCCGCGTGCCCTCGACCTCGAGTCCCAGCCCGACGAAGAACGCCGTCACCGTGTCGAGGTCCGCAACGGTGATACCGACATGGTCGAAACGCCGTACATATGACATGGGATCCATCCTCCGGTATTTGTCTTCTCGGTACACCTGAAAGGGCGGAGCCGACCGCGGGTTCTCGACATGTCTGGGCGGAATCTCCCAGGGCCGCCCTGATTGAACGATCCGCTTGCGGAACCGGGTGGCGCACGTCCGTCAGCGGTAGAAGGTGAAGATCACCTCGCCGGGGCGCAGCGGCTGGGGTGGTGTGATGAGGCGGTTCACGCCGACCCGCATGCCCGTGCCTTCGATCCATTCCTCGCAGGACAGTTCCTCGAACCCCGCCTGATCGAACCATCGGCGGATGTCGGGTCCGAGGTCAGGATCCTGTGCGCCCCGAGTCCAGATGACCGTGGCTCCCGCCGCGCAAAACTGACAGGACACGCGCACAAGCCGCTCGATGTCGGGTGCGGAGATATTGCCCATTATCCCACTCAGGAGCAGGAGGTCCGCGGGTACCAGACCGGGATACGTGTCGGTGGTCCCGGCGTCGGCTTCAACGACGGTCAGGGCAAGGTCGAGGTGCGCGATGCGGCCCCGGGCGATGGCGACGTTCGTCGGGTCCATCTCGATGAGGGCGCCGGTCACTCGGGCCCGATCCCTTCGGCTGCGTTCCCCGAGCGCACCCAAAATGTCGTGGCCTTGGCCAGCGCACACGCTAAGCACGCGAACCGGGCCGGACGTGCGGTCCAGCCACTCGATGATGGCTTGCTGGACATGGCGCAGCCGCACCGAGAGGCTCGACCCAGGATCGTCGTACGCCGCGTGCCAGCCCACGTAGTCGCGCAGGTCCGGGTGGTCGGGACTTGCCTCAGGGCGATGGTCGTACATGCTCGTCATTATCCATGACGGAGTCGTAGACACCGCCTGAGGAGAGGGCAGGTGACACTGCGCGATTTGCAGCCAGGGAGAGTGCGTTCGTCGGGTGGATGTCTTGTGCCACGCCGTGGATCACGAACGTGGCACGGGCGGGTCAGCTTCGCTTGGAACACCATCACGCAACCTGCCCGTCTCCGGGTCCCTGGCGGTCAAACAGTAGGAACCTCCGGCCGGATCCTTCATGACAATCCAGTGCGGCCAGCGTCCAACTACACGAGCGCCCCACTTTTCATGCCATGAACGGGCAGCCTCGATATCTGAACAGGCGAGGTCGACGTGCGCTGAAGACGTGCGGTCGGTACTGAGACGCTGCAGCAGGATGCGGATCGGCAGGCCTCGGGGCGGTTTGAGCAGGTCGAACTCCGCCCGCGCACCCGCGTGGCGTCTCCACCCGGTCAGCTCAGCCCAGAAGGACTTCTCAACCTCATACCCCGCCGGTGCGACATCCAGACATACCTGGTCCAGGCGGCTGCTTGTTCCGTCCGGATGTCCCACCACGGGTGCCTGTGCGACTGCTCCCTCCCAGGGCGTCAGACAGAACAACTGCCCGCTGGGCGACCGCATGACCGCCCAGTCCGGGTGCGGGGCGACGACCGTCGAACCCAAGCCACGGGCAACGTCGATGGCAGCCGGGACGTCGTTGACTTCCAGGTCAAGATGCGCCCCACCTAAGCCATGCACGCCCTGGAGCTTCAGAGACGGGTGCCCCGACCGTGGCAGTAAAGTCACGAACTCACCGTCGGAACCGCGGCTCGTCGACAGTCGGCTGTCGGTCACGTTGGCCCAGAACGCGGCGGCCTGATCGAACCGCTCCATCGGCCGATCAATGAATGCCCAGATCCAGCGAATCAAGTCCACCTCCACGTGCCTCGTCACGGCCAACAGCCATTCATGGCCAAGCCGATTCGATTAGAAGGGTATTCGCCGCAGACCGATGGCTGATCGGGCAGACCCGTTCGGTCAGTGCCGTTCTCACGGGGGCTTGCTCCCTGCGGAGGCCGCCAACGGCGGGCCGTCGACAGGGCAGTATCGGCGCAACGGCTGCGGTTTTGGGGCAGACCCGACGGGATGTTGAATGGGTGAGATCTGGGGGGCGCGAACGAACACCGCCGAGAGGACTCCGCCCGTAATCAGGAGCCCAACGCAGACCCACATCACCGTGCGGAACGCGGGTTCGAGCACAGCCGGATCGGTGTAGCTCTGCCCGCTCAGCCC
>Ga0066789_10000088_pt1 | contig 26348 bp, 26 predicted proteins | sample OrgsoiDNA2013049_FD_70960 | JGI IMG/M metagenome (GOLD analysis project Ga0066789, IMG submission 70960) | Permafrost soil microbial communities from the Arctic, to analyse light accelerated degradation of dissolved organic matter (DOM) -... | ecosystem: Environmental > Terrestrial > Soil >...
CCACCGGGCCAAAGCAGTCAGCCCAGCCAGATCGCGAGCGCACCGGTTGCGCAACCGTCGCCGATGCCGGCTACCTCGCCGAGCCGCCTCAAGCCGCCGACGCCACCGCCCGGTAGCGGCCGGCCAGGCGCGGGCCCGTCGCTCGGCAGTACGCCGTCGCCCGTGGCGACTGGGACCGTCTTCGGCATGCCATCACCGACGCCGCATTCGCCGGTCGATCCGTTTGCGCCCATCGCGTCCGCGCAGCCCAATGTCCAGGCGGGCGCACCGGATCCGTTCCAACCCAAGCACGTTCCCACGCCGAGCATTTCCGGCCGATCGACTGCCGCCAAGATGCCGACGCCTTCTCCCGTTCAGTCCCAGCCGCCGGCCTCGGGGCTGGCGCTCGATCGAGGCCCCTCTCCGAAGGAGCTGGCGCGCCAGGATCTCGCGGCGTCGGGCGAGCCCCCGTCCATCGCTCCAGGCCGACCGTCGACGTCGGAGCTATCGTTGCGCGAGATCGGCATGAAGTCGAAATCGGGCGTCGCCATGGACGAGGATCCCAGGAACCTGAACCTTGTCCGCTGCGTGCAGCACGGCCTTTACTACGACAAGAGCAAAGCCTCGGGTTGCCGTAAGTGCATGGCCTCGGCGCGCGAAGTGGTGAGCAAGATGGAGGCGCAAGCGACCGTCTTCCGCTTGGGCGATTTTCGCCGCAAGCCTGCCCAGCGTGCCTTCGTCGGTTTGGCTTTTGCGCTTGTGCTGGGATTTTTGCCGGCGGTGTACTACTGCTTTGGTCCCGGCACCACGGAGGCGCGCAAGCTTCGCGTCGAGCAAGAGCTGCTCTCGCGCCAGCCCGGCACGGAAGAGATCATGCACCACTTTGACGAGCTGGACGCCGAGGTAAGCGACTCGCATCACCAGGCCACGCGCAACACGGCCATCGTGTGGGTTGCCGTGACATCGATGGCGATGCTCGGTTGGTACCGAATTACTTAGCCGCTGGCCAGCGCCGCGTCGCTCTTGCGGCGGGCACGCTCGATCATCCAGACCACGAGGATCGAAATGTTGTAGAGCCCGAACATGGGCACCGCGAGCAGCGTCTGGGTGAACGGATCCGTGCTGGGCGTCAGCACCGCGGCCACGACGAAGGCAAGCACGATGGCGTACTTATTGAACTTGAGTAGGCCGCGACTGCTGACAATGCCCATCCAGCCCACGATGGAAAGAACGACCGGTAGCTCGAACGCAATTCCACATCCGGCGAGCGTCATCATTTGGAAGTTCGCGACGTCGTCCATCATCAGCATGGTGTCGAGCTTGAACGGCAAATCGCCGGCAAACGAGGTGCACAGCTTGGTCAGGAAGTAGGCAGCGGGTTCGCACATGAACGCGTACGCGAAGATGGCACCGCCCACAAAACAGACGCCGGTCGCTAGGGCGATAAGCAAGCCGATGCGTCGCTCTTTGCGGTAAAGCCCGGGCGCGACGAATCGCCACAGCTCCCAAAAGATGAAGGGCGCGGAAATCAGGATGCCGCCGACGATGGCCAGCTTCATGTAGACCCAGAACGGCTCGGTCAGGCTCTTGGCATAGAAGTTCATTTCGTGGCCGGCATCGCGCAGTCCGCGGCGCACAGGACGGGTCAGCCAATCGAAATAGTGCTGAACGAAGATGAACGAAGCGATGGTTGTGACGAGAAATGCCACGACTGCGTTGCGCAGGCGCACGCGCAGCTCGACCAGATGCTCGAGGAAGGACATACGCTTTTCGTCGGGCAACGCATCGGGCGGTGCCGGGTTCGCCAGCCCAACCTCGGTCGGGCTGCTTGCTGCCGACGCAAGCTGCCCGTTCTTGTCGTCTTTATCGCCCTTGTCTCCCTTGTCTCCCTTATCCCCCGTGTGCTCGGCATACGGATCGCGCGGTGGGTTCGACAAATTGGTTTCTTGATCCGCCATGACCTAGTCCTTCTTCCGCGTGGTCGAAGGTTGCGCCGGTTGCGCGGGATGGGAAGGTGGCGCGAGCTTCGAGGATCTCGCAGAACGGGCCGCCAGGGTCTCGTTCATCGCCACCGCTGCGGCGGCATTGACCTGCGCATGCAAATCGATGACGGTCGCGTCCGAAGGTGGCACCGCTTTCATGCCGGGCTGGCTCGGTCGCGGCAGAGGGGGCGGCGGTGGCAAACGTGGCCGTGGGGTCTTCAGCGTCGGCGCAGGTGTTTGCAGGTCGGGAATCGGTTCCAGCGTTTGAATGTCCTCCGAGGGCGGCGGACTGGCAATCATGGTTCCCCCGGTGCTCACCGCGTCCTTGCCCAGGGAAGGCATGGGCATCGCCGCGGCCGCCTTGGCGAGCACCTCGCTGGGCTTGTGCTGGCGCTCGACCTCGGCCACTGCCTCAGGCTGCTTGCGGGTCGCTTCCTCCGCGGCCTTCGCCTCCTCGGCCTTCGCCTTCGCGGCCAGCTCCTTGCGTCGTGCCTCTTCCTCGGCAGCTTTGCGCTGCGCCGCCTTGATCTCGTCGCGCCGCTTGAGCTCTTCGGGCGGCAAGGTGGCCGCATCACGCAGCTCTTGCAGCGGCTTGCGGATCATGTCGTCGAGCTCGATGTCCTGCTTGATATCGGCGGTGGCCTTGCGAATCTCGCGAATGACCTTGCCGAGGCCGGTCGCGATTTCGGGCAGCATCTTCGGCCCGAGGAAGACGAGCGCCACGACCAGTATGACGACGAGCTCGCCAAATCCGAGGTTGAACACGACCCTAGTCTTAGCCCTAAAAGGCTGCGGGTTCCACCATGACAGTTTGCGGGCAGATGGGGCGCCAGCGAAAGGGTCCGCTGCTGGACCCCGTGAATTAGGCGCCAGGAAGCGTCATTTGCAAGGGTGGCTCGAGCGTGTAGGCGAACAGTCCCTGGTCGAGCAGCTGCTTGGCCAGCGGCTCGGCGCCGTCGTGGAAGAGCGCCACTTCCTTGGCGCCCGTCGCTGCGATCGTCGCTTGGATCTCCGCGGCGGTGGGCAGGACCGTCAGCGCAAAGCCTCGCTCGACACGCATGCGCGACGGCGCTTCCGGATGCGCGGCGGTCCCCGAGACCAAGGCGAAGCGAAGGCGTTCGAGCGCCGACAGCGCGACGGCATCGCGCGCCTCCGACGGCCAAAGCAGGACCTCGCCCGCGGCCACGCGGCCGGAGAATCGCGCCGGCGTCGGCAGCGACGGCTGATAGGGACGAAGCCGCGATAGCACGGCCGCGATGCGCGAATGGGCCCGCAGCGGAAGGCTTGCGTGGAAGAGCGCCGAGGCCACAGCGGCAAGAGCGCCGAACGGCGACCCTAGCAGCACCGGCGTTTGCCTTTCCGCGAGCGCCGCCTTTGCGAAGGCCACGATCTCGGCGATGGTCTGCTGGCGCGGCGGAATGACCAGCGCTGGATCGCCAAAGGTGGCGTCGATGCAGACGGCGTCTGCGCGGCGGACTTCGCTGGCCGGAAAGTCGGGCGCAAGCGCCTCGGGCGCGTAGGCGCCAAGGTAGAACGCGCTGTGCCCGTCGTTTTCGCAAAGCAGGCCCGCCGAGCCGGGCAAATAGCCGGTAGGAACGACCTCGATGCGTTCGTTGCCCAAATTGAACGGCCGACCGAAAGCCGCGGGCAGGGTGCGATCGCGCAGCTTTTCGCCGGCGTCGCCCAGCAAGCGCAGCGTGGTTTCGGTCGTGACGATCTGACGTCGGCTGGCGCGCGCGCCAGAGAGCTGCGACGCCGCCCGCAAAGACAGAGCTCGAGCGTGCGACAGAAAGATGAGGTCGCTGGCCGAGCCGATCCCGTCGCAGGTGATCGGCGTTCCGCCCAGACCAATGCCAGCGCGGTAGACGAAAGCGGGCTCGGATCGTCGGGGCTTCATGCGTGCGGGCGGCACCATACTCCAGCGTGCGCCCGTTCGACCGCGGCAACGTACGGTCCGCCGAACAAATTCACGTGATGAATCACCCAGCGGCCAGGAGGGCCTTCAAGTGACCATCAATCTCGGCGGCGTCCAGCAACTTGTTGGCCACCTGGCTTGCACTAGGCTGATAGTTCCCCGCGCGGATGGCCTCACCGATGTGCGCCAGGCGGACGAGGCGCAGCTCACCAGCCCTGGCTTGTGCGCCTCGCGCAGCATCCGATGCTCGATGAACATCGAGAGTGCTCACCCGATCGGGCGGACTCCGTCGGCTTGCCGCGCCCGCTGGCGGCTTGGCTACCGTCGCACCTGATCCCATCGCAAGAGTCGCGGTTTTGATCTCCATGGCCGTTAACCCTTTCCCCTAGGGCTTATCCCTGTTTGACTTTCGGCATGGACTTGAAGCGCGATAAGGGCAACTGCGTCACTTCACGCGGCTGTGCGGTAGTCTCTGGAGCGCGAACAGCGCAGCTGTCCTCGTTTGTCTTCGTACATGGCGGCGTCTGCTCTTGTCAGCAACATCTCGCAGCTCTCGGAAACCTCGGGCCAGCTCGCTGAACCAATGCTCAAGCTGACGGGAACAACACGACTGAGGTTCGCCTGGCAGAGCTGTGCGCGAAAGCGATTGATCACGTTGCCTGCGTCGGCGGCCGAGAGATCCGGCAGTAACAACATGAATTCGTCGCCACCGGTACGGCATGCGACGTCGTGGGAGCGGAAATGCGTCGTGAGGAAGCTCCCGACCCACTTCAAGAGGTCGTCACCCACCAGATGGCCGTGGCGATCATTGATCTCCTTGAACCCGTTGAGGTCGATGACGACGACGGAGAAAGAACGACCCAGGCCAGCTCGCTCAGCGCGGCTGAACTCCTCTTTCATTCGCTCTTCGAAGTAGCGGCGATTCCACAGCCCGGTCAAAGGGTCACGGTACGCCAAATTTCGGTAGACGCGGAGACGCGCGACGCTTCGTCTGAGCCGGGCATTCTGTTCCTCAAGAACCATTACCCGTTCTGACAGATCATCAGATTCGCAAGCCTTCATGGGTTCCTTCCTGTCGAATTGAGCACGTCTAGTCAGCTGTTTCCGTACAATCCCCACTGCATTTGCAATCGACGTGCCGCGAGTATCGCGAAACGGGCGTGCTCGTCCTGTGGCTCGAATCCAAAGGCGTGACAGAAAATTGGCAGTAGACGCTTCGTAGCCCCCTTTGGGGGCCTTGAAACTGCGTCAGATTGCTGGCTCTGCCTCCAAATTCTAGCTTTTGCCCGCAACAGCCTCATGACCCAGTGAACGGGCCGCGGCTGGAGCCATCGGTACCAGTGTCGTTCGATCCGCTAGCGCCTCGGCACCCCCAGGATGACCGCAACTTCGTGGCACTGGTTGGCCTTGTAAAGCCAATACCATTGTCTCGTCTTGAGTGCAGCGGCATCTGGTGAGACGATTTTCGGCCATGAGAATACCTTGCGCACGCTTAGGCCTCGCGTCTCTACTGCTCCTGTTGGTCGCATGTCCGTCCAGGGACAACGGCGGTGGGACAGGTGGCAGCCGAGATGCTTCGGGAGGCTCGTTTGTCGGCGTGGGGGGCACGCTTGGCGGTGGTGGCATGGCGGGGTCTGGTGGCAAGTTAGGCTCCGGCGGCTCGGACGGGGGCAGCTCTGGCAGTCAGGCCGGAGGTTCGAGCGACGCTGGGGGCGGCGCCACGGATGGGGCAAGCCAGGCCATCGATGCCGACGCCTACACCGCGCTGCAAATCGTGCAGGCGCAAGTGCTGAGCGGCGGAGATTGTGCCGTGCCGAGCGCTCCGACCAGCAAGTATCGAAGCTCGGGCATGCTCGATCTCGCCTTGCCGGATGGCTCGGCACCCGCCTACTTCCTCCCCGTCGCCATCGCCAACAATTTGGATTCCTCTGGCGGTACGCCAGCTACCGAGATGAACAACGTCGCCCTCACCCACTTCACGGTCGAGCTTTCCGCGCCCAACGTTGAATGGCAGAGTGCTTGTCCGGCGACCTTCGACACCCCGGAGGTCGCCGTCCTCGTCGCGCCCCGAGCGACGGCCGGAGTTTCCCTCAACGCGATCACACCCTCCCATGCGCGCTGCCTCCTGCCCTACGTGACGGCCGGCCCCCTAACGGTCACGGCGAGGATTTCGGCCAAGGGACGCCACGGTGGAACCAGCGTCGCAAGCCCTCCCTTCGTCTATCCCATCAAGGTTTGCGCCGGCTGCCTGCAACAGGGTTACAGCGATCTGGCCCTCAAGCCATACCAGTACCCGGCCGCCCCTCCGCTGTGTTCGGCGCTGAGCGGAGTCAATCCGTACACTGGCGATCCCTGCGCGCCACCAGGACAGGACGCACAAATCCTGTGTTGCGCCCTTTCCATCACGACGGGGGGAGTGCCCAAGGACGTCGCGAGCTGCCCTGGCGTGTTCAGCGGCACAACCTCGACCGACGCCGCCGCTTCCGGGGGCCACTGACGCCGCGAGCGTGCGCTTCTTGTTGAGCATGGGCACTGGCTGACCGAAGCGCAGCTACTCGATGCGGTCGCCGTGGGACAAGTGACGCCTGGACCTGTCTTCACCACGGCGACCTTCATCGGCTACGTGCTCCACGGCGGCACGGGGGCGCTGCTCGACGACCGCGCCCAACCCTGCGCCTCGCGCGCCCGTCGCAGGCCCGCAGCAGTGTCCTCATGCGTGCGGGCCGGACCATACGGCCGCGAGCGCGCGTTCGACCGAAGCAACGTACGATCCGCCGAACAAATTCACGTGCACCATCAGAAAGTAAAGTTGGTAGAGCGGGATGCGTCGCTCGTGACCCGGCGACAGCGGATGGGCTTCGTGGTACGCCGCAAAAGCGGTTGGGGAAAACCCGCCGAAAAGCCGCATCATCGCCAGGTCGACTTCGCGGTGGCCACCATAGACCGCGGGATCGATAAGGCAGGGCAGGCCGCGGTCGTCGACCATCAGGTTGCCGCCCCACAGATCGCCGTGTAGGCGCGCCGGCGGCTCGGGCGGACCGACCAGCTCGTCCAGGTCATCGAATAGGTGGTCGAATCCGCGGCGCATGGCCGGGCTGGCCAGCCCGCCGTCGATGGCCAACTGCAGCTGCGGCTGCAAGCGTTGGTCGCGGTAAAATGTCGGCCAGGTTGCTCGTGGTTCGTTCGCCTGTACCAGCCGCCCGATGAAATTGTCGTGGTCGAGGCCAAAGCTTGGCGGCTTCGCCTGATGAAGCGCCGCCAGGCCGCGTCCGAGCTGCTCGTCGAAGTCAGGCGTGCGGCGCGCGCTTTCGATCCATTCCAGCACCAGAAAGTCCGGTCCCTGCGCCAGCACGGCGGGGACGCGCAAAGCCTTCGCCTCGCCAAGCCAGGCCAAACCGCGTGCCTCGGCCGCAAACATCCCGGCGGGGGCGTCGTCGTTGCTCTTGACGAAGACGCGGCGGCCATGGGCCAGCTCGGCCTCGTACGCCTGGTTAATGTCGCCGCCGGATACTCCGTGCGAGCGCATCACCTTGCTTCCCAGGGCGCGCTCCACAGAGGCGAGAATCGGCCCGCGCATCATCCGCCGAGGTGGTACTTGTGGCGCAGGTGATCGAGCAGACCGCGACAGGTGGACAGACAGATGTCGAAGACCTGCTCAAAGCCGTCCGGGCCGCCGTAGTAAGGGTCGGGCACTTCAGCGCCAGGCGGCGCGTCTGTATCGAACTCGCGCAGAAGATGAATCTTGGCCCGCGACTCGTCGTTCGGTGCCAGGCTCCGCAATTCGGACGCGTTCTGCTCGTCGAGCGCCAGCACCAAATCGAAACGGTCGAAGTCCGAGCTGGTGAACTGCCGCGCGGGTCCGCTGATGGGCATGCCTCGGCGCTTGGCTTCGGCCCGGCTGCGCCGGTCGCGGTCTTCGCCAACGTGCCAGGAACCGGTGCCGGCGCTGTCGATGCCGATAGTGTGCTGCAGTCCCGCTTCGTGCAAAAGGTGGCGCATGACCGCCTCGGCGGTGGGTGAACGACAGATGTTGCCCATGCACACGAAACTGATGGCGACGCGGACGGCGGGCTCGCTCACCTGCCGTCCTCCTCGCGCAGAGGCCGGCCGTAGAGCGTACCGGGGCCGGCGCGATCGATGACGACGTCAAGCACCTGACCGACGGCTCCGCCACCGGTGATGATGACGGGCCGGAAGGTGTCGGTGCGGCCGAGCAACTCGCTCGCGGTTCGACGTGACAGCGATTCGCACAGCACGCGTTCGCGACATCCCACTTGCCTGGCATAGATTTCGGCCGTGATCTTTCGCTGCTCTTCGATGACGTGGGCCAGGCGGCGCTGTTTCACGTCTGCCGGAACGTCGTCGGGAATCTTGCGCGCGGCCAGCGTGCCCTTGCGTTCGGAGTACGCGAACAGGAAGCCATAGTCGAAGCGGATCTCTGCTAGCGCGCGGCAGGTCTCGTCGAACTCGGCGTCAGTTTCGCCGCAGAACCCGACGAGGAAATCGGTGGTGATGGCGATGTCCGGCATGGCCGCTCGCAAGGCCGCGACCAGCGACTGGAACTCGACATAGGTGTATCCACGGTGCATCCGTTCGAGGACTGTTGTCGCGCCCGACTGTAGCGGCAGGTGCACGTGCTTGCAGATTTTGGGCGACTCCGCCATGGCAGCGATGGCATCGGCGGTGAAAGCGAGCGGGTAGGGCGAGATGAAGCGCACGCGTTCGATGCCATCGACTGCGGCGACCTGGCGCAAAAGCTGAGCGAAGCTGACGTCGCTGCCGTCGTTCGTGTAGTGGTACGAATTGACGGTCTGGCCGAGAAGCTGCACCTCGCGCACGCCGCTTTCCGCAAGCACACGTACCTGCCGCAGGACTTCGTCGGGGGCGGTTTCGCGTTCGCGGCCGCGCGTGAACGGCACCACGCAGAAGGTGCAGAAGCGGTCGCAGCCGCGCTGGATTGCCACGTGCCCGATGACACTGCCGGCCAGGGCGCGCGACGAATCGATACCCTCGTAGGTCTCGTGCGGATCGAGCGCGATGTCTTCGACGACTTCGCCCTGGCGGGCGCGTTCGATGTGCTCGGGAAGGCGGCGATAGCTGTCGGGCCCGACGACCAAATCGATGTATGGCGCCTGCTCGCGCAAATCGCTACGCAAGTGCTCGGCCATACAGCCGGTGATGCCCAGCACGACGCGTTTGCCACGGGTTTTGTACTGCGCCAGCGCGCCAGCCCGGCCGCGCACGCGCTCAACGGCGCGCTCGCGCACCGCGCATGTGTTGATCAGAATGACGTCCGCGCCGGCCGGATCTTGCGTGCGCTCGTATCCCTCCTGCGCGAGCAGACCGAGCACCAAATCGGTGTCCGCGACATTCATCTGGCAGCCATAGGTTTCCACGTAAACCGTGGGCATCGCGCATTCTTATAGCATCCGCGAGTCGGTGGGGCCGGTGGTTGGATTTGCTAACGTTGTGCCGGACTGCCACCGGCCTTGGCGCTGCCACCGTTGCCGCTTCCCGGAAGCTCTGGGGATGGCCACCGTGATACGCGCGACGGATGTAGCGCCCCTGGTTCGACCTATGTCAACCTAGGGAGGTGTTTTTGGCCAGCACCCTTTCTGTGGTTGTCTTGGGCCTGGCTACGGCGACCGATCCAGCGACCGAAGGCAAGCCTGTCCAGGTAGAAATCGATGCGCCGTGGGGATGCGCGAATGCCAATGATTTCCTGAACAGCCTGCAATCTCGCAGCCATCTCGTTCGCCCGGCCACGGGAGACGAGCCGCGCACAACCCTTCAGGTGCGGCTGATCGAGATGCGCCGTTACGTCCTTGGCGAGCTCCGCATGCTCGACGAAAGCGGGGGAATTCACACCCGCAAAATGCAAGGAGCGAATTGCGATGAGGTGGTGCAGGCTCTGTCGCTCGCAGCTGCTGTGGCGCTCGATCCCAGCGTTCTGCTCTCCGACCCTGGCCCCTTGGCGGCTGCCGCGACGCCTGCGCCCGAGAATCCCCCACCGACAGTCGCTCCCGAGGCTCGGAGCTCGGTGGATGTACAAAGGACAACTGATGCCCCGCCTTCTCTCGCCTCGCAAGGTGACCGCCGTTTCGAACTTGGTGCAGCTGCGGTGGGCTCGATCTTTCTGTCTTCAGGCATAAGCCCCGGAATGTCAGTCTTTGGTCGTTGGACTCCTGCTGGCGGTGGCAGATTCAGACCGACGGTGGGGATGGCCGTCACCTACGTCCGCAACGATGTTCTGCGGTCTCCTGGTGCCGCCCAAGCAAGTCTGACCGGGCTCGTCGTGACCATGTGTGGCACGGGCTGGGGTGCCAGTGTGATGAAAGTGAAGCCTTGTGGTTTGGTGATGGCCGGCCTGCTTTCTGTAAGCGGGCTTCAAGTCGCTCGCACGAGCTCGGTGGATCTTCTTTGGCTCAGTGCAGGCGCGGCCGTGCGAACGGCGATCCATCTCGGGCTCGGCTTCTCGCTTGAGCTCGAAGCCGGAGCCAGCGCAGCCTTCCTCAGGCGGGAATTCTACACAACGCTGCCGGCCCACGTGGTGGAGAAGACCGCAACCATTTCCTCGCTGGCCAGTCTCGGACTTGCCCATGGTTTCTAGATCAAAACTATCCGAGCCCGCGGTCGCCTTGTTCGAACCAGGACTTGTTGGTAACCTCGCCAAGGTGGCAGATCATCCGAAATCGCGCCTGAGCCGGTTGGTCGACGAGCATATCGACTTTGTGGCGCGAATTCTGCGCAATGCCGGAACTGCCGAGGCCGACATCGACGATGAGGTGCAGCGAGTGTTCATCGTCCTGTCGAACCGTCTCGAGGAGGTTCAGCGTGGTTCCGAAAGGAGCTTTCTGCTCCAAACCGCTCTCTACATCGCCGCGCGTTCCCGCCGTACGATGGCCCGGCGGCGCGAGGTCCTGACCGACCAGCTACCTCAGATCGCTGATGCCGTCTCGACGCCCGAGGAATTGGTAGACCGCAGTCGAATGCGGCAAACGGTCGATCAAATTCTGAGCCAGATGGACGGTGACCTTCGTATTGTGTTCTTGCTTTATGAAGTTGAACAGATGACGGCCGCGGAAATTGGCACCGCGCTGAAGATCCCCAATGGCACGGTAGCTTCCCGCCTACGCAGGGCCCGAGCCGATTTTCGTGATCGCGTCGCCGCGCTCGAGAATGGCGTGAGCTCACAGGTGGGCTAATGGGCGATCCACAACGATTGTTGGATGGTACCGGCACCCCGCTTGAGCGAATTCTTTTGCAAGAGCTCTGCTCGTACCACGGTCCCAAGAAGATGCGAGCCCACACCTTGGCCGCGCTCGGGGTGACCGGAGCAACCGGTCTTGCGGCAGCCGGCGTTGTGGCCCGGATGTGGGGAAGCGGCTGGAGGACCAAGTTGCTCATGAGCCTTTCGGTAACATCCGTCCTGCTGGGTGTTCCCGCTGGCTACCTCATTCTGAAATACGGCTCGCCCCCGCCAGTGCTGCCTGCTTCACCCTCCATCACGGCGAGTTCTCCCGGGCAGCTGTTGCCCGCGGTTGCGCCGGCAGCCGAGTCGCCTGTTTGGAATACTCCAGCCAGGCCAGCTCCCTCGCCAATCGCGCGGCCCTTGAGAAAAGGCGTGAGGACGGGTACGGATCTGCGCGCTGAGCTCGAAGCTCTCGATACGGTTCGTTCCGCCCTGAGACGCGGCGACTCCCTGCGGACCCTTTCCTTGCTCGACGCCTACTTTCAGAAGTTTTCTCAAGGCCGACTTCGTCTCGAAGCCGAGATCTTACGCATCGATGCTTTGGCGAGAAGCGGCCAGACGGAGGCTGCCCGGTCCTACTCGAAGGAATTCCTACGGCGCCACCCCGAGAGTGTCCACGCAGCGCGGTTGCAATCTATTGTAGGACAGTGATGCCGGCTCGCCGCGCGGTCGCAAGGGTCGCACTAGCACTCACCCTGTTCTCGTCGTGCAAGACCACCCTGCACTCCATTGGTTGCGGTGAGAGCACCTACACCCTCAATGGTGGTGTCGCCCTGGCGCCGCTCCGTGCCGGTGGTCCTTATCCGAATGCCTTCCGCGACGTGCTCGGCAAGAGCGACGCCGAGATCGCCGCCAAGATCGCCGCCACCTTCGACCAATTATTCCATGGCGATCCATCGAGCGAGGCGATCTATTTCACCACTGGGACCGACCAAGGGTACATCCTCGACGTCATTCACGACGATGTTCGGACCGAGGGAATGGGGCTCGGCATGATCGTCGCGGTTGAGCTTGGCAAGCGAGACGAGTTCGACCGACTGTGGCGTTATGCCAAAGCGACCCAGCACGCCAGCGGCCCCAGCCAGGGCTATTTCCCGTCGTTCTGTGACAAGGGAGGCACCGTGGTCGCTTGCGACGATCCCTTCGGTCTTCAGCAAATTGCCACCGCGCTCCTTTTGGCACGAGGACGCTGGATAAGCGCTCCTGGAGCTATTGATTATGGTGACGAAGCTCGGAACCTCCTCGACGTCATTCGCTACAAGCAGGACTACAATTGCGGAATCGTCGACGGCGTCACTGGCACGTTTGATACCAATAGCAAGCTAGTCTACGACACTCCCAGCGTCGACTCCGCGACTATCTCGCGACCTTCCATAGCCATGCCGGCCTACTACGAGTTGTGGTACCAAGCAACGGGCGATGCTTTTTGGTTCGAGGCGGCAGCCGCCGCCCGAAATTATTGGACGGCTTCGGCGAACGCGTCTTCCGGCCTTTTACCGGTGCGCGCGACTTTCGATGGAACGCCGGTCCCAGGTTCGGACACCTTCGCGCCCGAGAGCTACCGCGCCTTGATCAGCATCGTGCTCGATTACCTGTGGACCGGCAACCAGTCGTGGGCGCCATGGGCAGTGGACGAGAGCAACCGCCTGTTGCAGGTCTTTGCCGGACAAGGCATCGACACCTACGGAGGGTCCTACTCTTGGGATGGGCGCACCGTGGTCGACTCGACCCACCAAAACTCTCTTGTCGCCGCAAGCGGTGCCCTCGCGCTCATCGCAACCTTCGATCGGCGTGCGGAATTTATCAATGCCGCGTGGAACCTGGCTCCCTCGACGGGAAAGCCCCGCTACTACTCCGGCGTCATGATCATGCTCGCGCAGCTGATTTTGAGCGGGCAGATGGCCGTCTACTAGGAGTCTGTTCCTGTTTTACTTAAGCACGCGCTTGTCGCCTGACAGGCGCGCCACCTGGTCTTGGGCCTCCGGCCGCGTCGGCGCGTTGGGAGGCGCGATGTCGAGGAACTTCCTGAAGTCGGTCAGCGCCGCCGCTTTCGCTCCGGTCAGCAGCTCGGCTTGAGCCAATTGAAAGTAAAGGTCGGCGCGCCAGTCGGCGTCGTCCGGAACCTTGACCGTGGCCTTGCGTAGATTCTCGATGGCCGGCGCGGGCCTGCCGCGGTCGAGCTCGGTACGGCCGAGACGGTAACGCGGCTCAGGCGCATCGGGGTCGACTTTGAGTGCTGCCCGCCAGGCTTCTTCGGCCTTTTTGCTGTCGCCCAACTTGTCGTAGCAAAGCCCTTCCAGAATGAGCGGCTCGGCCGCATCGGGCGTCATCTTCGTTGCAGCTTGGAAGTCGCTTAGCGCGCCATCGAGGTCGCCGTTGCGGAAGTAGATTCGCCCGCGCTCCATGCGAGCCTCGGGCAGCGCTACCGCGTTGGCAAGCGATGTCAGCGCTTCACTTTGCTTGCCCAGCTGATCGAGAAGCCGTCCGTAGCCGAGCGCGAAGAGGGGCGTGTTCCCCCACGTGGTGGCGCGCCGATACTCTTGCAAAGCCGCGCCGCTGTCGTGTCGGGCTTCGTCCACGCGAGCCATGTCGTACGCGGCTTCGGCATTGCGCGGGGATTCGTCGAGCACCTTCTTGGCTTCGCTTTGCGCGAGCTCGATCTTTCCCATATCCAGCGCCAGCCGGGCCACGGCTAAATGCAAGCTGGTGGTGGCGTGGACCCGAAGTTCGTCTTGGTAATGGGTCATCGCTTCGTCTTTCTCGCCGAGCTTCAGGCACACTTGCGCCAATCGTTCGCGCAAACCGATGTTTTCCGGCGCGGCCTTGAGGCTGTTTTCCAGCGAGACTTTGGCCTCGGCTAGCTTGCCCTGTGCCTCCAGCGCGGCTGCGACGCCCAGGCGAGCCGACACCGACTTGGGATCGCTATCGAGCGCGTGCTGAAAGACTTCCTCGGCCTTCATCGGCTCTTTCGCGACGATGAGCGCTTCGCCCCATGCGAGCTGCAGCACGGCCGGTGGCGCGCCGGCTTCTTCGGCTGCACGCAAGACCGTCAGCGATTCTTCGGCCTGGTTCTGCTGCTGGAGAAGCGCAGCCAATTTCAGCGACGCCGGCAGAAACTTGGCGTCGCGCTTGAGGGCATCGCGGTAGCCCTGCTCGGCGGCGGAAAAGTCGGGCGGTTGCTTCACGTGCGCAGCGAAGCCGGTCCAAAAGGGTCCGCGCGGATCGTCGGGCCGATCCTTGGAGGCAGCCGCCACGAGCGCGAGACCTCGGGCTGCTTCTCCCGTGGCAATGAAGGCGCCGCCCAAGCAGAACTTGCCGGCCGCAGCGGCCTCGACGGCAGCGCCGCCGGCGTTCAGCCTTTCCATGGCGACGACGTATTGGCCTTCGTAAAGCAGCGACTCGCCAAGCGCGATGACGGCTACGGTGCGCTGCTTGTCGTAGGTAATGGCCTTTGAAAATCCGTCGATGGCAATGGGCGTGCGACCCAGCGCCTGCGCAGCAAGCCCGACGGTGACGTACAAATCGGCAAGCTCGGTCGGACCCGCGCCCAGTTCCTTTCTTTCGACTAGCGCCGTGGCGGCAGCAAGCCGCTTCTCAGGCGTCTCTTCCAGTTGCGCAAGCCCAATCATGGCGCCGGCGTGGGCGGAGTTTCGGGCGAGTGCCGCTTCGCAGGTCTTGCGCCCGTCGGGATTTGCCGCTGCCAAGAGAGCCTTGCCGAGCATGTAGTGGCCCACGGTATCGTTCGGCCGGGCGGCAACGTAGCGGCGAAATGCATCGGCGGCGGCAGGGGCCATGCCTTGCGCCAGCGCGGCCAGGCCCAGCACCAGGTGGCTCTCGGCAGCTGCGCGATCGGCAAGCGCCGCCTCGGCTTCGCGGGGTTTGCCCCTGGCCACCGCTAAAAGCGCGCGCGCCCGTTCGAGCGCAGGCGCGAGCTTGGCTTTGCCCGCCGCGCCTTGCATGAGTTGCTCGGCGCGAGCCAACTCGGCCGCCTGACCGCCGTGAACCGTATAGGCGGTCAGCAAGAGCTCGGCCGCCTTGACCTGCAGCTTGGCGCCGCCGTCCTTGAACGCAGTGGCCGTTTTTTCCAACTGGTCCGCGGCCTTTCGGTAGGCAGCCGGCGTGTCCTTGGCCAGCTCTGCCTCGAACGGTCGGAGGACGGTTTCCGGATTCGGCGCGGACCGCAAGATCGGCACGAGCACGAGGGTCGCTACGACTGCCAGGACGACTCCGCCCGTGGCAAAAATTGCCCAGCGTGGAAGCGCGAGCCGTTTGGCCACCGGCCTTCGCGCGCGCGCGGAGGTTGCGGTGCGAGCGGTGGGGGGCGCCAGCGCAGGAACGTCTTCGTCGCTGGCTGCGGCTTCGGGCGAACCTTCATTGGCCACACGTGCGGAAGGAAACGGAATGGCGGATGGCCTGCCGGACGCCGGTACCGGGGCATCGCCTTCCAATTCCAGGCTGAAGCCAAGGTCGAGGTTTTCGCGCGGGGCTGCCTTCGCCTTTCCTTCTGTGCGGGTCGGACGTAGGTCGGCGGGCTGCGCTTGGGGAACCGGGTCCGCTTGATCGAATCGGAAAGGTTGCTCGGCGGGCGGCGCGACGGAAGCGGGAGGCGGCTGTGGCGCTGGCTGCTCCGGCGCAACGGATGCGCGCGCCGGAACAGGCGGAGGCGCCGATCCAGCGGATCTGGCTCGTGGCGATGAAGCGGGTGCTTGCGCTTGAGCAGATGGCGACCTCGGGACCGCGGGCGCGACGGGTGCGGGTAGTCGTGTGGTCGCACCCGGAGCTGGCGCCATCGGTGGCAGATCTGGGAACTCCAGATCGAGCGAATTCGCCGACGGATCGTCAAGCTGCAAGGGTTGCGCGGCCGCTTGCTGGGATGCCAGCGAAAGCTCGAGGGCGAGGCCGAGGGGCGGCGTCTTGTTCGGTGCTCGCTCGGTCGCGGATGGGCGAGTTTCGGGGAACCTCGGCCGGGGCGGCAGCGCGGCTGGTTTCGCAAACGCTGCCCGATCGATAGGCAAGTCTCCTGGTCGAGGAACCGCATTGCGCGAGACTGGCAGGTCGCCTGGGCGTGGAACGGCGTCGCGCGAGACGGGCAAGTCGCTTGGGCGCGGAACGGCATCGCGCGAGACAGGTAAATCGCCTGGGCGCGGAACGGCATCGCGCGAGACAGGTAAATCGCCTGGGCGTGGAACGGCGTCGCGCGAGACGGGCAAGTCGCCTGGGCGCGGAACGGCATCGCGCGAGACGGGTAAGTCGCTCGGGCGCGGAAACGCGTCGCGCGAGACGGGCAGATCCCTGACCGGGAAACCCTCAGAGGGTTTCCCTACCTTCCCGCGTTCCGGCTCCGCCGGGCGAAGCCCAGCGGAGCCGTCGCTGACCGGGAAACCCTCAGAGGGTTTCCCTACCTTCCCGCGTTCCGGCTCCGCCGGGCGAAGCCCAGCGGAGCCATCGCGAGTAGGTCGCGGCACGGTGTCGCGCGCCGCGGGCAGCTCGCCCGACGGCGATCGCGAGGGCGGTCTCACGCGAAACGCGGTTTTGCAGAAGATGCAGACGTTGTCGAGACCGCCCGGTGGGATGTCAACGACGACTTGCTGAGCCTTGAAGCACTTTGGACAGATGACCTTGAGCGAAGCCACGGGACCCCCCGCGCGATTGTATCATCGCTCGGCGTTCACCGCGCAGGGTCGGACTTGGCGGTGTCGCGGTTGGTGGGCAACGCCACCGACAACCGCCGTGCGATGTGCTGCTGGTAGCGCGTCTGGTAGAGCTGAACCAGGGTCAGGAACAGCGTCATGATGAGCGGCCCGTAGATGAGGCCAGGCATGCCGAAGCCCATGATGCCGCCAAGCAGACTCAAAAAGACGAGTAGGTTGTTCATGCTCATGGACGAGCCCATGAGCCGCGGCTTCACGCTGTACTCGAAGAAGAAGGATTGGCCCATACAGAAGACCAGGAAGAGGATGGCGCCGAGCGGCCGACCTTCGATCCACAAATAGACCGTGGCGGGGACGACCACGGCCGCGATGCCCACGAGCGGCAGAAACGCAGCGATGGCCATGAGGATGCCCCACAGGACGGGCGAGGGCAGCCCGACCACGACCCAAGCCACGCCGGCGAACAAGCCTTGCAGCAAGCTGCTAGTGCCGGCGCCGACCAGAATCGCGTGGCCGACTTCGCCCAGCTTGTTGATGAAGATTTGGTCTTCGTCGTGTTTGAGAGGCGACAATCGATAGATGAAGGTGCGCAGGCGGTCACCGTGGATAAATAGATAGAAAATCGAGAACAATGTGATGACAACGTGAAGCGTTGTCGACAAAAAGCTAGACAGGAAGGCGTTGGCGCGCGTGGCGAGGTATTGGGTCAGACTGCGGCCAGTGTCGAGCAGCGTTTGCTCGACCCATTCCGGCTGCAACGTGATGCCAAGGCGGGCGGCCATGTTCGTGATGCCGCTCATGATGACGCCGTTACGCCCGGCGATGGCGCGCAAGGCAAGCGAGCGGCCGGCATTGCTCCATGTCGTGGCTGCCTCGCTGATGTCCTTGAGTAAAGCGGATGCGACGAGAAAGAGCGGCACGGCGCCGAGAGCGATAAGCACGACCACCATCAGCCCCGACGCCAGCACTTCCCTGCCGCGCAGCAGGCTGACCAATCGGTTGTAGGTCGGCGTCAGCAAGATCACGAACAGCAGGGCGATGACCATGTCACCGAGGAACGGCAAAAGAATATAGCCGACCGCCAGAAAGGCCACCGCGAAGAGCACGACGAAAAAGTAGGGCGCGATGGCTTCGTTCCCAAAGCGCGTCTTGGGTGTCGTCGCGGGGTCGGCAGCGGAAGTAGCCGGAAGCGCCGTCTCGCTCGTGGCTGTCCGCTCGGAATCACTCATGGCGCGTACCATAGCGCGCCTTCCGTCTTTCGTCGCGTCAGTAAAAAGACGAGCTACGCCAGGCGCAAAGCGATCTCGTGAGTCGCTATTTAGGAAAACTGGACCCTTCTTACTCCTGTTTCGCGCGACATGCTTGGGATCGTCCAACACTTGACGTTCTTGGTGGCAACGTCTAGATAAGGGCGGCCCGAAGGCCACGCTAGGCTTCGGACAGAAGGTACTCATGGGCTACCAATTCGGCGCAGTGCTCGCTTTCGCAGTCGTGGCGATCCTCTTCGCCCTGGTGATGCTATTCGTCGGCCGTTTGTTTCGTCCTAGATTTCCAAACGACAACAAAGTTTCTATTTACGAGTGTGGCGAGCGCCCGATCGGCTCGGCTTGGTACAACTTCAATCCGCGCTTCTATCTCATCGCCTTGGTCTTCATTATTTTCGAAGTCGATATCGCGCTGACCTTTCCGGTGGTCGTTGTTTACGCTTCGTGGATCAAAAAAAGGACCGGCTGGGTCGCATTTGTCGAGCTAATGCTCTTTACGGTCGTGCTGCTGGTCGGGCTGGCTTGGGCGTGGGCGCACGGCGACCTGGAGTGGGTCAAGCAGTTGTCCTCCAAGCCGGCCAAGCCGGCACCGGTCGAGCCGGCCGAGCCGAGTCGCGAAAAGATTTCGCTTTCCGCTTGAGAGGGTGTGCCATGAGCTCAAACGTTTTTTCTTCGCCCGAACCCGGCACCGGTGTGCTGTTTACCAACACCAGCATGCTCGACGATGCCATCAATCTGGCGCGCAAGAACTCGATCCACTATTTGCTGTTCGGTCTCGCGTGCTGCGGGATCGAGCTGATGCAGACCGGTGGCCCGCGCAGCGACCTCGACCGCTTTGCCGCCATCTTCCGCGCCAGTCCCCGCCAGGCCGATCTGATGATCGTCGCCGGCACGCTGACCTACAAGATGGCGCTGCGGACGAAGCTCCTCTACGACCAGATGGCCGAGCCCAAATACGTGCTTTCGATGGGCTCGTGCGCGAACTGCGGCGGACTTTTCCAGGCGTCGTACTCCGTCTGCAAAGGCGTCGACAAGATCATTCCCGTGGACGTCTACGTTCCTGGCTGCCCGCCGCGCCCAGAGGCGCTGACCGAAGGACTTCTGCGCATCCAGGACATCATGATGTGCGAGCGCTGGAAGACGAAGATGCGGCCGGGTCGCGTGGATCCCAACGCGCCCATGATGCTGTCGGCCGCGGACAAGGCCAAGTGATATGACCCAGGAAGAGCTTTGTGCCCAGCTTGGGACGCAGTTCGGTGATGCGGTCTCTGCGCTGTCGGAGACCAAGGGCGACCGATTCGTGACGGTCAAAGACGAGAAAATCGTCGAGATTTGCGCCTACCTCAAGACCACCGCGGGTTGCGAATTCGATTTTTGTCGCGACATCACTGCTGTCGATTGGCCGGCACGCAAGGTGATCGAGGTCGTGTATCACCTCTATTCCATGACTCATCGGCACGGGTTGATTCTCAAGGTCGAAGCCAATCGCGAGGCGCCTGCCGTGGCCACCGTGGAAGGTGTCTGGAAAGCCGCGACCTGGCTCGAACGAGAGATTTACGACCTCTTCGGTGTGAATTTCATCGGCCATTCGGACATGCGGCGCCTGCTGCTACCGGACGATTGGGTGGGCTATCCGCTGCGCAAGGACTACCAAGAGGCCGGCGGTTACCACGGTATTAGCAACACACGGGTTGAGCCGCTCGTGCAATTGACGAGGGCGACGGACGAAGTGCGCAAGGCGATCGCGGCCGAAGCGGCCGCCGTGGCCGCCGCTGCCGCGGCCGCCGCTCCTCCCGCACCGGCTGCTCCTGTTCCTGCTCCCGCGGCCGCACCTGCTCCCGCGGTTGCACCTGCGCCGTCGTCCACGGAAAGGAAGCCCTAGCCGTGTCCACCGATACGACCCCCGATACGACGATCGACATGAATCTCGACCGGCACATTCTTCGCCGCACGGACGGCAACGACGAGGAGATCGTCGTCAACTTCGGTCCGCAGCACCCGTCCACCCACGGCGTTATCAACTTCGTCACGCAGACCAACGGCGAAGTCATTCGTCGGTCGGTACCCGAGATTGGCTACCTGCACCGCGGTCTCGAAAAGATCGGCGAGCTGGTCGCGTATCCCGGCTACATGCCGTTCACGGATCGCATCGACTATCTCGCGGCGATGTTCGCCAACGAGGGCTACGCCGTCGCGGTCGAGCGCCTGCTCGGCATCGAAGCACCGCTGCGCGCACAGTACATTCGCGCCATCTCGTGCGAGCTGTGCCGCATCGCTAGCCACTTCATTTCCATCGGCACCATGGCGCAAGATATCGGTGCCGCCACGCCGCTGACGCACGCTCTGCGCGAGCGCGAGTCGATCAACGATTTGCTCGAAGAGTTGTGTGGCGCGCGCCTGACCTACAACTTCCTCCGCATCGGCGGCGTCGCGTTCGACGTGCCTGTGGGCTGGACCGACAAGGTGCTGCGCTTCCTCGATCATTTGGAAAGCTACATCCAGGAATGGGATCGCCTGATCACGTTCAACAAGATCTTCGTCAAGCGCTTGGCGGGCGTCGGCGTCATCACGCGCGACCAAGCCATCGACTACGGCTTGGTCGGGCCCAACTTGCGCGGCTCGGGCGTGAAGTTCGACATTCGTCGCGACATGCCCTACGGCGCCTATCCGAACTTCGAGTTCAACATTCCTGTCGGAACCGGCAAGGTCGGCACCGTCGGCGACTGCTGGGATCGCTTTTTCGTGCGTGTGCAGGAAGTCGTCGAGTCATCGAAGATCATCCGCCAGGCGATCGCCAAGCTGCCCGAGGGCGACATTCAGGCCAAGGTAGCGCGCAAATTGAAGCCGGAAGTCGGCGAGGCGGTGGGCCAGGTCGAATCCGCTCGCGGCGAGATGCTCTACTACATCGTGTCCGATGGTTCGGAGAAGGCGTACCGCCTGCGCGTGCGCACCGGCAGTTTCATGGCCATGGGAATCATCGAGGAGCTCTCGCACGGGATCATGGTGGCCGACCTTATCGCCATCATCGCCTCACTCGACGTCGTCGCTCCGGAGGTTGACCGGTGAGAATTACCTTAGGACTCGACTCGACATCGCTCACGCGGCGCTATCCGCGGCTGGCGGTTTTGGCCACGCTGTTCATGGCGTTCGTCGCGCCGCTCGGCCTTTACATCGGCGCGCTGGTCTTCTTTCCACTGAATACGCCCGAGCGCTTGGATGCCATGGCCAAGCAGTGGCTCGGCTTCGACTTGGCGGCGTCCCATTACCGCCATCTCGTGTATGCCGTCTTCCTTCTTTTGGTTGCCTTCGTTGCCGTGAATTTCACGGCGGTATTCGGTGGCGTTTCGACCTGGGTCGAGCGTCGCGTGGCCGGCCGCATGCAAAGCCGCATCGGGCCCAACCGCACCAGCGCCGCCGGCTTTCTGGCCTGGGTCGCTGACGCGGTGAAGATGGTGCTCAAGGAAGACACCGTTCCGGCTTCCGCGGATCAGCTGCTGTTTCGAGGCGCACCGTACTTTTCGATGGTCGGCTTACTGTTGCCGTTCGTGGTGATGCCGTTCGGCGAAAGCGTGGTCGCCACCAACATGAACGTCGGCGTCTTTTACATCATGGCGGTGACGGCGTTTGTCGTCGTCGGCATCTTGATCTCCGGTTGGTCCTCGAATTCAAATTGGGCGCTTTTCGGGGCCGTGCGTGGCGCGGCTCAGGTTATCTCGTACGAGATTCCGGCGGGGATCGCGCTGATGGTGCCGGTGTTGATGGCGGGCTCTCTGTCCATGCAAGATATCGTGCGCGCCCAAGGTGGCATGCCGTGGGATTGGTTCGTGTTTCGCAATCCGGCGGCATTTGTCGCGTTCTTCATTTCCGTGACCAGCTCGCTGGCCGAAGGCAACCGCACGCCGTTCGACTTGCCCGAAGCCGAGTCCGAGCTCGTCGCGGGTTATCACGCCGAATACTCGGGCTTCCGCCTGGCCATCTTCCTGATGGTCGAGTGGGCCAACATGTGGATCATGGCGGGCCTGGCCGTCACGCTGTTCCTCGGCGGCTGGCAAGTGCCCTTTGTCGCCAGCGAGACGTACAAGGCGGCGCTCGGCGCGGGTCTGGTTCCGACGCCCTCGTGGTTCGGCCTGCAGGCGCTGTCGATGCTGGTCTTCTCACTCAAGACCTGGGGCCTCGTCATCGTGTTCATCTGGCTGCGCTGGACGCTGCCTCGCGTGCGTGTGGATCAGATGATGTCGCTGTGCTGGAAGTACCTGGTTCCTGGCGCGTTTCTCTGCTTCGTTGTCACGCTGCTTTGGCAGCTTCTGGTCCCGCCGCTCGGCAACACCGTGACCGGTGTCGTGCTTTCCCTCGTCGCATTCGTTCTGTTAGCGAAGTTCCTGCTCGCTACCTACCGCAATATCGGTCGCGTGAAGGGCGACCGCGTGGATTTGACCAACTGGTGATGCCCATGACTGAAGCACTCCGCGAATATTTCGGGCACATTACGGACGTCGTGAAGACGTTCTGGGAAGGCATGACCGTCACGCTTTCCTACATGGTTCGCCGGCCGATCACGGTCCAGTACCCCGACCGCACAGCTCAGCGCGTGGCCGACACGCTGCCCTCGCGCTACCGGGGCCTTCTGGAAGTCGACATCAACGTCTGCACCGGTTGCATGGCGTGCGAGCGCGCTTGCCCGATTAGCGTCATCAAGATCTCGACCGACAAAGATCCGTCGAATCTCAAGCAGCGGGTCATCGCCCAGTTCGATATCGACGAATCCAAGTGCATGTTCTGCGGCCTGTGCGTCGAGCCGTGCCCGACCGGTGCCATCCAGCACACGCGTGAATTCGAGTCGACCATGAAGTCCGTCGACAACTTGGTCTTTCGCTGGATTCCCGATCCCAAGAACCCGGCGCCGTTCTACCGCCCGGTCAAAGGGCAGGACGCGCCTCGCGCGCCGGTAGGCGAGATCTTGCGCCAGCGCATGGCCAAGGCAGATTGGACCGCCCGGGGCGGCATTTTTCCGGTCACCGGCCCGGAGCGAAAGGGCTAGGTCATGGAAACCCAGTTCATCATGTTCCTGCTTCTGGCAGTCGCCACGCTGGTGGGTGCGGCAGGGGTGGCGCTTTCGCGCAACATCTTCTGGAGCGCGATGGGCTTGCTCTCGTCGCTGGTGGGTGTGGGCGGGCTCTACGTGCTTCTGTCCGCCGACTTCATCGCCATCACGCAGGTGCTGGTCTACATCGGCGGCGTGCTCGTGCTCATCATCTTCGCGGTCATGCTCACCAGCCAGATTCGCGACGTGAATGTTTCCAACCGCAGCTTGGGCCTGGCCGGCGGCTTTGCCGTCTTCTTCGTGGTCTCCTTGTTGCTGTCGTTCGTGGCGCTGTGGACGCCGTGGAAGCTCACGGGCCAGGCGCCGATCGTTGGGACGACGGCGGCTATTGGCGATGGTTTGCTCGGCAAATGGCTTCTGCCTTTCGAAATTGCGTCGGTGGTGCTGATTGCCACGATGGTTGGCGCGATTGTCGTCGCCCGCAAGGAAGTCAAACTCGACTAGGCGAAACCCATGGGTCATCTAACGCTCAATCATTTTCTCGTCGTTTCAGCCCTGCTATTTGGTTTTGGCATGCTGGCCGTGGTCACGCGCCGAAATGCCGTCGCGGTTCTCATGGGCATCGAGCTGATTCTGAACGCCGCTAACCTGAATCTGGTGGCCTTCGGCCGCTACGTCTCGGGCGGCATCACGGGACAGGTCTTCGGCCTGTTCGTGATCGTACTGGCTGCGGCCGAGGCCGCGGTCGGTCTGGCCATCATCCTGGCCATCTACCAGATGGGGCGCAACATCGATGCGTCGCAAGCCACGACGTTGAAGCAATAGGGCAGCGCAAGTTCGGACGTCAATCATGGAACACGCCGCACATCATCTGGCTCCGCTCGCCACTCAATCGGTCAGCTTTCTTTGGCTGATCCCACTCTTTCCGCTCCTTGGTGCATTCATCAACGCCGCCCTGGGCGTGCGCTTGCAGCGCAAGTTCGGCAAAGGCCTCGTCCACAGCATCAGCATCGGCGCGATGGTCTTGTCCTTCATGGTGGCGTGTGGCGCATTCGTGCTCATGTTGAACTACGACCCTGAGCACCGCTTCCTGCAAGACACGCTGTGGAACATCTTCACCGTCGGCAAGGTGCAGGTGGATCTTGGCTTCGCCCTCGATCCGCTGAGCATGATGATGACCCTCATCATCACCTTCATCGGCACGCTCATCCACGTGTTCTCGACCGGCTATATGGCCGATGAGCCGTCCTATTGGCGCTTTTTCGCGTACCTAAATTTGTTCGTCTTCTCGATGTTGTTGCTCGTCATGGGCGACAACTTCGTGCTCATGTTCTTCGGCTGGGAAGGCGTCGGTCTTTGCAGCTATCTGCTGATCGCGTTCTGGTACACGGATTCGCAGAAGGCGGCGGCCGGCATGAAGGCCTTCGTCGTCAACCGCTTCGGCGACTTCGGGTTCATCCTTGGGTTGTTCCTGCTGTTCTGGGCGCTCGGTGGAGCGTGGCACAAAGGCGCCGACGGCAAGCTGACGTACGTCGAAGAAGCCCCGAAGCCGACGGCCATTCATGCGGTTGCCGAGCATGCTGAAGAAGCGGCAGAGCACGAGGCTGCCGAACACGCGACCCTCGACATCAAAATCGGCCCGACGCTCAACTTCCGCGAGCTGCGCGACGAGATCGTCATCACCAGCACCGGCATGGCCGAAAAGTTGAAAAGTCAGACCATCTTCGGCATCGGCATCCTCGCCCTGGTTGGCATCCTTTTGTTCGTCGGCGCCATGGGCAAGAGCGCCCAGTTGCCCTTGCACGTGTGGCTTCCCGACGCCATGGCCGGTCCCACGCCGGTGTCCGCCCTCATCCACGCGGCCACGATGGTCACCGCTGGCGTGTACATGGTGGCGCGCCTCAGTTTCATCTTCGCACTGTCGCCGACCGCGATGGGCTGGGTTGCCTTCATCGGCGCGCTCACGGCACTGTTCGCCGCGTCTATCGGCTTCTTTCAGTACGACATCAAGAAGGTGCTCGCCTACTCGACAGTGTCGCAGCTCGGCTTCATGTTCATCGGCGTCGGCGTCGGCGCCTACTGGGCGGGTGCGTATCACTTGCTCACGCACGCGTTCTTCAAGGCGACGCTGTTCCTCGGGTCGGGCTCTGTCATCCTCGGCTGCCACCACGAGCAGGACATGCGCAAGATGGGCGGCCTGGGCAAGCTGATGCCGGCGACCAAGTGGACGTATCTTGCTGCCTGCTGGGCGATCGCTGGCTTCCCGTGGGCCAGCGGCTTCTATTCCAAGGATGAAATTCTGTGGAAGGCGTTTAGCCAGGACGGGCTCGCGTTCCCGCTGCTCGGCATGACGCCGCATCTGGGGCAGCTCATTTACATCATGGGCATTATCGCGGCCACGGGGACGTCGTTTTACATGTTCCGCAGTTACTACATGACGTTCACGGGGGAGTACCGGGGGGGCGACGCCGGCCACGGCCATGGCCACGGGCATGTACCGCACGAGTCGCCGCTTTCGATCACGCTCGTCTTGGCGACCTTGGCGATCGGGGCTGTGTTGGCGGCGGTGATTGGCATTCCGATGGCGTGGACGGGCAGGGCGCCTTTGCTCGAACAGTGGCTTGAGCCCGCGCTGCCTGCGGTCGTGCGGTTCGCGGAGTACGCGCACAGTACGGAATTCCTGTTCCAGGCCATCGGCGTTTCCGCTGGCGTGATTGGCTGGGTCTTTGCGCGCGCCCTTTACAAAGACAACAAGAGCCAAGTTCCTGCGCAGCTTCTCGCGCGCTGGAAGGGCGTTTGGACCGTCGTCTACAACAAGTACTACGTGGACGAGATCTACCAAGGCACCGTGGTGCGCGGCTCCATCTCGCTGGCTCGCGTACTCTCGTGGTTCGACAAGACCATCGTCGACGGTATTGTGAACTTGGCCGGCGCCATCACACGCGTCGTCGCCAACATCGATGGAGCCATCGACCACTACCTGGTCGACGGCGCCGTGAATTTCATCGCGGGCTCGACGCTGTCAGCGGGCCGCATTCTGCGCCGCGTGCAGACCGGCCGCATTCAAACCTACCTTTACGGAGCACTCGTGGGCGCCATCGCCATCGTGCTCCTCAACTTCCTCATCAAGTGACGACCGGGGTAATGCGCTCATGATCAGTCAACAGAACGTTCTTTCCTGGGCCACCTTCTTCCCACTCATCGGGTTGGCGGTGATTCTTCTTTTCACCGCGGCCAGGTACCTGCTTGGCATGTCTCGCCAC
>Ga0066789_10000089_pt1 | contig 26247 bp, 21 predicted proteins | sample OrgsoiDNA2013049_FD_70960 | JGI IMG/M metagenome (GOLD analysis project Ga0066789, IMG submission 70960) | Permafrost soil microbial communities from the Arctic, to analyse light accelerated degradation of dissolved organic matter (DOM) -... | ecosystem: Environmental > Terrestrial > Soil >...
CTGATCTGCTCAAAGCACGCCGCCTTCAACTTCTCCCGATACTCGTTCTCATCCAGCGCCCCCGCCACGCAGCCCACCCACAACAGCACACTCCGACGAATCTCCGGCGCAATCTCGCCCCGCGTCACTACGTCCGAAACCGCAAACCGCCCTCCCGGCTTCAAAACGCGAAACGCCTCCCGCAGCACTCGGTCTTTGTCCGCGGAAAGGTTAATCGCGCAATTCGAGATGATCACATCCACGGAATTGTCCGGAAGCGGAATGTTCTCGATCTCGCCTTTCAGGAACTCAACATTTTCCGCGCCGGCCCTGCGCTTGTTTTCGTTCGCCAGCACCAGCATCTCGTCGGTCATGTCCAGGCCGTATGCCTTGCCGGCTGGCCCAACTCGCTTCGCGGAAAGCAAAACGTCAATTCCTCCGCCTGAACCCAGGTCGAGCACAACCTCACCCGGATTCAATTGCGCCAGCGCCGTCGGATTTCCGCAGCCAAGCGAGGCCAACACAGCTTCTTCCGGCACTTGCCCGGTCTGACCCACGTGGTAAAGATTGGAGGTAATCGGATCGCATCCCAACCCGTTAGCCGCCGTCGCCCCGCAGCAGTTGCTCCCGCCGCTCTTCACTCGTAGCGCGGCCTGCCCATATTTCTCTTTCACTACTTCCCGAACGTTTGTGCCTTCCATTGTTCCCTCCCCAATACTAAAAACCGATGTGATTCCGAACCGCCGCAGGCGGGGAGGAACCTGCTTTCCTTTGTGCCACCCGACTTTCTCGGCCGCCGGTGCCCACGCGGGAAAGCAGTTTCAACCACAAATCTGTACAACATCCTGCGGCCGCACCGCCTGATTGCGCGTGCAACACTCCGCATACAAGAACCGCAACAACTCCTGCAGCGCATCGGTATTCGCGGTGTACCGCAAAAACGTGCTCTCCCGCTGCACCCTTACCAGGTCTTCATTCCTGAGCTTGTCGAGATGGTGCGACAACGTCGAGTTCGGGATCCCCAACTCTTCCTGAATCTCGCCCACGACCAACCCCTCCGGATGCGCCGACAACAGCAGTTGCATGATGCGCAGTCGCGGCTCAGTCCCCATCGCCGAAAACATGTCCGCGTACTTGAAGACTTGCTCTGTGCTCGCTTTCATCTTTCCATATTTGCAGAAATATGGATTATTATCAAGGAGGCAAGTTTACTGCACTGAGTCGCACGCCGTTGTTTTCCCACTTTGACTGTTGGGCGGATAGAATCCGCGGACTTTCTTCTTGGACAATGGAGATTCTGGTTTATCGCGCACCACCTTTTACACTTCTGGTTCCCCTACCGCTTTTGCGTATCCGCTCCGTGCACGGGAGGCTGCACAGGGAGGACTCGTCTCAAACGCTTCCAATCGGCTACAATGCGCGAGCATGACGCCAGACCGCATCGCCGAGCTTCTCTCTCCATTCCTGGAGGGCGCGCCGTTGTCCGCGTCACAACTTGCGCAAATCGCGTCCTACACCGACCTCCTGATGAAGTGGAACGCTCACATCAACCTGACCGCAGTCCGCGATCCTGAAGAAATCATTACCCGACACTTCGCAGAATCCTTGTTCGCCGCCAGAAATCTCTTCTCCACCCCGGCAACCGGTCAAACCGCCATCGATCTCGGCTCAGGCGCAGGATTCCCAGGCCTTCCGCTCAAGATTTGGAATCCGCAGCTGGCCTTGACGCTGATCGAGGCGAACCAAAGAAAGGCGGTGTTCCTGCGCGAGGTGGTCCGGGCCTTGAGTCTTTCCGGCGTAATAGTCGTTGCCGACAGGGCCGAAAACGTTACAGAGCAGGCAAGCTCAGTCATCCTGCGGGCAGTCGAGCGCTTCGAAAATATTCTCTCCGTCGCGCGCAAGCTAGTCGCACCGGCCGGTCGCATCGCCCTCCTCATCGGCGATTCCCAGATTCGAACCGCAAGGTCTGCGCTCGCCGACGTCCAATGGGAGGATCCGCTGTCGCTCCCCTTATCGAGAGGCCGAAGCCTGCTGATCGGTCACACCGCCTGATCGGGTGCTCCACGTGGAACAATCCGCTCGATTGCTGCTTGGAAATGTTCCATGTGGAACATTTGCCGGTGTGGAAAGCCTGGCCGATTCCCTCGCAAGCCCATCCAAATTCACCGAATAGGATTCACTAGTGCCTGCACCGCAATCCGGCATTGCCAACGCCGCCCTTCCGAACTATGCTGCGAACAAGCTCTGGTTTGACAAGCTGGGTTCTCCGAAAATCTCAATGGCTCGAATTATCGCTGTTGCCAATCAGAAGGGCGGCGTCGGTAAGACCACGACTGCCATAAACCTTGCGGCCTCGCTAGCTGCGGCCAGCTTGAACACGCTCCTTGTGGATTGTGATCCGCAGTCAAACTCCACCAGCGGCCTGGGTTTTACCAAAGATCCCGAGCGAAGGGGCACTTACAACGTTCTGATCGGCGAATGCGACGCAATGAGCGCGCTGCAGCCGACGGCGCTTGAGCGCCTCTTCCTGCTACCGGCGCATAAGAACTTGATCGGGGTCAATTTCGAGCTAGTGGACGCCGAAAACAGGGAATTCCGGCTTCGCGACGCCCTTGCCCCGCTTCGCGACCGCTTCAACTTCATCGTCATTGATTGTCCGCCGGCGCTCGATCTTCTGACGCTGAATTCGTTGGTCGGCGCCGACTCGGTCCTGATTCCGATGCAGGCGGAATACTTCGCGCTGGAAGGAATTTCTGAACTGCTCGACACGATTGAGCGGATTCGCGCGGCGCTGAATCCGACCCTCGAAGTCGAAGGCGTGGTTTTGACCATGTTCGACGAGCGGACGAATCTTGCGCAGCAAGTCACGGCGGAACTCAAACGCTTTTTCGGCGACAAGGTTTTCGCCACGACGATCCCGCGCAATGTGCGTCTGGCTGAGGCTCCGAGCCACGGCAAGCCGGTGATTTTGTACGACGAGCGTTCGCGCGGCGCCGACAGCTACGTTCAGCTGGCAAAAGAAATCATCGCCAAGCACATGCCCGGATTCGAGGCTTTCTCTGAGCCAACGCAGGCAGAATCTTCCGAGCAACTCGCCGAAGGGGAAGAGAAGCAAGTGGTCAATGCTCCGCGCTGGCGCCGCTGGCGCGATCGCAACAAGTTGATCACGATGGATTTGAAAAGTTGAGATATCTTTAAGATATATCTAGCGATAACAACTATATCTTTGGAGGAAGCGTGGCCGCTATCGAGGAACACAAGTCAACCGAAAAACGCCGGGCGTTGGGACGCGGCCTTGATTCGCTTTTGCCGTCGGGCCCGCGAGTGGTTACGACTCCGCCGCCAGCGGTTTTGCCACCTCCGGCCCTCGTCGCGGGGCGTGTCGGCGAGATGCAGGCGCGTGCCGAAGGCGACGTTGTTGAGCAGATTCCGCTCGACCTGATTGACGAAAACCCTTACCAGACGCGGACTGCGTTCGATCCCGCGGCACTGAACGAACTGGCGGAATCTATCAAGGCAAGCGGACTGGCGCAGCCGATTGTGGTGCGTCCGGGCGCAGACGGCCGCTACGTGCTGGTGCTCGGAGAGCGCCGCTGCCGGGCTTCGAAGCTGGCAGGGAAGACAACGGTTTCCGCAATCGTTCGCCGGCTTGGCGACGAGCAGGCCGCTGAAATGACGGTCGTCGAAAACCTGCAGCGCCAGGACCTGAATTGCCTGGAGCAAGCACAGGCGTTTTCGCGCTTGAGCCGCGACTTCAATCTGACCCAGGAGCAGATTGGCCAGCGCACCGGAGTCTCGCGCGAGTCGGTGGCGAATTACATGCGCCTGCTCAAACTGCCGCAGGGCGTCCTCAATCTGCTGGGCGAAGGCAAACTGGGATTCAGCGAAGCCCGCCTTCTACTCGAAGCCGCCCCGTTCCTTGACGAGCACGGGCTCGAACTACTAGCTCAGACGACCGTGGACCTGGGACTCACGGTGAAACAACTCAAAGAGCGCGTGGACTATCACCGCGACCCCGAGCTGCATAAGCAGGAACCACGTCCGGAAAAGCCGGTCGACCCGAACGTCCGCGACGCCGAGAGGCGGCTTCGGGAAACGTTGGGGATGCGAGTGCGGGTCATCGATTACAAGGGCAACAAAGGACAGATCGTAATTCGGTACGAGAGCCTCGCGGATTTCGACCGGGTGCTGACATTGCTGGGGCGGTAAGATTAGTGGAACCACGGGCGGCACGAACCAGAACAGTAAAAGTGGGAAGGGAGCCTCGGAAATGGCAAGGTCCGTGTCGGGTCGGACACCCTTGTCCGACAGTTTTTGAGGTTGTCTTTGCCTTCTGGCGTAATTTTCCGACCGAGACAGCAACTCCACAACCAAAGTCAAAGGCGTCGGACAAGAGTGTCCGACCCACACGGGCCTTGCCTATTCTGCAAGGGCCTTGCCCATCCATCGGTCACCTCTGTTCTGGAAAAGGCTTGACCTGATCGGGTAAAATAATGGTGCGTTTGATTCTTGCTAGTACCCTGCAAGTGCACCTCCCGCCTTGTGCGTGAACTGCCGGAGCAGAAAGTCCAAGCGGAAATTCAGCGCGATTTCAACATAAAGGAACCAAGCACTCACCATGGAAACAGGAACCGTAAAGTGGTTTAACGACGCCAAGGGTTATGGATTTATCAGCCGCCAGAGCGGGGAAGATGTTTTTGTACACTTCTCGGCCATTCAGTCGGGTGGATTCCGCAGCCTGCAAGAAGGCCAGCAAGTTCAGTTCGACGTAGTTAAAGGACCAAAGGGGTGGCAGGCCGAGAACGTAAAGGCTGTCTAACAAACCACTTACACAATTCGCACGAAGGCGACCCGCAAGGGTCGCCTTTTTGTTTGGGCTGAAAACCCGTCGTCGGTCGTTGGTCGTTGGCCAGACCGGACCTGTTCGGCGTCACAGAAGGTCAAAGGCAACTATCACCGAAGCTTTCGCCGTCAGCTCTCCCGGAGCGGTCGAAGGCGCTCGCGACCTCTCTAAATCCATAGTAGTGTTCGCGGCCAGCCCTCCGGAGAAGTAGTTCCCCTCGCTCTGCTGTACCTCTTCAATGGAATACGTCTTGCCGATCTGATTCCCTAACGCTTTTGCCAGGGCGTCCGCTTTCTCACGCGCGGCTTTGGCGACGGCATCGCGTGCCTGGTCTTTACATTTCCGCAATTCGCTCGACTGGTACTCGATTCCTCCGATGTTATTGGCTCCGGCAGATATCACAGCGTCCATGACGTCATCGAGCTTGGAAAGATCACGAACCTTCACCGACAAGGACTGTTCCGCTGTGAAGCAGGCCTTTTCGGTAATCGATCATCGGCTGTAGATATAGATAATCAGTTTGGATGTCCTTGTCTTCTATGCCAAGCCCCTTCAGCGCCGCAAGGAGCTTCCTCGACGTGTTGGCCACGACGGTCTTCGCGTTCTTTGCCGTGGCACTCTGGTGCTCAACCCCCAGTTGGATCACCGCCTGATCCGGCGTGACCTTCAATTCCGCTGTTCCTGTGGTCTTGACGATCTTTGGGTTGGTGCGCGCTTCCTGTCCCTGTGCGCTCAGAGCGGCGAAACACAAAACTACGACGGCGGCGACTCGTTTCATCATCTTTCTTCCTCTGTGAATGGCGTCATTGTAAAGAACGCGGTCTCAAGCCCATATTGCGGGGTTTCTTAGACGGCGCGCTTGCGCAGGGTTTGGACGAGAATTGCGATCACGAGCAGGAGCGTAATCAGCGAGATCGTTCCTAGCGAGATTGCGCAGTAGATGCACCAGACACCCAGAACATGGTTCTCGATGTGGGCGAGGCGGAGGGAAAAGGCCAAGCCGGCCAAGGCGCCAACGAGCATAAGGCGGTAGCCGCGTCTTAAGGAGAGAATCCCTAGGACCAGATATCCGGCGATTCCGATTACTGCGACGGGAACCGGGCCAATCATCGCATAGGGGCTGTGGTTGACGATGCCGCAATCCCAGCGCTCGTTGATGTCGCAAGGGGACTCCCCGAAGGGGCGATATTTCTCGCGCAGAGCCAGAGAGGAAGCGGTGATGCCGATTAGGGCTAGGACAAGCAGGGCATATTTCATCTTTTCTTAGATGCTAGCAGGAATGCGCAACAGGAAAGATCGAAGTCTGAGTCACGTCAGAACGTCAAAAGCAACTTCAAAATCAAAGTCAAAGGCGTCGGACAAGAGTGTCCGACCCACACGGGTCGTGATGACTCCCGCAGGCTCGTATCAGCTGGCGTGGTTTTGCGCGGCGGTGGCGTCTTTGATTAGTTCGGAAGGCTGCCAGTCTGGGTCTTGATACCACTTGAAAATGCGGCCGTCGGGGCCGACTACGGCGGTGCTTACGGAGTGGTTGAGTACGGCGCCTTCTTGCACGTAGGCCAGGCCGAAGAAAGTAGCGATAGCGGGGAGGTCGGCGGCCCTCGGAACAGCGAAATCCCAATGTTGGAACAGAGACGCGCTCTTGCTGCCGGAGACGGAGAAGGCATAAGCGCGCAGAGCTTTTGGCGTGTCGTGGGCGGGATCAAAGCTGATGCTGAGCAGGTGAGTTTTCGCGTATAGCGCGGGGTTCGAACGGAGCTGGCGGTTGATTTCGGCGAACTGGTGACTCAGGCGCGGACAGAAATCCGGGAACGGGCACTGGGTATAGATGAAAGTAACCAACAAAGTGCGGCCGCGGTATTGGCGGAGAGAAATCGGGCGGTTGTCCTGGTTGACCAGCTTGAAGTCGGGGACCGCGTCGCCGGCGGCGGGGAGGTGTAGCTCGGAAATGGGCTTGGGCGGCGCGGTGGTATGTCCGGTGACAACGACGTTTTCGATCCAGGAGTCGTCGCCCTGCACGACAACGTCGGCGATGATTTTGTCTCCCGGAGTGAGCTTGTCGAGCAGGGTGAGGTCTTTGACGGTGTACGGCATCGTCATTGCTTCCATGAAATCGGGGATGGCGTCGCCGTCGATCAAGACGGAATTGCCGCGCTTGTCGGTGGAAACGACACGGCCGGTAAGGTGGTAGCGTTTCACGCCGGGCTGAGCGGAGGCCTGCGGCGGAGCGGCGGTCGGGGTTTGCGATGGGGTCTTGTTGCAGGCAACGGAGAATAGGCCAGTCAGGCAGATCAGGATAAGAAAGTATTTCATTTGTCCTCTTTCGCCCTTTCAGGGCTGGTGCGTCGTTGGTTTCTTTCGCCCTTCCAGGGCTGGCGCACTTTGCTGGCGAAACCCAGGGCTTACGCCCTGGGCTGCATTCTTACGCCGCTTCGCGGCTGCTGTATGCGGCAGGATTGGCAGTCGCGCACTTCAAAACTCGCCCTTCGAAGCTGGCTCATATTTCGGTTCAAAAGCCTGGGCCTGCGGCCCAGGGCAGGTGAAGCGCACCCGCCCCTACACGAGCTGTTCAAATTCAATAATGAAAACGATATCGGAACTCCACGTAAATTTCACGCGGATCATTCCAGTGGAAGCCGCCGAAGGTGACGCTGTTGTCCAACTCTACGCGGCGGTTGGCGACGTTTAGAGCGTTGAGCGAAGCGGAGAAACTTTCGCCGAAATCTTTGCCTAGAGTGAGGTCAAAGGTGGTGTGTCCAGGCAGGTAGTCGCCGGGATAGGGATCGCCGGGAAAAGCGTTGCTGAATCCTGAGCCGTAGTAAACGTTGGTTGAGGCGTAACTGCGCCACGGGAGTGCGACGTCACCGCCGACGTTGAGGGTGTTGCGCTGGTCGTGGTCGAGCGGGGAAAAGCCCCTGGGCAAGGAAAAATCAGTGAGGCCGCCGGTGATGGCGCCTGCGGCTTCGGCGATCTGGTTGGAGTAAGCAAGGTGGAGCGTGGCGCGACGGGCGATGCGGGGCGAGCGCAGGGTAGCCTCCCAGCCACGAATTTTGGCCTGTCCGATGGTGACCGGGAAGAAAAGATTAGACAGTCCGATATTGCTGTGGTCGAAGAAATTTATGGCATTGGTTTGGAAGTTATCCACATCAAGCACCCAGCCGCGGTACGGAATGGCCACGCCAAACTGATGTTCCTCGTCCTGCTCACCGTTAAGCGGGATGAATCCCAGATTGTTGGCATTGGCGAATTGCAGCAGCGGGCCAGAAGCGGTGATGAGCGGCGGGGCTTGATAGAAGTGTCCGTAGAAGGCACGAAATGTCCAATTGAGGTGCGGGACGGTTAGAGCAGCTCCGAAGCGGGGGCTGATGGCGGTTTGGGTCACCTCGCCGGAGAAACGCGTCGGCCTCATGCCGGCGGTCAGGGTCAGCCAGGGCGCTACCTGGAATTTGTCGTCAACGAAAAAGGCCCCCAAGTTGCCCGTCGGGTGCTCTTGGTCAGGAGGGTCCACATTTTGGCAAAGGCCGGTCGGATTAGTCGGCGTGATGCAAGCATCCTGCATTGGAGGATTGAAGATTGCGCCGAAGAGCTCGTTGTTCTGCTGATAGAAGCTGTACACCCCCGCTTGCAGACTATTTCTCGCCACGTTAGCGCTGAAACTGACCTGGCCGCCGGCATAGTTTGAGCTGCGATGCTGAGTGGTGGCAACCGGAATGTCATTGGGCGAACTATCGTAGTTCGCCCTGTTGTAGTGGTAGAAGGGCGAGACGGTGAGGAGAAGCTTGGGACTAAAAGTGTGGACCCAGGAAAAATTCACAATGGCATCCGACTCGTGGTCGCCATCACGAAGATAGAGGCTGGGGTACTGCCCCGTCAGCTGGCCATTGGACAGTCCATTCTCGATATCATAGGGATTGGGATCGTAGGGAATCTGGTAATAGTCCTTGCGCAGCGAAGTGACGAAGCGCAACTGATTGGATGGATCGACGTTAAAGATGAGTGATCCAAAGCCGCCGTAGCCATTCTCTGCGTCATGGACGACTTGCGGGGTGGGGGTCTCGATGCCGAGGTTGCTGCGGTTGACGTTCACGCTGGCGTAGTAGGCGAAGCGCTCGGTGTGGCCGCCGAGGTTGAATCCGTCGTTTGTTTGATAGAAATTGCCGGCGCTTAGAATCAGCTCGGCCTGGTTGCTGCGCTCGAAACCGGTGCGGGGAACGACGTTGAAGACGCCGTATGTACGATCTCCGTACTCAGCTCCATAGCTCCCGCGATTGACCTCCATGTAGTCAATGTCCTTGGGATCGACCTGCGGCCCCAGGTTGGAAGCGATGTTGGTGTTGGGCACGGGAACACCGTCGATGAGCCAACTTGTCTGATGGCCGCCTCGGATGTGGAGCTGATCGTGGGTGACATAAGAGCCGGGGACGTAGTCGGTGATCATGGCCAGGCTATTGGTACGGTCGGCGCCTGGGGTGCGCGCGATATCGGTGCGGTCAACCAGGACGGTCGGAGTGGCGGAGTCGGTGGCCACAACCACCGGTGCGCCGGAAACAGTCACTGTCTCTTTGCTTCCGGCTATATTGAGCCCCAGGTGCACAACCGGTTCAGAACCGGATTGCACTACGACGTTCTGGGTTGCCTGGGTGAAACCTGTCGCATCTGCGGACACAGAATATTCGCCAATGGGGACGGCCTGGAAAATAAACTCACCGTTTTGATCGGTGGTCGCACTCATGGCCCAATCAGAGGAAGTGGAGCGGAGCGCCACCATGGCTCCTTGAACGGGGCGATGCTGCGGATCGTGAACGATGCCGCGCACCGAGCCGAAGATGGTGGCTTGCGCCATCCCCGAGATCAATGTTGCAACCGCGATTGAAAGAGTAATTTTGCGGACCAATTGGATCGCTCCTCTAGAGCTACGCACCCGTGTGCAGGGTCGAATTCGCGCGGGGCACGAGTTGCGGTCGCGCGGAATCAGTTGCGAATCAGCTTTGATTTAGAGGAGGGACACGGGAGGGCCGCGGGCACTCTGGTTGTAAAGGTCGGCGGCGTGTGCGCGATGGAGAGGCGCAAGAGCGACGAGTCCGGAGCGGGCCGGGGTGGAAAGGGTGAATTTCGCGGATTCCAAACCGGCTACGGCTGCGAGTAGAACCGGCGTCGCGTACGGGCAATGGGGCTGCAGGGCCTGAAATCCGGCTTCACTGGAAGAGCCCGGAGCCTTCTGACAGTGGTGCGTGCCGTTCCGCCGGCAGCAGGCGCGGACGGTGGAAACCTGGGCGGCAGTCACGAACGGAGTGAGAACTCCGGCCCAAATTACCGACAGCGCGAAATAGGCTGAGAGCCGCCGCATAGATTCCGAAATGCTATCACATTAGAATCAGTTCAAACATGGGCCGCGGCCCCGTCTGATTCCTGCCAAGCGATATAATCCAACCCTACCGTGACTCTAACCTCAGGCACCAAACTCGGTCCTTACGAAATTGTTTCTCCTCTCGGCGTTGGCGGCATGGGCGAGGTTTACCGGGCAAGGGATACGCGGCTCGGGCGCGATGTTGCGCTCAAGATTCTTCCCGATTCGTTGGCGCGGGACAACGACCGCATGCATCGCTTTGAACAGGAAGCGCGGGCGGTCGCTGCGCTGAATCATCCCAACATTCTGGCGATTTTTGATACCGGGCAGAATAACGGGTCGCCGTTCTTAGTCTCAGAGCTGCTGGAAGGCGAGACGTTGCGGGAAGTGCTGGACGGCGGAGCCTTGCCGCAGCGGAAGACCCTTGATTACGGAGTACAGATTGCGCAGGGGCTGGCGGCGGCGCACGAGAAGGGGATCGTACATCGGGATTTGAAGCCGGAGAATATTTTTGTCACTCGAGATGGGCGAATCAAGATTTTGGATTTTGGGCTAGCGAAGCTGGCGCAATCTGGCCCGGTTAGCGACAGCGTAACGCTGACTCATTCCCACACCGCTGCTGGCGTGGTGATGGGGACCGCGAGCTACATGGCTCCGGAGCAAGTTCGCGGGGACGCAGTGGATGCGCGCACGGATATTTTTGCTTTCGGCGCGGTGTTGTTCGAAATGCTTTCGGGGACGCGGGCTTTTCGCCGCGACACTACAGCGGAGACGATGACGGCGGTTCTGAAAGAAGATCCGCCGGAGTTGTCCGATCCGGGGCGCGCGATTTCTCCGGCGCTCGATAGGATCGTGCGGCGGTGTCTGGAGAAGAGTCCGGAGCAGCGGTTTCAGTCGGCGAAAGATTTGTCGTTTGCGCTAGGTGCGCTTTCGGGGTCGGATACGGGATCAGCTTCGGGAGCCGCGCGCATTGCGGCTAAGCCGAGCCGAGTTCCGACTTACCTATGGGGCACGGTGCTGGCGGCGGCGGCGGTCGCAACCGCGATCACCTGGTTCGGAGCACACCGGTCAGAGCCCAAGAAGAGAATGGAGTTTGCGATTTCGGTCCCCGGCGAGGTCAGTCACATTGCGCTGTCGATTGACGGATCGACGCTCGCATTTGTATCGCTGGATGAAAACACGGGGCAGCCGGAGATTTATTTGCAGCATGTCGGCTCTCCGACCGCCACGGTGCTGGCGGGTACCCAGGGCGCGTCGTATCCATTCTGGTCGCCGGATGGGGCGAACCTGGCATTCTTCGCCAACGGAAAGCTCATGAAAATCGCGGTGTCAGGCGGCGCGCCGCAAGCGCTGGCCAACGTTCAAGCGGCACGCGGCGGTACTTGGGGCAGCCGGGGGGTGATTGTGTACGCTCCGGATTCGGGAAGTTTTCTGTGGCGCATCAATGCAGATGGCAGCGGAGCGGCGGCGCTCAGCGATCATCCCTTTACCAATGACGACCAGTCGCACCGCTGGCCGCTTTTTCTTCCCGATGGAAATCATTTTCTGCTTTGGGCGGGCAATTTCGGAAATTCTCAAGACGATCGCTTCAGCGGTATCTACGCCAGTTCTTTGGACGGCAAAGAGATGCGGCTGGTCCAACTGTGCCACTCGAGTTTCGGCATCGGATCCGATCGCTTGTTTTTTGCGGACGATGAACGCCACCTGGTCAGTGTGGCATTTGATGATGACAAGATAGCGGTTTCCGGCGCCAGCGCCCAGCTTGAGAATGCGGTGGGATTTCAGCCATCCACCTATTGGGTGGCGCTGACGGTGTCAAAGAATGGAACGCTGATTTACAACACCAGCACCGGCGCCACGCTTTCTGCGCTTACGTGGATGGATCGCACAGGAAAAGAACTGGGGCCGGTGGGCGAGCCGGCGGTGCAGTGCAATCCGACGCTGTCGCCGGATGGGAGCCGGGTCGCGGTGGACATCAGCGATCAGAAGGCCAATAACGTGGACATTTGGCTCGAGAATGTGAGCGCGGCCGGTAGTTCGCGTTTCACATTTGATCCAGCGGAGGAAGTGGTGGGAGTTTGGTCGCGGGACGGGAGCAGGTTGGCCTATCGGTCAGCGGGCGGCAGCACCAACAATCTGGCAGGCTTGATGCTGAAGGCGGCCAGCGGCCTGGAACGCGAAAAGCTGATCGACAAAATTACTGCCTCGGAGGACATTGTTCCGAATTCCTGGACGCCGGACAATCAGCGCATCCTGTGCACGCATCAGGGAGTGCCGAGCAACCACCTGGAGTTGGTGCCGGCGGATGGCAAGGCCGCAACTCCGTTGTTGGCAAACGCCACGGGAAATCAGAATAACGGGCAAATTTCTCCCGATGGAAAATGGGTGGCGTATGCGTCCGACGAATCGGGCAACTGGGAGATTTACGTGACCACATTCCCCGGCGTGGTGGGAAAATGGCAAGTCTCGCGTGGCGGAGGCACCGAGCCGCGATGGCGCGGAGACGGCAAAGAGATTTTTTATCTGGGGCCGACGGGGACGATGACAGCGGTGCCGGTCAGTACTCTCGGAACTTTTTCCACGGGCACGCCTACTCCGCTGTTCCAGTTTCACGGGCGGGCGGCGATTTCTTCCACCGACGTCTTCAGCTACGACGTCAGCAAGGACGGCAAGCGGTTCCTGGTGAACCGTTATGTGAAGCCGGCAAGCATTACTCCGTTGACAATTGTGCTGAACGCGAGCGCGGAGAAATAAGCGGGAAGGCGGAAAGCCACACTGGGCTTGCGGCCCAGGACGGGCGGACGCCCGTCGCCCCACTTGCACGATTTACTTCACCACTTGGACGATCTGGTCGTCGGGATCTGTCCAGGCAGCGGCGCCATCGTGCGTCAGCGCTTTAGCAGCATCGTCCCAGTGCAGATGAGTAATGCTGCTCTGGCCTTTCTCGTAGGCGTAGGTCTTGCCGTCGTCGGAGTAGAGCGTGAAATCGGAGTTCGCGCCGGGATAGACGAGAACCTTGGCGATTTTCTGATCCTCATTCGTGCTCAAGACCGGCGCGCCCGTCGGAATGATGGATCCGGCGCGGACGAACAGCGGCAGCGTATCAATAGGAGCGGCGACCCGGACTAGGCGGCCGCCGGGAATGCGTTGGTTGGTCCAGTAGTTGTACCAGTCGGCGCCGGCTGGGAGATAGACTACGCGGCTGGTTGCGCCCTGCACGGTGACGGGAGCGACTAGGAACGCGGGGCCGAACATGTATTCATCGCCGATTTCGGCGACGTTCGGGTCGTTCGGGAAATCCATGAACAAGGCGCGCATTGAGGGCGCGCCGGTCAGGTAAGTCTGGTATCCGAGCGAATAAATGTAGGGCAGGAGCTGGTAGCGCAGCTTCAGATACTTTTCGAGAATCGGTTCCGCCTGTTTGCCGTAGGACCAGACTTCGTTGGCGTTGCGGCTGCCGTGAGTGCGCATGATCGGAAGAAACGCGCCGTATTCGAACCAACGGGTGAAGAGCTCGGGATAGTCGTCGTATCCGCCGACGTTGTCGCGTGCGTCGGAGGGATCGAGCAGCGGCGGGTGTGCGGGATGATGCACGGCGGGGAGATATTGCCATCCGCCAACGTCGTTGGTCCAATTCGCGATGCCGGACGCGGTGAAGTCGAGGCCGGTGGGAATCTGGCGGCGGAAGGCATCCCAAGTGGGATAAATATCCGACGACCAGAACATCGTTCCGTTGCGCTGCGCGCCGAGGTAGGCGTCGCGGGAAAGAATCAGCGCGCGGTGGGGAACGTCGCGGCGGTAGCCGTCATAGAGCGCGGCGGTGTGCACCAGCGGATAAATATTGAAATAGCGCGTGCCCGGACCGACGGAAAAATAGCTGCCGTTCGGAGGCAAGTCGGGCTCGGTTTCGTCGGCCCAGAGCGCGTCGAAACCTTTGCTGATGATGTTGTCGCGGATCGTCTCCCAATACCAGCGCGCGGCGTCGGTATTAGTGGTGTCGATGTCAGATCCGGCGCGGTCGTAGGGAAGGCCGTCAGTCGGAGTGCCGTCGGCGAGGTGCTCGAACCATCCTTTTTGCAAAAGGAAATCGTAGTAGCGCGAGCCTTTGGTGAAGCGCGGCCACACGCTGATCATGGTTTGGAATCCCATGTCATGGAGCTGCTTGTTCATGGCGGCGGGATCGGGAAAGTGCTCGGGATTGAAATCAAACTCGCCCATTTTTGTGTAGTAGAACCAGTCGAGCACGATGACGTCGGCGGGGAGGTGGCGATCGCGATATCCTTTGGCGACGGCGAGCATTTCATCCTGCGTGATGTAGCGCTGCTTGCATTGCACGAATCCGTAAGCGGCCTTGGGCATGAGCGGAGTGGCGCCGGTTAACAGGCGGTAGCCGGAATAAATCTCGTCGGTGGTTGCGCCGGCAATTACGAAAAACGAAACCCGGTTGCCCACTTCGGAAATCCACTTGGTGCGCTCGTTGAATCCGGGCTCGATGGTGGTCCTCGAGGGATTGTCCCAGATCATGCCGTAGCCGTAATTCGTCACCACAAACGGAATGCACACGCTGGGCGCGGCGGTGGCAGTGTAGTTATGCCAGCAATCGACGGTGTGTCCGCGATGGTCGAGATAGCCTTCGTGGTTTTGGCCGAGGCCGTAGTAGTGCTCGTCGTCGGGAGAAACGAAATCGGCGCCGACTTGGAAGAACGGCTGGTCGGTCGGCCGCAGATCATTCAGGATTCCGGCGTTGCCGTCTTTGTGATTGGGCACCGACATGGACCAATCGGTCATCTCAAGAAGCTTTTTGCCATCCGGCGTGGCGATGGTGATGTGCGCGCCGGGCGTGGAGCCGTTGAAGAACTTCGAAATATCCACAATGGTCAGCGGTGGCGGGAGGCCGGGGTGATTGCCTTCGACGGTGACCACCATGCGCGAGGAGCGATAAACGTCGTCGCCGTTATTTTGCTGGCTGCTCCAATCCTGGAACGACGGAGCGCCGACGAAACCGTATCCGGGCACGGCGGTAGCCTGATCTTTTTGCAGGCTGAGCGTCACGCGGATGATGTTGGGAGCGTAGGGCTCGAGGACGATGGTCTCTCCGTTGCGCTCGATGACCAGCGGTTTCTGGGCTCTGGCGGGGATCGCGGCTACCGAGAAGATCAGCAACCCGACTGCGAAAAGCGTTGCCACTCGGCCACAGAGTTTAGGGGAAAGGAAAGAAAAGGTTGTGGTGGTCATTTCAGTCCAGAATCCTAACATGGCGTGGCAGGGGTAAGCAGCGGTTTCGGCGCGCGCATCTATAGTTCTTTCCGCTCGGTAGAATCAATCTCAGAATCGGGCACGGGCTTGCTTCGGTTCACGCGAAAATCTTGGACGTTGTTCAGCACGAAGACCGGCTTGTCTTGAACCCGGGGCGCGGTGACGCGGAAGAAGTCGGCGCGGGCAACGTCGTCGAGGACGAACGCGGGGCGGGCGTCTTCTTTCGCGCATTGGATTTCTAGGTCATTCATCTCGATGCCCTTGGCGTGGCGGATGAAGAAGCCATGCGCGGGAGTGGTGCCGAACATTGAGGGCTCGGGATAATCTTTTTCTTTTTCGGCGAGTTGTAGCGGGGTGTCGTCCTGGGCGCCTTGATGCTGAATGAGGATGTTGCATAGCTTTACGTCTTCGATTTCGTGGCCTGGGATTCCGCTGATGATTGAACTCACGGGCGATCCTGCATTTGAGCAGACGACGTTGCTAATCAGCACGCGCCGCAGGGCGCCAACCGGAACGCCTACGGGACCTCTCATGCGCGCGCCTAAGCGCAAGAAAATCGGCGCGCCTACTAGATCGCGCATGGCGACGTTGGTGATCGTAACGTCTTCCAGTAGGCCGCCGTCCACGGTTTCGAGGGCGAAGCCCCAGCATCCGTCGAAGACGCAGTTGGTGATGGTGATGTTTTTGAAGCCGCCGTTGGATTCGGTGCCGAACTTAATTCTTCCGGTGCGGTTTACTTTCGTGTCGGGGGCAAAGCGCTTGTAGGTGGCGTCGAGCAGGGTGCCTTCTTCGAAACTGCCGGAGACGACGCAATTGCTGATGGTGACCATTTCGGTCGCGCGCGCGTATCCGAGGGCGAAAGAACTTTTCAGGCAGATGGCGTCGTCCCAGGGCGAATTGACGCTGCAATTCGAGACGCGGACGTTGCGGCAGCAGTCAATGTCCATGCCGTCGCGGTTGGTGTCGATTTTCAGGTTGTCGATGATGAGGTTGTCCACGCCGGTGGCGAGGATGCCGAAGTGGCCTCCGTGAAGAATGGAAAAATCGCGCAGCAACACGTTGCGGCAATTCTTCAGCGCGATGGTTTTGTTGCCGACGCCGGGGTGCTCGGCGATTGGCCCCGCGCCCCATCCGCGGCTCAGGCCTTTGCCCCAAATCAGTCCCGGACCGGTGATGGAGACGTTCTCGAGGTCCTGGCCCCAGATCAGGCTGTTGAGCCAATGATTGTGGCCGAAGTCCTGGTAGCTCTCCCACGGGGCGTTTGATTCGGCGAGGTCATATCCAAGAAGGCTGGCTGGACTGCTGGCCGGTTCGGTGGGAGGATCAGCCGCGAGGATGGTTGCGCCGGGAGCGAGATATAGCGCGACGTTGCTCTTGAGGTGGATCGAATAAGAAAGATAGGTTCCGGCGGGAAAGCTGACGGTTCCGCCACCGGCCGCGGCGGCGGCTTCGATGGCGCGGTTGATGGCGGGAGAGTCGAGGGTGCGGGCGTCGCCCTTGGCGCCGAAGGCGGTGACTTCGTAGGAAGTTTCTCCGGCTGTGTGCGAGGTTTTTGTGGCGGCGGTTGCGGGGAGAGCGACTAGGGCGCCTACTCCGGCGGTGGCGGTTTTTAGGAAGGCGCGACGTGGGTTATTGGGTAACATTGAGGAGACAGTATAGCGGCAGTTTGCCCGTGCTGGGCTCATCGGATGCGCAATCGAAAAGCAGGTTCCTCGCTGATGCGGATCGCATTCGCGATCCGCTTCGCTCGGAATGACACTTTTTTTATCAAATATCAAACTTCAACTGGTTTGGGCTGCTTCTGTTCACGCCGCAGGCGGGCTACCACCAGGCGGATTTCATCGTACGTGATTTCGGGCGGGAGGGAATCTTTTAGGTTCTTGAGTTTTTCTGTGCCCACTTGAGCGCAAGCGGCTTCGATGATGGACTGGCGGGTAACGTCGATCCATGACGGATCGAATTCCAACTGACCGCTCTCGACTAGAGTGGCGACGGCGTTCACTACGGTTGTGAGTTGGCGGCCGCGAATTTTGGCGATGTCGTCGAAAGTGCGGCCTTCGGCGAGGAGGCGCAGGGTTTCTTCGGCGGGGAGAGTCTTTTTCGGCGGGAGCGGGGTGGCGCGGGCTCCGGCACGGAAGCGGGAGAGGGCTTCGAGGACTTGCTGTCCGAACATTTCCGCTTTGCGCTCGCCGATTCCGGTGATCTGTAAAAGGTCGGTGATGGACTGCGGGCCGCGGCGGCAGATTTCGTCGAGCGTGGTGTCGTGCAGGACGACGTACGCGGGGACGACTTGATCTCTGGCGGTCTCGCGCCGCCATTCGCGCAAATATTCGCGGAGTTCTAGTTCTTCGAAACTCGGGGGCGCGCTCGCGAGCGAACCATTCGAAATCGCACCCGGAATCCCAGCACCGGGAACCCCGCCATCTGACATCGCAACGCTCAGCGGCGACTGCGGCGCGGAGTCGGGATCGCGGCGGGGGATAATCGCGACTCGGTCGTCGGCTGCGACTCGCGCGGCGTCGCCGAACTTTTTGCGTCTACGCCGATCGGGGAGGCAATTCATCTTCAGCCACTCGGGGGTGCTGCCGCAGACGTCGCAGGCGCCGCAGGTGGCCCACTTCGGGGTTTCTCCGAAGTGATTGCAGATTTTTTTGTGGCGGCAATCGTGCGACTCCACAAAGGCGCGGATGGTGTGGTAGCGCTGCCAGGCTCGGTTGCGCTCGGCGGGGTCGGTGATCTGGTTGGCGAAAAATCCGAGCAGGCCGGCGTCTTGTTTTTGCCAGAGCATGATGCAGTCGGCGGGCTGGCCATCGCGGCCGGCGCGCCCGGCTTCCTGGTAATACTGCTCGATGGATTTCGGTAGCGCCAGGTGGATGACGGCGCGGACAGTTGCTTTGTTAATTCCCAGGCCGAAGGCGATGGTGCCGACCAGCACGCGGACTTCGTCGGACATCCAGCGCTCCTGATTGCGGCGGCGGTCGTCGCTGTCCATTTTGCCGTGATAGCCGACGGCGGCGATGCCCTGGTTTTCGAGAAAATCCACCGTCGCTTCCACGCGATTGATGGTGGGCGAATAAACAATGACGTTGCCGTCGGGATAATTGCGCAGGACTTCGAAAAGAAGCGGAAGCTGCTCGACACCGTCGCATTGGCGGACTAGGTAACGAAGATTCGGACGGTGAAAGCTGGCGATGTATTTATCCGGCTCGCGGAGGTGGAGCTGGGTCAGAATGTCGGCGCGAACGTGCTTTGTGGCGCTGGCGGTGAAGGCAGCAATCGGTCGGTCGGGAAAGCGTTCGCGCAGGCGGCTGAGTTGGCGGTACTCGGGACGGAATTCGTGTCCCCACTCGGAGATGCAATGGGCTTCGTCGATGGCGAAAAACGCGATGGGGACTTGCTGGAGCCAACTCAGCGTATCGGCGCGGGCAAGGCGCTCGGGAGAAAGATAGAGCAGGCGGTAGGCTCCTGCGCGGGCGTCGCGGATGACTTTGGATTGCTGGTCGTTGCTAAGAAAGCTATTCAAAACCGCGGCGGGGATTCCCATTTGCGCGAGCTGCGCGGCTTGGTCCTGCATGAGCGCGATCAGCGGAGAGACCACCACCGTGGTACGTTCGGAAATTACTGCGGGCAACTGGTAGCAGAGGGATTTGCCTCCTCCGGTCGGCATGACGACGCAGGTGTCGCGTCCGGCGAGCAGGGTGCGGACGACACGCTCTTGCAGAGGGCGGAAGGAGTCGTATCCCCAGTAGCGGCGCAACGGGGTGAGCAGGTCGGCTTCGGGGGACATGAAAGGACAGTATAGGCGGTGGGAGGATGACTGCGTTCATTCGATTGGACGGCGAGTTCTGAAATGGGAATAGTGAGAGCCTATGGCGCAAACGTCCGTGGTTCCCACCCTTTCGCAAAGAACGCGAAAGAATGGGGCACCCTCGGTGAGGGTAGCGCAGAAAGTGAAACTACTTCTTTGCCCGTGCCGCAGCGCGCTCGGCGAGCGCCACGCTCACAATCCGCAGCATGTCTTCTCTAGGCGCGGGCTTGCCGGTCCAGATTTCGAATTGGCGGGCGGCCTGGTGGACGAACATTTCGCTGCCCTGGATGGTCTCGCAGCCGCGGGCTTTGGCTAATTGCAGGAGGCGGGTTTCGGCGGGGTCGTAGACCATGTCGAAGACGTATTTGGCTTTGATCTCGTCGGCGTTCAGCGGGGAATCCTTCGTGTTGCCCATGCCGACGGGAGTCGCGTTGATGATCACGTCGAACTCGAGTTTCTTGAGATCAGCGCGTTTGATGGTACGGGCTTTCGCCGAGCGAGCGAGTTTGTGGGCGGCGGCGAGGCTGCGGTTCAGGATGGAAATTTGCGCGCCGCGGTCTTTGAGTCCGAAGACAGCGGCCCGGGCTGCGCCGCCTGCGCCAAGGACCAATATCTTTGCGTCGGTCAGCGTGATGCGCTGTTCCAGCGGGCGGACTACTCCGGAAGTGTCGGTGTTGAAGCCGTAAAGTTTTCCATCCTGTGATCGCACGACCGTGTTACATGCGCCGGTTTTTGCGGTGTAGGGATCGGTGTTGTCCAGGTGCGAAAGGATCGACTGCTTGTACGGCATGGTGATCGACAAGCCGTGAATCGGAATGTCGCGGATGCAGGCGAGCAAATCCTTCAGAGATTTCGCATGAAGCGCGAGATAAACTCCGTTGACGTTTTCGCGGCGGAGGGCTGCGTTCATGATGGCAGGGGAAAGCGATTGCGAGACTGGGTCTCCGGCGACGCCATAGACTTTGGTGACGGCGTCGACCTGGTCGATGCGATACGTGCTTTGCAACTCTTGCGCGGTGACTTGGCCGGGGGCGGTCTTTTCGTCGGCGGTGAGGGCGCCGAAGGTGAAGGCGCTGCCGGCACGGACTCCCAGAACGCGGCTGATGATTCCCTGCTCGCCCATGCAGACTCCGACCAACGCGTGCTCGTCACGATGGCGCTCGAGGAACTTCATCATGGTGACGTTGTCGTAGAGAGTGGTCGCGGTGCCGACGATTTTGTAGAAGTCGGCGGGATAGGCCGTCATTTTCTTCAACGTCTCATCCAGCTTCTGGGTGGCGCGGAAGTCGTGGAACGAAAGGACGATAGCGGCGCGGGCGCGAAGTTTTGCCAATTGCGCCGGCTTCAGGCGGCTGGCGGTCTGGAGTTCAACGTCGAGGAGCTGGCAACCGGCGTCTGCGGCTTTGCCGAGGATTTCGATTTCCGCGGCGATGGAGCCTTTGAACTTGCCTCCGCTGGCGACGCGGCGGCAGGTCGCGATGGCGACCACGTGAGGGTGGGATTCGGTGAACTCTTTGAGCTTATGGAACGCCAATCCCGGCTTGGGAAGGTAGTCTAACCTGAACTCAATAAAGGTGTTATCCCGAACTATGGCCTCTGCCTTTTCGACCATGTCCGCGGCGTCGGAGCCGGTGACGGCGACGCAGATTTTGGACAGGCGGAGGTGTGAGACTCGGGATAGGTAGTGGTTAATGGCCGCCGTCATAGACCGCGCGATATTACAGGGACATACGCGCAGATGCAACTTTTTCAGTGCTTTCTTAATGAGATCACAAACTTTTTAACAGTGGAGGTATGCGACCTGCGTAACCTTGACCGTCACCTTGGGGCTTGTTACCTTCCTGACTGGTAGATTGTTTGTTTTAAGTAACTTAGCATCGCATCTGGCCGCAAATCGCCGCCGGGGGAGAAATTATGAAGAAAGCACTGTTATTCCTGTTGTTGCTATCGCCGATGGCGCTGAGGGCACAGCAGGAGGGTTCAGACGACGCGGCTCCGGCGGGCACAGTTGTGACCTCGATGAATTTTCCGACAGAGAGACTGGTCACACCCACGAACGCTGATCTTTATTGCGCAGGCTTTGTCAGCAAGCCGATTCACGCCAAGCACCAATTTGTGACCGGCGGTATGGAGTCGCCGTTCACCACGCGCTTCGCCACCAACGAGGCCATTTTTCTGAACGGAAAGTACGAGGCCGGACAGGAATACAGCATTGTTCGCGAGACTGTCGATCCCAACCGGTACGAACTGTTTCCGGGGCAGTGGTCGGCGCTGAAGGCGGCGGGACAACCTTACGAAGAGCTGGCGCGGGTACGAGTGATTGACACACGCAGCAAAATGGCGGTGGCGAAGGTGGAATTCAGTTGCGACGCGATCGTCCCCGGCGACTATGTAGTGCCGTTCGTGGAAAAGCCGGCCGCCCTGTTCCATGCCCCGATGCGTTTCGATATTTTCGCTCCGTCGAGCGGGCAGCTTACCGGACGCATCATCCTGGGTAAAGATTTTGATTCTGAGCTGGGCACCGGCGGAAAAGTTTACGTCAACGTCGGCACGAATCAGGGACTGAAACTGGGGGACTTCCTGCGGGCCACGCGCACGTATGAAGTCACTGCCAAAGATCCGGTGGATTCGCTTTCGTTCACCGCACAGGTTCAGGAACCGACACAAGCCAAGCAAACGGTGATCGATCCCAGCTTTATGGACAAGAGCAGCGGGCCAGTAGTTCACGTATCGGACATGCCGAGGCGCTCGGTCGGGGAAATCCTGATTATCGGTGTGACCCCGGCAACCGCGACGGGAATGATTGTTTTCGCGCTGGAGCCGGTGCATATCGGCGACCGTGTGGAACTGGACCAGCGGTAAGTTTTCCAGCAGTTTGAGCTGATATTGGGGAGGAGAAATCCTCCCCTTATTTTTTGACAGCGATTCAATTATCCAATGTAGAAATCACCCTTCGCATCCCGCATCGGCAAAGACCTCGGCGGTGAAGGCTTCTATCTTTATTTGCGGGTTGCGCCAGGCATCGAGCTGCAGCGAGGCCTTGCCGCAGGTTTGTTGCAGGAAGGTGATGCGGTCCCATCCGTGCTCGACGGGGACCTGGGGGAGAAGCAGGCCCCGATGCGAGCCGCCTGTGATGAGCAATCCGTGGCGGCCGATCTCGATCGCATCGGGCAAGATGGGGCGGAGGGGGGAAAGAACGCTGATTGAAACCAGAAGCTCCGGAGCCTCGGCCAGAGTGACGGCGACGAAGCGGGGATCGTCGAATGCGGCGGCGCGGGCGGTTTCCATCACGGTGCGGTGCAAAGGCAAGAGAGCGGTGGGATAGCCGACGCAGCCTCGCAGTTTTCCCCGGGCATACAGAGTGGTGAATGCGCCGCGGGGTTCGGATAAATGTTCGGAGAACTTCGGCGGCAACACGGGCGGGGGCAGGTCGTGTCCTTCGAGGGTGGAGAGAATCGCCGCGCGAGCGAGTTGCAACAGCAACTCTCGTTCCTCGCGACTGTATTCTGGCTCTGCGCCGGGCTGACCGGGACCGGCGTGCGAGATTTCAGATGGCAGCGGCATCGCGCTTTTTGCGCCGGCTGAGAATGAATGCGCGCTTCCGGCGCCTTACCACGTAACGATCAATTTTCTTCCAGAAGGCCAGGAAATAATCTCCGGCTGAGACCAGCGACAGCAGCACCATGAACCAGATCGCCAGTCGGGCGATCCATTCCAGCGGAAAAAAGTAAGTCTTATAAATCGGCCACTCCTGCCAGCGATGATCAAGGATGACGGCCACGACAGAGAAAATCTGCACCACCATTTTGAACTTGCCGAGATCGCTGGCCTCGATGGTGAATCCTTCGGACGCGGCGATGGAGCGCAGGCCGCTGACCAGGAATTCGCGTCCGATAATCACGACGGCGATCCACGCTGGAACCAGGCGGGGATTGAACTGCACCAGGGTGATAAAAGCGGCGGCGATCAGCAGCTTGTCGGCCAACGGGTCGAGAAGCATGCCCATGGTGGTGATCTGACCGCGCTTGCGGGCGAGATAGCCGTCAATACCGTCGGTGATGGAAGCGGCAATAAACAGCGACGCCGCCAGAATTTCCTTTTCGCCGTTCGCGCTCGAGAAGCGGTTCGTGGACAGCACCCAGATCAGCACCGGGATGCTGAGAATGCGGATGAGCGTGATGGAATTGGGCAGATTCACGGGAACCGGAGGCGTCCGGGCGGACCCACCCGGACGCCACTAGATTATCCTCCGCTGGAATTGCGAACGCAATGGAGGGTGGTCGCAGGTCAATTTGGATGGGAGGTTTCTCGCGGGCGGGAATGCCCTATGACGATTTTTCGGCTGTTACCAGTGGCTGTCCTGCTGACTACGCCAGTGTTAGTTGCTCAACATCCGGTCTCGCTGAATGCCGCTGCGGAAGCGAATTTGGCGAAAGACATCCCCGCACTTATGGAGAAAGCTAGCGTACCGGGGCTCTCGATTGCAGTACTTCGGGACGGGAAGATCGCTTGGCTGGCAAGCTTTGGTCTTCGAAGCGAGCAGTCAAAAATGCCTGTGACTGCGCACACACGCTTTAGCGTAGGTTCGCTGAGCAAGCCAGTGTTCGCCTATGGCGTGCTCAATCTCGTGGATGCGGGCAAACTGAAATTGAACGAGCCGTTGGCACCGTATTTGCCGAGTGAATTTACCAAACGTGACCCACGGTTCAACCAGATCACGGCGCGCTTCGTGCTGAGCCATCGCACCGGATTCCCGAATTGGCCGGGCGATGGAAAGCCACTCACCATCCACTTCACTCCTGGGGAAAGGTTCAGCTATTCCGGCGCTGGCATGGTCTTTCTGCAGATCGCGATCGAGAAAATTACCGGCGAAAAGCTCAACGATTACATGCAGGAGCCAGTCTTCGGGCCACTTGGAATGAAGCACAGCAGCTATGTCTGGAAGACAGCGTTCGAAAGAGACGTAGCTGTTGGTCATAAGGCAAGCGGCGTTGCGGTGGAATTATCGAAAGCTGAACAGGCTAACGCCGCGTCGAGTCTTGAAACAACAGCTGAAGACTATGCAATTTTTCTGGTGGCGGTTCTAAGCGGCGAGGGCTTGCAACCCTCCACTCTTAGGGAAATGGAGACGCCTCAGATCGCGGTGGATCCGGGCTGTATCAACTGCGTTGAACGCGCAGGGTCCGGCAAGCTCTCGGCGGAGATGTTTTGGGGGCTTGGATTTGGAATCGAGAAAACCACCGAGGGCGAGACGCTATGGCATTGGGGAGATTATGGCGTGTTCAAATCGTTCTTTGCTGTGCGGCCCGGAACGAAATCGGGAGTGGTGTATTTGACGAACAGCGAGAACGGTCTCTCTATTGGGCCTCAGATTGTGGCTGACTCGCTTGGAGGTAGCCAACCAGCATTCGAGTGGCTCAAATCCGACCAGTAGGCCCGAACGAACGTTGTTCTCGATCGACTGGACCTTCGGTTCGAGAACTATTCCGAGTCCCGCGCAATTCGGAAAACGATCCACGGCTTGACGGCTGTTCCTACGCGTATATCCCGCGTTGCTTAATCGTGTAGGCCACGCGATCGATGGCCAGCATATACGCCGCAATGCGGTTATTCACATTATGGGTCTCGGAGTAACGGACGACGTCGTCGAAGGCGTTGACCATGATGTCTTCTAGCTGCTCGTTGACCACGGCCTCTTTCCAGAAATATCCCTGGCGGTCTTGGACCCATTCGAAATAGGACGTGGTGACGCCGCCGGCGTTGCAGAGGATGTCGGGGATGACGAAGACTTTTTTATCGGCGAGGATTTCGTCGGCGGCGGCGGTGGTGGGGCCGTTGGCGCCTTCAGCTAGGATGCGGCACTTCACTTGGGCGGCATTCTGGCTGGTGATCTGGTTCTCGGTGGCGGCTGGAACCAGGATTTCGCAATCGGTTAGCAGCAGCTCGTCGGGATCAGCGGCTTCGGCTTCGGTGAAGCCTTTAATCCCCTTGGTGCGCTCGCGGTGCTTCCACAGCGCCTCCACGTCGATGCCGTTTTTGTTGTACAGTGCGCCGTCCACTTCGATCACGCCGGTGACTTTGTAGCCGGCTTGCGACATCAGCAGGGCGCAATTGGATCCGACGTTGCCGAATCCCTGCACAATCACTCGCGTGCTTTCGGGCCGCAGGCCCAGCTTCTTGATGGCCTGGTCGCAGACAATCATGATGCCGCGGCCGGTGGCTTCGCGGCGGCCGCGCGATCCGCCCATGTTGATGGGCTTGCCGGTTACGACTGCTGTGACCGTCTGCCGCATGTGCATGGAGTAGGTGTCCATCATCCAGGCCATGACTTGTTCGTTGGTGTTCACATCGGGGGCGGGGACATCTTTTTCCGGGCCGATGAATTCGACCAGTTCAGCCGTGTAACGCCGGGTCATGCGCTCGAGTTCGCCCATCGACATTTTGTGGGGATCGCAAATGACGCCACCCTTGGCGCCGCCGAAGGGGATGTTGACGATGGCGCACTTCCAGGTCATCCAACTAGCGAGGGCGCGAACTTCGTCCAGCGTGACGTCAGGGCCGTAGCGAATGCCGCCTTTCGACGGGCCGCGCGCGATGGAGTGCTGGACGCGGAATCCGGTGAAGACCTCGAGCTTGCCGTTGTCGAGGGCGACGGGGATGTGCACGATCAGCTCGCGGTTGGGATAGCGCAACACCTTCCACAAGCCTTCCTCCAGATTCAGTTTCTGCGCCGCAAAGTTGAAGCGCGCAGTTTGCGCTTCCCAGGGATTGATTTCCTGTTCGAGCGAAACAGTCTTCATGAGGGATCTCCGATGATGAGTGCGACTTTCATACTACGATTTGTGCTGGCCGATGAAAGGGGCTGGGGCCAGCGCGCAAACCTAGTAATACTAAGCATCGGAGGTGGGGGCTAGCAAGGGGAGGGGTGGGTTGCACGAATTGGGGGTATTACGAGTTGAGCGGCCAATTTCGGCTGTGTTAGATTCTTGGCTTCTCTCGGCGAGGTAAATCCAT
>Ga0066789_10000090_pt1 | contig 26129 bp, 29 predicted proteins | sample OrgsoiDNA2013049_FD_70960 | JGI IMG/M metagenome (GOLD analysis project Ga0066789, IMG submission 70960) | Permafrost soil microbial communities from the Arctic, to analyse light accelerated degradation of dissolved organic matter (DOM) -... | ecosystem: Environmental > Terrestrial > Soil >...
TTCTTCACGGCCCGCCGTGCACGGATTTTGCGCACGAACGGGATCCGGCCCTTTTCGATGCGGTCACCGAGCAGTGACATGAGCGCCGGAAGCACAGTGACTGATCCGAGGACGGCGATGCTGACGACGAGCACGGTCGCCTCGGCGACACCCTTGAACGTGGCGTTCCCCGTGAGGAAGAGCCCACCGACTGCAGCAACAACGGTGATGCCCGACACCAGGATCGAGCGCCCCGATGTGGCCGCCGCAATGCGCAACGCATCAGCTGGCGTGCGCCCGCGAGCCCGTTCTTCGCGCTCCCGCTTCAGGTAGAAAAGGGTGTAGTCGACGCCGACGGCAAGACCCACGAGCAGCATCACCGAGGTCGCCGTGCCGTCGATGTGCGCGAGGCGACTCGTCAGCGCGAGCAGCCCGCTGGCAGCTATAAAGGCGGTCAATGCCAAACCGAGCGGCACGATCGCGGCGACTAGCGCTCCGAAAACAGCGAGCAGAATGCCGAGCGTCAATGGGATCGACATCATTTCGGCCAGCTTGAAGTCCTTGCCAAGTGTCTTGTTGAGCGCTTTGGTGGCGCTCGCGTCGCCGAACTCGTCGACGCGAAGCGCGGCATTGTCCTGCTGCACCTTGCTGACGGCATCGAGCAACGGCTGCACGCGTGAGTCTGCGGTGTCGGCATCGCCGGTCATATCGAACGCCACCAGCATCGAGTGACCGTCGCGCGAGATGTACGACTGCCCGTCGGCATCGAGTGGGGAGTGCACATTCATGGTCAGGTGCGTCTGACCTATCGCCGAAACGACCTGAGCGACACCAGCGCGCAAGGCCGCGACGTCCGGCTTACCGTTCTTCGTTTGTATGAGCACGTTCTCTGACGCCGCGTTCGCGAAGCCAGCCGTCGCGAGGATCTGCTCGGCCTTCGCAGTCTGGCCGTTCGATCCCTCGGCATTGGTGAGTTGCTTGCTGCCCAACGACCCGATGAGCATGGCGGCGACCACGAAAAGCAGCCAGCCGATGATGGCGGTCTTGCGATGCTGTGCACTCCAGCCGCCCATGCGCGCTGCCACGTTCACGGTAAGTCCTCTCGTCTTTGGTCGTGGGCGTTGTTGTCCCGAGGAGAGACTGGCCTGCGTGGGTAGCTGCTGTCGGTCGGGCAGGCAACCGTCTTCGCAGTGGGGTTACCCCCCGGCGAAGAAGGGAGGTGACCCGATGGGCTGGTGTTCGCTCCGCCGCTACTTTGGACGACATGAGTCATTCGGCCGCAGTGCAAACCGTGCCCGCGGGCAGAGGCCGCTACGGCCGGCACGATGCGCTTCGTCTTGCGCTGCACCTGGTGATGGCGCTGACCGACCTCCCCGTAGCCATCGTCAGCTTCACGACGATCCTGGTCTTCTTGAGCTTGTCGGCCGGCTTGCTCGCAGCCGTCCTTGTCGGGATTCCTTTGTTCATCGTCACCGGCTACATTGCCCGCGCATTGGCGGTCTTTGAGCGCGCCAGAATCCAGTTGTTCCTCGACGTCGAGATACCACGGCCACCTCGCCGGCGTCCGGGTTTCAAGGCGAACTTCACTGATGGCCCTACTTGGCGGGCCATCGCATACCCCTTCGCGCAGTTTCCGCTCGCGATCGCGACATTCACAGTGTTCATCGCTTCAATCGGAACGGCGCTCGCGCTGATCTCGATGCCGTTCTGGCTCACCCACATTCCGGCCCGTCGGGCCGATCTGTGGCTGCTCACTGTCTCGGATCAGCGCAGCGCATGGCTGGCCGCTCTCGTCGGCGTTCCCGTACTGGTCGCCGGCATCAGCATCACCGTGGGGTTGACCATGGCCGAAGGCGCCCTCGCTAAGGCGATACTCGGGGCGAGCGCCGCACAGCTCGCGAAGCGGGTCGACGAGCTCGAAAGTAGTAGGGCGGGGGTTGTCGACGCTGCAGACGCCGAGCGCACCCGCATCGAGCGAGATCTGCATGACGGCGCGCAGCAGCGGCTGGTGGCGCTTGCCATGAACCTCGGCCGTGCGCGTGCTCATTACGACAGCGACCCCGAGGCCGCGCGAGCGCTCCTCGATGAGGCGCACACCGACGCCAAGCACGCGCTGGTTGAGCTGCGTGATCTCGCGCGCGGCCTGCACCCGGCTGTGCTTACTGATCGAGGTCTTGATGCGGCGTTGTCGGGTCTGGCCGGGCGTTCACCGGTGCCTGTCACCCTCGACGTGCGGGTCGAACCGCGATGCAACCCCACGATCGAGGCCATCGCCTACTTCGTTGTCAGCGAGGCATTGGCCAACATCGCAAAGCATTCCGGCGCCTCGCGGGTTGAGGTCGTCGCGCATCGTGCTGACAACCGCCTGCATCTCGCTATCAGCGACGACGGAGTCGGCGGCGCGGCGGCGTATCCCGGGAGTGGCCTGGCCGGCCTCGCCAACCGTGTCGGTGGCGTCGACGGAACGCTTCGCATCGACAGTCCCGTCGGCGGACCGACCACTCTGATTGCGGAGTTGCCATGCGAGTCGTAATCGCCGAAGACTCGGTGCTGCTCCGCGAAGGACTTTCGCGCCTGCTCGCCGAAGCCGGCTTCGATGTGGTCGCCGCCGTAGGCGACGGCGAAGCTGCCCTGCGGGTCGTCGACGAGCACCGGCCCGACGTCGCGGTGCTCGACGTGCGGATGCCACCGACGCACACCGACGAAGGTCTGCGCGCCGCCCTCGTCATTCGCCGACAATGGCCGGACGTCGCGGTGCTGGTGTTCTCGCAATACGTCGAGGAGCGCTACGCCACCGAGCTGCTGTCTGGCGAGACGCGCGGTGTCGGCTACCTGCTCAAGGACCGCGTCGCCGACGTCGTCGAGTTCACCGATGCGCTTCGTCGGGTCGCGGCTGGCGGCACGGTGCTCGACCCCGAACTCGTCGCGCAACTGCTCGCGCGCAACCGCAAGGCGCACCCCCTCGACAAGCTGACCGCGCGCGAACGCGAGGTTCTCGGACTGATGGCAGAAGGCCGGTCAAACGCAGCGATTGCCGAGGCCCTCGTTGTCGGCGACGGCGCCGTGGAAAAGCACGTGAGCAGCATCTTCACCAAGCTCGGATTGCTGCCCGCCGACACCGACCATCGCCGGGTGCTCGCCGTCCTGCGTTATCTCGAAAGCTGAAGGTGACATCGTGAGAATGACAACCGGACGTGTGACCGCCGTGGCAATCGGCATACCGATCGCGCTCGCGTCGGCCGTGTTGGCCGCGTTCAGCATGGTGGGTCAGCTGGCCCGGGCCAGTGAGCATCACGAGGCGACGTATCCGTGGCACGGCGGCGCCGTCACGTTGAATACGAGTTCGGGGAGCGTGCGCGTCGAGGTCGGTGAGGGCACCCAGGTGGAGGTGTCGTACACCGAACACTTTGAGCTGAAGCGGCCGACCATCTCGTCGTCGACGTCTGCCAACGGTGTGCAGTTGAGCGCGCGATGCGCGGGCGGTGTTTTCGGCAACAATTGTGACGTCAACTACCTGCTCACGGTTCCGGCAACGGCGGTGCTCACGTTGCATACCGGTGACGGCGCGATTCATGTCATTGGCGGGTCTGGAGCGGATTCATTCGATACCGGTAACGGTGCCATCTTGTTCGACAACGTGAGTGGCGACATCGTCGCGCACACCGGCGACGGCCGCATCGGCGGCGATGGAGTGCGGTCGAAGAGTGTGCACGCGTCGACCGGCAACGGCGGTGTGCGCATCGATTGGGCGGTTGCCCCGCAGACCGTCGTCGCGACTACCGGCGACGGGGGTATCGCGCTTACGGTGCCTGGCGGAGGTGGGTCTTACCGCACGTCGACCCACACGGGTGACGGCGGTGTGCACGTCACGGTGCCCACCGATCCGGCCGCGACCGCGACGATCACCGCGGAGACCGGCAATGGCGGGATCGTGATCGGGGTGGCGCCCGCCAGCTAGCGGCGCGGCAGGCCGTCGCCGCCGCGAGTTGACGGGGCGTACCCAAGGGTTGGTGCTGGTCAAAAGTGCCCTCGGCAGGATTCGAACCTGCGACACACGGTTTAGGAAACCGATGCTCTATCCCCTGAGCTACGAGGGCGGGGCACCTCGCAGGGTAACGGACCTACGGCTGCCGAACCGAACCAGAAGATGCGGGCGGTCCCCATGAACACGAAGGGTTAGCGGGCCATAGCCTGCTCAACCCTTCGTGGACGGCGCTTCACGAAATGGCACGAATGGGCTCTTCCCGCGCGTACGACTCGGCGCTACCGTCTCGGCATGGAGGCCGCTGAGGTCGTTGCGTTCCCGGCTCGTGGCGAGGTGTTTGCCGACCAGCGCGGGCAGGCGCGGGCGCTGCGGCTCGCGTGGCACACCGAGGCGGACGTCGTGGTGCTCAGCCTCTGGCAAGCCGACCGATGCTCCGGCACCTTCAGGTTGCCGCTCGCCGACGTGCCCCGATTCGTGCAGTCACTGGTCGACGGGCTGGGCGACACTATTTCCGTTTACCGTGCTGGCGACCGGCGCGACGGATCTCTCGGATAGCCGAGTTCTGCCAGCCGCGCATGCTGCGGCCGCGCACGCGATACCGATCGGGATGAACCCGCGTCGGCTGCGCTGGCCGATTGCGCGTCACCGCAACGATTGTCGCGACCACCGCGATCGCAAACAGACCACCGACTACCAGGCCAACGATGGCGATGATGTGTCCGGCCATCAGCGCACTCAGCGAAAGACGATGGTCTTGTGTCCGTCGAGCAGCACTCGATGCTCGAGATGCCACCGCACTGCCCGCGCCAACACCTGACACTCGATATCGCGGCCAATCGACGTCAGCGCATCGATGTCATCGCCATGGTCGACGCGCGCAACTTCTTGCTCGATGATCGGACCTTCGTCGAGCTGCGCCGTCACATAGTGCGCGGTCGCGCCGATGAGCTTGACCCCATGGTCGTGCGCTTGGTGGTACGGCTTCGCACCGCGAAAACTCGGCAAGAATGAGTGGTGAATGTTGATGACGCGACCTGGCAACGCATCGCACACCGTCGACGACAGCACCTGCATGTAGCGAGCCAAGATGACGAGCTCGACGTCGTGCTCGTCAACGAGCCGCAGCAGTTCGGCTTCGGCCATCGCCGTGTCCGGCACGTAGTGAAACGGAATCTCATACGAAGCGGCGAGTCGTTCGAAGTCGCGATGATTTGACACGATGCCAGCGATGTCGGCCGGCAACGACCCGACCCGCGATCGGTACAGCAAGTCGTTGAGGCAATGGCCCTGCTTCGACACCATGATGAGCACGCGCTGCCGAGTGTGCTCGCCATGCATCTGCCAACTCATCTCGAAGCGTTCGCCGATGGCCGCGAACGCCGCTCGCAATTCGTCGAGTTCTAACGACGAGCCGTTCGCCTCGATGTGCACGCGCATGAAGAAACGGCCCGTGTCGCGATCACCGAATTGCTGGCTGTCGACGATGTTGCATTGGTGCTCGGCCAGAAACCCGGTGACGGTATGCACGATGCCGACCCGGTCTGGGCACGACAGCGTGAGCGTGAACCCGTCCACGAAATCGGGCCCCATTTCGGATTCGGCCAGCAGTCGTGACGCAGAATAGTGCACGGACGGCGAGTGGCTGGCGACGACGAGGGGCAGGCACGGTGATCTTCAAGACGGTGCAAGAGGGTCGGCCTTACCCCGCGCACGACCTTGCCCTGCGCGATTGGGCCGAGGTGCCACCACGCCAGGTTCGGCTCGATCAGCTTGTGACGACCAAGCGGGTGCTCGCTCTCGACGTCTTGCTCGATGACGATTCAACCTTCTACGGCGATCTCTTCCCGCACGTCGTGCAATGGCACGACGAGCTCTACCTGGAAGACGGCGTGCATCGCGCGCTGCGGGCCGCACTACAACAGCGCACCGTGCTGCATGTGCGCGTGCTCAACCTCGACGAACCCGCGGCCGCCCGATCGGCCAGCGCCGATGACTGAGCCCGTGCCGGAGCAATCCGTCGACGACACCGATGCTGGCTGGGGCGAGCAGCAGTCAGCCGCCGAAAAGGCCGAGCAGGACGACGACTGGTACCGCCGAGAGACCCCGCCCCACCACGGCGACTGACTGGCTAAACCGCCTGCGGTGCTGACGCCGCCGTGCAGAACATGCACCGCGACGCGGGTGCGGGGATGCTGCTGAGGCACTCGGGGCACTCGCGCGTGGGGGCGTCGGGCTCCGGCTCCTTCTTGTAGCGGTCGAGCAGTGCGGTGAACGGCACGACCACGAAGAAGTACACGACCGCGGCCATGATGACGAACGCGATCAGCATGTTGATGAAGTGGCCGTAGGCGAACACGCTGTTATGCAGAGTGAACGAACGCGAACCGAACGCGCCCTTGCCGCCGACTAAGCCGATCAGCGGAGTGATGAAGTCTGCGACCAGCGCCTCAACGAGCGCGGCGAACGCGGCGCCGATGACGAACGCCACGGCCAGTTCGACCAGGTTTCCGCGGAGAAGAAACTTCTTCAGACCTGCCACTGTGAGCTCCTAGGTTCTGGCGGGTAAATGACGAGGGCCAAACATTGCACGTCTCGCCCAAAACGGCGAGTGGTCAGCCGACCACGACGGCCGACAGGCGGGCGCTGACTTCGGCCTGAGCGAGCGCCCGGGCCTGCGCGGCGCTGGTCGCCAGCACAACCAGCGCGCCGTCAACCCCGATCGACTCGTTCGCATCGCCGCTACCACCAGAGCCGGACGACGAAGCCGCGCGCGGCACCGCTACGACCTGCACGTTCGCCGCGACGACGGTGGCGGTAGTTGCCCCGGCCGAGTCGAGGCCCGGCTGCGGCGAAGTGTCGGCGGCCAGCACGTCGACGCGCTGCCCTGGCTGCAAGAGCCGCGCGGCTTGGGCGTCGGCAAGTCGTACGGGCGCCGACACCAAGCCGGCACCCGGCAGCGCAAGCGGGCCGTCGTCGAGGCGCGCGTCGGTGAGCTCTTCGCCGCGACGAATGCGACCCGCCAACTGCCGCCCGATGAACGACGCAGCTTCGGTGCTCGAGCCGTCGGGAGCGACGCCAGGTGCCATCGCGGCCACGCTCAGATCACCCGCGGCCAAGACAGCGCCCGCCGGCATGTCGCGGGCGGCGACCACCACCGACACCGTCGGTGGCGGGGCCGGCGAAAGCGCCCCGACCGCGAACGCGACGGCGGCTGCGATCAGCGCCGCCGCGAGAAGCCGCCGATACCGCTGCGCCGTGACCAGCAGGTCGCGAACTCGCCCCGCAGGCGTCGCCGGGCCGGCTCGCCGCCCAGGTGCCGCTGCGAGCGTCGGCGGGTCGGGACGCAACGGCAGCCAGCGCGGCCGGCTCCACCGCGACCAGCTTCGGCGCGCCCGACCCGAGTGAACCGACCGATTCACGGCAGGGCGAAGGGCAGCTGCTGGCCATCGAGTGCGTGCGCGCATGAACAATTGCGTTCCGCCGGCAGCGTGCGCACGACGCCGGTCAACAGTGACCGCAACCGCGAAACACTCGCTTCGAAGGCCTCGAACACTTCGCGCTGGCTGACACCCGCACCAGCTTCGACGCCGGCATCGAGATCGGTCACGACCGCGATCGAGGTGTAACACAGCGCCAACTCGCGAGCCAGCGTCGCCTCGGGTTGACCGGTCATGCCAACGACGGTCCAACCTTGCGCTGCGTGATGATGCGATTCGGCCCGCGTCGAGAAACGCGGCCCTTGCACGACCACCAACGTGCCGCCGTCAATCGGCGGCCAATCTTGCGCGCCGGCAACGGTGAGCACGGTTTCGCGGCCGGTCGGGCAATACGGGTCGGCGAAGCCGACGTGCACCACCGGCCCGGGCTCGTCGTAGAACGTGGCGTCGCGACCGACCGTGCGGTCGACGAGCTGATCGGGGACGACGAGCCGGCCGGGGCCGATGTGCGACTGGAGCGAACCGACGGCGCACGGTGCCAGCACCTGCCGCACCCCGACGCTGCGCAACGCCCACATGTTCGCGCGGTAGGGCACGCGGTGCGGGGTGAACCGATGGTCGCGCCCGTGCCGAGGGATGAACGCGACCGGCGTGCCGTCAACGAACCCGACGGTCGGCGGCTCGCTCGGCGGGCCGAACGGCGTCGTCACCTCGACGGTGCGGGGCTCCTCGACGAACTCGTAGAACCCGGAGCCGCCGATCACGCCGATGGGCGGTGTCGTTTCATCGATCATGGCCCGACCCTAGGCGACACCGACGCGCCCACCTCGCGTCGTCCGGCTATCGGTGCAGGATCAACGGCGCCGCTGTGGACAACCGACGATCAGCTGCTCGCAGCCGGCTTGCTGCTGCCGCCCGACTTCGGTTTCGACCCGTTCGCTGGCGGTTTCCGCGCGGCCGGCTTGCCCGCGCTCGTGGTCGAGGGGGTGGCGGGCGTCGTCGCGCTGCTCGACGTCGAATCCGATCCGGACGACGGCGCAGCCGCCGCGGCGCCGGTTGACGCGGTGGACGGCGAGCTGTCCGCGGCCCCCGCCGAACCGTCGGAGGACGACGACGAACTTTCGGCGGACGCCGACCCAACGCCGACCTTCGCGCGATCGCGGCTGTCGTTGCGGTAGAAGCCCGAGCCCTTGAACACGATGCCAACCGACGAGAACAGCTTGCGCAGGGTGCCGCCGCAGTTTGGGCACTCCGTGAGCGGGTCGTCGGTGAACTTCTGGACAGCCTCCGTCTGCTCACCGCACGCGGTGCACATGTATTCGTATGTTGGCACGACGCTGACCTCCGCTAGCACTCTCGGGCTTAGACTGCTAATCATGCGGCATGCATTCGCTGCCGTCCACTTCACCCGCGGGCGCTCGCTACATTCCTTGCATGCAGCTGGTGTACCGGGCTCGGGTAGTGCGGCGCCTCTGGCTGCCATTTGGCGTGGTCATGCTGGCGGTGACGGCGCTCGGCATCGGCATCAGCGACTCGATCTTCACCGGGCTGGGCGCGCTCGGGCTCGTGGTGTCGGCCTACGCCTCGTGGCCGGTGATGCGCCTGACCGCCGATGGCTTGATCATCCGCAACCTGCGTTCGGTATCGGTGGCATGGGCGGACGTGCGGTCGCTCGAGCTCGGCGTGCAGATGCCCTTTCTCGGCATGGCGTCGCAAGAGCTGCACCGCTACGGCACGAACCTGCGTGGCCGCAAGGCGGCTGCCCCCAACGTCGGCCTGCTCGTGCAGACGAAGGACAACGGTACGCAGGCCGCGCTGGCGATCCGCCGCAACGTGCTCGGCCAAGAGATCGGTGACTACGCCCAACAGGTGCTTGCCGAGGTGACCGCCGCCCGCCAAGCAGCTCGGCGCGGCGGCGACCCGATTGCCGCAGTGAAGGCATTACGCGAATCGGCCGCGACGTAAGAGCCTTACTCGTCGGCGTGCACCGCGATGTCCGTGGCCTTCGCCGACAACCACACCTGCGCGCCGACGGTCATCTCGAGGTCGGCGACCGCACTCGGCGTGACGTCGGCGATGGTGTCCGGTGGTCCGGTCAACGCGAGCCGCACGAGATCGCCGTGTTGCTCGATCGTGTTGACGCTCGCCTGCCAAACATTGCGCGCACTACCTTCCGGCCGCGTGCGATGTACCCCCACGCTGCTCGGCCGAACGACCACGAAAACCTTGCCACTAGAGGCATCCGCGGTCGTGAACTGCGAGCCGTCAGTTAGCGTGACCACGGGACCGACGGCCGAGCCGCGAAAGAGATTGAGACCGACGAGTTGCGCGACGTAGCGCGTGCGCGGCTGGCGCGCGACTTGCGCCGGCGTACCGGTCTGCACGACTCGGCCGTGTTCGATGACGACAACACGATCGGCAAGTACCAGCGCGTCGATCGGATCATGCGTGACCAGCAACGTTGCGCCACTGTACGAAGCCAAGTGGGTGCGCAGATCGGTGCGCACGTGCATGCGGGTGCCGGCGTCGAGGGAGGCAAGTGGCTCGTCGAGCAGCAGCACAGCAGGGTCGGTCGCGAGGGCGCGCGCGAGTGCGACCCGTTGCGCTTGCCCACCAGACAACTGAGCCGGACGCCGGTCAGCGAAGGCCGCGAGATCAACGCGCGCCAGCCACACGTCCGCCTGCGCGCGCGCGGCTATCTTGTCGAGCCCGTGCGCCCGCAAGCCGAACGCGATGTTGTCGCGCACGCTCATGCGCGGGAACAGCACATGGTCTTGGAACATCAGGCCAAGTGAGCGGTTCTCGGTGGCCACGCGCCGCGTCGTCGCCGCGTCGTCCCAGCACTCGGTGCCAACCTGCACGTGCCCGCGAGTCAACGGTTCGATGCCGGCAACGACATGCAGTGCCGTGGTTTTTCCCGCCCCGTTGGGGCCGAGCAACGCGAGCACTTCACCCGGCTCGACGTCGAACGCGATCTCGAGCGACCAGTCGCCGCGGTCGACGCCGATGACGGCGGTGAGCGGGCGCGCGGGGGCGAGCTGGTCGGCGTCCGTCATGCTGGCAGCCAGCGATCGCGCAGCGCGGCGAGAATCGCGATGGACACGATCAGCAGCACCAAGCTCAGGGCGATGGCCGCATCGGGATCGTCTTGCAGGAGAAGGTAAATCTGCACCGGTACCGTCTGCGTGGTGCCGGGATAGTTGCCGGCGAAGGTGATGGTCGCGCCGAACTCGCCGAGCGCGCGCGCCCAACTCAACACGGCTCCGGCCGCTATGCCAGGGGCAAGCATCGGCAGCGTCACGTGCCGAAAGGTGAACCAGCGAGACGCGCCGAGGCTCGCGGCCGCCTGGTCGAGTCGCGGGTCGAGCGCGCGCATCGCAGCCTCGACCGACACGATCAGAAATGGCATCGCGATGAACGTCTCCGCCACGATGACGCCCTGGGTGGTGAATGGCAGCGAGACACCGAATGCTTTGAACAGCCAGCTGCCGACGACGCCGTGCCGACCGTAAGCGAGCAGCAGCGCAATACCGCCGGCCACTGGCGGCAACACCAGCGGGAGGATCACCAACGCCCGCAACAATCCGCGGCCGCGAAAGCGCATGCGCGCGAGCAGCCACGCCAGCGGAACGCCGAGCACGACGCAGCAAACGGTCGCCGCCGTTGCGGTCTCGAGTGATAGCCGCAATGCCACCCGTACCGAGTGTTGCCCGAGCAGCGACGGCAGATGTCGCCAGGGGGTGCGCACGACGAGTCCGACGAGCGGCAGCAGTAAGAACGTAGCGCCGATCGCAGCGGCCACGAAAAGTGCGTACGGCGGGCGCTTGCGATCCATGCGTGCTACGGCTGCTGGAAGCCGGCGGCCTGCAAGACCGCCATGCCGTCGCTCGACTGCACGTAGTCGATGAACGCCTGAGCTGCGGTCGGATTCTTGCCCGTCGTCACCACCGCGATCGGGTAGCTGTTGATCGCATTGGCCGCTTCCGCGAAGTTGACCCCGAGCACCTTCGCGCCGGCCGACTTCACATCGGTCTGGTACACCACGCCAGCATCGACTTCGCCGAGTTCGACCTTGGTGAGTACAGACGTGACGTCTTGCTCCTGCGTGACGGTATGCGGCGTGAGATTCGCCGACGCAAATGCCTTCGCGGCGGCCGCTCCGCATGGAACGGTCGGCGCGCAGACCGCGACCTTGACGCTGGTCTTGGTGAGGTCGGCGAGCCCGGCGACCTGAAGTGGGTTCGTCGGAGCTACGGCAATTTCGAGCGAGTTCTTCGCGAACACCGTCGGGGTGGTCAACGCGTCGTGGGCGTTGGTCACCGTTGCCATCGTGGCTGCGCTGGCGGCCGCGAAGACATCGACGGGCGAGCCCGCGACGATCTGCGCGGCCAACGTGTCGGAGCCGCCGAACGACGGCACGATCTTCACCCCCGGGTGCGCCTTCTGAAAGGTCGTCGCCAACGTGGTGAAGGTGTTCTTCAACGACGCGGCTGCGAAGACGACGACAGTGCCGTGCGCACCGGTGTGCTTCGTCGACGTGCAGCCCGCCACGTTGACGGCGCAGATGACGGCAATCATCGCGACGAGACGCCTCATGGCGTCGCCGGGATTTCCACGACGACGTTCGTCGACTTGATCGAGGCGATTGCCAGGACGCCGGGGGCGAGACCGAGCTCGTCGGCCGCTTCGCGGCTCATGAGCGACACCACCCGATGCGGACCGCATTGCATCTCGACCTGGGCCATCACCGTGTCGCGGGTGACCCGCGTGACGATGCCGACGAGCCTGTTACGCGCGGAGGCCTGCCCAACCGGCCCAGGCTCGCTTCGGTCGGCGAAGGTGGTCGCGAGCCGAGCGAGTTCGGTGCCGTCGACCGCGAGATGCCCCGCCTCGTCTGCGGTCGTTGCGAACTTGCCCGCCTCGGCCCACCGTCTGGCGGTGTCGTCGCTGATACCGAGGAGCTTCGCGGCATCGGCGATCCGGTAGCAAGGCACGCGGCCAGCGTAGCCGCAGATGCGGGACCTCTCCAACCTGAATAGATCACGACTTACGGATTGCTCCAGCTGCGCGGCCGCCGCAGGCACGAATCGATGTTGGCGCCGAACGCGATCGTCGCCACCCGGGTACGGTTCGGGCATGAGCTTGCGGTGGCGGGTCTGGTGCGGGTTCGCCGTCGTGCTCGCTGCAGCCATCATCGCGATCGTGGCGATCTTCGCCGGGCTTCGCACGACGCATGCGGCCGACCGCGAGGTCAGGAATCGATGGACGCCGGCCGCCTCGGCGTCCGATCAATTGCTTGCGCATCTGGTCGACCAGGAAAGTGGTGAGCGCGGCTTCGTGATCACCGGCGACGCCAGGTTGCTCGAGCCGTTCAATAGCGGCCGGGCCGCGACAACGCAGGACCTCGCCCAGATCCGTAGTCTCGCCGGCGACGTGCCGTCGATTTCGGCGGAGGTCGGCGGCGTGCAAGACCAGTGGCGGCTTTGGCTGACCGAGATAGCAAATCCTGAGATCGCTGCGCGCACCTCGGGCGACCTGAACCAATCGCAGCAACTGGTCGACAGGACACAAGGCAAGAGCGTGTTCGATGAGTTGCGGTCGCGCGTGGCGCTGCTCCAGAACGACATCGGCGTGCACGAAGCGGCGGAACGCAGGAGTGAGACGAGGGCAATCGGCAGCCTCGGCGACATTCTGATCGCGACCTCAGTCGTCGCAGTCATCTTCACGCTGGTCGCCCTGTTTCTCATGTCGGCTTGGGTGCTTCGGCCGCTCACCGAGTTGCAACACCGATTGCGGGCGGCCACGGCTGGTGCATTCCGCGACGTCATTCCTGCGGGCGGCCCGCCGGAGTTGCGCGAGGTCGGGCAAGGCGCCGATCTGTTGCGGCTGCGACTTCTGAGCGAACTCGAGCACAGTGAAAAGGCGCGCCAGGCGCTCGAGCAGCGGGGGACGGTCGTCCTCGGGTTGTCTGAGCGCCTGCGGCTGATCGGCCTGCCGGTCATCGACGGCCTCCGCATCGCGAGCGCTTTGCACGCGGCTGAAGGCGTCGTCGCGGGCGACCTGCTCGACGTCGTCCATATCGATGAGACACGCGTCGCCGTCGTCATCGCCGACGTCTCCGGCCACGGCGCGACAGCCGGGCTCGAAGCGATCACCCTGAAAGATGTGATCGGCACCGCGTTGCGGCTTGGGTGCGATCCGGCGCAGGCACTCGAGATGGCCGCCGATCAGTCGCGTCTCGACGACGAGCGGTTCGCTACCTGCGCGATCGTCATCGTCGACGTCATTACCGGAGCACTGCGCTACGCCAACGCCGGACACCTTCCGCCACTGATCGTGCCGGCCGGCAGCGGCCCTTTGACTCCCGACCAACTGGTAACCCTCGAGCCGACGGGTCCGTTGCTGAGCGTGCTAGGCCGCGGTTGGGAGGTGCGCTCCGCGCAGCTGCAACCAGGCGAGGTGCTGCTCCTGGTTACCGATGGCTTGCTCGAAGCCCGCACTCCGGAAGGAGAGGAGTTCGGCGTCGACGGCGTGTGCGGCGCATTGAGTCTGGCCACCGTGCGCGACGTCGACACAGCGGTCTCGGCCTTGACCGCGGCGGCCCGCGAGTATGCCGAGAACTTCACCCGCGACGACGTGACGATCCTCGCCGTCATGCTCGACACCGCGTCAGTGCTACTCGAAGATCCGCACTCCGCTGGGGGTCACGACGCCATCGACACGTCGGTCGTGGGCGACAGCCGGCACGACGTCGATGACCTCGTCATCGTGGACGACGGCCAGCACCCGTGAGGTTGATCGCACCCGCAGGAGGGCCCGGTCGTACGAGCCACCACCGCGACCGAGGCGGCGCCCGGCCTCGTCGACGGCGAGGGCCGGCACCAACACCACAGAGGCGTTCGCAATCGCGTCGACCCCGAGTCGTGGGCCGGTGGGCTCGACCATGCCGCGCAATCCAGCTACCGCCGGCGCGTCGGATAGCGCGGCCCAGTCGAGGTCGCCATCAGCTCGAAGTACCGGCGCGAGCATCGAAATCGAACGCAGCCGCAGTGCCTCGACGAGTGCCGCGGTGCCGGGCTCGGTTCCGACCGACAGGTAAACCGCCACCAGGTCGACTGCGCCCAGCCACGAACCGAACACGTTGGCAAGCGCCGCAGCTGACGCCGTCCGCGCCGCTTGCGGCAGCGCGGACCGGCGGGCCGCAATCGACAGTCGCAAGGCCGCTTTCGCGACCGCGACTGAGCCCTCCTCCGCGGTGGCGGCAGCGGAGGGAGCTGGGGCTGGGACGTCGGCTGGCACCGGAACGTCGGGTTCCTTTCCAGAGACGTAGCGGGTACGAGGTTCGACCCATTTTATCCGAATTGTGGGGGCGAGAAAAGCAGATTGTCCCCCGGGTAGCCGCTTCGCAGATGCACGTCGTCATGCGAGCATCGCAGGTGTAGTGCGCGAGCATCGCATGGGCAGTTGTGCCGTATCGCCCACGGGCACGGTCTTTTCAGCCAGGCTTTCGCCGGACAACAAGACGAGGGAGGTGCTCGATGACGCTGCGTTCGCGGCTTTCCCTCGCCTTCGTTTTCGTTGTCATGGTGCCTGTGCTCGTCGGTTCGCTCGTCGTGCTGATCGCCGTGCCGCGCATTTTGCGCGATCAGATCGGCGACCGGCTGCGCACCGCGAGCGTCAACGTCACCGACGTGCTCGCGGCTCGGTGCACCGAAGCGAACCAGGCCGCGCAGCTCTTGGGTCTTGAGGTTGCGGCACTCGGCCCGGCGGCCGCGGTCAAGCAGATGGTCACCGCCGGCACGGTCGACTATGCGGTGGTCGCGGGGGCGAATAGCGCGGTCGTGGCCTCAGCTGGCCGGCTGCCGAACGGCACGACGCCGACGCCGCTGCCCGACGTCCTCAATAGTTGTGGCGATCGCACCAACGCTGGGATCGCTATCTCCAGCCGAGCCACCCTGGATCTTGCCGCGACTCCCTCGTTGAAATCGGTGGCCGTGGCGTGGGCGGTCGGCTCGACTACGGCCAGCACCCTGCGCGCAGGACTGGTCGGCCAGCCCGCCATCACCTTGCTGGTCAACGGCGCGACGGTGTCGAGCACGTTGAGCACGACCCAGGCCGGCAAGCAGGCGACGGCCGCGCGAAACGCGAACGCTCAGAGTGTGTCGATTACCGGCGGGCGCATCCTCGCGTTCGCGGCACCCTCGGCTGGCGAGCCCTACGGCGTTGTCGTCAGCAGCCCGGTGCCGAACACCACTCGGCTCACCTGGGCGCTGCTCGGCATCGTGGTACTGATGGTGCTGGTCGGCCTCATCATGGGCCGGCTGCTCGCCAGACTGATCAGCAAGCCGGTGGTCGAGCTGTCAGAAGCGGCCGCCCGCGCGGCAAATGGTGACCTTGATATCGCGATCCCGGTGCGCACGAAAGACGAAGTCGGCCGCCTCGCCGGGGCCTTCAACCACATGACCTTTGAATTGCAGACCTACATTCGTCAGCTCGAACGCAGCCGAGATGAATTGCGGCAAAACCTTGACCGGCTGGGGGCGACGCTGACCCACACGCACGACCTCGGCGGCATTCTCGCGGTCGTTCTCGACACTGCGATCGGCAGCGTGCACGCGACCGGCGGCGCGATCATGTTCCTCGACGCCGAGGGCCACCTCACCGTCAGGGTGCGGCGGGGCGAAGCGGCCGACGCGGCGCCCGCCGACGCCGTCCTCGCACTTGGCGAGGGCATCACCGGTCGGGTCGCGTCAACTGGCGAAGCGGTGCGCGGGACGGTCGGCGAGGGCCCGGGGCTGCGGCCGATGGCCGGCGAGCCGATCGCGAAGACGGTCATCGCGGTGCCACTGCGGCAGTCGGGTCGCATCGTCGGTGTGCTGAACCTCTACGACAAAGAGGCCGGTCGCGCGTTCAGCGCGCACGATCTCGAATCAACGCTGGCGTTCGCCAGCCAGGCGAGTGTGGCCATCGACAACGTGCTGCTGCATCAAGAAGCGCAGCGGTTGTCGCTGACCGATCCGCTGACGGCCCTGTGGAACTACCGCTACCTCACCATCGGGCTCGGCCACGAGATCGAACGGGCGACGCGATTCACCCGGCCGTTGGCCGCGTTGATGCTCGACCTCGACCGGTTCAAGGCGATCAACGACGAGCACGGACATCAAGTCGGTGACGCGGTGCTCATCGAGCTCGCGGGCCGCATGCGCGCCGAGGTGCGCGAGGTCGACACGGTCGCCCGATACGGCGGCGAGGAGTTCGTCATCGTGCTGCCCGAAACCGACTCTGCCGGCGCCGCCCGCCTCGCCGATCGACTGGGCACTGTTATTAGGTCGAACCCGTTCTGTGCCGGCAGCGGTCTGCGCAACGGGCGCGGCCTCGCCGTGACTGCTTCGATCGGCGTTGCCGTCTTCCCTGAACACGGAGAAACTCCGAGCCGGTTGCTGCGCAGTGCCGACGAGGCGTTGTACGCGGCCAAGAACGGCGGCCGCGATCAGTGGCGCTTCGCTACGCCCGATCTGAGCAGCGTCGATCTCGTCAAGCTCCCCAAGGCCGACCACGAGCCGGACGCCGGGCCATCGGGCGTAGGTACGCAGCTTTCCGCCGCGTATGTGGTGGTTATGCCCGACGTCAAGAGTGCCCGATCCGAGGAAGTGGATCGGCCCCGTACACCCGACGCCTGAGCGCGGCCGTTAGGGTCTCGTCCATGGCGGATCAGAAGGTCACCAAGGCCGTAATTCCGGCGGCGGGTCTTGGCACCCGATTCTTGCCGGCCACCAAGGCGACTCCGAAAGAGATGCTGCCGGTCGTCGACAAGCCCGCAATTCAGTACGTGGTCGAAGAAGCAGTCGGCGCCGGGCTCGATGACATCTTGATGATTACCGGCCGCGGCAAGCGCGCACTCGAAGACCACTTTGATCGCAACTACGAGCTCGAAGGCGCACTCGCAGCCAAGGGCGACGACGAGCGACTTTCGCTGGTGCGAGAGGCGACCGACCTGGCCACAGTGCACTACGTGCGCCAAGGCGAGCCGAAGGGCTTGGGCCATGCGGTGCTGTGCGCAGCCCAGCACGTAGGCCACGAACCGTTCGCGGTGTTGCTGGGTGACGACCTGATCGACGCGCGCGACCCGCTGCTCGCTCGTATGGTCGAGGTACAAGAACGACTCGGCGGCACGGTGATCGCGCTGATCGAAGTCGAGCCCTCGCAGATCCAGTTGTATGGCTGCGCGGCGGTCGAGGCGACGGCCGAAGACGACGTTGTGCGGGTCACTGATCTCGTTGAGAAGCCGAAGAGCAATGCGCCGAGCAACCTGGCGGTCATCGGGCGCTACGTAATCGCGCCGGAGATTTTCGACGTGCTTCGCGAGACGAAACCAGGCGCTGGCGGTGAGATACAGCTCACCGATGCGTTGCGCGTGCTAGCCGGCCGCGAACGCAATGGTGGCCCGGTGCACGGCGTCTTGTTTCACGGTCGACGATACGACACGGGCGACCGTGCCGACTATTTGCGCACAGTGATCCGATTGGCCGTTGAGCGTGAAGACCTCGGCCCGGATCTGCTTGTTTGGTTGAAGAAGTTCGTCGCTGAACGCGACGCCCCATCGTGACGCTGTTAACTCATGTGGCCGGGTGAGCTCATGAGAACCGTCGACGAACATCTGGCCGCGGTGCTAGGCCCGCTCGGCCCGTTGCAACCGATCGAAGTCAATCTGCTCGACGCCCACGGGTGCGTGCTCGCCGAGGACGTGGTGGCTCCGCGTCCGCTGCCAGGGTTCGACAACGCATCGATGGATGGTTACGCCGTGCGCTACGCCGACGTCGGGGGCGCGACGCCGCAGACACCCGCCGTCCTGCCTGTTGTCGGTGACATCGCGGCGGGTAACGCCTCTGTCTACAGCGTCAACAGCGGGTTGTGCGTGCGCATCATGACCGGTGCGCCGATGCCGCCTGGGGCCGATTGCGTCGTGCCGGTCGAATGGACAGACGGCGGTGTTTCGCGGGTGCGCATCGACTATGCGCCGCAACAGGGTCAGCACATTCGCCGGGCGGGTGAAGATGTCGCGGCCGGCGAGAGGGTGTTGACCGCGGGCACGTCATTGGGTGCTCCGCAGATCGGGTTGCTCGCCGCGGTCGGTCGGGCGCGGGCGGTTGTGCGGCCGCGGCCGCGGGTCGTCATCTTCTCGACCGGAAGCGAACTTGTCGACGCTGGCGTCGATCCTGGGCCGGCGCAACTGAACGAATCGAACAGCTACACGCTGGCAGCAGCGACGCGCGAAGCCGGTGCGATCGCCTACCGCGTGGGCATCGTGCCCGACGACCCCACGAAGTTGGTGCAGCTCATCGAAGACCAACTCGTGCGCGCCGACCTCGTCGTCACGACCGGCGGCGTCAGTGCTGGCGCCTACGACATCGTGAAGGAAGTGCTGTCGCGGCTCGGCACGATCGAGTTCACCAAAGTCGCGATGCAGCCGGGCATGCCGCAAGGCTTCGGCACGATCGGCCCCGACGCGACACCCATCTTTACGTTGCCCGGCAATCCGGTGAGCGCGTACGTCTCGTTCGAGGTTTTCGTGCGGCCGGCGATTAGGCGCATGCTCGGCGTCAAGCCGATGTACCGCCCGCTCGTACGCGCGACGCTGGCTCAACCGATCGTGAAACGTGAAGGCAAGCGCGCATATGTGCGCGCCCGCATCGAGGTGAGTGAGGGCACGTACCTCGTCACGCCGGTGGGTGGCATGGGTTCGCACCTCGTCGCTGATCTCGCGCTGGCGAATGCCCTTGTCGTGGTGCCCGAACGTGTGGGCGATGTGCCAGCGGGCGCGACCGTGTCGGTGATGATGCTTGAGCGGCGGCAGTCGTGACCGACCCGACCTTCACCCACCTCGACGCAACCGGTGCGGCCCGCATGGTCGACGTCTCGGCCAAAGACATCACGGTGCGGACGGCGACGGCCTCAGGTCGCGTCGTCGTCTCGGCCGACGTGGTGCGGTTGCTTCGCGGGGGCGGCGTGCCGAAGGGTGACGCACTCGCGGTCGCGAGGCTAGCCGGCATTCAAGGAGCGAAGCGGACGCCGGAATTAGTGCCGCTCGCGCATCCGATTGCGTTGCATGGCGTGACCGTTGATCTGACCGTCGACGACGATGCGGTGCACATCTCGGCAACTGCGCGTACTGCTGATCGCACCGGCGTGGAGATGGAGGCGTTGACCGCAGTTGCGGTCGCAGGTCTTGCGCTGATCGACATGGTGAAGTCGATCGACCCAGCCGCCGTCATCACTGACGTGCGCGTTGACGAGAAGACCGGCGGTTCGCATGGCCGCTGGGTGCGGGCACACTGACGACCGTGTCCCACGATTTGTTGAAGGTGTTGGTGATCACGGTCTCCGACCGGGTGGCGGCTGGCACGGCAACCGACCGCAGTGGTCCGTTGCTGGTCTCGCTCCTCGCCGACGAAGGGTTCGAAGTCGAGGCGCCGCAAGTTGTCGCCGATGGCGCACCGGTCGAAGCCGCGTTGCGGGCGGCAGCCGCGCTCGGCTACGACGTTGTGCTGACGACCGGTGGTACCGGTATTGCGCCGCGCGACAACACTCCTGAGATGACGACGCGGGTGCTTGATCGCGAGGTGCCGGGCATCGCCGAAGCGTTGCGCGCGACGGCCAGGGTCGACGTCCCGACCTCGATGTTAAGTCGCGGCGTCGCGGGTATCGCGGGGCGCACTTTGATCGTGAATTTGGCTGGCTCGCCGGGTGCCGTGCGTGATGGCGTGGCCGTGCTTGCGCCGATCCTGCGGCACACAGTCGACCAGCTCGCGGGCGGCGATCACGAGCGCGCGACGGTTGACGGAGACCCGTCGTGAACCAAGGCTGGCCGGTTGTTCTCCAGCATGAGTCGATCACGTTGCGGCCATTGCGCATGCGCGATGCACCTGACTGGCGCATGACTCGGCTGGTGAATCGCGAGTGGTTGCAACCGTGGGAAGCAACAACACCAGGCGTAGCGGTTGACGAAGTCGGCCGCGGATACGGCGACGCCGTGCGGGCGCTTCGTCGTGATGCGCGGCTGGGCCTGAGTTTTCCGTTCGTGCTGCTGGTCGACAATCAGTTCGCTGGGCAGGTCACGGTCGGCGCTATCGCCCGCGGCTCGGCGAACTCGGCCTACTTGGGTTACTGGATCGCGCGCCCACTCGCTGGCCGCGGCATCATGCCGGCTGCGCTTGCGCTGGTCGTCGACCACTGTTTCGGCGAGGCTGGCTTGCACCGCGTCGAGGCCAACATTCGCCCAGAAAATGTCGCCAGCCGCCGGGTGGTCGAGAAGCTCGGATTTCGCCTCGAGGGCACGCGGGAGCGCTACATCCATATCGCCGGCGACTGGCGCGACCATCTGTCGTACGCGTTGACCAAAGAGGAAGTGCCCGACGGATTGCTGGCGCGCTGGATGGCATCATCGAAGGGTTCTATTCAACAGAAGGCGGATCCCTCATGACAACCACCGGCACCAACGGGCCACGCGTCTTTGCCTCGCATACGTCAACCGACCAATGGGAGCCAGATGTCGACGTCGGCGACAACGGGTTGATGCATGTGTTGTGCCTGGAGGGCCGACACGAAGCCGGCCTGACGAGGCTCGACGAGGCCGACGGGTCGATCGTGTGGATTCCGCCGGAGCGGGAGAGCTTTTTGGTTCTCGAGGGGAGCGTCCACATCGAGATCGAAGGTGCGCCGTCGATAGATGTAGCGACCGGCGGCTTCGCGTCGTTGCCGAAAGGTGCCGTGACGACATGGCACATCACTACGCCATTTCGCGAATTCTGGGTGATGGGCGCCGAATAGCGCCCCGACACACCATCGATGTACTCGTCACATCCGTCACTCCTGTCTAGCGTGACAGTTCATGAGCAGTCTCATCGTGCTCGGCATCGTGGCCATCTGGATTCTGGTGCTGGTGCCGATGTGGCTGGGTCGGCACGAGGCCGATAGTGCGAGCCGCTCGATGGAGGGCTTTTCGACGGCGATGCGCGTGCTGTCGCGCCGACCTCCCGTTCGCGCCGACCGCGTGGTCATGGCGGGTAACGACTTGTGGGGAGTCACCATGGACAACGACCAACACACTTCGATCGGACGCCGATTGCCGGGGTTTGCGGCCCAGCGTCCAGCGCCGTCGGGCCGAGCGCGGTTAGTCGCGCGGCGTCGGCGCATTGCCGTGGTGTTCGCGGTGCTGCTGGTCGGCCTCGCCATTTCTTCGCTGATCTCGATGACGTCGTGGTGGTTCGAGCTCGCGGTCGGCCTCGCGTTGGCGGGCTACCTCGTACATCTGCGTAACCAAGCGCTGCGCGACGCGGAAGTGCGTCGCCGTCATTTGGCCAGAACCAGTCGAGCTTATGCAGCCTCGATGGGGGGACAGACGTCGTCCGGCCGTGAGGTTTTGCACGATGACGCGACCTTCGAGACGGTGACGCCGGGCAAGGTGCGCGGGGTGCTCGACGATCACGGCGCAGCTGCGGCGGCCAGCGCGGTCGGCACCGAGAATGGCTCGCGGTGGGAGCCGGTGCCGGTGCCGCTGCCGACGTACGTGTCGAAGCCGGTGGTGGCGGCGCGTGCATCGGCTGCACCGAAGGCGGACGTCGAGTCAGGTCCGACGATCGACCTCACCCGGCCTGGAGTGTGGATCGATACGCAGGTCGACGTGCGGCACTTGCTGCTTGACGAGACCGGGTCGGGGACCATTTCGGCGTCGGCGGGCGGAACGGCGAATCGCGTTTCGGTGGAGGTCGCTGACGACGAGCTCGACGCGATTATCGAACGTCGGCGGGCAGTCGGGGACTGACCGTTTGGCTGGTCGCTCGAATGTCTGCGCCGGAGGGGTGCGCAGAGGTCGGGTGGTAGCCTGGCGACTCCCATTTGGGGCTGTGGCGCAGCCTGGTAGCGCACCTCGTTCGCATCGAGGGGGTCAGGGGTTCGAATCCCCTCAGCTCCACCATTGTGAGCTTCTCGACATCGTTAGGACGTTCGGTGTCAGCGCGACGGTAAGCGTGGTGGGGCGCTTGCGGCCGACGCGGGCGGCACCGCTGTAGTTCACCGCGCCGACCTTGCCCAGCGGCGTCCCGTTGAAGGCGAAGTTGCGATTGAGGTCGACGCCGTGCGCGTTCTGACGTTGCGCGTCATCGATGCCGTCGGGGTTGAGGTCGGGAACGACCTAGATGTCAGCGTCCAGCGGCGCTGGGGCTACGGTTAGCGCGTCGGCGATGGCGACGCCCGCGCATTCGTCGCCATGGATGCAGCCGACGATCAAGACGCGATGAGTGCTTGCCGGGTTGCCGATCTCGGTGACCGTGAGCGGTCGACCTTCTGCCGAAAGTCCAAACGTGGTCGTGCGTTTAACCGTGGTCGACGGTGTGCTTGCCACGGCCAATGGTGTTACCGGCCGGACGACGGGGGGTTGCGGCGCAACCGAACTGTGACGGCAGCACGATCACAAGGAGCGCCTTGTATCGCCCTTTCACCCCACCACACCCATGTGAACATCCGCGCAATTGAACCGGGTGACGAAGCCGGGCTCCGGATCCCATGTCAGCGACCACTAGCCTAGCTTGATGCGCCCGCTGGTCTCGTCTGCTGCGATCGGCCGACGGCGGACACGTTTTAGCGCGGTCGCAGCTCTCGTCCTTACGCTCGGCGTCGTCGGATGCCAAGGCGCGCACGGCTCGGGCGGGTCTTCGCAGCAAACCCGAACCCCTACAGCCGGTCAGACGTCAACCGCCGCGATGTCAACTGCAACGGCGCCTACGGCTACGACGACGTCGTCGCTCTCGCCGTCCACGCCGCCGGTCATGACGAGCCCGCCCCAGCCGCTCACGCAGTCAACGCCTCCGCTGACCGTTGTCAGCTCGCCCGCCTCGCCTACGATCGCGCCCACCCCGACGGCGCAGGTACTAGCGGGATTTGCCGGGAAGGACATCGTTCGCCTGCCCACGACCACCCGCGTGGTCGCCTTGACCTTCGATGCTGGCGCAAACGCAAACGCAATCCCCGAAATACTTGCTACCCTCCGCAGCGAGAACGTGCCTGCGACCTTCTTTCTCACCGGCAACTGGGTCCGTCATTTTCCGGCCCAAGCACGCGATGTCGGGGCGCTCTTCCCGATCGGAAACCACAGCGACACCCACCCGCATCTACCTCAGCTGCCATCCGCACAGGTCGCGAGCGAAATCACCGACGCACAGGCGAGCATTAGCGCGGCTACCGGGCGTGACCCGCGACCGCTGTTTCGTTTTCCGTTCGGCTCCCGCGACGCCCGAACGATGGCCGTGATGAACGGCCTCGGTTACGTGTCAGTGTTCTGGACCGTCGACACGCTTGGCTGGGAGGGCACCTCAGGTGGCCAGACCACCAGCTTGGTGACCGCGCGTGTGCTCGCGCATTTACAACCCGGCGAAATCGTGTTGATGCACGTCGGGTCGAACCCCACAGACCGTTCCACGCTGGACGGCGATGCGTTGCGCAACATCATCGACGCAATCAAGGCCGCGGGCTACGGCTTCGTCACCATTCCGCAGGGTCTCGGCCTCGCCTAGCCGACTGCGTACATGGGCCATCGTCCGGAGGTGACGCAAATGGACGTCGACAAGTTGGCCGTTCACGAAGAACTTGAACGCGTTCGTGCTGGCTTCGCGCGGCACATCGCCGCGATGACACCCGCCGACCTCGATCGGGTTAGTAACGGAACCAGGTGGACCAACCGGCAGCTGCTCTTCCACATCCTCTTTGGGTACGTCATCGTCCGGCGCCTGATCTGGATGGTCAAGCTGTTCAGCTATCTGCCGAACGTTGCCACCAAGCCCTTTGCTTCGCTGCTCAACGCCGCGACTAAGCCGTTCAACTGGGTCAACTACGTCGGCCCAGTCGGTGCGGCCAAAATCATTTCACCGGCTCGGATGCAGTACTGGCTCGATGGGCTCACGATCTGGCTGGAGAAAGACATGAACCGGCAAAGCAGCAAGGGCCTGGGTCGCGGCATGTACTACCCGACACGGTGGGACCCGTACTTCAAGCGCTACATGACCCTGGCGGACCTCTACCGCTACCCGACCCAACACTTCGATCATCACGACCGCCAATTCAGCGGAAATCAGTCACCGCACAATGGCGTCACGTGAGTGTTCAAACGGACGGGAGGCGGCCGTCGATGAGACTAAGCATCGCGTCAGCAATCTGGTCGGGCGTGGGTGGGCAGCCAGGGATCATGAGGTCCACGGGGAGCACGTCGGACACTGGCCCGGCGAAGCAGTCGGGAGATCCGAGGGTGTTGATGCCCAGTGCGCAGTTGCCAAGGGCGGCGACCCGCCGGGGTTCGGGCATCGCGTGGTAGGCGACGAGCAGTGCTTCGTGCATTCGCGTAGTGACGGTGCCGGTAATCAGTAGGACGTCGGCATGCCGCGGCGAGGCGACGACGCTGAGGCCGAACCGCTGCAGATCGTAGTGCGGGCCGCTCATGAGATTCAGTTCGTGCTCACAACCGTTGCACGACCCGGCGTCGACGTGGCGGATCGCGAGGCTGCGCGGCCGGTCGGGTCGTGGCAGGTCGAGATCGCGGCGCAGCCGGCGAAGGTCACGCAACAAGGTGAACATCAGCGGTCCGCGCAGGCGTAGCAGAGCTCGAAGCTCTTATTTATCAAGGGGAAATCGGGCAATAGGTTGCCGGCCGCGGCGTGCGCAACCGCTGGCCAGTTGGCGTACGAACCTGTGCGCAGCCGAACGCGCACCACAACGTCACCGGCGCATTCGATGACACAGCTGGTCGCGCCCCGCGGGCTTTCGACCAGCCCAATCCCGATCGGTCGCCGGTCGGCGTCCGCGATTGCGACGGCAGGCACCACCGGTCCTTGATCGAGTAGCCCATTCAGCAGGTTGAGGCTCTGCCGCAGTTCGAGCACTCGCTGCTCCAACCGCGCCTGAACGTCACCAGTCGCGGCCGAAGATGTCACCGGCACAAAGTCGGCGTAGTCCGGGTAGGACGATGTCGCGCGGATGTCGTCGACGACGCCAGCCGCACGTGCCGCCGGGCCGACAACCCCGAGCTGCTGAACCATCGCTGCATCGATGACGCCGATCGCGTCGAGTCGATCCTGGAAAGACCCGTTGAAGGCGAGCTCACGCCACCCGACCTCGACGGCAGTCGTGATCTCGGCCAGCTCCCGCGCACACGACCGCACCGCGTCGTCGTCCAGGGTGAGTTCGCTTCGACCGATCGCGACGCTACCGAACATGAACCGATGACCAGCAACAGCCAGGTTGAGTCGTCGAGCGCGTTCGGTAAGGGCGAGGAAGTAGGAATTGCCTGCGGCCATACCCGCCCCTGCGCATATCGCGGCGATGTCGTTGAGGTGGTTCCACACCCGTTCCATCTCGAGCAAGAGCGTGCGGGCGCGTGCGAGTTCTGCCGTCGCTCGCAGCCCGAGTACCTGCTCGGCCGCTGTCGCGAACGCGACGCTGTTCGCCACCATGCACGCGGCGCATGCTCGCGTAACAACGGCGAGCGCGGACGCCGGCGGTGACCCCTCTGCCGCGCGCTCGAGGCCGCGATGCTTGTAAAACAGCCGCGCGTCAACGTGCAGGATCTTGTCGCCGACGACGTGGAACCGGAAGTGGCCGGACTCGATGATGCCGGCATGGATCGGGCCCACCGCCACCTGGTACGGGTCGTGTCCGCGCACCGGGACGGTCCACGATTCAAG
>Ga0066789_10000091_pt1 | contig 26054 bp, 27 predicted proteins | sample OrgsoiDNA2013049_FD_70960 | JGI IMG/M metagenome (GOLD analysis project Ga0066789, IMG submission 70960) | Permafrost soil microbial communities from the Arctic, to analyse light accelerated degradation of dissolved organic matter (DOM) -... | ecosystem: Environmental > Terrestrial > Soil >...
GTGATGATCGTCGCGGGCACGCTGACCAACAAGATGGCGCCGGCGCTGCGCAAGGTCTACGACCAGATGCCGGAGCCGCGTTACGTGATCTCGATGGGGTCATGCGCCAATGGCGGCGGCTACTATCATTATTCGTATTCGGTGGTGCGCGGCTGCGACCGCATCGTGCCCATCGACATCTATGTCCCCGGCTGCCCACCAACGGCGGAAGCGCTGCTCTACGGCGTGATGCTGCTGCAGAAGAAGATCAGGCGCACCGGAACCATCGAACGGTGATGGCGATGCAGATCAATGACATCCCGTTCGGAACCACTGACTGGTCGAGCGTCGAGGCGACCACGCATATGGGTGATGCCGGCGTTGCGACCTGGCGCACCCGCCAGTTCGGCGATATCCGGGTGCGGCTGGTGGAATACTCGCCGGGCTATTTGGCGGACCACTGGTGCCAGAAGGGGCATATCCTGTTCTGCGTCGATGGCGAGCTTGGGACTGATCTTGCCGATGGCCGCTCGTTCACGCTGACGCCCGGCATGAGCTACCAGGTCGCCGACGGCGCCGAACCGCATCGCTCGCACACTGCGACGGGTGCGCGGCTGTTTATTGTGGATTGATGGATGGCGATGAGCGAAGCACTGACCACTCTCGGAGAGAAGATCGTCGCCGGTTTGGGCGCGGCCGCGACCGGCCATTCGATCGCGTTCGATCAGCTCACCGTCGCGGTGCAGGCCGACAAAATCGTCGATGTCGTCAAATTCCTGCGTGACGATCCCGGCTGCCGCTTCGTCAGCATCATCGACGTCACGGCGGTGGACTATCCCGGCCGCGAAAAGCGCTTCGATGTGGTCTATCACCTGCTGTCGCCGACGCTGAACGCGCGCATCCGTCTGCGCGCGGAGGCCGATGAGACGACACAAGTGCCTTCGATCATCGAGGTGTTTCCCGGCGCCGACTGGTTCGAACGCGAATGCTACGACCTCTACGGCGTGATCTTCACCGGCCATCCCGACATGCGGCGGCTGTTGACCGACTACGGCTTCGACGGTCATCCGCTACGCAAGGATTTTCCGCTCACCGGCTTCGTCGAGGTCCGCTACGACGACCAGGAGAAGCGGGTGGTTTACGAACCCGTCCGTCTCAATCAGGAATTCCGCAAATTCGATTTTCTTTCGCCGTGGGAGGGCGCGGACTATCCGGTGCTGCCCGGGGACGAGAAGGCTGGACCAAAGGTGGGTGGATAGCGTCATGAGGTTCGATTCACGTTCAGCCCTCGTCCTGAGGAGCCGCGCGCAGCGCGGCGTCTCGAAGGATGGCCGCGGGCGCCGTGCCGGATGGTTCGAGACGCGCAGCTTCGCTGCGCTCCTCACCATGAGGGGGTCTCCGGTCGAGGCCATTCGCCATTCGCCATTCGCCAAGGCGCGGAGCGTCCGTCCATGACCGAAGCCGCACTTCGCAATTTCACCATCAATTTCGGGCCGCAGCATCCGGCTGCGCACGGCGTGCTGCGGCTGGTGCTTGAGCTCGACGGCGAAGTCGTTGCGCGGGTCGATCCGCATATCGGCTTGCTTCATCGCGGCACCGAAAAGCTGATCGAGCACAAGACGTACTTGCAGGCGATTCCGTATTTCGACCGGCTCGACTATGTCGCGCCGATGAACCAGGAACATGCGTTCTGCCTCGCGGCCGAAAGGCTGCTCGGCATCGCCGTGCCGCGCCGCGGCCAGCTGATCCGGGTGTTGTACTGCGAAATCGGCCGTATCCTGTCGCATCTGCTCAACGTGACCACGCAGGCGATGGACGTCGGCGCGCTGACCCCGCCGCTGTGGGGTTTTGAAGAGCGCGAAAAGCTGATGGTGTTTTACGAGCGCGCCTCCGGCTCGCGGATGCACGCGGCCTATTTCCGGATCGGCGGCGTGCATCAGGACCTACCGCCGAAATTGGTCGACGATATCGAGGCGTGGTGCGAACCGTTCCTGGGCGTGGTCGCCGATCTCGAGAGATTGCTGACCGGCAACCGTATTTTCAAGCAGCGCAATGTCGACATCGGCGTGGTCTCGCTCAAGCAGGCCTGGGAATGGGGTTTTTCCGGCGTGATGGTGCGCGGCTCGGGTGCGGCGTGGGACCTGCGCAAGGCGCAACCTTACGAATGCTACGCCGAGATGGATTTCGACATTCCGATTGGCAAGAACGGCGATTGCTACGACCGCTACTGCATCCGGATGGAGGAGATGCGGCAGTCCGTCCGCATCATGAGACAGTGCATCGAAAAACTGCGCACCGCCGACGGGCAGGGGCCGGTCGCAGTCGAGGACAACAAGATCTTTCCGCCGCGCCGCGGCGAGATGAAGCGCTCAATGGAAGCGCTGATCCATCACTTCAAGCTCTACACCGAAGGTTTTCACGTGCCGGCCGGCGAGGTCTACGCCGCGGTCGAGGCGCCAAAGGGCGAGTTCGGCGTTTACCTCGTCGCCGACGGCAGCAACAAGCCCTACAAATGCAAGATCCGCGCGCCCGGTTTCGCGCATCTGCAGGCGATGGATTTCATCTGCAGGGGCCATCTGTTGGCCGACGTGTCGGCCATTCTCGGCTCGCTCGATATCGTGTTCGGCGAGGTCGACCGGTGATGGCGATGCCGCCCATCCAGTTTGACCGAGCTACCGGCGTGCTCGCGGGCGCCAATGCGTGGGAGCGTGTCGCCGCACTCGCTCTGTCGTCCGGCTCGAAGGTGGCGTCGACGTTTTCCCACCGCGGTTACAACAGCTGCGCCAATCTGTTGCGCAAGACATTGCCCGAGCGCGACATCGCGATCAAACTCAACTCCGACGCGACGTTCGAGTTTCCCTATGGTGACGGTTACTGGAGCAAGCTGCTCAACCGGTCATTCTCTTACGAGGATGAACTCGAGTTGCTGTTCCAGGATTCGATCGGCGTCGACTACACGCTGATCGATTGCGGCGCCAACTTTGGCTACTGGTCGGTGCTGATCTCGAGCGCGCCATACGGTTCGCACAAGGCGATCGCGATCGAGCCGTCCTCGCAGAATTTCGCCAAGCTGGCGAACAATGCGGAGATCAATGGCAACCGCTTCGAGGTCATGAAGTGTGCGATCGGTTCGAACAGGGGGACCGCGCGGCTCTCCGGCACTAAGCATGAAGCGTTCACCATCGCCGGCAATGCGACTGGCGGCGGCGAGGACGTGCCGGTCATCGCACTCGATAATCTGCTTGACGACGGCAAAATTTCGGCTGACGGAAAATACCTGATCAAGCTCGACGTCGAAGGCGTCGAGATCGAAGCCATCAAGGGTGGTGCGCGGCTGTTGCGGGGCGACAGCGTCTTGCTGTGCGAGGAACATGGCAACGACCCCCATCATACCGTGTCGCGCTATATCCTCGAACAGACTCCCCTGAAGCTGATCGTGTACGATCCGCGCACCCGTCGCCTGGAAACGGTGACCGAGCTTTCGATACTCAATCGCATCAAGGTTTCATCCCACGTCGGGTATAACGTGTTCGGCACCGCAAGCGCGTTCTGGCAAAGCCGGATCAACGCACTGAACGCGAACGCCGCGCGCCGCATGCAATGAGAGACTGATCAACAATGGCCGTCCGCCGCCTCGCACCGAAGGAACTGCAGCCCGCGAACTTCACGTTCACAGCGGAAAATCTCGCCTGGGCGAAAAACGAGATCGCGAAATACCCGGAAGGCCGCCAGGCGTCCGCGGTGATCCCGATCCTGTGGCGCGTCCAGGAACAGCATGAGGGATGGGTTTCGGAAGTGGCGATCCGCGCGGTCGCGGACTTGCTGGACATGCCCTATATCCGTGCGCTGGAGATCGCGACCTTCTACACGATGTTCCAGCTGCAGCCGGTCGGCAAGAAGGCGCACGTCCAGGTCTGCGGCACCACGCCGTGCCGGCTGCGCGGCGCCGCCGATATCATCGAGGTGTGCCAGAGCCGCATCCATCACGATCCCTTTCATCTGTCCAAGGACGGCAATTTCAGCTGGGAAGAAGTCGAGTGCCTTGGCGCCTGCGTGAACGCGCCGATGGTGCTGATCTGGAAGGATACCTACGAGGATCTGACCAAGGAAAATTTTGGCAAGGTGCTTGACGGCTTTGCGTCCGGCAATCTTCCGAAGCCCGGCCCGCAGAATGGCCGCCAGTTCTCGGCGCCCGCGGGTGGACCGACCACGCTGAAGGAAGAAGCATGACGCGTAACCGCACATTGGAAGCGGCCAGGCCGGGGAGTGTCGGTGCGATGAAGAACTGGCGCTATGTCGCTCTGCATACCGTCACGGCGGCTGCCTTCATTTTTCTGCTGCAGCGTTACGCGCTGAGCGCATCGCTGGATTCAAGCCTGCTATGGGCGCTGACCTTCGGCGGATGCGCCGCGGGCCTCGCCTACATGCAGTCCAATCGCTGACTCGAGGAAGCCAGAACTCATGCTCGACGACAAGGACCGCATCTTCCGCAACCTCTACGGCCTCCACGACTGGGGCCTTGAAGGGGCGCGCCGCCGCGGCGCCTGGGACGGCACCAAGGCGATCATCGACAAGGGTCGCGACTGGATCATCAACGAGATGAAAGCCTCAGGGCTTCGCGGTCGCGGCGGAGCCGGTTTTCCGACCGGCCTGAAATGGTCTTTCATGCCGAAGGAATCGACCGACGGCCGGCCGAGCTATCTCGTGGTCAATGCCGACGAGTCCGAGCCCGGCACCTGCAAGGACCGCGAGATCATGCGGCACGACCCGCATCTTCTGGTCGAAGGCTGCCTGCTGGCGAGTTTCGCGATGGGCGCGCACGCCTGCTATATTTACGTGCGCGGCGAATTTATCAGGGAACGCGAGCATCTGCAGGCCGCGGTCGATCAGGCCTACGAGGCCAAGCTGATCGGCAAGGACAATATCAACGGTTTTCCGTTCGATCTGTACGTGACCCACGGCGCCGGCGCCTATATCTGCGGCGAGGAGACGGCGCTGCTTGAAAGCCTTGAGGGCAAGAAGGGCATGCCGCGCCTGAAACCGCCGTTCCCGGCCAATGTCGGCCTCTACGGCTGCCCGACAACCGTCAACAATGTCGAGTCGATTGCGGTCGCGCCGGATATTCTCCGGCGGGGTGCCGCCTGGTTCGCCGCCATCGGCCGGCCCAACAATGTCGGCACCAAATTGTTTTGTATCTCCGGCCATGTCGAGCGTCCCTGCAACGTCGAAGAAGCCATGGGGATTCCGTTCCGGGAGTTGATCGAGCGCCATTGCGGTGGCGTCCGCGGCGGCTGGGATAATCTCAAGGCCGTGATCCCCGGCGGCTCCTCGGTGCGCATGGTGCCGGCCGACCAGATCATCGATACCCCGATGGATTTCGACAGCCTGGGCAAGCTGCGCTCCGGTCTCGGTACCGCCGCCGTCATCGTGATGGACAAGTCGACCGATCTGATTCGGGCGATCGCGCGGATTTCTTATTTCTACAAGCACGAGAGCTGCGGCCAATGCACGCCGTGCCGCGAGGGCACCGGCTGGATGTGGCGGGTGCTGACCCGGATGGCCGAGGGCCGCGCCCACAAGCGCGAGATTGACATGCTGCTGGAAGTGACCAAACAGGTCGAGGGCCACACCATCTGCGCCCTTGGCGATGCCGCGGCGTGGCCGATCCAGGGCCTGATCGCGCATTTCCGTCACGAGATCGAGGCGCGGATCGACGAGTATTCGCGAAAGGCGGATATCGACGACGCCGGCATTCTCGATCCCGCGCACATGGTCGCGGCGGAGTAAGGTCGATGTCGCACCCGCACGCACCTTGGTGGCTTAGATTCGGATCGCTTGGGCAGATCGCCCAGGCGACCGTGGCGCTGTGCGGCTTCGTTGCGATCCTGTTCCAGATCAGCGTGCTCGGGAAGAACGCCCACGAGGCGGGTGCGCGGCAGATCTATCAGGCCTACAACGATCTCGAATTCAAGAACCCGCAATTCGCCAAACCGGATCTGGAGCAGATCAAGGCTGGGCCGCCCAACGATCTCGTCCAGTACGAAGTGTACGTGTCGTACTTCCTGTATGCCTGCGAGGAAGCGCGAGGCGCCTTCGACAACAAGCGCGAATGGCAGGCGACCTGCGATTACGACCTGAAGGATCATCTGCCGTTTTTGTGCGAGAAGCAGGCTGCCGAACCGGTTTACATGACAACCTACAGCACCGCGACACAGCAATGGGTCGACTCGGAGATGCGACGGCTGGGCGTCACCGCGCCGGACTGCAAGATGAGAAAGACGTGAGAGAGCAATGACCAAACTCATCGTCGATGGCAAAGAGATCGATGTTCCCGCGGAATTCACGCTGCTGCAGGCTTGCGAGGCCGCGGGCGCCGAAATTCCGCGGTTCTGCTACCATGAGCGGCTGTCGATCGCCGGCAATTGCCGGATGTGCCTTGTTGAAGTGAAAGGCGGCCCGAAACCGGTCGCGAGCTGCGCCTGGGGGGTTCGCGATTGCCGTCCCGGTCCCAAGGGCGAGCCGCCGGAAATCTCGACACGCTCGCCGATGGTGAAGAAGGCGCGCGAAGGCGTGATGGAATTCCTGCTGATCAACCATCCGCTGGATTGCCCGATCTGCGACCAGGGCGGTGAGTGCGACCTGCAGGACCAGGCGATGGGCTACGGCGTCGACACCAGCCGGTTCGCCGAGAACAAGCGCGCGGTCGAGGACAAATATCTGGGCGCGCTGGTCAAGACCTCGATGAACCGCTGCATCCAGTGCACGCGCTGCGTCCGCTTTGCAGCCGAAGTCTGCGGCGTGCCCGAAATGGGCGCGACCGGCCGCGGCGAGGACATGGAAATCACCACCTATCTTGAGTCCGCACTGACTTCGGAACTGCAGGGCAACCTCGTCGACATCTGCCCGGTGGGCGCGCTGACCTCAAAGCCGTATGCGTTTGCGGCGCGACCCTGGGAGCTCGGCAAGACCCAGTCGATCGATGTGATGGACGGCGTCGGCTCGGCGATCCGGGTCGATACCCGCGGCCGCGAGGTGATGCGGATTTTGCCGCGCGTCAACGAGGCGGTGAACGAGGAATGGATTTCCGACAAGACCCGCCACATCGTCGATGGCCTGCGCACGCAGCGGCTCGACCGTCCCTACATTAGGGAGAACGGCCAGCTCCGCGCGGCATCGTGGTCAGAAGCGTTCGGGGCGATCGCAGCGAAGGCCGCCCGCATCGACGGCAGGCGGATCGGCGCCATCGCCGGTGATCTCGCCGCGGTGGAAGAGATGTACGCGCTGAAGGAACTGCTGGCGAAATGCGGCTCAACCAATCTCGCGGTGCAGGGCGGCGACGCCTTCAATCCGAAAGCCGGTCGCGCCTGCTACATTTTCAATCCCGGTATCGCCGGCATCGAGCACGCCGACGCCCTGCTGATCGTGGGATCGAATCCGCGCAAGGAAGCCGCCGTTCTCAACGCGCGCATCCGCAAACGCTGGCGCAGCGGCCAGCTCAAGATCGGGATGATCGGCGCCAAGGCCGATCTTACCTATGATTACGACCATCTCGGCGCCGGCACGGATTCGCTCAGCGCGCTCGCCGCCGGCAAGCATTCCTTCGCGGACGTGCTCAAGGCCGCGAAAAATCCGATCGTGCTGGTTGGCGCCGGTGCGGCGGCGCGGCATGACGGTGCCGCGATATTGGCGCTGGCGGCGAAGCTGGCGCTGGATTTCGGCGCGATCAAGGACGGCTGGAACGGTTTCGGCGTTCTGCAGGATACCGCCTCGCGGGTCGGCGCGCTCGATATCGGCTTTGCCGGGGGCGCCGGCGGCCTCAGCGCGGCGCAGATGACCACGTTCGGGACCCTCGATGTGCTGTTCCTGCTTGGCGCCGACGAGATCAAGGTGCCGGACGGTACTTTCGTGGTTTACATCGGCACCCATGGCGACCGTGGCGCCCACCGCGCCGACGTCATCCTGCCCGGTGCGGCCTATACCGAGAAATCCGGCATCTATGTCAACACCGAGGGCCGGGTGCAGATGGCCAGCCGCGCCTCGTTTCCGCCGGGAGAAGCGCGTGAGGATTGGGCGATCATTCGCGCGCTGTCGGACGTTGTGGGCAAGAAACTGCCCTACGACAGCCTCGGCGCGTTGCGCCAGGCCTTGTTCAGGGCAGCACCTCATCTGATGCGCGTCGACCAGATCGAAGCCGGCAAGGCGGACGATATCAAAACGCTCGCGGCCAAGGGCGGCACCCCTGAGAAGGCGCCGTTCAAGACCTGGGTTGAAGACTTTTACCTGACCAACCCGATTGCGCGCGCGTCCGCGGTGATGGCGGAATGTTCCCGCCTGGCCTCCGGGCAAATGCTGACGGCAGCGGAGTGAGCGTGACCTGATGGCTGAATTCTGGACCAGTACGTTGTGGCCGCTGATCGTCATGATCGCGCAGAGCGTCCTGCTGCTCGTGTTGCTTCTGATCGCGATCGCCTACATCCTGCTGGCCGACCGCAAGATCTGGGCCGCCGTGCAGATCCGGCGCGGCCCCAACGTCGTCGGCCCCTGGGGCCTGTTCCAATCCTTCGCCGATCTTTTGAAGTTCGTGCTGAAGGAGCCGATCATTCCCTCCGGCGCCAACAAGGGCGTGTTCCTGCTGGCGCCGCTGGTAAGTTGCGTATTGGCTTTGGCCGCGTGGGCCGTGATCCCGATGGATCTCGGCTGGGTGATCTCCGACATCAATGTCGGCGTGCTCTACATCTTCGCGATCTCGTCGCTGTCGATCTACGGCATCATCATGGCCGGGTGGTCGTCGAATTCGAAATACCCGTTCCTCGCAGCACTTCGCTCGGCGGCGCAGATGGTGAGTTACGAAGTCTCGATCGGCTTTGTGATCATTACCGTTTTGCTGTGCGCAGGCTCGCTGAACCTGTCGGCGGTGGTCGAGGCGCAGCACACCCATGGTCTTGCAAGCCTGATCGGACTGCCGTGGCTGACGTTCCTGAACTGGTACTGGCTGCCGCTGTTCCCGATGTTCGTGGTGTTCTATGTCTCGGCGCTGGCGGAAACCAATCGTCCGCCGTTCGATCTGGTGGAGGCCGAGTCCGAACTGGTCGCGGGCTTCATGGTCGAATACGGCTCGACGCCGTATCTATTGTTCATGCTCGGCGAATATGTCGCGATCACCACCATGTGCGCGATGGCCGCGATCCTGTTCATGGGCGGCTGGCTGCCGCCGATCGCGGTGGCGCCATTTACCTGGGTGCCCGGCGTGATCTGGTTCGTGCTCAAGGTATTTTTCATGTTCTTCCTGTTTGCGATGGCGAAGGCGATCGTGCCGCGCTACCGCTACGACCAGTTGATGCGGCTCGGCTGGAAGGTGTTCCTGCCGCTGTCGCTGGCGATGGTGGTGATCGTCGCCGGCGTGCTGCATTTCGCCGGGATCGCGCCGACATGAGGTCGCCATGAGTGTCAACATCAACGCCACCGCCCGCTCGCTTCTGCTGTCCGAATTCGTATCGGCGTTCTTTCTCGCCATGCGTTATTTCTTCAAACCGAAGCCGACGCTGAACTATCCGTTCGAGAAGGGTCCGATCTCGCCGCGGTTCCGCGGCGAGCATGCGCTGCGCCGCTATCCCAATGGCGAGGAACGCTGTATTGCCTGCAAGCTGTGCGAGGCGATCTGTCCGGCGCAGGCGATCACCATCGAGGCCGGCCCGCGCCGCAACGACGGCACTCGCCGCACCGTGCGCTACGACATCGATATGGTGAAGTGCATCTATTGCGGCCTGTGCCAGGAGGCGTGTCCGGTCGATGCCATCGTCGAGGGACCGAATTTCGAATTCGCGACCGAGACCCGCGAGGAACTCTATTATGACAAGGCGAAACTTCTCGCCAACGGCGACCGCTGGGAGCGCGAGCTTGCGAAATCGATCGAACTCGACGCGCCGTACCGGTGAGGTGAGGGCATGATCCTTTCCAACACCTCCACGTCATTCCGGGGCGCGCCAACGGGTCCGCGCGAAGCGCGGCCCGATGACAGGCTCCGCGCGAACCCGGAATCTCGAGATTCCGGGTCTGGTCCTTTGGACCATCCCGGAATAACGGGAGGAGGGTCCACATGATCCTTCCCGCGCTGTTTTTCTATCTGTTCGCCGGCATCTGCGTGGCCTCGGCGGTGATGGTGATTGTGTCGCGCAATCCCGTGCACTCCGTGCTGTTCTTGATCCTGGCGTTCGTCAACGCGTCCGGCCTGTTCGTGCTGATGGGCGCCGAATTCTTGGCGATGATCCTGGTCGTGGTCTATGTCGGCGCGGTTGCGGTATTGTTCCTGTTCGTGATCATGATGCTTGATGTCGATTTCACCGAACTGCGCGAAGGCTTCAGCGACTACCTGCCGATCGGTCTGGTGATCGGCGCGGTGTTTCTCGCCGAACTGCTGCTGGTCGGGGGCGGCTGGGTCATCAACCCCGGCGTCGCCAAGTCGATTACCTCCGCGATCCCGGCAAACGTCAGCAACACCGAGGCGCTCGGTCTCGTGCTCTACACCAAATACATCCATTACTTTCAGCTCGCGGGCATGGTGCTGCTGGTGGCGATGATCGGCGCCATCGTGCTGACCTTGCGCCACAAGGTCAGCGTCAAGCGGCAGGACATCAACGTGCAGAACGCGCGGACGCCGGAGCTTGCCATGAGCGTGCGCAAGGTGGCGTCGGGGCAGGGCCTGCAGGAAGCGGACGCGCCGGAGTGGGTACAATGACGATCGGCCTCGGACACTATCTCTCGGTCGGCGCGATCCTGTTCACGCTCGGCATTCTCGGCATCTTTCTCAACCGCAAGAACATCATCGTCATCCTAATGTCGATCGAACTGATCCTGCTCGCCGTGAATATCAACCTGGTGGCGTTCTCGACCTTCCTTGGCGACATCGTCGGCCAGGTGTTTGCGCTGCTGGTGCTGACCGTGGCCGCGGCGGAAGCGGCGATCGGTCTCGCGGTGCTGGTGGTGTACTTCCGCAACCGCGGCTCGATCGCGGTTGAAGACGTCAATCTGATGAAGGGTTAACGCGCCAAATGATCCAGGCAATCGTTTTTCTGCCGCTGATCGGCGCGATACTCGCCGGGCTGATCTCTATCTTCGGTGCGCATGCGCGTAATCCGAGCGGCGATACGGTCGAGCATCACGAAGATGCGCACGGCGCCGATGCCCATGCGTCGGATGCCCATGACGATCATGCCGCCGGCGATCACGGCCATGACGATCACGCGGTCGAGCCGCCGGCGGCCGGATCGCGCGCGGCCGAACTGATCACGACCGGACTGTTGCTGGTTTCAGCGGCGTTATCCTGGGTCGTACTGGTCGATGTCGGCTTCATGCATCACGACGCACGGATTGCGCTGTTTCCCTGGATCACATCAGGCGATCTGCAGGTGGCGTGGTCGCTGCGCGTCGATACGCTGACCGCCGTCATGCTGGTGGTGGTCAATACCGTCTCGTCGCTCGTGCATCTCTATTCAATCGGCTATATGGACGAGGATCCGTACCGGCCGCGGTTCTTCAGCTACCTGTCGCTGTTCACCTTCGCGATGCTGATGCTGGTGACCGCCGATAACCTGGTGCAGCTGTTCTTCGGCTGGGAGGGTGTCGGCCTCATGAGCTACCTGCTGATCGGGTTCTGGTACCAGAAGCCGTCGGCGAACGCCGCCGCGATCAAGGCCTTCGTGGTGAATCGCGTCGGCGATTTCGGATTTTTGCTCGGCATATTCGCGATCTTCATGCTGATCGGCTCGGTCGATCTTGAAACGATTTTCGCGGGCGCGCCGGGCCTGACCGGGAAGACCATCGACTTCTTCGGCTGGCACGCGGATGCGCTGACACTGACCTGTCTGCTGCTGTTCATGGGCGCGATGGGCAAGTCCGCGCAGTTCCTGCTGCACACCTGGCTGCCGGATGCCATGGAAGGCCCGACGCCGGTGTCGGCATTGATCCACGCCGCGACCATGGTCACCGCCGGTGTGTTCATGGTGGCGCGGTTGTCGCCGCTGTTTGAGCTGGCGCCGAACGCGCAGGCGTTTGTGATGTTCATCGGCGCCACTACCGCGCTGTTCGCCGCCACCGTCGGCCTCGTCCAGAACGACATCAAGCGCATCGTGGCGTATTCGACCTGTTCGCAGCTCGGTTACATGTTCGTGGCGATGGGGGCGGGGGCTTACTCCGTCGGCATGTTCCATCTGTTCACCCACGCCTTCTTCAAGGCGTTGCTGTTCCTGGGCTCGGGCTCGGTGATCTATGCGATGCATCACGAGCAGGACATCCGCAACATGGGGGGCTTAAAGGACAAGATCCCCTTCACCTACATCGTGATGGTGATCGGCACGCTGTCGCTGACCGGCTTTCCGCTCACCGCCGGCTATTTCTCCAAGGATGCGATTATCGAATCCGCGTTCGCCTCGCACAATCCGTTCGCATTCTACGGCTTCCTGATGACGGTGATCGCGGCGGGGCTGACCTCGTTCTATTCGTGGCGCCTGATCTTCAAGACCTTCCATGGCGAGCCGCACGACCAGGAACATTACGAGGCCGCGCACGAAAGCCCGCTGTGGATGCTGGTTCCGATCGGCATTCTCGCCGCCGGATCGATCTTCGCCGGCTTTCCGTTCAAGGAGCTTTTCGCAGGTCACGGCATCGAGGAATTCTTCCGCGAGTCGGTGAAGATGAACCCGCATATCATCGAGGACATGCACCATATCCCCGAGACGATTGCGTTCCTGCCGACGGTCATGATGGCGTTGGGTTTTGTCGTGGCCTACATTTTCTATATCCAGCGGCCCTACATGCCCGTGGAACTCGCTCGCCAGCACCAGATGCTCTACCAGTTCCTGCTCAACAAATGGTACTTCGACGAGCTCTACGATCTGATCTTCGTGCGTCCGGCGAAGTGGATCGGACGGTTCCTGTGGAAGATCGGCGACGGCTACATCATCGACGGCTTCGGCCCCGACGGCGTGTCGGCGCGGGTGCTTGACGTGACCCGCAACGTGGTGCGGCTGCAGACCGGCTATCTCTATCACTACGCCTTCGCGATGCTGATCGGCGTTGCCGGCTTGATCACCTGGTTCATGTTCGGCGTGGGAGCCCAGTGATGACAACCTGGCCGATTCTCTCCGTCGTCACCTTCCTGCCGGCGTTCGGGACGTTCCTTGTCTATGCGTTGGCGCGAGGCGGCGACGAAGCGGCCAATCGCAATGCGCGCTGGATCGCGTTGTGGACCACCCTGATCACCTTCGGCGTGTCGCTGATCCTGGTCTGGCGCTTCGATCCGGCGCAGCCGGACTTCCAGTTCGTCGAGAAGGCGTCTTGGCTCGCCAGCGGCATCACCTACCATATGGGCGTCGACGGCATTTCGCTGCCATTCGTGATCCTCACCACCGCATTGATGCCGTTCTGCATCGTCGCGAGCTGGAAATCGGTGCAGACGCGCGTGCGCGAATACATGATGGCGTTCCTGCTGCTGGAAACGCTGATGGTCGGCACCTTCTCCGCGCTCGACCTCGTGCTGTTCTATCTGTTCTTCGAGGGCGGCCTGATCCCGATGTTCCTGATCATCGGGGTGTGGGGCGGACCGCGCCGGGTCTATGCGAGCTTCAAGTTCTTCCTTTACACGCTGCTCGGCTCGGTGCTGATGCTGCTCGCCATCATGGCGCTGTACTGGAACGCCGGCACCACCGACATTCCGGCCCTGATGCACACCGCGGTGCCGCGGTCCCTGCAGACCTGGGCGTGGCTGGCGTTCTTTGCTTCCTTTGCGGTGAAGATGCCGATGTGGCCGGTGCATACCTGGCTGCCGGATGCGCATGTCGAGGCGCCGACCGCGGGCTCGGTGATTCTCGCCGCGATCCTGCTCAAGATGGGCGGCTACGGCTTCCTGCGGTTCTCGCTGCCGATGTTTCCGATCGCTTCGCATGAATTCGCGCCGCTGATCTTCTCGCTCTCGACCATTGCCATCATCTACACCTCGCTGGTGGCCTTGATGCAGGAAGACATCAAGAAACTGATCGCCTATTCGTCCGTGGCGCATATGGGCTTCGTCACCATGGGAATTTTCGCCGGTACCACGCAAGGTGTGGCCGGCGGTGTGTTCCAGATGGTGTCGCACGGCATCGTCTCCGGCGCGCTGTTCCTTTGTGTCGGCATCGTCTACGACCGCCTGCACACCCGCGAGATCACGGCCTATGGCGGTCTCGTCAATCGCATGCCGCTCTATGCGCTGGTGTTCATGGTCTTCACCATGGCCAATGTCGGTCTGCCCGGCACTAGTGGTTTCGTCGGTGAATTCATGACACTGATCGGCACCTTCAAGGTCTCGATCCCCACCGCTTTCGTTGCCACGATGGGCGTGATCCTGTCGGCATGCTACGCGCTATGGCTCTATCGCAAGGTGGTGTTCGGCGCTTTGGTAAAACCGTCGCTGGCGAGCATCAAGGATCTCACTTTCCGCGAGAGCCTGACGCTGATGCCGCTGGTGGCTCTCACCATTCTGTTCGGCTTCTATCCGAAGCCGGTGCTCGATATGTCGGCGGCGTCGGTGCAGCAACTCGTCAACAACTACGGCGCCGCAGTGGCCGCCGTGAAGGCAGCCGCGCTGCTGCAGTGAACCGGTTCGCGTGAAGAAACGCGTCAAACAAGGAGGATGGAGTTCTTCGCTTCTGATTAGATCGGAATCGAAGGCTCCGGGTCAGGACAACGCGCCATGAGCTTTGAGAGTGCAGGTTATCAGTTGCTGCCCGTGCTGCCGGAACTGGTGCTGGCGGCCGGCGCCATGGTGCTGCTGATGGTCGGGGCCTATCGCGGGCCCCAGACCACGAGCCTCGTCACCGGCCTTGCGGTTTGCCTGCTGGTGCTGACCGGCGCGATCGAGCTGTGGTTGCCGGCGGGAAAGCTGACGACGTTCGGCGGCAGCTTCATCGTCGATGATTTTGCCCGGTTCCTGAAGATATTGACGCTGATCGGTTCGGCGGCGACGCTGATCCTTTCGGCGGAATTTCTGGCCGATCCGTCGCGCCGTATTTTCGAATATTCCATTTTGGTGCTGCTCTCGTCGCTCGGCATGATGGTGCTGATCTCGGCCGGCGACCTGATCATGCTCTATCTCGGCCTCGAACTGATGAGCCTTGCACTCTACGTGGTCGCGGCGAGCAACCGCGACAATGCGAAATCCACCGAAGCCGGCCTGAAATATTTTGTCCTCGGCGCGCTGTCGTCGGGCATGCTGCTGTACGGCGCGTCGCTGATCTACGGCTTTACCGGCACGGTAAGCTTCGCCGGGATCGCCGCGGGCGCGAAGACCGGCAGCGTGGGCATCGTGTTCGGTCTGGTGTTTCTGCTCGCAGGGCTTTGCTTCAAGGTTTCGGCGGTGCCGTTCCACATGTGGACGCCCGACGTCTATGAGGGCGCGCCGACCCCGGTCACCGCATTCTTTGCTTCCGCGCCCAAGGTTGCGGCGTTGGCGGTATTTACCCGCGTCACGCTCACGGCATTTCCGGGCATCATGTCGCAATGGCAGCAGATCGTGGTGTTCGTCGCGATCGCCTCGATGGTGCTGGGATCGTTCGCGGCCATCGGACAAAAGAACATCAAGCGGCTGATGGCCTATTCCTCGATCGGCCACATGGGCTTCGCGCTGGTGGGACTCGCCGCCGGAACGGCGGAGGGCGCGCAGGGCGTATTGGTCTATATCTCGATCTATGTGGCGATGACGCTCGGCTCCTTCTCGGTCATCCTCACGATGAAGCGCAGCGGTCAGCATGTCGAGAATATCAGCGATTTCGCAGGGCTGTCGCGCACCAATCCGTTGCTGGCATTCTTCTTCGCGATGCTGCTGTTTTCACTTGCCGGCATTCCGCCCCTGGCAGGCTTCTTCGCCAAGTGGTACGTGTTCGTCGCCGCCATCAAGGCCGGACTGTTCACGCTGGCTGTGGTCGGCGTGCTCGCCAGCGTGGTCGGCGCATTTTACTATCTCACCATCATCAAGGTGATGTATTTCGATGAGCCGCTTGGCAAGCTGGACCCGATGCGTATGGAATTGCGCACGGTGCTGGCGGTCGCGGGCCTGTTCAATATCTTTTTCTTCGTCTATCCGGGGCCGCTGGTCAGCATGGCAACGGTAGCGGCGAAATCGCTGTTTTAGGCATGATCCCGAAAGGTGGACCCCGGTTTTCGGAGAAGATCATGCCCAAAGTTTTGAGATGACATTTTCGCTCGGTCCTCGATCCGTATCCGCGGGTTACCGGCTCGCTGCCTTCGATCAGATCGGCTCGACCAACGCCGAAGCGATGTCGCGGGCGCGCGATGGCGAGCGTGGACCGATGTGGTTTGTGACATCGGAGCAGACGTCGGGACGTGGACGGCGGCATCGCCCGTGGATAGCGCCACGTGGCAATCTCGCCAGCAGCATCCTCGAAGTGATCGACGTTTTGCCCGCGGTCGCGGCGACGCTGGGTTTTGCCGCGGGGCTTGCGCTCGAGGCGGCGTTGCAAAAAGTAAGCGTCGGAGCGTCGCTGAGGGCGGCGGGATTGGACGATATGAAGTTTTCGCTGAAATGGCCCAACGATGTGCTGGCGGGACGAGAAAAGCTCGCCGGAATCCTGCTGGAGGCCGAGGCCGTAGCCGGCGGTGGCCTGGGCGTCGTGGTCGGCATCGGCACCAATGTCATAACCGCTCCCGAAGGCACGCCAACGCCGGCGACCTCGCTCGCGGCGCTTGGCGTCCATGCCGGCGCGGAGGAATTATTCGCGGTGCTGTCGGACCAGTGGGCGGAATTTCGCGCTATCTGGGACCAGGGCCGCGGTTTTGGCGAGATTCGGCGGCTCTGGCTCGAGCGCGCGGCGGGGCTTGGACAGCGGGTCGCGATCCACACCGGCGGTTCCATCGTGGAAGGAACGTTCGATACCGTCGATGAGCAGGGCTGCATGATCGTCCGGACATCGGATGGCAAGCGGGTGCCGATATCGGCCGGCGACGTCTATTTCGGCTCGGTGGCGTCAGTAGGAACAGCTTGATGGCGCGACCGGACGAAATGACCTTTGCGCCGCTCGGCGGCGTCGGCGAGATCGGCATGAACCTGTCGATCTACGGGCTCGGCAACCGCCATCAGCGCTCCTGGCTCGCGGTCGACCTCGGCGTGTCCTTTGGCGATGAAGAGCATCTGCCCGGCATCGATCTGATCATGCCCGATATCCGTTTTCTTCAAAAGGAACGCAAGAATCTGGTCGGCCTGGTTCTGACCCATGCCCACGAAGACCATTTCGGCGCCATCATGGACCTGTGGCCGAAGCTGAAATGCCCGATCTATGCGACCAAATTCAGTGCCGCCCTGTTCGAGGCCAAATGCGCCTCCGAGCGCAATCCGCCGAAAATTCCGGTGACGGTGGTGCCGTCCGGCGGACGGATCAATCTCGGGCCGTTCAATGTCGAGTTCATTCCGGTGGCGCATTCGATTCCGGAATCCCATGCGCTGGCGATCCATACCTCGGCCGGCACCGTGCTGCATACCGGCGACTGGAAGATCGATCCGACGCCGATCATCGGCGTGCCGACCGACGAGCGCAGGTTGCGCGAACTCGGCGACGCCGGCGTGCTGGCGCTGGTCGGCGATTCCACCAATGCAGTGCGGGAAGGGCGCTCGCCGTCGGAGGCCGAAGTCGCCAAGACCATCATCGAACTGGTGAAGGCGGCCAAAGGGCGCGTCGCCGTGACCACCTTTGCGTCCAACGTCGCGCGGCTGCGGGCGGTCGCGGACGCGGCGAAAGCGGCCGGGCGCGAGGTCGTGGTGGTCGGCCGCGCCATGGAGCGCGTAGTGCAGGTGGCGCGGGAAACCGGCTATCTCGACGGCGTGCAGAACTTCCGCGGCGCCGATCTCTACGGCCATTTTCCTCCCGACAAGGTGCTGGCGCTGTGCACGGGAAGCCAGGGCGAGCCGCGTGCGGCGCTGTCGCGCATCGCCAACGACGATCATCCGCAGGTGACGCTCAACAAGGGGGATTGCGTGATCTTTTCCTCGCGCACCATCCCCGGCAACGAGAAGGCGGTGGGTGGCATCATCAATGGCCTGATCAACCAGGGTATCGAGGTGATCACCGACCGCACCCACCTCGTTCATGTCTCCGGTCATCCGCGCCGCGACGAGCTCCGCGACATGATTTCATGGGTGCGTCCGCAACTGCTGATCCCCGTGCACGGCGAAGCGCTGCATCTGTTCGAACACGCCAAGCTGGCGCGAGCCTCCGGCGTGCCGAAGGTTCTGATCTGCCGCAACGGCGATCTGGTCAAACTGGGTCCGGGCGATCCCGGCGTCATCGAGCAGCTGCCGTCAGGGCGGCTCTACAAGGATGGCTCGATTCTCGAGGATTCCAAATCGCGTGCGGTGGTCGAGCGCCGTCGCCTGGCCTTCGCCGGCTGCGCTTTCGTGGCGATCGCCGTGACCGAAAAAGGCGAGCTGGCTGACGATCCCGAGGTTGATCTGGTCGGAATACCCGAGAAGAATACCGCCGGAGAAGTCATCGACGAGATCGTGTTCGATGCTGTCGTCTCAACCGTGGAGGGCCTGCCGCGGGCCCGCCGGCGCGATCCCGACGCGATGGCGGAGTCGGTACGCCGGGCGGTACGTGCCACGATTAACGAACAGTGGGGCAAGAAGCCGTTGTGCTACGTTCATGTCCTGATGGTCTGATTTCAAGGCGGAGAGAATGTCATGCTGGGCCGGCTCAATCATGTGGCGATCGCGGTCAAGGACGCCGAGAAGGCCGCCAGGATCTATGGCGCGGCGTTCGGCGCCGATATTTCGGCGGCCGTGCCGTTGCCGGAGCACGGCGTCATCACCGTGTTCGTGACGCTGCCCAACACCAAGATCGAATTCATCCAGCCGCTCGGCGAAACTTCGCCGATCGCCAAATTTCTCGAACGCAATGCTGACGGCGGCATTCACCACATCTGCTATGACGTGCCCGACATCGTCGCAGCGCGCGACACCCTGATCAAGGAAGGCGCGCGGGTGCTCGGCGACGGAAAGCCCAGGATCGGCGCCCACGGCAAGCCGGTGCTGTTTCTGCACCCGAAGGATTTTTCCGGCGCGCTCGTCGAAATCGAACAGGCCTGAGGCGCGCGATGGTCTACACCATCTCTACCGGGTTCGCGATCTACTTCGTGCTGTGGTGGATCGTGCTGTTCCTGACCTTGCCGTTCGGCGTGCGCAGCCAGCACGAAGACGGCGGCGGACCGGCGGGCACCGATCCGGGCGCACCGATCGCGAGCCTGATGGGCCGCAAGCTGATCTGGACCACCATTATCTCGGTGATCATTTTTGCCGTCGCGATGGCCGCCTACAATGCGGGTTATCTGAATGTCGAGCGGCTGTCGAAGCTGATGGGAATTCCGCTCTAGACGAATTGATGGCGTGGTTGGGGGATAGCGATGACATTTCAGAGAACCGTTGTCGGGCTTTTGATCCTGGTGATCGCGGGGCTGGCGGCGGCGTTCTATATCGACTGGAAAATGGCTGTCCAGCTCCGGACGATGAAAGCCTTCGTTGAAGGTTATGTATTTGCAGAAGCGGTTGCTGCCTGTGAAAAGGTGCAGAGTACAACCCCGTTCAAATGGAATGCCGGGACCCGTACCGCGGTGATCGGATTGAACTCGGTGAAGCTCGACAAGAATACGATCAGTGCCAGCTACACGCTCGTCGCCGACAGCGTCTATTGCGACTACGATCCGATCAAGAAGAAAGCCGACATCGGATCGAATTTCCTCGATCGGGATTGAATCCGGCGCTTTCGAGTTATGCTTCGCTTTGCGCGACGACGCCATCGAGCTCCGTCAGCAATCGCTGCCAGGCGTCCTCGATCTCGGGCGACCATTCGGTCCCGAGAATTTCCCGTATCGTGTCGGCGATCACGCCAAAGAATTTTCCGAACAGCTCGCGCGGCGTCCCATAGGCGTCGTGCGACTGGACCTCGCAACCGATCATGCGAAAATTGCCGGTGCGTTCGCCGGCAAGATCCAGCATCGCATTGATGGTCAGGGCCAGCATTGAACCCTTGACGAGATCGTTCTGCCCGGACCGGAACATCGCTTCAGCTTCAGGGTGTTGGCGGAACAGGCGGCGGTAGACCAGCGGCGTCAAATCCTCGCAACGCCCTGCGGCCAGTTCGAAACTCTGCTGGATCAGATTGGATTTTGCCATCACGTCCGCTTCGCCTTGAACACACACGGCAGCGATTTTTTTGCAATATTTTGAATAAGGCCGTCTCACAAAAAGAGCGGGACGAAAAGCGCTGCTTAAAAGAAAAAAAGCAGGGCCAGAAGCCCTGCTCTAAAAATTGTGTCGACCCTATTTCCCCGATAATTTGGATTTGATCTTGATGGACGGGGCGACGCTGCTTGTGCGCGCCAGGGTTCCTCCCGAGACTTGGACCACCAGACTTCAACCTCGCGGTCAGTCTGAGTTTCTACTGTTAGACTATCTTTTTCGTGTTGTCATCATTTTCAGCAACGATTGTTCAAAATTCGAGCAGTCCACGAAATGATCGAGATTCCGCCACTCCGGGTTGCGTCATGGTCCTGAACTCGGAATTCGAGTGAGGCAGTAGCGGCCGGGCTGACTTTGAAAAAGCGCGCGGGCAGCAAGGCCGGCGGGCTCTTTCCTGGCATGCCAAGCGAAGCGTTTGCTGTTGAAGTCGATGGACCCCGCCTGACGCCTATCTGAAACCGCGATCTCGACACGCGACTCGGTGCATGATTAATTGGCAGCGTTGGAGAAGGTAGATTCGCTGATGCGGCGGCGGCTGCGGAAATTTTTCCCGATCGTCCTGATCGCCCTGGCGATGCAGGTTTTCGCACCGATCGGTGCTTGCTGGGCGGCCGGCACCGCGGCCTCGGATCCGTTGCAGACGGCTGTCATTTGTCACGACGCCGCCGCTTCGGCACAGGGGCACACCGGCCAGGCCGATCCGACCGGCCAGCATCGCGCCCACGACGGCTGCTGCTCGGTTTGCAGCGTGCTTCATACCGGGGCACCTGTCGACACGCCGCAGACCGCTGTCACGACGCCCTGCCACCAGCCCAAGCGCGTGGTTTGGTTCGACAGCGTCGCTGACCTGTTCGTCTCTCGAGCCGGTTCGCACGCCCAGGCTCGCGCGCCACCGCAGTTGACGTGAACTTGGCGGCCATTGGCCGCCTGGATGCGTTCACCACTCAACACCTGCGGAGAATTTTCATGTCGTTGCACCTTTTGCGGGCGGGCCTGTCAGGGCTCGCAATAATGCTCGTTCCCTCCAGTAAAAGTTTTGCCCACGAAATTGTCGGCAATCGCTTTTTTCCGGCCACGCTCACGATCGATGATCCCGGCGTCAACGACGAACTGGCCTTTCCCACCGTGTCCAGCTTCAAGACCGGCGACGACCCTTCGGTCAGGCAGCGCGATTTTTCCGGTGAATTTTCCAAGCGGATCACCGAGGCCTTCGCGGTGTCGATTGGCCCAACCTACAGCCACCTCAGTCCGCCCGGCGGGTTGACCGGGATGGGAGCGAACGGATTCCAAAATCTGGAGACCACGTTCAAATATCGGGTCTTCAAGGACCCTGCGCATGAATTCGTGATGTCGGTCGGTCTCGACGTCGAATGGGGTGGGACAGGTGCGGCAAGCGTTGGCGCGGACCCCTTCAATACCTACACGCCGACGGTTTTTTTCGGCAAAGGTTTTGGCGATCTTCCGGACACGCTGTCCTGGATCCGGCCTGTCGCTGTCACAGGCCAGATCGGCTACGCGATACCGGGCCGGCGATCGACCACCACCGTTGGAATCGATCCCGATAGCGGCGATACGACGACAGACACTGAATTTCACCCGCGCGTGCTGAACTGGGGCGGAAGCATTCAATACAGCATGCCGTATCTCAAGAGTGCGGTGGTTGACCTTGGCCTGCCGGACTTCGTCAACCGTCTGATCCCGCTGGTTGAAGCAACGTTGCAAACCCCGGTGTCGAATACTTTCAGTTCGGGAACGATGACGACCGGCACCGTCAATCCGGGTTTCATCTGGGTGGCAAACACGTTTCAGTTCGGTATCGAAGCCCTCATTCCCATCAACCGGCAGAGCGGGACCAATGTTGGCGTGATCGCGCAACTGCACTTCTACCTTGACGATATCGATCCACGCGGGATCGGGAGGCCGATCTTCGGCGATGCCTCGCCACCCGCGACTCCGTTTGGAAGGAATTGATCATGCACCGTTCATTTTATGCCGGATTGATCCTTTTGTTGCTCTTGTTCCCAACGGGAAGCGCCAGGGCACATGCGCTGCTCGATCACGCCGAACCGCGCGTCGGCAATACAGTCGCCACTGCTCCGCATGAGGTGACACTTTGGTTTACCCAAAAGCTGGAATCGGCTTTCAGCACCATCACCGTGACCAATTCCGCCGGCGAACGCGTCGACACGGGAAAAACCCGTGTCAGCGGCAGCCAGATGGCGGTATCGCTGCGCTCCGGGGGCGCCGGAACATACCATGTCACATGGCGCGTTCTCTCGGTGGATACGCACACGAGCAATGGTAGTTTTGCGTTTCAGGTCGGCCCGTAAGGCCGCGGGGCAAGCCAATGAACTGGCTCGGAGCGGGAATCGACGGTCCCCTGGTCGTCGTTCGCGCAGTACACTTTGCTGCCACGGCGATCATCGCGGGAACGCTGGTGTTCCGGACCTTGGTGGCCGAGGCCGTCGCCGCTTCGGCAAGACCGGCCGTGATCGTTGTCCGCACGCAAACCCTTTGCGTTGCCTGGATCTGCCTCGCCATATCGGCAGCAACCGGCGTGATTTGGCTGTTATTGGTGGCAGCCTCGATGAGTGGTCTCTCGCTGGAAAAGTCCGTGACTTCGGACGTGCTCTCGACGGCGGCGAATGAGACCCAATTCGGGCTCGTCGCGCAAATCCGCTTCGCACTGGCGGTTATTTTGGCTGGTTGTTTGGCGTACGACCGGCTTCCGTTGGCGCGCGGGCTCGCGTTGGCAATGTCCCTGGGCCTGATCGCAGCCCTGGCCTGGACCGGGCACGCGGGATCGACTGCGGGCGAAATCGGAATCCTGCATCTGGCCGCCGACATATTCCACCTCTTTGCCGCCGCAATTTGGATGGGAGGTCTTGTATCGCTGGTACTTCTGTTGTCGGCGGTTGGCCGCGACCAGATCGATGCCGGCCTGTCATTTGCGAAGGACGCTACGCGGCGCTTTTCGGTGATGGGCATCGTCATTGTCGTTGTGGTTTTTGCGAGTGGGATCGTCAACGCATGGATTCTGGTCGGTTCTTGGCACGCGTTGATCCTCACCGGTTACGGGAGGCTGGTGATCCTGAAGGTCGCGCTGTTTGCCATAATGCTCTTGATTGCTGCGGCAAATCGGCTTTGGCTGACGCCGCGGCTTGCCCTGGCGTCGGGCAACGAGCCGCAGCTCATGGTGCTTCGTCGACTTGCGCGTAACAGTATGATCGAGATCGCTTTGGCGTTGATGATTTTTGCTATCGTCGGACTGCTCGGTACGTTGCATCCTGCAATCCATCCTTTGTAAATTGTTGGAATCATAACACTGCAAATCGTTGCAGCCCGCCGATGCAACCTGTTCGTTGAAAGCGATCAAAGAGGGACACCAAAATGCAAATCGAAAGATTAGGGTTCATATCAATCGCCTGCGCCGCTTTCCTCGCAGCCCTGTTCGCCGCAACTGCGCGGGCCGAGGAGGTTCAGCTTGGCGATCTCGTGATCTCGCAAGCCTGGAGCCGCGCCACGCCGGGCGGCGCCAAAATCGGGGCCGGCTACCTGACCATCGAGAACACGGGCTCCGCGGCGGATCGGTTGATGGGCGGCTCGGGCGATGTCGCTGCCAGGATCGAGGTCCATGAGATGGCCATGAGCAATGGCGTGATGACGATGCGCCCGCTCGATAAAGGTCTCGCCATCGATCCCGGCAAGACCGTCAAGCTTGCGCCCGGCGGATATCATCTGATGCTGTTCGATCTCAAGAACCCGCTCAAGCAGGGTGACAAGGTGCCGCTCATGCTTGAATTCGAAAAGGCGGGCAATGTGAAGCTCTCATTGGACGTGATGGGCGTGGGCGCGCAAGGCCCTGCCGGCGCGGATAATTCGGACGGCCCGACCCACATGAAAAAGATGCCCGCTCGTTCCGGCGCGAAGATGTGAGGCTGCGCCGGGCGGCGCCGGCAGCGACGACTTCGTGCTGCGGCTGATGGCCGGATGGCGGCCTGCTGCCGGGCGCGGACGGCGATCGGTCGGTTCGCGACCTACCGATCCCCGCCACCGGCCGCTGGCATGCGCGCGTGGACGCTTTCGTGACCGATTTGAAAAAAAATCACGCTGTAAGATGACTTCGACGTTCCGGCGCGCTAAGGGGTTCGGGTGCGATTGTTCTCGCCCGCGCCTTAATCGACCGGTTAAGATCACCGGCAAAACAGCAGGAAATCCGCTGCCTTAGCGGCTTTGGTTGATGCGCGCCCTTGTGTTTTCGGGCCCGATCCGGTTTCACTGCAGCTCTCCCGTGTTCTACCGATTCTTTGAGTATGCCCATGCGATTATCGCGGTTCTTTCTACCCATCCTCAAGGAGAATCCGAAGGAGGCCGAGATCGTGTCGCATCGGCTGATGCTGCGTGCGGGCATGATGCGGCAGGAAGCCGCCGGCATTTATGCCTGGCTGCCGCTGGGCCTGCGGGTGTTGAAGAAGATCGAGCAGATCGTTCGCGAGGAACAGGATCGCGCCGGCGCCATCGAACTGTTGATGCCGACGCTGCAATTGGCGGACCTCTGGCGCGAAAGCGGCCGCTACGATGCCTATGGTCCGGAGATGCTGCGCATCACCGACCGGCACAAGCGCGAATTGCTGTTCGGCCCGACCAACGAGGAAATGATCACCGAGATCTTCCGCGCTTACGTGAAATCGTACAAGAGCCTGCCGCTCAATCTCTATCATATCCAGTGGAAGTTTCGCGACGAGCAGCGTCCCCGGTTCGGCGTCATGCGCGGTCGCGAATTCCTGATGAAGGATGCCTATTCATTCGATATCGACGAGGCGGCGGCACGGCGTTCCTACAACAGGATGTTCGTCGCGTACTTGCGTACCTTCGCGCGGATGGGACTGAAGGCGATCCCGATGCGGGCGGAAACCGGCCCGATCGGCGGCGACCTCAGCCACGAATTCATCGTGCTCGCGGAGACCGGGGAGTCCGCGGTCTATTGCGACAGCGACGTGCTCGATCTGCCGGTGCCCGGCGAAGAGATCGACTACGACGGCGATCTCTCGGAGATCATCGAGCAATGGACCTCGGTTTACGCCGCGACCGAAGACGTCCATGACGCCGACCGTTTCGACCGCGAAGTTCCCGCCGAGAAGAAGGTCCGCACAAGGGGCATCGAGGTTGGCCAGATTTTCTACTTTGGCACCAAATATTCCGACAAGATGAAGGCCATGGTCGCGGGCGCCGATGGCGCCGAGGTCGCGGTCCATGGCGGCTGCTACGGCGTCGGGGTCTCGCGGCTGGTCGGCGCGATCATCGAAGCCTGCCACGACGATGCCGGCATCAAATGGCCGGAAGCGGTGGCGCCGTTCCGGGCGACCATCCTGAATTTGAAACAGGGCGCCGAAGACACCGACACCGCGTGCGAGCGGCTCTATCGCGAACTTACCGCCAAGGGCGTCGATGTGTTGTACGACGACACCGACCAGCGCGCCGGCGCCAAGTTTGCCGCCGCCGACCTGATCGGCATTCCCTGGCAGATTCTGGTGGGCCCGAAGGGCCTCGCCGAAGGCAAGCTCGAGCTCAAGCGGCGCAGCGACGGATCGCGCGAGAATTTGAGCCCGGCCGAGGTGCTGGCGTGGCTGACCTCATGACGAATTATCCACTGCGCTCGCCGGGATGTCCGGCGATAGCGGCCACAATTAGCCCGAATCGTGTGAAAATCGATCTATGGATGAAACCATGAGCGAGCCAGTTCGAACCCCACCTTTCGCGCCATTCGAATGGCTGTTGTCCGGGCGCTATTTGCGGG
>Ga0066789_10000092_pt1 | contig 25753 bp, 25 predicted proteins | sample OrgsoiDNA2013049_FD_70960 | JGI IMG/M metagenome (GOLD analysis project Ga0066789, IMG submission 70960) | Permafrost soil microbial communities from the Arctic, to analyse light accelerated degradation of dissolved organic matter (DOM) -... | ecosystem: Environmental > Terrestrial > Soil >...
GCTCGTGAGGGATCGTTCGGTTGTCGGTCTCAAAACCCAGGCGCGGACGCCACGCAGCGACGCGCAGGGCCTCGGCCGCCCACATCCCCGCCAACGGCCGGTCCCCCACTGCTGCCTCCATCTGGTCCCGGGCAACGATCTGCTCCCGCCAGGGGCGCTCACGTCCTGGGTGCTTAACAGGGTCGACCACTGCGCTATATGCCGCGGTGTCGCCAACCAGGAGCGGCCAAGGGTCACTCCAGGCCAAGGGCTCGACCGCTGTGGTCTCGGAGCGCACGGGCTCGCCAATCACGGCGTAGTCGGCACTGACGTCCCGGACCTGCACGCGCAACATGAAGCGCATCGAGTCCAGCCAGGACGCGAGCTCCACCGCCGTGCCGGGCTCGACGGTAACCCAGGTCCTCTGGCCGTCGTCGACCAGGTGAAGGTCATGCTCGATATGGCCTTTAGGGCTCAGGACCAGCGTCTCAGCGGACGTGTGCGCAGCCAGCCCGGTCAACATCTGGGTGGTGATCGAATGCAGCCAGGACAACCGGTCCGGCCCGGCGATCGTCAGCACACCACGGTGGGACAGATCGACCGCAGCCAGGCCCTCGACCAGGAGACGCTGCTCACGCAGGGGGTTGCCATAGTGCGCGGCAACCGCGCCATCAACGCCCTCACCCGCCACGGCTCCTGGCCGGCTCAGCAAGGGGCTGGGCGCCGCGACGGCAGCTGCGCGGTCGGGGTCTGCATTCGGCTCGTGCTCGGTCACCGTCACGTCGTCTCTGACTGGGTCGCGCCGGCCGAACATGGTGCGCACCATCCGTGTATCGCCATATGTTTCACATCCGCCACAAAGCCGTGGCGGGTCAAAAGATTCCCGGCGAACGGATCCGCGGTGGCAAGCGCGCTCTCGATGACAGCTCCGCACGACAGGCATACCAGATGGATGTGGTCGGCGTGATCGGAAAGGTGATAGGTCGGCGAGCGGTGGTCGAGGTGGGTGTGGGAGACCTCGCCCACCTCCTCGAGCGCCTCGAGGTTGCGGTAGATGGTGGAAAGGGACAAGGCAGGACCGCCGTCCCGACCTATGGCCGCGGCCAGGCCGTCGGGCGTAGCGTGGTCGAGGACACGGACCGCATCGAGGATCCGCACCCGTTGCGGGGTCAGCCGCATACCCCGAGCCCTCAGACGCTCGCCAAGGTCTCTCATAACGGCGAGCCTACTCGTCGCTGGCGACCGTCCCGGATAGCTCAACCGCTCGGACTTCTGGTCACCACATCAAGGAACCTGTGACTACCGAAAGGACCGGCGGGGCTCAACAGCACGGATGAGTATCTACCTGTTCAGCGCCACGGCACAGACCAACAGCGCAGATGCCTGCATTAGAGCACGCGCGGATAGGCCTGTCAGGGGTCGGGTTGAGTCGGGTTGTCTCTGACCTGCTGTAGCGCGAGGGTTTCGAGTTCGGCGGTGAGCTCGCGTAGTCGCCGGGAGTTGTCCAGCAGCGGGAGTAGGGCGTCGGCCTGGGCGGTATCCAGCGTGCGGGTAACGGTCTTGTTGTCGACCTTGCGGGTCCAGGTCAGGTAGGGCCCGTGCAGGTGCGGCGGGTTCCGGTGGCAGCGGCAGCCGGTGGTGCCACAGCGGGTCCGACGCTCGACCAGGCTGCCGGGCAGCGGCAGTCCCAGGGCCGCGATGTCGGCGTTGATCATGGCTCGGCGGCGTTCGAGTGCCGCGGGTCCGACACGTTGGCTAGTTCTGCTCGTCATCCCACACCTTCGGGTTTGAAGTAGCGATACTTGAAGTATAAATACTTCATGTTTCTTCAGGTTAGCAACAGGAGGACGCCTTACTCGCCATGGACCCCCGTGTCGCCGACGCGGTCAGGAAAGCCATCGAAGGCCCCACCACGGCCCCCGACATGCACCCACTGGGTTGCCACCGCCTGCGCATCTCGGATCGGGACTGCTTCGACGGCATCCTGGCCAGACTCGTCAATGGCTGCGCATGGGATGTCGCAGCCCGGCTCTGGAGGGCAAGTGAGACCACCCTGCGCGCCCGGCGCACCGAATGGCTCGCAGCCGGGGTCTTCGACAAACTCGTCGAAGAAGCCATCTCCGGCTATGACAAGATCATCGGCCTGGACCTATCCGAGGTCGCCGTCGACGGCAGCCTGCACAAAGCCCCGTGCGGCGGTGAAGGGACCGTTCTCAACCCCACCGACCGAGCTAAGATCGGCTGGAAATGGTCGGTCGCGACCGACCTGCTCGGAGCCCCCGCCGGCTGGTCATCGACGGCGCGAACCGCCACGACTCCATCCTGCTCGAACCGACCCTGCAAGCCGTCGCTGACCGCGGACTGCTTTCAGACGTTGAGACCCTGCACCTGGACCGCGGCTACGACAGTGCCCTGACCACCCAACGCTGCCACAGCCTCGGGGTCACCGACATCGTCTGCGCCAAACGGAAACGCTGCGCAAGAAGAAACACAAGGGCCAGGCTAAGCCCAAAAAGCCACTCACCCTCGGCCTGCGCTGGCCCGTCGAACGCACCAACTCCTGGTTCTCCAACTTCGGCCAGCTCAGCCGCAACACCGACCGGTTCAGCACACAACGACTCGGACAGATCGCCCTCGCCGTCGCCCTCATCCTGACCTTGAAACTCGTCAAATGGGCCAAACGATGGACCGACTAGACCCGCCTATCCGCGCGCGCTCTTAGCCAAACGGCAAATGCAGCCGCCTCATCCCTGTTCGATGTGGTCATCGCCGAGGTGGCTTTCGCTGGTCCAGCAGACGCTGGGCCATAAAGTAATCCGGCGACAATCTCGACCAGCGACTAGATCCGGGCACCGCGTCAATCGGGGCCGAACGCGGGCATCCGGTGTACACCGTCGACCTAGAGCTGCCACGCGGTACGACGCGCACGATTGTGCTGCAGCTCAGCGAACCCGCTGGCATGACCTTGCCGATCGTGCTGCGCCAGCCTTTGGTGCGTCCGCTGAAGGTCACACTGCACGCAGCCAGCTGCAGCTGAGCCGCACAGGCCAGTTCCCGATGTGCCAGGTTTCGCCCCGCTCACGGATCCTCAGGAGACGTGCCACGTGACGAGGCCGTCAGTGGAACGCATCGTCGTGTCGCCCACGGCCAGCCAACCGCCACCGTTGACCAGCGACAGGGCAAAATGACCGGGGTCGTGGGGCACCGCCGTCATGATGCACGAGGTCGCGACCCTCTGGCCGACCCGCAGGATCTGAACGCCCGCACAGCCCGGGGCATCCAGGCGGGCGACAAACGACTGGCCTGGATTGGCCGACGGGACAGCCACGGCCACCGCCCCGGTGGCCGTGCCGACGTCGGTCCACGACGACGCGGTGCCCATTGAAGAACGAACCAGACCGCCGGCACACAGCACCCGAGCCGAGTCGCTGGACAGGACAACAGCCAGGTCCAGGACTGCACCCTTGCCACAGGGCTGCGAGGTGGAGGGGCCAGGGGCCCGCACAGCCCTGGGGTCCTTGGGGTCGCGGAACCACAGGCTCCCCGCCGCGTCGGCCAATGCCCAGGTGCCGCCACCATCAGTGGTGTTCTTGAGCTCGGCCGAGCAGCTCGCGTTGGCGCCAACGACGAACGCGGCCCGGACGTCAGCAGGCTGCACCCGCACGATCATGCGCAAGGGCGCTGTGCCCTCGGCCCAGGTCCTGCCACCATCGGCTGTGGTGGCCAGGGTCGCGCCGCCGGCAGCGCACGAACCGGCACCGACGCGCCAGGCCCGCTGGTTGTCAACGGCCGCGAGCATGGTCTGCAGTGGGGCCGCGGTGGCGGTCCCACTCGCCGGCTTGTCACCGGTGGCGTTGGGGGAGGCCGACGGCGAGCTCAAGGGGCTCGCGTCGATACCGCTTTGATGGGTGGACCGCAGCGCCCCCCTACCAGGACGACGTCGAGGACCACCAGCGCGACCAGGCCCGCGGTGACAGCGCGCGAGGAGATGTTCCACAGGTCCATGTCAGCCGGCCAGAGCACGCACGACGGCGGGCATGGACTCGGCTATCTGGTGGGCCATGGCGTCGAACACTTCGTCCTCGCGCCCGAACGGGTCGACGATATCGGCGTGGGCAGGCTCGAGCGGAGGGTTGAGGCCGCGACTGGCCGCAGCCTTTTCGGTGACCTGACGAACCCACGCCCGCGGATCCGTCGGGATGACAGCGGCGCTGGGCCGGTCGATCCCAGCGACGAGATCGGCAAAGTCACAGAAGGTGAACACCCGACGCAGGGCTTTGGGGTGCATCGCCGCCACCTTGCCACGATGAACACGGGTGGCGGTGAGCACCAGATCGGACTCGGCGATGAGCGCAGCCGTGAGGTCTCGGGCCCTGAACCCCACAGGGTCGCCGCCGCGGGCCACGAGCCGGGCAGCCACCCGCTCGTCCATTGCCCATCCGGTGAGAGCACTCGTACCGGCACTGTGCACCAGGATTGCCCGGGCGGATCCTGGCCGGCTCTGGTCAAGCTGGCGCCGCAGGAGTCGCTCGATGAACGGTGACCGGCAGATGTTGCCGGTGCACACGATCAGGACCCGTGCTGCCTGGCTCATGATCGAGGTCCCTCAGCCGACGCGCTTGAGCTGGGCCGACACATGGCTCTGCAGACCGTGGCCGACCGCAGCCATGTCCATCGCCCAGAACAGTTGGGAGTCTGCCAGCCCGTACATTCGCGCCCCGGCGTTGTACTCCTTGGCCGCGGGACTGCGCAGGACCCCGTCGGTGCGCAGCTCGACTGCCGGCTTGGCCGGGTCAGCACGACCGACGTACATCTCGACGATGCCGGTCGGGTGGGTCAGCAGCAGCTCGATCTCACCGTCCTGCAGGACCCGCCAGAAGCCGAGCTCGACGGCCAGCGGACGCACCGTGTTCCCAGCCTCATCCAGCAGCCAGGTACGGCTCTGCCACTCCAGGAAGGGGCGGCCATCGTGGGAGCAGACGATCTCCTGGCCGAAGTGGGCCGACTCGATGCTCGGGTAGCCGACGACGCCGGCTCCCTCCCAACGCCCGACCAGCCACGCCAGGGGCGTCAGAGCCGGTGGCAGGTTCACGTCAAGTTCAAAAACCATGTCAGCGCGAACTGCTTAACACGGGGACGCTGACGGTTGGCACTAGCTGATCGTAGCCTTTGCCCCATGTCGTCAAACTCACGCCAACTGATCATCAAGCTCACAAGCGGGGTCGAGGCCCCCGAGAGGCTGTCCCAGGGGTTCACCGTGGCTGCCACCGCGCTGGCCAGCGGCGCGCAGGTCAGCCTCTGGCTCACCGGGGAGTCCGCGTGGCTGGCGGTCCCCGGAAGGGCCGAGGAGTTCTCCTTGCCACATGCCGCCAAGCTGGCCGACCTGCGTGATGCGGTGCTGGCCGACGGTCTTCTGACGGTGTGCAGCCAGTGCGCGGCGCGGCGAAACCTCGCCGAAGCCGACCTGCTGACGGGAACAGTGATCCGGGGTGCCGCTGCGTTTGTCGAGGAGGTTCTACAGGTCGGCGCCCAGGCTCTCGTGTACTAAGCCTGGACGACTACTCAGGCTGGAGGACCGGGTCAGGTGATCAACAGCCGGCCCACGACATAGACAACCACGCCGCCGGTCAGCACCGAGGCGCAGGCGCTCACCAGCTGCGAACGGGCACTGCTGATCGCCGGCAAGATGGCCAACACGCGTCGAACAGCATGACTGACCCCGGCCGCCAGCAAACCCAGGAGAGCCGACACCCCCCAGCTGACGACGCCGAGCTGGTAACCCACCACGATCGCGGCAGCTCCCCCGGCGAGCAACGCCAGGGGCAGTAGCCAGGCGCGCAACCGCCGCGAGCCGCCGACCAGATCGGTGAGGGCGGACACGGCCACCGCAGTGCAGGCGAGGGCCACCACCGTGGCGCCGTGCAGGGTACGGGGCAGGACCACGAGGCTGGAACCGGACACCACGATCGCGATCGCCGTGATGATCGAGGCGACGGACTCCACGAGCCGCGGCCGGCCGTCCCGGCGGGCGAGCTGATGGATGAAAGCAACAATCATGGAGCCGGCCAGCGCGGCCGGCATCCAGGCCAGGAAGGGGTCGTCGCGCGTTGCCAGCGCGGTCCCAATCGCCGCGGCGGACCCCACAGCCAGCACGAACGTGGTGCCGCGCGGGCTGGGCAAACCAAGTAGCCCTGACCAGCCCCAGGAGATGACGCCCGCGGCCAGGGCGAGCGCAAGGGCGACCAAAACAGGCCCGGCGAATGCTGTGATGGTCAGCAGACCCGCGAGGGCGACCACGGCGACCGTGACCAGGGGCTGACTGGGAATCTCGGGAACGGGGACAGTGACCAGCCAGGAAGCCGCCGCCCCGGCGCGTGCCGGCGCACGTGTGCGGGGGGGAGGATCAGAGGTGTCATCGCTCACATGCGGCATCCTCCCATCACCCGCCGGCGAACGGTGGCAACACCTCGAGGGTGGCCTCCTGCGACAACACCTCAGAGGAGGTCACGGCACGCCCGTCCAGCAAGATCGTGGAAACCTCCAGGACGGCCCCCAGGCCGGTATGCGCGGCCGCAGCGGCCTTCAGCACGTCGCCGACGAAGTGACCGGGGAAGCTTTCACGCTCGCACCCGGCCGCCGCCCGCGCCGACGCCCAGTAGCGAATCGTGACGTCCGCTTCGGTGCGGGTCTCACCCACCGGGCCACTGGACATACCGATTCCTCCTGGGTGTGTGGGGGGGCACATGCGACGAACAAACACCCCAAACGGCTAACACTGACCTATTCTGCCAAACGTGGCCCACCTGTTACTGCTGACCAACACCTTGGCACCCAGTGCCGAGGTGCTGCCGTCGCTCGCCCTGCTCAGCCACCACGTGCACATCCTGGCCGCCGAGCCTGCCGCCCTGGTCGACCGCCCGGTCGCCGACGTCGTGCTCGTGGACGCGCGTCGTGAGCTAGCAGCCGCCCGGTCCCTGTGCATGCTGTTGCGCGCCACCGGCATCTCGGTGCCGCTGCTGGCGATCCTGACCGAGGGCGGCCTCGCCGGGCTGACCGCGGAATGGGGCGTCGATGACGTCCTGTTGGAAACCGCCGGTCCGGCCGAGATCGAGGCGCGCCTCCGGCTGGCCATCGGATCGCTGGCCCTGTCAGGCGACGACAGCACGGCCAGCGCTCAAATCACTGCCGGCGACCTGGTCATCGACGAGACCACCTACTCGGCACGGGTCGGCGGGCGACTGCTCGACCTGACCTACAAGGAGTTCGAGCTGATCAAGCACCTCGCTCAGCACCCCGGTCGGGTCTTCACCCGAGCGCAACTGCTGCAGGAGGTGTGGGGTTATGACTACTTCGGCGGGACCCGGACGGTGGACGTCCACGTACGACGTCTGCGGGCCAAGCTGGGTTTGGAGCACGAAGTGCTCATCGGGACCGTGCGCAACGTGGGTTACCGATTCGTACCTGAGCCCTCGCCGCGCGAGCGCGAGCCGCTGACAGAGGCCCGACGAGATCGTGGACCTGACCTTGGGGAGCCCAGTCCCCCGTGATGAATGCGCCAATGAAGGTCGACAACGTAAAGCGACTCGGCGCTGGGCACCTGTCAGAGGTCCTCGACCTCGTCGAGGCCGCCACCCACGTGGATAAGGTGGCGCCGCTGTCCGAGCAGGTGCTGCTGGCCGCACGAGGGGGCCACAGCGCCGATTCCACCACCGGGTCGCACTTCCTCGCGCATGCCGGGACCCACCTCGCGGGCTACGCCCACCTTCAGGCAGGCATAGCCGGCGAGGCCTCCACCGCCGAAGTCGTGGTGGATCCGAGTTATCGGCGACAGGGCGTCGGGACCGCACTGATCGACGCACTCGAGAGTGCCCTGCAACCCCAGGACCAGACCCTGCGGCTCTGGTCGCACGGCCAGCTCGACGGAGCCGCCACGTTCGCCCGCCGCGACGGATACACGACGGTCCGTGAGCTCTGGCAGATGCGCCGCTCGCTAGGATCCGACGTCGGTCCCCTGCCCGCCGCCCGGGTTCCTGAGGGTTTCAAGACACGACATTTCGTCGTCGGCCGCGACGAGGGCGCCTGGTTGCGCCTGAATGCCCGCGCCTTCGTCGACCATCTTGAGCAGGGCCGGATGACCCGCGACGACCTGGACCAGCGGATCGCGCAGCCGTGGTTCGACACCAGGGGCCTCATTCTCATCGAGGACAGCCGGGGTCTCGCGCCGGTGCTGGCCGCATCAAACTGGATCAAGGTCGAAGCGTTCGATGACCCGCAGGCGCGGCCAACCGAGGGCGAGGTCTATGTGGTCGGCGTCGACCCGGAATACCAGGGGCTGGGGCTGGGCCGGGCGGTGACCGTCCTGGGGCTGGCGTACCTGCGCGGGCAGGGCCTGACGCAAGCCATGCTTTACGTCGATGCCGACAACCGTGCTGCGGTGGCGATCTACTCGCGGCTGGGCTTCACCCGCTCAGCGGTGGATGTCATGTATTCACGCGCCGTTCAGACTCCAGTGCCAAGATAGGGTCATGAGCGCGCACATGACCGGGGTCCCGCACGCCGTCGAGGAAGCCGGCGCAGTCACGCCCACGTCGTCCGAGCCGGAGCTGCAGTCCCTCATCAGTGCTCGCGCCCGGTCCTCGAACGGCCAGTTCATCCGCGTGGTCCCCGCCTCCAACCCCCCGGTCGGCCCCGAGGTAGTCACCGAGGACGTATCAGGGGTGCTCCCCGCCGACCGTTTTCTCGAGCGCGAGATCTCCTGGCTGCAGTTCAACGAGCGCGTCCTGCAACTGGCCGCCGACGACTCGGAGCCACTGCTGGAACGCGCCCGCTATCTGGCGATCTTCGCCAGCAACCTCGACGAGTTCTTCATGGTTCGCGTGGCCGGACTCAAGCGCCGCATGGCGACCGGCCTGGCCCTGCGCTCCGCCTCCGGTCTGGAACCACGTGAGGTCCTCGAGGAGATCTCACTGGTCGCCCACGAGCTGATGGCGATGCACGCCCGCGTGTTCGAGGACCAGGTACGCCCCGCCCTGGTCGAGCAGGGCATCACGATCGTGCGATGGGACGAGCTCAACAGCGGCGAGCAGGAGAGGCTGCACGGGATGTTCCGCGACCAGATCTTCCCAGTGCTCACGCCCCTGGCCGTCGATCCTGCCCACCCGTTTCCCTACATCTCCGGGCTCTCGCTCAACCTTGCCGTACTGCTGGTCAACCCCAAGACCGGCATCGAGCACTTCGCGCGGGTCAAGGTACCGCGGCTGCTGCCCCGCCTCGTGCAGGTCCAGTCACCCGACTCGCCGCCGGCCCACCCCTACAGGGCACGGTTCGTGCCTCTGGAGGACATCATCGCGGCGCACCTTGACCAGCTGTTCCCGGGCATGCACGTCAGCGAACACTTCACCTTCCGCGTCACCCGCAACGAGGACCTCGAGGTCGAGGAGGACGACGTCGAGAACCTGCTCGCTGCCCTGGAGAAGGAGCTCACCCGGCGCCGGTTCGGCCCGCCGGTACGCCTCGAGGTCGCCGAGGACATGGACGACCACGTGATGGACCTGCTCGGGCGCGAGCTGGGCGTGGATGCCAGTGAGGTCTACCGCCTTCCCGCTCCGCTGGACCTGCGGGGGCTCAACCTGATTGCCGACCTTGAGCGGTCGGAGCTTCGGTTTCCAGCATTCGTGCCCAAGACCCACCCCGACCTGGCTGCGGTCGAGAGCTCACAGGCCAGCGACATCTTGGCCTCAATCCGGGCCAAGGACATCCTGCTCCACCACCCCTACGACTCCTTCTCAACATCGGTGCAGGCATTCATCGAGCAGGCGGCGGCGGACCCGAAGGTACTCGCCATCAAGTTGACGATCTACCGCACCAGCGGCGACTCCCCCATCGTGGACGCCCTGATCGACGCTGCCCAGGCCGGCAAGCAGGTCCTAGCCGTCGTGGAGATCAAGGCGCGGTTCGACGAGCAGGCCAACATCTCATGGGCCCGCAAGCTCGAGCACGCCGGTGTTCACGTCGTCTACGGCATCGTCGGCCTCAAGACTCACTGCAAGCTGGCGCTGGTCGTGCGCCAGGAGGCCGACGGGCTGCGGCGCTACTGTCACATCGGCACCGGTAACTACAACCCCAAGACCGCGCGCATGTACGAGGACCTGGGCCTGCTCACCTGCAACCCCCAGGTCGGCGAGGACCTGACCCGGCTGTTCAACCAGCTCTCGGGCTGGGCGCCGCGCAGCCGGTTCAAGCGTCTCCTGGTGGCACCACGCTCGGTGCGGTGGGGGCTGATCGACCACATCGAAGCCGAGATGGAGAACGTGCGGGCAGGCCTGGGCGGCTATGTCGGCTTCAAGGTCAATTCGATCGTCGACGACCAGCTGATCGATGCGCTGTACCGGGCCTCGCGTGCCGGCGTAGAGGTCGACCTCTGGGTCCGCGGCATCTGCGCCGTGCGTCCCGGGGTCGAGGGCCTGTCAGAGAACATCCGGGTGCACTCGATCCTGGGCAGGTTCCTGGAGCACTCGCGGCTGTTCATCTTCGGCGGCCGCGACGGCGACCCGATCGTCTTCATCGGCAGCGCGGACATGATGCACCGCAACCTGGATCGCCGGGTCGAGGCCCTGGTCCGACTCTCCGACCCAGGGCATATCGCGGACATGAGATCCCTCATGAGCTTGGGCATGAGCGATGACGTGGCCAGCTGGCACCTCAGCGGTGACGGTCTATGGACCCGACATCGCCACGACGCCGACGGCAAGGAGCTGCTCGAGCTGCAAAGCACACTGATCGAGAACAACGCCACCCGGCGCCGCAAGGCCCGTCGCACGGTGATCCCACGCCGGTGAGGACAGCGTGATCCCGGCCGCCGGAGCCCTGCCGTGGCGTCGCCGACGCGGTGCGCTGCAGGTCGCCGTGGTCCACCGTCCCCGCTACGGGGACTGGGCCTGGGCCAAGGGCAAGCTCGAGCCGGGCGAGGAGTGGCCGGTCGCCGCGGTGCGCGAGGTCTTCGAGGAGACCGGGTTTCACGTACGCCTGGGTCGCACCCTCCCCACGTCGGAGTACACCGCCCCGGACCAGGCCGGACTGCCCACGACCAAACAGTGTCGTTACTGGGCTGCCGAGGTCGTGGGAGGTGACGGCACGCTGGTCAACGAGATCGACGAGGTTGCCTGGCTCGAGGTCGCCGATGCCACCGCCCAGCTCAGCTACGCCCGCGACCACGATCAGCTCGACGCCCTGGTTCGGGCCGACCACGCCGGGACGCTGACCACGTGGCCGCTGGTCATCGTCCGCCATGCCAAGGCACACTCCCGCTCGACGTGGCCCAAAGCGGACCCGCTGCGACCGCTGAACTCCCGCGGCCACGAACGCGCCGAGGCCCTGACCCCCATCCTGGCCGCCTATGGCGTGACCCGAGTGGTCACCTCCCCGTCCGTGCGTTGCCTCGACACCGTCCTGCCGTATGCCGTGGCTGCGGGCCAACAGCCACGACTGAGGGCGGCGCTGTCCGAGGAAGGCTTCGCCGAGCAACCTGACCGCGCCCTTTATCACCTGACCCGTCTACTCGAACGCGGCAACGCAGCGGTCGTGTGTACTCACGGGCCGGTTCTGCCGGTGCTGCTCCGACGACTTGCCGAGATCGCAGACAGCGACGGCTCCGATGAGAACACGGCCAAAACCAAGCTCCTCGAGGCCGCCGGGCGCGCCATAGGCAAGGGGGAAGCCTGGGTGGCCCACCTGGTCGGGACCGGGGCCCAGGCCCGCGTCGTGGACGCCGAGTGCTACTCCGCGCACTGACCCCCCTCCCGCTTGACTCCGCCTTGGGTTGCCGTTCACCCGTTCCTCACGGCTGAGCCCGCCGGCGGCCACTGCAACGCCGCCTGCCGTTCATGTTCTGTTCACCTGAGACCAAGCAGCGCGTCATTCGACCTCCCTAATCTCAATCCGGCGGGCACCAACGCCCTCCGTGTTCACCCCTGCAGTGGAGAGGTTCAACAACGTGAATATCCAGTCTCGTCGGCGGCTCGCCAGTGTCACGGGCGTTGCCCTGGTCGGCACGTTCGCCCTATCTGGCTGTGGTTCCAACAACAACGCGAGCGCTCCCTCGAACGCTTCCTCGAGCGGAAGCGGTGGCACGACGACAGCCGCCTGCCCCCCCGGCACCGTGACCCTGAACGGCGAGGGCTCATCGGCCCAGAAGAACGCCATCGAACAGGCCATCACCGACTTCCAGAACACCTGCGCCGGGGCGACCATCAACTACGCTGCAACCGGGTCCGGTGCCGGAGTCAAACAGTTCATCGGCGGCCAGGTCGACTTCGGTGGTTCCGACTCGGCACTGAGCGAGAAGGCGAAGGCGGGCTCGACCAGCATCGAGCAGACCTCGGCCAACAAGAACTGCGGATCTCCCGCATGGAACCTTCCGATGGTCACCGGTCCTATCACTTTCGCCTACAACCTCAAAGGTGTTAACAAGCTGATCATGACGCCGGCCGTGGCAGCCAAGATCTTCAACGGTGTCATCACCAAGTGGAACGATCCGGCGATCGCGGCAATCAACACGGGCGTGACCCTTCCGGCGGAGCCCATCAAGGTCTTCTTCCGCTCGGACGACTCCGGCACCACCGACAACTTCACCAAATGGCTGCACGCCGCCGCGCCCATGGACTGGCCCGCGGCCAACGCCAAGAAGTGGTCCGGAAAGGGCGAGGGCAAGCCCCAGAGCACCGGTGTCGCCACGGCCGTGAAGAACACCGAGGGTGGCGTCACCTACGCCGAGTGGTCCTTCGCCAAGGACGACAAACTCGGCATCGCCCAGATCGACAACGGCGCAGGCCCCGTCGAGCTGACCGGCGCGACAGTGGGCAAGTCCGTCAACACCGCCAAGCAGGTCGGCGTCGGCAACGACCTCAAGCTGAAGCTGGACTACGCCACGAAGGAGGCCGGGGCCTACCCGATCCTGCTGGTGACCTACGAGCTGGTCTGCTCCAAGGCCAAGGACCCGGCGAAGGCTGCGGTGCTCAAGGCGTTCCTGAAGTCCTTTGTTGCGCCCGCCGAACAGACCAAGCTTCAGGACATCGGCTACGCGCCGCTACCCGAAGCAGTCCAGGCCAAGGTCGCCTCCGCGATCGACGCCCTTTCCTGATCCCACAACAGACTGGTTGAGCTGACGTGCCGAGCATCACCGGCGTCGCTGCGGTGGACGAGATCCCCGGCCCCGAAGGGCCCGGTCCCCTCCGGGGGGACCGGGCCTCTACGGGCCAGCTCGGCGACCGCCTCTTCGGCGGCGCGGCCAGAGGCGCCGGTCTGCTGGTCATCGCCCTGGTGACACTGATCGCCGTATTCCTGCTGTCGCAGGCACTGCCCGCACTGGCCAAGGACAAGGTCAACTTCCTGACGTCAACCCAGTGGAACGTCGACGGGACCCCGCTGCAGTTCGGCATCGCCAACCTGCTGTGGGTGACCGTCCTGTGCTCGGCGATCGCCATGCTGATCGCCGTGCCCCTGGGCGTGGGCGTGGCCCTGTTCATCACGCAGTACGCACCAACCTGGCTGAGCTGGCCAGCGGCAAGCCTGGTCGACCTGCTGGCGGCCGTGCCCTCGATCGTCTACGGCCTGTGGGGGCTGCAGGTCCTGGGCCCGCACATGGGCGGACTACAGGCCATCCTGGAGAGGCTCTTGGGATGGTTCCCTCTGTTCTCGGGCGCCGGAATCGATGCGTCCAGCACGATCCTCACCGTAGCTTTGGTGCTCTCGATCATGGTGCTGCCCATCGTCACAGCGCTCTCGCGTGAGGTCTTCGCGCAGACCCCCTCGTCGCACAAGGACGCGGCCCTGGCTCTGGGTGCGACCCGATGGGAGATGATCCGCACGGCAGTCCTGCCCTTCGGCAAGCCGGGAGTCATCAGTGCCTCGATGCTCGGCCTGGGTCGGGCACTCGGTGAGACCGTCGCCGTCATGGTCATCCTGTCGGCGCTGGCCGACGGCACGGCGTGGTCATGGTCCATGTTCAACGGTGGCGAGACCTTCGCCTCCAAGATCGCCAACAACGCGGCCGAGTTCGACTCCCCGCAAAAGGCCGGCGCCTTCATGGCCGCGGGGCTGGTGTTGTTCCTGCTGACCTTCGTGGTCAATGCGATCGCGCGCATCGTGATCGAGCGCCAGAAGGCCTTCATCGAATGACCGTGGCAGACGTGAGCGCAGACTCGAACCTGAACTCGATGAGACAGGGAGGGGCCGCCTCCGGCTTAAGCCACAGGTCCCGTGCCCGAGCCCTGCGCAACGAGCTGGCTCGCGTGGTGATGTGGACGGCCTTCGCGATCGCGATGGTGCCGCTGGTCTGGATCCTGTGGAGCGTGGTCAGCAAGGGCGGCCACATGCTGCTCGACAGCCACTGGTGGACCAACTCCCAGCGCGGCATCACCAATCGGGTGGTCGGCGGCGGCGCGGTGCATGCGATCGAGGGAACCATTATCGAGGCGCTGATGACTGCGCTGATGGCCGTGCCGGTCGGGGTGATGACGGCCATCTACCTCGTGGAGTATGGACGCGGACGACTCGCCAAGGCGGTGAGCTTCATGGTCGATATCCTCACCGGCATCCCGTCCATCGTCGCGGCGCTGTTCATCTACGCCCTGTGGGTGACCACCTTTGGATTCCAACGGGTGGCCTTCGCCGTCTGCCTGGCTCTGATGCTGCTCATGATTCCGGTCGTCGTGCGTTCGACCGAGGAGATGCTCAAGCTCGTGCCAAACGAGCTGCGCGAGGCCGCCTACGCACTGGGAGTGCCGAAGTGGACAACGATCATGCGGGTCGTCCTGCCCACTGCCTTCTCCGGCATCGTCACGGGTGTCCTGCTGGGCCTGGCCCGGATCATGGGAGAGACGGCGCCGCTGCTGATCCTGGGGCCCTACACCAAGGACATCGCGACCAACCTGTTCGGCGGACTCATCCCGACCCTGCCGACGATGATCAACCAGGACCGCACGGAGGTGCTCCAACCTGCCGTTGACCGCGTCTGGGGGGCGGCGGCAACACTGATCCTGCTGATACTGGTACTGAATCTCGCCGGGCGGCTCATCGGCCGCCTCGGCGCGCCCAAGACCTGACCGGACACAGGCATACTCTCGCATCTTGCTGTTCAGACCCGAAGGACGACAAACACCTCATGGCCAAGCGAATCGACGTCAAGGACCTCAACGTCTTCTACGGCGCCTTCAAGGCGGTCGAGGACGTCACGATGACGGTCGAACCGCGCTCGGTGACGGCCTTCATCGGCCCGTCCGGTTGTGGCAAGTCCACGCTCCTGCGGACACTGAACCGCTTGCACGAGGTCATCCCGGGCGGCCGGGTGGAAGGATCGGTTCACCTGGACGACGCCGATATCTATGCGGCGAACGTAGACCCCGTGGCAGTTCGGCGCACCGTCGGCATGGTCTTCCAGCGACCGAACCCCTTCCCCACGATGTCGATCGGGGACAACGTTGCGGCGGGGCTGCGGCTCAACGGCATGAAGAACAAGAAGGTTCTCGCCGAGAAGGTCGAGGCCTCGCTTCGCAGCGCGAACCTGTGGAACGAGGTCAAGGACCGGCTGAACAAGCCCGGCGCCGGCCTCTCCGGCGGTCAGCAACAACGGCTGTGCATCGCCCGGGCCATCGCTGTCGAGCCTCAGGTGCTCCTGATGGACGAGCCCTGCTCGGCGCTGGACCCGATCTCCACGCTGGCCATTGAGGACCTGGTCTCGGAGCTGAAGAGCACCTACACGATCGTGATCGTGACGCACAACATGCAGCAGGCGGCCCGGGTCTCGGACCGGACTGCCTTCTTCAACCTGGCGGCGACGGGCAAGCCGGGCCGGTTGATCGAGATGGGCGACACTCAGAAGATGTTCTCCAACCCCACCCAGCGCACCACCGAGGACTACATCTCCGGCCGCTTCGGCTGACACGCTGGTCGCGGCCGGCCGTGGTTACTGAAAGGGGATCGTCACCGCGTAGGCCACAGCCGCCACCAGACCCGCGCCGGGGAACGTCAGGACCCAGCCCGCGACGATGTTCTTGGCCACGCCCCATCGCACGGCCGACAGTCGTTTGGTGGCGCCGACCCCCATGATCGTCGAGGTGATCGTGTGCGTGGTCGAGATCGGGGCACCGTAGGCCAAGCCGGCTACGTAGAGGATCGACGCTGCCGATACCTCTGCAGCAAACCCCTGAGGCGGGTCCAGGTGGATGATCCTGCGGCCCAACGTCCGCATGATGCGCCATCCACCGGAGTACGTCCCGGCGCTGATGACCAGCGCGGTGGAGATCTTGACCCAGATGGGGATCGACGAGCCGTGCTGGTAGCCACCCACAGTGAGGGCCAGCACCACGATCCCCATTGTCTTGCCCGCGTCCTGGAGACCGTGTCCGAGCGCCATGGCGGCCGCCGACAACGTCTGGGCGTAGCGGAAGCCGCGCGCCGCACGGCCCGGATGGCTGCGGCGGAAGATCCACATGATGGCGACCATCACGAAGTAGCCGAGGATGAGCCCGATCACGGGGGAGAGCACCATCGGGATGACGATCTTGTCCAGCACACCGCGCCAGAGCACCGGGGCCCCTGCCGCGAGCGCCGCGCCGCCCATGCCGCCGAACAGCGCATGCGACGATGACGACGGCAGGCCTCGCGACCAGGTCAGCAGGTTCCACACGGTGGCGCCGACAAGAGCCGAACCGACGATCAGCAGCCCCACGGTGCCAGAGGGCGGGGTGATGATGCCCGTGCCGACGGTGCTGGCGACCTTTGTGCCAATGAAGGCCCCCAGGAGGTTGAATACCGCCGCCATGACCAGAGCGATCCGTGGCGTCAGCGCCCGAGTCGAGACCGAGGTGGCGATCGCGTTGGCAGCATCGTGAAACCCGTTGGTGTAGTTGAAACCCATCGCCAAGGCAATGACGACGCCGACGGGCAGCCAGTCCACTAAGGTCAGGTCTCCTTGACCGCAATGCCCTCGACCGCGTGCGCCACGGTCTCGAACGCGTCGGCCGCGGCTTCGAGTTCGTCGACGACCTCTTTGAGCTTGAGCACCGTGATCGCGTCTTGGCCGTTATTGAACAACTCGGCCACCAGCCGTCGGTAGATCTGGTCCGCCTTGTTCTCGAGGCGGTTGATCTCGATCCAGTACTGCGACAGGTCGTGCATCGAACGCAAGCGCGACATGACCTCTGCAGTCAGCTCGGACATCCGGGCCAGAACCTCGACCTGGGCGGCGACCCCGTCGGGCAGATCACCGATGCGGTACAGCACGATCAGGTCGGCTGCGGCCTCCATCAGGTCCATGCAGTCGTCGAGGTTGGACGCCAGAGCGTAGATGTCCTCGCGGTCGAACGGCGTGATGAACGAGGAGTTCACCTTGCTCATGATCGCGTGGGTGGACTCGTCGGCAGCGTGCTCGATGGCCCGGATCCGGGTGCTGACGGCCTCGCGCTCGGAATGCTCCACAGCCAGCAGATTGATCAGTTCATGCGCGCCCTCAACGAGATGGCCGGCGGACGTTGAGAAAAGCTCGAAAAAGCTGTTCTCACGCGGAGTAAGACGAAAACCCACAGTGAGGCTCCGGTCATCGAGAATGTGGCCGTTAATGATGGTAGAGGCCCAGGCATCACGGCACACGACCGGCTGGACACCGCAACGACGGCTGGCCGCGACTGGCTGTGGTCTAGCTGTCCGATCCGACCGCTGGGCCGTCCTCTCCGGGACGGACGCCGAGGAGCAGGTCTACCTCGTCCTGGTGCAGCGGCCGGTCGCTGGATGTCGCCGCCACCACGAGTTCACTGACCAGCTCGATCTCGGACTGCAAGTCATCATCTGTGAGGTTGTCATCGTGAGCTTCTGCGGTCATGGTTCCAATCTACCCGCAGCGAATTGCCGGCTGAACACCCGCCGTGGGTGCCGGCCCCCAGTTCCGCGGCGTTGGTGGTCAGAGGACATGGCTCGATGTGACGTCGGGCCGGGAGCGCCTCACGGCACGTGGCCGCTCGGAGCGGCTTGATTTGGGACCCGGGGCTACCGCGGCCCGACGTAGGAAGACTGTAACCCGCCAGGGCGTTCAGTTGGGAAGATCAGAGAAGATCGTCCTTGCGCCACAGACGAGCACACGCCTCGAGGTCCTCGGAGGTAGTCAGCAAAGAGGCCGCACGCCGGGTCTGGGCCGAGCCCCACAGCGGGTCGCGGGCAGAAAAGTCTTGGCTGTCAGCGTCGTTGGCACGCTGCGCACGTCCTGCCGCGACCACCCGGCAGAATGCCGACGCCCGCTCCAGTGCGATCGCCAGGTCGCCATCGAAGACGCCAGTCAGGATGGCGTCGGTGAGCTCTCGCAGCTCAGCGGGCCCGGGGGGCTCAGCAACTCCCGCCACGACATGGGGAACGTCGGCAAATGGTATGCCAGCCGTATAGTCCGCACTCGCGCTCACCGGGTCACGGCACACCCACTCCCGCAGGACGTAGAGCCGCCACAAAGCCCCAGGCAGGCTCCGCGCCGGACGGTCTGCCCACAGCTCGGCGATCGTCGACAGCCCAAGGTCGTCGACGAGTGCGACGAGCTTGGACGTGAGCTGGGGATCGTGCAGGGCCCTACCGGTCTTGACGATGACGGCGGCAGTCTCGTGCGCGACCTCGGTGACCCGAGCCGGGTCAAGGGACTCCGGCCCACCCCGGGAGTCCATCGACATCGGGGTGAAGAACGCCGGTCGCCGGGGGTTCGCCCGGTCCTGGTTATCTTCCGCCATCCGACGATTTTCGCACGATCTGCCCAAACCATGGATGAGTTAGAAGGGTTCAAAGCCGGTGACCGCCAGAACCGCCTCGCCCGCGTCGTCAGAAGCCTGTAGGTCGACGGCCGCTGTGATGGCCCAGTCATGGTCGCCCTGCGGGTCGTCAATGACCTGACGAACAGCCCATCGCCCCGGCTCCCTGGCAATCTGTAGCATCTGTGGGCCGCGAGCGTCTGGTCCGGTGCCCAGCCAGTCGTGATCGGCGAAGTAGGCCAGGATGGCGTCCTCCCAGGCGTCCTGGCCGAATTCGGGGTCCAGCTCACCGAGGTCGATCCACCGCCGCAACGAAGCCAGCTCCACCCGCCGGAACATCGCGTTGCGTACCAGCACCCGGAAGGCACGCTCGTTCGAGGTGATCGGCTTGGGTTGTGCCACAAGCGCACTTGGGTTGACCTGCGCTTGGGGATCGCTGGGGTCGCTCAGCTCTTCCCACTCGTCAAGCAGGCTGGAGTCGGTCTGGCGCACGACCTCGCCGATCCACTCGATCAGGTCGATGAGCTCCTCGGTCTTGGCATTGTCGGGGACGGTCTGGCGCAGCGCCTTGTAGGCGTCGGACAGGTAGCGCAGCACCATCCCCTCCGAACGCGTCAGTCCGTAGAACGCGACGAACTCCCCGAAGGTCATGGCGCGCTCAAACATGTCCCGGAGCACGGACTTGGGAGACAGTGCTGTCTCTACGACCCACGGGTGCCCCTGGCGATACAGCTCGTAGGTGGCCTCAAGAAGCTCGAGCAGGGGCTTGGGCCAGCTGACCTCCTCGAGCAGCTCGATACGCTCGTCGTACTCGATGCCCTCGGCCTTCATCTGGGCGACCGCCTCGCCCCGAGCCTTGTACCGCTGTGCAGACAGAACCGGTCGCGGATCCTCCAGAGTGGCCTCCAGGATGGAGACCACATCGAGGGCGTAGGTCGGCGACTCGCGATCCAGCACGTCGAAGGTCGCGAGGGCGAAGGTCGAGAGCGGCTGATTGAGAGCAAAGCCAAATTGCAGGTCCTCGGTCACCCGCATGGTCCGACCGGTCTCGTCCGGCAGGTCGAGCCGCTCCACGACACCGGCGCTCAGCAAGGTCCGATAGATCTCGATTGCCCGCCGGGACAGCCGGGCCTGGTTGCGCGGCTCCTCATGGTTGTCGCGCAGGAGCTGACGCATCGACTCGAAGGGATCGCCTTCTCGCGCAATGACATTGAGCAACATGGAGTGGCTGACCCTCATTCGCGAGACCAACGGCTCGGGCTCGGCTGCCACCAGCTTCTGGAAGGTCGCCTCATTCCAGCTGACGAACCCCTCGGGCGCCTTCTTGCGCTGGATCCTGCGCAGCTTCTTCGGATCGTCACCAGCCTTGGCCACGGCCTTGGCGTTCTCGACGTCGTGGTCTGGGGCCTGCACCACCACCGACCCGGAGGTGTCGTAGCCGGCCCGACCCGCGCGCCCGGCGATCTGGTGGAACTCCCTGGCCTTCAGCAACCGCTGGCGGGAGCCGTCGTACTTGGACAGCCCCGTGAATACGACCGTGCGGATTGGCACGTTGATGCCGACGCCGAGGGTGTCCGTGCCAGCGATGACCTTCAGCAGGCCAGCTTGCGCCAACTGTTCAACGAGTCGCCGGTACTTCGGCAGCATGCCTGCGTGGTGGACGCCGATCCCGTGGCGCACCAAACGCGACAGTGTCCTGCCGAAACCGGACGAGAACCTGAACCCACCGATGAGGGCAGCAATGGCGTCCTTCTCCTCGCGCGTGCAGACGTTGACCGACATCAGCGCCTGGGCGCGTTCCAGTGCCGACGCCTGGGTGAAGTGCACGACATAGACCGGGGCCTGATGGGTGGTCAACAACTCCTCGAGCGTCTCGTGCAGAGGAGTCATAACGTAGGAGTAGCTCAACGGGACGGGCCGCTCGACCGAGGTCACCACGGCCGTGGTGCGCCCGGTGCGTCGCGTCAGGTCAGACTGGAACCGCTGCACGTCGCCCAAAGTCGCTGACATCAGGATGAACTGGGCCTGCGGTAGTTCCAGGATCGGCACCTGCCACGCCCAACCGCGGTCGGGCTCGGCGTAGAAGTGGAACTCGTCCATGACGACCTGGCCGATATCGGCGCGCGCGCCCTGTCGCAGCGCGATGTTGGCCAGCACCTCCGCGGTGCAGCAGATGATCGGCGCCTTGGCGTTGACCGAAGCGTCGCCGGTCAACATCCCGACGTTAGCGGCCCCGAAGATGTCGCAGAGGGCAAAGAACTTCTCGGACACCAGGGCTTTGATCGGCGCCGTGTAGTACGTGCGCTTGCCTTGCGCCATTGCGGCAAAGTGCGCGCCAGTCGCCACGAGGGTCTTGCCCGAGCCTGTGGGCGTCGACAGGATCACGTTCGAGCCCGTCATGATCTCGATGACGGCTTCCTCCTGTGACGGGTAGAGCGTGATCCCCTGCTGCCCCACCCAGGTCACAAACGCGTCATAAAGGCTGTCCGCGTCGCGGCTCTGCTGGCTGGGCGGCAGGAGGTCGGTGAGTGTCATCAGGGATCAACGCTATGCCGTGAGCATCCTGTGTCGTTGTCAGGCCGGTCTCTCGGTGGCAGCGTCCTCCTCGCGGAGCCGAGGCTCGGTCCGCAGCTGAGGATGTATCCCGTACTTGTCCGCATAGAAGGCACGGACCATGTCCATGTCGGCCACGACATCGTCGGTCGGCCTAAAAGACGGACCGAATCCCAAGGTGCGCGTGGGTCCGTCGATGAAGCCCAAGCTGATCGGCAAGCCAGTCTGCTGGGCGATCCGATAGAACCCCGACTTCCAGTAGTCACGCTTCTTGCGGGTGCCCTCGGCAGCGATGATCAACAGGAAAGGCCCCCCTCTCTTGGCCTCGGCGAGCAGATCCCGCACGACGGTGCCCGGGTTCTGGCGATCCAGACAGATGCCACCGTTGGCACGCAACAGGGGGCCAAGGGGCGTACGCATGATCTCCGTCTTGATCAAAACTCGAGGGGGGACACCGCCGCTCCACATCAACAGCAGCATGGCGACCCAGTCCCAGTTGGACGTGTGTGGCGCGCCCACCAAGACACCCGACCTGGGGACGTTACCAACCGTGTGCCAACGGGCCAGTCGTAACACCAGCCGAGCAAGTATCTTGCGCACGGATCAGGCCTCTCCATGTGACCCCCAGGAAAGACCAAGCGTAATCGGGTCATCATCGGGTCACCGCGCTCGGGCAACCAGACCTACGGGCCGGTCGTCCAGAACTGGTGGAGCCGATCGATTGCCACGCTCGTCCATCTGGACTGCCGCAGCTCAGACAGCCCCACATCTGCAAGCGGCAGCCGGATCCCGTGCCGCGGGCATGGATCGGCCGCACAGTCGCCGCGGTGCTGCGAGGGGCGACTTCCTTGGAGACACGCAGACGGTTGTTCTCTGACGCGCAATTGAGTAGGTGACGTGCCGAGGACCCGTTCTACACATCCGTTTCGGACGGGTCTGAGCCCTTGGCCTCACAGAAGATCTTGTGTGGGTTCGTCTCAAGACTAACCCGCGCCGACAGAATGGCTACGCCATGAACAACCTCGTGCTCGATCCCCTTCCTCACGATGCTTACGCCGGTTGAAGCTCCGAAGGCCCCTCGCCTTCTCGAGCTCCGCAATCAACTGATGGCCGCCCGTCGAGGAAACCCGGACGATCAAGTCGCACCGGCCCTTATCGCTGGTGAGGAGGTCGTCCACTTCACGGGCCAGGGCGACTGGCGACGCCCGCCGTTCGAGAACCTTCGGGACTGGATCTCCGACGACGAACACTGCCCCGGACCCGGGGCCCGCTATCGGGGGCTACATACGCTTTTCGATCTCACGGCAGCAGCCGAAGGTGGATGAGTGACCAAGGCAGAGGCCGAGCAGAGCGCGGACGTCCCGCCACTCCAACAAAGAACGAGTTGGCCGCCCTGACCAAGCTCTGTCGCAAGTTCACCGGCGCCGTGGCTTGGCCGATCGAATATCGCGAGATCGGACGCACCTACAGCTACCGGATGGAGCCCGCCATCGCGATTTCGTGGAACGAGCTGCCATCACCCACCCCCTTCAGTATGCTCACGCAACCGTTAGCGATCTTGGAAGCGTGTTCCCCACGCAGCCACGCAGCCACGAGAAGAAACACCACCGACCACGCGGCATCAACGGGCGGATGATTCGCGCGACAGCAACCTCACCTTGGCCTGCGAAAGCGCCAGCTGGACGACTCGCTAGGCTGTCCATCCGTATGGGTTGTTCCTAGGCTTCTTCCTAGGGTTATTCCTACAGTTGTTCTCATACCCCGGGCCTCTAGCTCAGTTGGTAGAGCTGCGGACTTTTAATCCGTAGGTCGTCGGTTCGAGCCCGACGGGGCCCACTAGTGTTTGTGCAGGTCAGAGGCCTGCAGACTGCCTCAGATGATCCGGAACCGTCCCTGATCACGAGCAAATGGCACATTTATGGCACATCGCATGGCACATCGTGTGGGATCTGTGGCAGGTTGCCCAGAATCGGGGTTCCCAGGCGCATGCTCAGCCAGGGGTCGGACGGGGTTCGTCATCGCCACCTGGCGACCCTGGGCGATCTGCCGGGAGCCTGCCGCGCTAGCCGCCGGAGCATGACTTCTGTGGAAGCGCCGGGCTGCCCTGCGATCCCGACTTCGTGCTGACGCGGCGGTGAACGCGGGATCGCGGTGACCGGCACCGGCGAAGGTCGACCCCACAACAGCTGCCCAACTCTTCGACCATTCCTTCCGGGGCGACACCTCCCGCACAGCCAGCAGCGTCGGCAAACGCCATTGGGCTGACCATCGCCATGGCCATCATTCAAACCCACGGTGACAACTCTTGGGCCATAGCGACGGACCTGACACCCCCGGGGGTCGGTGAGTTCACGCGGCCAGGCCGCTGGTCATGTCGGTGACCGCACTCAGCGCTCCCAGCGAAGTGGCGGTCATATTGGATCGACGAAGCGAGGCGTGGGTCTGATTGAGCTGCCGGGAGGGCACTGGCCGTTCCTGTTGAGACCGGCCGAGATGGGTATGGCGCGCGCCCGGGACTCTGACTTCAGAAGGAGCGGCGCATCCTGACCTTGAGGGGCCGTCCGTCGGGGTCGTAGATGAGGTGGTAAAGCACGCTGGCCCAGGCCCGGGTGAACCGCGCCTGGGTGCCGTCGATGACCGGTCGCAGCCGCCCTGGTGGTCGGGCGCCCCTGCGTCCGCCGTCATACCACCCCTGCAGCTGCGCGGCGCTGTCGGCGAACGTCGTGAAGGTTGCCGCGGGGTCAGCCAGGTCGTCTAGCTGCCCGGCGCGGTCGAGGTGCTCACCAGCGAGGTTGAGTCGCAACGCCTGTGCATAGCCAGGGTCGCAGACGGTGGCGGTCACTTCGGAGTCGTGAGTCCAGGACCTGCGGTTGAAGTTGTCGGAGCCGACCGAGGCCCACTGGTCGTCGATGATGCACACCTTGGCGTGCACATAGACAGGGACACCTTCCGGGCTCTCCAGCCCGTAGAACGCCACTCTGCCCGGTGCGGCCTTGCGCAGCGATGCGATCGCCCGGTCGCGTGCGACCAGGTTCGGCGGCTTGGACATGCGGCCGTCCTGGTCGGGAAACAGCGGGAGTACGGCTATCAGTCGCAGCCGCGGGTTACTGGTCAACGCCTTGGTGAACATCGCTGCGACGGCGGGCGACCAGAGGTACTGGTCCTCGATGTAGATCAGGTGGCGTGCCTGGGTCACGGCCTTGGTGTAGCCGCGCGCCACGCTGCGTTCACCCTGCGGGGCGAACGGGTAGCCACCGGCGCGGCGAGGATAAGTGCGGAGCAGCTGCACGGTATGGGTTCCGGCTGGTTCGGGGTCAGGGCTCTGCGGGGGCAGCGGTGAGTCTGAGGGGTTGTCGTGTCGGAGCCGGTCTGCGAGCCATCTCAGCGGGCTGCGGCTGAGGCTCTGCGCGTCATCCCAACGTTCGCGGAACACCGTCTCGATATCCCCGACGGCTGGTCCCCCGATGGCAAGTTGCACGTCGTGCCAGGGTGGTCGTGGCCCGTACACCGCAGCCATCGCCTGTGGCTGGGGGTCGCCCGCATGAGAGGCGTCGTCGCGGCGCCCGTGGCACAGGTCGATGCCCCCGAGGAAGGCGATGTCCAGCTCGGGCCGCGACCCGTGGCGCAGGACGACGAACTTCTGGTGGTGCGATCCTCCGGTCCGTACCCGCATGTCGAGCAGGCACTGACCGCCGGCGTCGTTGATCTCGTCGCCCAGCCGCCGGTTTTCCGCTGCGGAGAACGCCAGGCGGTCCCAGTGGGAGCGCCAGACGAGCCCGCGCACGTCGACGCCGCGCCGGGCAGCGTCCGCGAACACCTTCCCGACCTCCGTGTCCGGGGAACCGGTGAGGCGCTCGTCGGGGTCACCGCGCCAGTCGACGAACATCAGCAGGTCGCCATCGCGCATCTGCGACACCCGCCGGTACAGCTCCGCGAAGTACGTCGATCCGTGGATGAGGGGCCGGACCATGTTGCCCCCGGTCCAGGCCGCACCACCGAGATGGCGGGCGTCCAGTCGGGTCGAGGGGTTTCCGCGTTCGGCCGAGGTCAGGAACCACTGCGTCAGGAGCCGCTGTGTCATGGGCACATTCGATCCTTACCCGGCGCTGGTCAGCTGTCGCGGGTCAGCCTCCGGTCTTCACTTGTCGAAGGCGTCCTTGGCTTTCTCGCCAGCCTGCTTGAGGTTGCTCTTGGTCTGATCTGTCTTGCCTTCGCGTTCCATCTTCTTGTCGTTTTTGGCCTTGCCAGCCTGTTCCTTGGCTGCGCCTTGGGTTTCGTCCTTCTTGTTCTTCAGCTTGTCGAGCCAGCCCATTTCGGGGCCCCCTTCTTTGTCAGTAGTAGTGCTTGCGTCCGCCGACGGCGCGTCCCATGGTTCCGAGGATCCAGAGGATCACGCCAATCACCAGAAGTATGCCGCCGATGGTCACCAGCACGGGGATTCC
>Ga0066789_10000094_pt1 | contig 25569 bp, 25 predicted proteins | sample OrgsoiDNA2013049_FD_70960 | JGI IMG/M metagenome (GOLD analysis project Ga0066789, IMG submission 70960) | Permafrost soil microbial communities from the Arctic, to analyse light accelerated degradation of dissolved organic matter (DOM) -... | ecosystem: Environmental > Terrestrial > Soil >...
TCACCGCACCACACCCCGAGCACGTTTTACTTGACGGGGACCACCGATCGGCCACGATCAGGGTCCCGCCGTTCCACCCGATCTTGTAAGCGAGCTGGCGACGGATCTCGGCAAACGACGCGTCCGCGACGTGCCGGGCCAGGCGCCGGTTCTTGACCATCCCGGCAACGAACAGGTCCTCGATCACCACCGTGGCGTACGTGCGGGCAACGCTGGTGGTCATCTTGTGGGTAGCGTCCGAGCGGGCGTCCGCGACCCGGCGGTGCTCCTGACTGAGGCGGGCGTTGGCGCGCCGCCACCGGTTCGAGGGTCGCTGCCCGGTGCGCCGGTCCGGTCCCTGCCGCCGGGATACGGTGCGGGCCGCGCGGCGCACCTTGCGCAGGGCCTTGCTCAGGTGTCGCGGGTTGGGGATCTGGGTTCCATCTGAGAGCACGGCCAGGGTCTTGATGCCCAGGTCGACCCCGATCACGTCGTCTGGCTTGGTCGCTGCAGGTCGCTGAACGTCCTGCTCAACGGTGAGCGAGACGAACCAGCGACCGCGCTCGAACCGCACTGTGGCGGCCAGGATGCGGGCGCCAGCCAGGCGGTCGGTGACGTCCTCGTGCATCTTGATTCGGCCCAGTACCGGCAGGGTCGCTGCGTGCCCGGTCGCCCGGATCGCGCCGGTGGTGAACCGGACCGAGGGCACGGTTTTGTGTTTGGACCGGAATCGGCCGAACCCGACCTTGCTGCCTTTGCGCTTACCGCACCGCGATGCCGACCAGTTCTTGAGCGCTCGGGCGAGGCGTTCCAGGCCGGTCGCGTAAGCCTCTTTCGAGTTCTCCCGCCACCACGGCGCGACGGTGTCCTTGGCGACGTTCCACGCCTTGCGCAGCCCGTAGAACGACCAGTCGACGTAGGGTGTCAGGTCATCCCCGGCCAGGGGCGTAGGACGCCTCAGCCTCACGCTGGGACAGGTTCGCCTTGACCCTGCCGAGCCCCCAGTTGAACGCCACCCGGGCGGCACCCGCGTGCGACCGCAAGGCGCGTTCCTGCGCAGGTGTCGGGTCCAGCGCAACCCGCACAGCGAGCAGGGTCACGACACATCCATGCACGCCAGTGCCCGCGCCGCCCGGTTGGCTGCGGCACGCTTGCCGTAGAGCCGGGCGCACAGCGACGTCAGGATCTCCCTCACGTCACCCACCAGATCGCCATCTTCCTCGCCAGGGTCCACGACCAGCAACCTACGACCCGACGCTGACAGTGCCGCTTCGACGTAGGGCGCCCCGAATCGCGCGAACCGGTCGCGGTGCTCAACCACGATGGTCGCCACGGACTCGTCGCCCAGCAGGGACAGGAACTTGCGACGCTGGCCGTTCAGGGCCGACCCGACCTCGGTGACGACCCGATCCACCCGGAGGTGCTGGTCGGTGGCCCACGTCGTAATGCGGGCGACCTGACGGTCCAGGTCTGCCTTCTGGTCCGAGCTGGACACCCGTGCGTAGACCACGGTCGAGCCTGAAGGACGCCCGGGTTGCACCGGCTCCCCGATCAGGATCAGACCACCAACCCGGTGGGCGGGAACGGGCAGTAGCCCAGCGGCGAACCACCGGCGGGCAGTCACGTATGCAACACCCTGCTCGGCAGCCCACTCCTTCAAGTTCATGCCCGAATCATCTCATCGAGCACTACTGAGCGCCATAGGGCGCTTGCCCGTCATCAGTTGCTACCCCCGGGCTCGGCGGCCAGGAGCTCCTCCAGCTCGGTGCGACCTGCGGGGGAGCCGATCTCGTAGAACCGCTGGGTGACCTCGAGGCCGGACAGCATGCCAGCGGATGCGAGCTGGCTGCACAACGGTGCAAGATCGGCAGCGCCGTTGGGGGGCACCCGATCGGCGATGACCTCGCGGCGGAAGGCGAGCAAACCGTAGTCGATCCAACCCATGTCAGGGGGTGGGTCGGCTAGGCCTTTGGCGTACTGCACAACCTGGGCGCCACGCAGTACGACGTTGCTGGCGTCCCAGCGGCCGTCGTTGCGGTAGACGGTCATCAGGGCCAGCGCCTGCCGTCGCCGCGCGGTGCGCAGGACCAGCGCGGGGTCGACCTGCAGCCACGAGTCCCCGTACAGCACAAGGAAGTCCTCGGCCAGCTTCCCTTGCTCGTAGGCCAGCCTCAGCGCGCCGGCGGTGCCGCGCAGCTGATCGCCCTCGTCGACGTAGCCAACGGCCAGGCCCCAGTGGCTGCCGTCCCCCACGTAGCCGCTGACCTGCGAACCCAGGTGACCGATGCAGTAGAGCACCGACGTGATGCCCGACCTTGCCAACCAGGACAGCTGCCAGGCGGCGAACGGCCTACCGGCGACCGGGATCAGCGTCTTGGGTACGCTCCGGGCCTCGGGCCACATTCTGGTACCGAGCCCGCCGGCCAAGATGACGCACTGCACCGCTGGGATGCCCTAGTCCCGGACGAGGACGGTGCTGCCGTCCTGGTCAAACGTGAAGCGCACCTCTGCCAGTCCTTCGGCTGACATCGCCTGACGAAGCGAACGGCGATCACGAGTGTAGAAGAGCAGAAAGCCGCCCGCACCAGCCCCGACGAGCTTGCCGCCGATCGCACCGGCATTGCGGCCAAGCTGGTACCACCGATCGATGTTGTCGTTGGACATCGAGGCAGACCTCTTCTTCTTGTGCTCCCAGTGTTCATGCATGAGCGCCGCGAATCCGGCCGTGTCGCCCTGCTCCAGTGCCGCCTTGCTGCGCAGTCCGAGCTCCTTGACGAAGTGCAGGTTGTCGATCATCCCCCCGTCGCCATCCTCAGAGCGAGCCTTCTGCTCCTGCAGCACCTTGTCCGCATCGCGGGAGTAGCCGGTGAAGAACATCAGCAGGTGCTCTTCGAGGTCGTAGAACGTCTCGGTCGAGATCGCCACGGGCGATACCGCCACAGTGCCGTCCTGGTGGAAGTCGAAGCACCTGATGCCACCGAAGGACGCGATGTACTGATCTTGTTTGCCGACCGGACGGTGCAGGCGGTCGATCTCAATCCGGCACGCCTCATCGGCGAGGTCACCGGCGCTGACATGGCCGCGACGTGCGGCGTACACCGCGCGCAGCAGGCCCACCGTGAAGGCCCCCGACGAACCCAGCCCGGTCCCTGCCGGGATGTCTGCCGTGCTCACAATCTCGATGGCTGGTGGCACGTCGTGGGCCATCAGCACCTCGCGCACTATCGGGTGATCGATGTCCTGGGGTCGGCTCACCCGCTCGAGTGCGGAGTACTTCAGGAAGTAGTCGGGTGTGAACGTGGGGTTGATCGAGATGAAGATGTACTTCGAGATCGCAGCCGACAGCACGAATCCGCCGAAGCGTTCGTAGTACGAGGGCAGATCAGTTCCGCCGCCGCCCAGGGTTATCCGTAGCGGTGTGCGGGTGATGATCATGGTGACTCTGGCCAGGAAGGCACGTGCGCGAGGGCGACCATCTGCCAACCGAGCGCAGAATCGTCCCTGTTGTGCCTGAACCCGACGTCGAAGACGCGGGTCGCGGCCGCTTCGGCCCGGGAGGGCACCGCGCCCGGTGCACGGTTCTGCACGTCGCTGATGAGCCGGCGACCTCTGGCAACGACGGCGAGCTTGTAGAGGTTGAAGAACGGGAAGCCAGCCCTGAGCACGCGCTCGACCGTGAATCCGGCGCCGGTCAGAACGGCACTGATATCAGCCGCCTTGAAGTGTTGGTAGTGGCCGATGTGGCGGTCGAAGGCAGATCTGGGACCGCCCGGGACGGTGACCACGATCCGAGCGCCCGGTGCCATCAGGGCGCGCGCATTGCGCATCAGACGAACCGGATCATCGACGTGTTCGAGCACCTCGGAGCACACTGCGTGGGTGGCCGGTGCTCGATTCGGGTCAGCTGTGACGGGCTCAAGCAGGTTGCACAAGGTGAAGCGGACGCCCAGGCCGTGTTCGGCGGCCGCAGCACGACTTCGCTGGACACCGGCCGCGCTGTATTCAACGCCCCATACGTCCACGTCGGGGTAGATGGTGGCCAGGTGAAGGGCCAGCTCGCCCTGCCCGCTGCCGATGTCCAAGACTGTTGACCCCGCCGGTGGGCGTCCGAGCAGCCTGAGCACGAGCCGACGGCGGTACAGGTTCGCAGGGTTACCCTGCGCTGCCTCGCCGTACACGTCCCAGTGGTGGTCCCAGTCGTCTGGGTCAGCAGGCTCTAACGGGCCGCCGGGCTGTTGACCATCACCGTTCGAGCTCACAGCAGGAATCTCGATGCCTGCGCGTCGCCGTGAAACATCCGGACCGTCTCCAGTGAGAATTCGTCCAGATCGTGACCGAACAACGACAGCTTGGCGAGCATGTCGTGGGTCACCGTGATGATGTGCACTCCGAGATCGTCGGCTTGGCGCACGTTGAGAATCTCGCGTGGGCTGGCCCACAGCAGCTCCAGCTCGGGATGGGGAGCAAGCACCTGCAGGGCCGCCTGCATGATTGGCAGCGGATCCCGCCCGGTGTCGGCCACCCGGCCGGCGAAGACCGACACGATCGCACCCGGACCACCAGCCAGGGCGACGCTGACGGTCTCGACCTGACCCACGGTCATCAGTGCCGTGACATTCAGCCGGATGCCGGAATCGGACAGCTCGCGAACAACTGCTGCGGTGCTCGAGCCGCGGGTGTCGGTGACCGGGACCTTCACATAGACGTTGGCGCCCCACGACGCGATCAGACGCGCCTGGCGCAGCATCTCGTCGGCCTCGTCGGCGAACACCTCGAACGAGACCGGTCGGTCAGTGATGGCCTCGAGCACCTTGTGGGCGAACCCCTCATAGTCCTGTACTCCGGACTTTCGCATCAAGGTGGGGTTGGTGGTGAAACCGGCGATGTTCGGTTGCGCGGCGAGCCGCAGCATTCCTTCGAAGTCAGCGCCGTCGGCAAAGATCTTCACGGTGCGCAACCCGGGATCCATCACGTCTGCTCTCCTTCTCGCTGGGTGAATGTTCGAATCCACGCCATCGCGTCCGGCAGGCTTGAGGCTACGGCGTCAGCCCCCACCACTGGCTTTTCGTCATAATGGCACTCAATATGGACCGACCGGACACCGGCGCGCTGAGCGGCTTCGATATCGCGCCACCGGTCGCCGACGCACACGCTGGCACTGAGATCAAGGTTGAGCCGCGCCGCGGCTTCGAGCAGCATCCCGGGTCGGGGCTTGCGGCATGCGCAGCCGTCAGCGTCGTCGTGCGGGCAGACACAGATCTCATCCAGCGCTACCAGGGTCCGGAGCAACTCGTGGATTCGGTCCACTGCCGCGCGGGTCTGGGTACCGCGCGCGATGTCGGGCTGGTTGGTGACCACGACCAGGACCAGGCCGGCCGCCCGCAGCTCGGCACAGGCCTGCGCAACGCCGGGCAGAAGCCGGAACTGGGTGATCGAGTGTGGCGGGGTCGGCACCCCGTCGCGGATGAAGACCTCGTTGAGCACTCCATCGCGGTCCAGGAACACCGCAGGGCGACCACGGGAAGTTCGGGTCAACCGCTGAACCGTCCGTTGCGGGCATCCACGACCATCGACTCCATCGATGCCTGGAGAGCCTGTCTTCCGGTCCGTTCGTTGCCCCAGCCCAGGGCCCGGATCCGGTCGGTGTTGATCCGCACGACCGGGACATCACCCTTCCAGCCGCGATCGCCGCCGGTGTACTCCAAGCGGGTGCTGCCCGCCGGCAGACCGACGGCCGCCATGGCCAGCTCGGCTATCTCGGTGACGCTCACATAGTCGCCGGTGGCCACGTTGAAGACATCGAACGGCGTGCTGGCTCGGCGGGCAGCGAGCAGAACCGCTGCGACGACGTCATTGACGTGGATGTAGGACTTGCTCTGCTGTCCGTCACCCAGGATCCGTAGCCTGGTCGGGTCATCCAGCAGGCGTCGCACGAAGTCGTAGCCAACCCCGTGCGTCTGGTGTGGCCCCACCACGTTCCCGAAACGGAAGGCGCGCACGGACAGATCGAACATCGCAGCGTAGGACGCGAAGAGCGCCTCTCCGGCTAGTTTGCTGGCCCCATAGGTCGAGACGGGGACCAGCGGCCCGTAGTCCTCGGCCACCTCGTGCTCACCCAGATCGCCGTACACGCCGCTGCCGGAGGCGTACAGAATCCGCCGCACGCCGCCACGGCGGGCAGCCTCAGCGACGTGATGGGTCAACAGGGTGCCCTGGTCGAAGTCGACGGCCGGTTCGGTGGCCGCCCGTGCGATGTCGGGGTTGGATGCCAGGTGCACCACGGTGTCGTGCCCGCCCATCGCACCCACCAGGTCCGCCAGGTCGCGGACATCGGCCTTGACCACCTCCAGGCGGGAGTCGCCCTGGTGGGGTGCCAGATGCCACTGGCGGCCCGAGGAGAAGTTGTCGTAGACAGTCACCTGCTCGGTGGTGTCGCTGGCTAGCAGGCGGTCGACGAAGTGGCTGCCGATGAATCCGGCGCCGCCGACAATACAGATCCGTCGCAGGCTCGAGTCCGTCATCGCAGCGACTCCCACCGGGTGGGTACCCGGGCTAGAGCGGGGTGGGTGACCAGCAGGTGCCAGATGACGGCGCACAAGCCCTCCGTGTGCGCCGTGATGTGGTCGGGAAACAGGGGCGGTATCACCACGCAGGCTTCAGCGAGCTGAGCTGTGGTCCCACCGTCGCGACCCACGATGCCAAAGATCGAGGCACCTCGTTCGCGGGCGAGGTCCAAGGCCGCCACGATGTTGGTCGACACCCCCAACTCGGCGTTGCCGCCGCCGACGGAGAACACCAGCAGCCCGTCCCGCTCGCCCAACCGTGAACCGTTGAGCCACTCGGTGAACGTCGTGTCCCAACCCTCGTCGTTGGTGCGCGCGGTGAGCTCGGAGACGTTGTCGGTGGGGGTGTACGCCTCGAAGCCGCAGATCTTGCGGAAGTCGTTCACCGCATGCGAGGCATGACCGGCCGAGCCGCCGACGCCAACGATGAACAGCCGCCCACCCCGTTCACGAACCCTGGCCAGGCCCTGTGCGACGCGTTCGACCGTGTCGCCTTCGAGCGCTCGCAGAATCGAGATGGACTCGGTGATGAATCCCTGGGTGAACGTCACGTGTTGGTCTCCGCCGGGTCGACTCGGCACACCGCAAAGGTGTTGAGGCTCAGCTTGTGTCGGAAACAGCGAATGCCGTGGGGCCGGAAACCAGCCCGGACCAGCAGCGGCCACAGGTCGCGCGGGTCGTAGTAGGTCTTGTGGTCGTCCATCTCGCAGGCAGGGGACAGACCCAGCTTGAAGGCAGAGAACTCCAGAGCCCTCTTGCCCCGCCAGGACGGCACATTGATGGCACAGACGCCACCGGGACGAAGCACCCGGCGAAACTCGACGAGGGTGCGCTCGGGTTCCCAGAGGTGCTCCAGCACGGACATGCACAACACGACATCCAGGCACTGGTCAGCCAGGCCTGCCAGCGCCTGGGGCAGGGTTGCCTCGATTGCGGTGACCTTCGGGTGGGCCTTCAGATCACTGGCGAGCGCCAGGTCGACCAGGATTGCGGAGTTGACCTTGTCCAGCACCGAGCGGGCGTAGGTCGCTTCGTATCCACATCCGAGATCGGCCACATCCTTGCCGGTCAACGAGCCTGCGGTCCGTCGAATTTGATGCCCGGACAGCCAGATTCCGGCGCGGTCGACGGGGGTCAAACCGCCGCGCTGCCCGAAGGCGCCGTCACGGACGAGATCAGGGTTTGAGTTCGACATTGTCGACCTCGTCACGGGCTCCATAGCGCACTTCGGTGGCGTGCAGCAATAAGGTGAAGCAGAACGTGGAGAAGCCGGTGATCATGAAGAGCAATCCTATGATACCCAGGTGGTCGATCGTCGACGACGGGTCCGGCAGGGTGAAGTCATGGGTGATGTAGTGCCCTAGCACTGCGCCGGCCAGGGCGAAGCCGGCAGCGAACAACAATCCGCTGGCAACCACCGTCTTGGTGTAGCCGAAGACTCGCCGCCATCGGGTGCGGGCGCGGCCGCTGTAGTCCAGAAAGATATGCGCCAGACCACCGAAATAGATGCTTTGCAATCCGACCACCGACAGAGTCAGCCCGATGAGCATCCAATACAGGTTGAACGTGATCCGCCCGATGGTCAGCGAACCAAAACTAAGCGGCAGGGTCAGGAGCAGGCCGGCCGCGAACATGACGATTCCCGGCTTGAAGAGAAAGAACTCCGCACCGTGCACGAACATTGCCCGCAGGTTGATCCACGCGGCATGGAACGGCGAGAACCACCCGGACCTCTTGTGGTGTGACAAACGTCCGTTGCGGTCCTTCAGGAAGGTGACGGGTACCTCCGTTGTCCGCAGCCCCATCCGCACGGACTTCAGCACCATCTCTGATGCGTACTCCCATGACTGAGAGACCAGTCCCATGTGCAGCAGCGCGTCTCGGGTGATGCCACGCATGCCGCAGTGGATGTCACTGAAGTGGCTGTCGTACAGCTGATTGAGGATCCAGGTCGTCACCGGGGTACCAAAGTACTGGTGCAGGCCGGGCATGGACCCGCTCTCGATAGAGCCCTTCCAGCGCGACCCCATGGCGTACTCGGTGCCGTTACGCATCGCCTCCAGGAACGGGGCGATCTTGCGGAAGTCATAGGTGCAGTCGGCATCGCCCATGATCACGTACCTGCCGCGCACATAGGGTAGTGCGTCAATGTAGGCGCGGCCCAGACCACGTTTGGGTGTCTTGAGCACCCGTGCGCCACCGTCGAGGGCGATCTCGGCGGTGCGGTCCGAAGAGCTGTCGACGATGAGAATCTCGCCGATCGCACCCGCCGTTGCCAGCCCCTCATGGCACCACACAACGAAGTCCGCGATCGTCAGCTCTTCATTGACCGCCGGGATAAGAATCGTCACCTCGGGAGCCTCGGCGTCGTTTGCCGGGATCATGAGATAGACGTCCGGATCGCCCCCCGAGATGGTCCGCCCTGTTGCTCCCGGGACGGTGCCGGCGCCTGCACCAGGGATCGGCGGGCCGTCAACTTCCGACGGCATTGACGCCGATCCGGTCATGGGCCAACCCTAACAGGATCAGGGGGTGGACCAGGGCCGGGCGCCAAGACCACGCAGGGTGCTGGCAGGGCGTCGAAAAGCAGAAGTGGGTCAGTCCTGTGGTGGTTTCGGCCCGTCCCGACAGGCCGTGGGGTGCTCACCGGGCGCGCCCGGGGCGCCGGTCGCAGCCGATCAGCTGCAGGCCTGCTCGCACCGGGCGGCCTGCTCGCCAGGGATCGCCTCGTCATCGGCGCCGACGCGGGCACGGCGGCCGGCCCGACCCCACGGATTGCTCGACCTCAGCCAGATCACCCTGCCACTGCGACGACTCGACCAGGGGCGGTTGTTCGACAGGCCTTAGGGTCGGAGCATGCTCTGTGCCTACGCCGTCAGTCAGTCGTCCTCCGATCCGTTGTCGGGGTTGGTCATCGGCCAGCGACCTGACCCGGTCTCCCGGCCGGGGTGGTCGGTGGTCAAGCTGCGGGCTGCAGGGCTGAACCATCACGATGTGTGGTCCCTTCAGGGCGTCGGCCTGGCCGCTGACCGGCTGCCGATGATCCTTGGCTGCGACGGTGCCGGCGTCGACGAGGCGGGCAACGAGGTCATCATCCACGCCGTGGTGGCCTCCGATGGCTGGGTCGGCGACGAGACCCTCGACCCGTCGCGCACCCTGCTGTCCGAGCTGCATGACGGGACCCTGGCTCAGTACGTCGCGGTGCCGTCGCACAACCTGGTCCCCAAGCCCGCCGGTTTCTCGTTCGACCGCGCGGCCTGCCTGTCCACGGCCTGGCTGACCGCCTACCGGATGTTGTTCGTCAACGGGGGGCTCACCCCGGGTGCCACCGTTCTGGTCCAGGGTGCCGGTGGAGGTGTCTCGACTGCCGTGATCCAGCTCGGATCGGCGGCCGGCTACCGGGTCTGGACGACATCGCGCGACGAGGCCAAGCGAGCCAAAGCCGTCGACCTCGGGGCCGATCAGGTGTTTGCGCCCGGTCAGCGCCTGCCCGAGCGGGTCGATGCGGTGATGGAGACTGTCGGTGCGGCCACGTGGTCCCACTCGATCAACTCGCTCAAACCCGGGGGGACCGTCGTCATCTCCGGTGCGACCTCCGGGGACGCACCGGCCAAGGCCGAGCTGACCAAGATCTTCTTCAGGCAGCTGCGGGTCGTGGGGTCCACCATGGGGAACCGGGCCGAGCTCGAGCGTTTGGCGAACTTCGTTGTCAACAGAGGGATTACCCCGGTGATCGACTCGACGTTCGCCCTGGCCGACGCGCGCGCGGGTTTCGAGAAGATGCTCGCCGGTGAGGTGTTCGGCAAGGTCGTCTTCACGCTCTGAGCTCGGCCCAAGCTCGACGTCTGGCCCGGGTCCTCTCGCACACGTGCCCTCACCGGTCCCACCACGGTGCCGGCGGCGACTAGGGGTGGTGGAGAACGGTGCGGATCCTTCTGGCTGCGTCGGAGAGGATGTCCAGGATCTCCTGGCGTGCTGAGTCGTCAGCGCTGACGCGGCGGATGGCATCTCGCACCTCGAAGCGGAACGCGTTGATCGCGGCCTCGATGTCGCGTGCTGTCGTGGTGCCGGCGCCGTCGCGTCTGGAGGTGTTCGGCCATTGCTGCTGGTATGAGGTGCCCGCCGGTGTCGCGTTGGCGCGTGCCGCCTTGGCCGCCTCCTTGAGCTCGGCGCGCAGGTCCTTGGCGCTGCCGTGGACGCGCGCACGCACCTGCTGGGCCAGCTCCTGCACCGAGTGGTCGAGATCCTGTTGCAGGTCGGCGAGGTCGAACTCCCTTGCGGCGACTTCACTTCGGCCGGCATCGGTGATCCGGTAGGTCGCCTTGCGGCCGTCGTCCAGGCGCACCACCAGACCCTCCTCCTCCAGCTTGGCCAGCCGCGGATACACCGTGCCGGCGCTGGGGGAGTAGAGCCCGTTGAAGCGCTCCTCGAGGGCCCGGATGACCTCGTAACCGTGGCGCGGACCCTCGTTCAGCAGGGCCAGCAGGTAGAGGCGCATCTGGCCATGGGCGAAGACAGCCATCCTCAGATCGCGTCCTTGGTGTCGTGCACCACGTCCTGGATATCGGTGGCGCGAAGAACGACGACATTGCCCGAGACCGAGTTCGCTTTGATGACAAGGGCTTTGTCACCCTCGCTCAGCTGCCCGCCGTTGCGACCGGGCGGGTTTCCGTTCATGGACTGGCCGTCGATGACGACCTGTCCCGAGGCGGTGCGTGCGGCCACGTCGTAGCCACCGCCACCAGGGATGCGGACGGTGACGTCTCCCGAGACGGAGTTGGACTGGATCTGCGCCCTGCCGTCGGTCAGGTCGAGGGTCATGTCCCCGCTGACGGTGTTGAGCCTGATCTGGCGCAGGCGGCTGGCCTGCACCGTGAGCGCGCCCGAGACCGAGTTGCCCTTGAAGTCACCCTCCAGGCCGTGGCACTCGATGTCACCGCTGACGGTGTTGGCGTCGACGTCTCCGATGATGTCATCCAGGGTTAGCGAGCCCGTGACGGTGTGGGTCTTGACGGTGGCGCGCACACCGTTGATCAGGGCTTCGGCGCTGACCGTGCTCGCGTTGATGTCCGTCGTGGCCGGCACCGACACGCTGATCCGGGCGCTGCGCCTGCCCTTGTCCAGGCCGAAGGACTTCACGGCGTCCCACAGACTGCCGTCCTTGTCCTTGACGTGGCTGATCTTGAGGGTCCAACCGTCCCAGGTGACCAACAGGGGCGGTCCGGCGACCTCGTGCACCTCCAGTCGCGCCGTGGGGGAGTCGTCGTGGGTGACGATGTCCACCCGCCCGCCGACCATGGCGAGCTTGAGCTTGCCGACGGTCTCGAACTCGGCGCCGATGTCGAGCACCTTCGGCCCGTCGATCTGCCATTCCTGTGCCATGGTGGCTCCCTTGTGTCTCGGGCGTCGGCGACCACTCGCCATACGCGTTATATCGCGTTGTGAGAATTCACGATATAACGCGTTGTGCTGGGTGCGCAACCCCTGCACGCCCGAGAAGACCGCCGCGAGCAGTCAGTCCTGCCGCTCCAGCGCCGGTCGCCGCTACGGCTGAGGATGACCACGAGGTTGGGGGTTGTCGCAGACCACGGCGCCGGCGGTGATCGAGCGCGTCGGGCTCGTCAGCATCGCCTGGCTCGTCGACTTCGTGCTCAGCTGCTCAGTCTGCTCAGTCTGCTCAGCGGCCGAGGTCCAGCCACTGATCCCAGCCGCCGTGCAGCACCAGCCAGGCGATCAGCCCGTAGCCCGCCTGACCGGGGTGAATTCCGTCGCCGGATGCGCCCAGGTCCGAGCGGTACTGCTCATGGCCGTTCAGCGGCCGGTAGCAGTCGACGTAGGGCACGCCGCGGCGAGCGCACACGTCGGCCTGGGCCTCGACCACGATCTCCAGCCGCGCGTTCAGCTCCGCATCCAGGGTCGGCGGCGGCCCCACCGCGAACACCGCTATCCCGCTCGCGGCAGCGTCATCGAGGATGTTGGCCAGGTTCAGGCGAACGCGCGCTGTCGACATGGCGTTCACGGCGTCGTTGTGGCCCACTGCCACGACCAGGCGCTTCTCCGAGCGGTCCTTCCACCTCGGCGGGGCCTCGGTGCGCCAGCGGCTGAGCACGTCCGCGGAGGAGTCGCCACGCACCCCCAGCTGGTAGGCCGTGATGTCCACGTCGGAGTGTTCGGTGCGCCCCACCACGCGCGAGACCCAGCCGGTCCCCTTGGGGTCGCCGTACCCGGCCACGTAGGCGTCCCCGATGAAGACGAGCGCGATGTCCCGCGGCCCCTCGTTCACCTGGAACTGCGCGCTCGGGTTGAACTCGGTGGGGACGTCATGGGCCTCGAGCGGGTCCGGTCCCGCAGCGACATCCTCGGGGTGGACAGTGACGTTGTCTACAGGGCTCACGCTGGTTCAGTCCTCATCATCATCGTCGAGTCGGGCGAGCCAGGTGGCCAGGCGCTCGATGGGTGTCTCGAAGTCGGGGTGCAGGTCGACGAAGGTGGCAAGCTGATCGGCCAGCCACTGCAGGCTGACCTTCTCCTCGCCCCGGCGCGCCGCCAGCTCCTCGATGCCGCGATCCGTGAAATACACGTCTGCATTCTGCCTTACCCGGGGTGTCCGGCGCCCCAGCACACCCCGTTGGTGGCGGGGTTTGTCGCTGGTTTGGCCGCAAGCAGTCCCGGTATGGCAGGTCGCAGGGTTGGCTGAGTGTCCACGATCGCTGTGTTGGGGCCAAACCACCCAACCCCGGCCGGCAGCAGGCGGAGTCGGTGGCTGCCAAGCAGCGGGGACCAAGACGCGTCACAGGTACCCTGCCTCGCCTAAGGCCGGGTACCTGTGCGGACCAGGTCCTAGCGGTCGAAGGCCCTGGCGATCAGCTGGGCCTGCTGCAGCGCGTGCTTCTTGCTCGAGCCGGTGGCCGGTGAGGCAGACGCGGCGCGGGAGGCCACCTGCAGGGCGCGCGTCTCGCCGCGGTTGGCCAGCGCCTGGGGCAGGTTCAGTGCCATGTACGGCCAGGCTCCCTGGTTGGCCGGCTCGTCCTGGACCCACATGATCTCGGCGCCCGGGTAGGCCTTGATGGCCGCGGCGATCTCCTGCGCCGGTACCGGGGCCAGCTGCTCGACCCCCAGGATCGCGGTTGCGGTATCGGCGCGTTTGGTGCGCTCGGCCAACAGGTCGTAGATGATCTTGCCCGAGGCCAGCAGCACCCTGCTGACGCCTTGGGCGTCCGGGGTGCCCGGGTCGGGTAGCACCGGCTGGAAGGTGCCCGAGGTGAACTCCGCGACCGCTGAGGCCGCGGCCTTCAGGCGCAGCATCGACTTGGGCGTGAACACGATCAGCGGGCGCCGCGGCCGTTGGTAGGCCTGGCGACGCAGCAGGTGGAAGTAGGACGCGGGCGTGCTGGGGTAGGCCACCGTCATGTTGTCCTCGGCGCACATCTGCAGGAAGCGTTCGATCCGGGCCGAGGAGTGGTCCGGGCCCTGGCCCTCGTAGCCGTGGGGCAACACCAGCACCACCGACGATCGCTGGCCCCACTTCTGTTCCGAGGAGCTGATGAACTCGTCGATGATGGTCTGGGCGCCGTTGAGGAAGTCGCCGAACTGCGCCTCCCACAGGACCAGGGCGTCGGGGCGCTCGACGGAGTAGCCGTACTCGAAACCCATCGCGGCGAACTCCGACAGCAGCGAGTCGTTGATCCAGAAGCGGGCCTGGTCCTTGCCGAGGTATCTCAGCGGCGTCCACTCCGCGGCGGTCACATGGTCGATGAGGACCGCGTGACGCTGCACGAAGGTGCCCCGGCGCGAGTCCTGGCCCGAGAGGCGAACCGGCACCCCCTCCTTGAGCAGCGAACCGAAAGCGAGCAGCTCGCCGGTGGCCCAGTCGATCGCGCCGTCGCGGACCATGGCGGCCCGCCTCTCCATGAGCTGGGCGAGCTTGGGATGGAGGGTGAAGCCCTGGGGGGTGTTCACGAAGGCGTCACCGAGGTGGCGGATGTTCTCCACCGTTATTGCGGTGTCCATGGTGCGAGGTGGTGTGTGCTCGTCGTCCTCCTGCGCGTTGGGACGCTCCAGGCCGCCGTGCCCCTCGGTGTCGGTGCCGGGGACCTCGCCGGCGTTGGCGTGGTTGGTCTGCGCGTCGCGGTTCTTGATGGCTTCCTTGGTCTCGACGAACACCCGCTCGAGCTGCTGCTGGTAGTCGCGCAGCGCCGCCTCGGCCTCCTCGACCGAGATGTCGCCGCGACCGATGAGGGACTCGGTGTAGAGCTTGCGCACCGAGCGCTTGGCCTCGATCAGGGCGTACATCAGCGGCTGGGTCATGGAGGGGTCGTCGCCCTCGTTGTGGCCGCGGCGCCGGTAGCAGATCATGTCGATGACGACGTCCTTGCTGAACTCCCGGCGGAAGTCATAGGCCAGCTCGGCCACGCGCACGCACGCCTCGGGGTCGTCACCGTTGACGTGGAAGATCGGCGCCTGGATCATCCGGGCCACGTCCGTGGAGTAGACCGAGGAACGCGACGATGACGGCGAGGTGGTGAAGCCGACCTGGTTGTTGATCACGACGTGGATCGTGCCGCCGGTGCGGTAGCCGCGCAGCTGGGAGAGGTTGAGTGTCTCGGCCACGACGCCCTGACCGGCGAACGCCGCATCACCGTGCAGCAGCACCGGAAGGACGGTGAAAGCCTCGCCGGCCAGGTCGAGGCGGTCCTGCTTGGCACGCACGATGCCCTCCAGGACCGGGTTGACCGCCTCAAGATGGGAGGGGTTGGCGGCCAGGTACACCTTGATCTTGGTGCCGTCCTCGGAGGTGAACATGCCCTCGGTGCCGAGGTGGTACTTCACGTCGCCGGAGCCCTGGACCGACTTCAGGTCCTGGGTTCCCTCGAACTCGCGGAAGATCTGGCCATAGGACTTGCCCGCGATGTTGGCGAGCACGTTGAGCCGGCCGCGGTGCGACATGCCGATGCAGACCTCGTCCATGTTCTCGCTCGCGGCGCGGCACAGGATCCGGTCGAGCACGGCGATGACGGACTCGCCCCCCTCGAGGCTGAATCGCTTCTGCCCGACGAACTTGGTCTGCAGGAACGTCTCGAAGGCCTCGGCGGAGTTGAGCCGCCTCAGGATCCGGAGCTGCTCGTCGGCGGAGGTCTTGGCGTGCGTGGTCTCGATCTTGGACTGGATCCAGGTGCGCTGATCGGGGTCCTGGATGTGCATGTACTCCACGCCGACGGTCCGGCAGTAGGCGTCGCGCAGGATGCCCAGGATCTGGCGCAGCTGCAGCAGCGGCGCCCCCCCGAAGCCGCCGGTGGCGAAGTCGCGCTCAAGGTCCCACAGGGTCAGGCCGTGGGTGGTGACGTCCAGGTCGGGGTGTCGGCGCTGGCGGTACTCCAGCGGGTCGGTGTCGGCCATGAGGTGGCCCCGCACGCGGTAGGCGTGGATGAGCTCCTGCACGCGTGCCGTCTTGTTGACGTCCTCGTCGTGGCTGGCCGAGATGTCCTGGATCCAGACGACCGGCTCGTAGGGGATCCTCAGCGACTCGAAGATCTCGCCGTAGAAGTTGTGCTCGCCCAGGAGTATCTGGTGAAGGACCCGCAGGAACTCACCGGACACCGCGCCCTGGATGATCCGGTGGTCATAGGTCGAGGTGATCGTGATGATCTTGCTGACGGCGTTGCGGTTCAACGTCTCCTGGCTGGCGCCCTGCCACTCGGCCGGGTACTCCAGCGCGCCAACGCCGATGATCGCCCCCTGGCCGGACATCAGCCGGGGCACGGAGTGGACGGTGCCGATGCCACCGGGGTTGGTCAGGCTGATCGTGGTTCCCTTGAAGTCCTCGACGGTGAGCTTGTTGGTGCGTGCCTTGCGCACGACGTCCTCGTATGCCGTCCAGAAGTGCGCGAAGTCCATCGCCTCGGTCGACTTGATGCTGGGCACGAGCAGCGTGCGGGAGCCGTCCGCCTTGGCAATGTCGATCGCCAGGCCGAGGTTGATGTGGGCGGGGGTGATGAGGGCCGGCTTGCCGCCCACCTCACTGAAGCCCTTGTTCATCTGCGGCATCAGGGCCAGGGCCTTGACGATGGCGTAACCGATCAGGTGGGTGAAGCTGACCTTGCCGCCGCGGCTGCGGGCGAGGTGGTTGTTGATGACCACCCGGTTGTCGATGAGGAGCTTGGCCGGGACGGCGCGCACGCTCGTGGCGGTCGGTACCGTCAGGCTCGCCTCCATGTTGGTCACCGTGCGGGCGGCGGCGCCGCGCAGTGGCTCCACCTCGTCCTCGCTGAGCGCACCGGTGGGCTTGACTGCGGGGATGTCGCGCGGCGTCGGGACGGTCTTGGCAACCTCCAGCGATTCCGGCGCCGGCTTGCTCGCGGGAGCCGGCGGCTCGGGTGCCGGGGAGGAGGCCGGCGCGGGCGGGGCAGTGGTCGGCTGGGTCGGCGCGCTCGCAGAGGCGGACGTCACGGCGGCGCCGTTGCCCAGTCCGGCATCGCTGGGCTGGTAGTCCGAGAAGAACTCCCACCATGCCTGGTCTACCGAGTTCTTGTCATGCAGATACTGGTGGTAGAGCTCGTCCACGAGCCATTCGTTCGGGCCAAAAGCCGCCATGGGGTTCTGGGTGGGTGGCTGGGTAGGCATAGCGAATACGCCTCTTTCGTAGCGTCGACATTGGCGGAAACCAAACCTGATGCGAAGCCTAACGCTGACCGTTACCGGTGATGCCTGCGGTCACCGCCACCTGGTCGCGATCTGCGTCACGTCACGTCACGGCGGATGGTCAGCAGCGAGCCGACACCTGCCAGGACGGCGGCGAAGGCCACCAGCACCAGCGCGCCGGCCCACCACGACAGGAGTGCGACGTTGGGGTTGGCGTTGATCTGTCCGACCATGGCCGACGTCGCCTGACTGGGCAGGTAGGGGACGATCGGTCGTCCCCAGCTGGCGAAGCTCAGACCGAACGCCAGCAGCGGCTCCACGATCCAGGCCGCGCCGACGGCGATGAGGATCGCCGCGACCTGGTTGGGGATCAGGATGCCGGCGCCCAGCCCGATCAGCGACCAGAGGCCCAGGACCAGCAGGCTCAGGGCGAGGGTGCGGGTGATCGGGCCGATCTGCGGGAACGGTGAGAAGCCCTTGAGCGCGATGGTGGTCCCACCCACCCCCACCGAGCCGAGCAGGAAGACGACCCCGTAGAAAGCCCCGATGCCCAGCAGGGAGGTCACCTTGGCGACCATGACCCGTACCCGCTTGGGGGTGGACAGGAAGGTGCTGGTGATCGTCTTGTGTCGGTACTCCGAGCCGATCGCCATGACCCCGACGACCAGGGTGAGCAGGTACGCCGTGCTCAGCCCGCCGGTGTAGACGGTGGAGACCATCGCCGTGCTGTCCAGCCCGGGTGACGGCGCGCTGCCCGGACCGGCCGCCCCCCGCGCGCCGGCCACCAGCAGGGCGAAGAAGAGTGAGAGCAGGGCGCCGGCCAGGAACACCCCGATCGCCATGCCCCACCACATCCGGGTGGTGAAGAACTTGCGGAACTCCGCCTTGACTGAGCCGCCCATCACGCTGCACCTTCCGCGTTGCGGTTGCCTTGGGCGCTGGTGAGCTCGAAGAAGAGCTTTTCGAGGTCGTGCTCGTTGGCTCGAAGCTCGTAGAGCGGCAAACCGGCGCGTAGGGCGGTATCGCCGATGCGCACCAGGTCCGTGCCGGTGACCTGAATGGTGCCGTCGACCAAGTTGGCCTGCAGGCCGGAGGCGGTCAGCGCCTGGATCAGCAGCTCTGGCTCGCTGGTGCGGACCGTGCAGAAGTGCTCGGTCGCCAGGTCGCCGATGGCTCCGGCCCGGATGAGCTTGCCGTTGGCGATGATGACGACCTCGTCGACGGTCTGCTCCACCTCCGAGAGCATGTGGCTGGAGATCAGGATCGTCTTGCCCTGGCTGCTCAGGTGGCGCAGCAGCATCCGCAGCCACCGGATGCCTTCGGGGTCCAGGCCGTTGGCGGGTTCGTCGAGCAGGAGCACCTGGGGGTCGCCGAGCAGTGCGCCCGCCAGAGCCAGGCGCTGGCGCATGCCCATGGAGTAGCCGCCGGCCCGTTGGCGGGCGGCAGCGGGGATGCCGACCATCTCCAGCATCTCGTCGACCCGCTTGTTGTCGACACCGGCGGTATCGGCCATGACCCGCAGGTGGTCGCGCCCGGAGCGGCCCGGATGGAAGTTGGTGGCCTCCAGCGCCGACCCGACGACCCGCTGTGGCGTCCTGATCTGGCTGTAGGGCTGACCGCCGATCGTCGCACTGCCGCTGGTCGGCCGGACCAGGCCCAGCAGCATCCGCAACGTGGTGGTCTTTCCGGCCCCGTTCGGTCCCAGGAACCCTGTGATCCGGCCGGGCTCGACACAGAAGCTGAGGTGGTCGACCGCGGTCAGGGCGCCGAACCTCTTGGTCAGGTCGCGCACCTCGACTCGTGTCTGCGGTTTCGTGCCATCGGTCATGTCGTCTCCCCGAGCGCTTCCATGTCATCACCCAACCACGCTCACCCCAGGGCGTTGCAGGCGGATCGGGCCATCATGTGGTCGCGGTGGTGGCCGGTGTGGGGCCAGGGCAAGCAGCTCATCGGCCGCAGCGCCGTGGTTGGTGTGGGCCAGGACGAGCTGGGCGGGGGCGTTTGTGGCAGGGCCACATCGTGGCCGGCGCAGGGCGCCGCCGAGGCCCTGCAGGCGCGCGGCCAGCACCATGTCGTGCGGGGTCTCGCGCAGCTGTCGCGGGCAGCGGGCTGGCGATCCCAGGGACTGTATAGGATAGATGCACAATGACGGAGTGGTTGCTGGTCCTTGCCGGCGTCGGGTTGACCATCGGAACCGCCGTCTTCGTGGCCGCGGAGTTTGCGTTCGTGGCCCTGGACCAGACCACCGTCCAGAAGGCCATCGAGTCGGGGGACACCGCCTCAAAGCCGGTCCTGGCATCCCTGCGTCAGCTCTCGACCCAGCTGTCCGCCTCCCAGGTCGGCATCACCGTGACGACGCTGGTTCTGGGGTATCTGGCCCAGCCCTCCATCGGCAGGCTGCTGCGCACGCCGCTGAGCGACGTGGGTGTCCCGGCGTCGGCGGTCCAGCCCTCTGCGACAGCTGCCGCCCTGGTCCTGGCGACCCTCTTCTCGATGCTGTTCGGTGAGCTGCTGCCGCAGTTCCTCGGCATCTCGGCGCCGCTTCGCACGGCCAAGCGCGTCGCGCTGCCGGTGCGTGCCTTCTCGGTGCTCACCAAACCGCTCATCATGGTGCTCAACGGCTCGGCGAACCTGGTGCTCAAGACGTGTGGGATCACCCCCCGGGAGGGGCTCGCCGCTGCCCGCACGCCCCAGGAGCTGGCTTCGCTGGTCCGTCGTTCCGCCGAGGCGGGCACCCTGGACAAGGACACCGCCCGGCTGGTGACCCGATCGCTGACCTTTGGTGAGCGCACCGCCGCCGACGTGATGACGCCTCGGGTCCGCTGCACCCCGGTTGAGCGCACCGACTCCGCCGAGGACGTGGTGAGACTGGCCCGCAGGACCGGTCACTCGCGGTTCCCGGTCACCGGGCAGGACTGGGACGACGTGGACGGCCTGGTCCACGTCAAGCGTGCCATCGCCGTTCCCCACGACCGTCGCCAGGACGTGCCGGTCTCGGCGCTCATGGTCAACGCGGTGATGGTGCCCGAGACGATCCGGCTCGACCCGCTCTTGCTGTTGTTGCGAGGCGCCAGCCACCAGATGGCCGTTGTCGTGGACGAGTATGGCGGAACCTCGGGCATCGTGACCCTCGAGGACGTCATCGAGGAGATCGTGGGCGAGGTCAGCGACGAGCACGATCGATTCCGCAGCACTGGACGCCAGAGCGCCGACGGGTCCTGGACGGTGCCCGGTCTCTGGAGACCCGACGAGGTGCGTGACCGCCTGCACGCGCCGGTTCCGGACGGATCGGCATACGAGACCATCGGCGGCTATGTCATGGCCTGCCTCGGGCGGGTGCCGGTCGTCGGCGACGAGGTTTCCGTGACCGGCTGGAGTCTTAGCGTCGCCGCGATGGACGGCCGTCGCGTCGACCGGATTCGCTTCACCCCGCTTCGGGTTGACTCCGGCGACGCCGCCGGGTTTGCCCTGACCGATCGCTCGGGCGCAGGTGATCCCGGATGAGTCACGTCGGTGCCCTCTGGCTATCACTGTTCCTGCTGTTGGCCAACGCGTTCTTCGTCGGCGCAGAGTTCGCCGTGATGACCGCCCGGCGCTCGCGGCTTGAGCCGTTGGCTGCGGCCGGGAACAAACGTGCCAAGGTCAGCCTCGAGGCGCTCGGCCAGGTGGCGTCCCTGCTGGCCACTGCTCAGCTGGGGATCACGCTCAGCTCGGTCGGTCTGGGCGCAGTGGCCGAGGAGGCGCTGCACCAGATGATTACGCCGGGGCTGCTCGGGCTCGGCGTCTCGGACGCGCTCAGCCGCCCGATCGCGTTGGCGGTCGCGTTGCTGATCGTGGCCTACCTGCACGTTGTCGTCGGCGAGATGGTCCCCAAGAACCTCGCCATTGCCGGTCCCCAGAGGGCGGCTCTGCTGCTGGCGCCCCCGCTTCTGCTCATCAGCAAGGTGCTGCGCCCGGTGATCCGCCTGATGGAGGGGCTGGCCAAGGCAATGGTCCGGGTGCTGGGCATCGAGCCCAGGGACGAGCTGACCTCGGCCTTCACCGTCGAAGAGGTCCAGTTCATGGTCGCCGAGAGTCATCGCCAGGGGCTTTTCGAGTTCGATCCCCATGGTCTGACCCGCCGGGCGCTCGAGTTCAGTGACCGGGTTGCGGGGGACGTGGCCGTGCCGCTCAATCAGTTGGTGACCTTGCCCTTCGGCGCGACCCCGGACGACGTCGAGCACCTGGTGGCCAGGTACGGGTTCTCCCGCTTTGTCATCATCGACGCCGCGGGCGAGGTCGCGGGCTACCTGCACCTCAAGGACGTCCTGTATGCCGACGACGCCAGGCGCGGCGCGCCGGTGCCGCACAAGCGGGTGCGGTCTCTGGCCACCGTGGGCTCCGGCGATGAGGTCGAGGACGTCCTGGCCACGATGCAGCGCACCGGCGCCCACCTGGCCCGGGTCGTCGACCCCGAGGGTGCTGTCAGCGGCGTGGTGTTCCTCGAAGATGTGCTCGAGGAGCTGGTCGGTGACGTCACGGACTCCAGCCAGCACTGACGCCTCGGACGTCGCGGCGGTGCGCTGCCCAGGCAGGTGGCGGCGCACCGATCGGCTCACGGGCCCTGTTTGGTGTCGGTTCGGGGGCTTCGCCAGGTGGACCAAGGCGGGCGGACCTCAGCTGGACGACCTCAGCTGGACGACCTCAGCTGGACGACCTCAGCTGGGTAGCGCGCCCAGGCCGGTCAGTTGCTGGGCCAAGGCCAGGAGCTTGGTTGACTCGGTCTTGAGCAGGAACGCGTCGATGGCGGGCTCTGCCTCAGCTCGGGCCTGGAGTTCGGCGTGGGCTGTGAACAAGATGATCTTGGTCTGCGGAACCAGCTCTTTGAGCCGCGGCGCGGCGTCGATGCCGCTGAGCGCTCCGGCGAGGCCGTGATCGAGCACGAAGAGCCCCGGCTGTGAGGCTCGCGCCGACTCGAGGGCCTCCTCGGCGGACTCCGCCACGGCAGCGAGCCTGAAGCGGGAGTCCATGGAAAAGATGGTCTCCACAAGAAACCGAACGTCTGGGTCGTCCTCGACGACGACAAGGACCGTCATCGGCGTCGTCCGTCTACACCGGCGCACTCCCGAACCCTGGAGTTACCCCTTGTCACCGGACTCACCTCGGTCAGCGCTTCCGAGCATCCTGAGATACTCGATCTCTTTCTTAAGCTCAATCATCTTCAGCTCACGCCCCACGGTCAACTGCTGGAACCGCTCGAGCTGTGCAAGCCGCGCCAGCTCCCTGGCTTGCTGCTCGGCTATTCTGCGCTGTGTCTGCATCTGGTTGGTCACGTCGCGGGCGGCGGCGAACACGCCAAGGACGTTCCCGTTGTCGTCGCGGTAGACCGAGGCGTTGTACAGGACTTCGGTGAGCGTCTCGTGCCCGTCGCGGTGGCGCAGGGTCAGCGGGTAGTCCACGGCCATCCCCTCGGTGAACACCCGCTGGTAGATGGCCTCGGCTTTCTTGGGGTCGGTGAAGTAGTCGGAGAAGGAGGTCCCGATGAGCTTGTCGCGGGGGACGCCGGTGAGCTTGACGGTGGCCTCGTTGGCGTCGGTGATCTTGCCGTCGGGGCTGATCGAGACCAGCGAGTCCAGGCTCGCCTCGATCATGGACCGGGCGGCCTCGAACGCCCGCCTCGCCTCGGTCACGTCGCGGGCGATCGTGCAGGCACCGACGATCGCGTCGTCAGCGTCGCTGATCGGTGAGACGCTGAGCGAGACGCTGACCGCAGTTCCGTCTTTTCGCACCCGGATGCTCTCAAGGTGGTCGACGTGTTGGTCACTCGTGATCCTGGCCAGGATGTCGCGGGTTTCGCCGGTTCGATCCTCAGGGGTGATGAGGCTGTCGGACCGGCCGATGATCTCCGCGCTGGAGTAGCCGAAAGTCTTCTCGGCGGCCGGGTTCCAGCTCGTGATGGTGCCGTCCAGCGTGGTGGCGATGATGGCGTGCTCGGAGTGCTCGACGATGGCCAGCAGCCGGTCCAGCCGGCGCCGCTCCACCTGCGCGCTTCGGTAGCCGGTCATGTCGCGCACCGCCGCGATGACCAACATGCCGTCGGTGGAGTCGGCCTGGGACAAGCTGATGTCCACCGGGAAATGAGTGCCATCGCTTCGACGTGCGCTCAGCCTCAGGTCGGTTCCCATAGTCCGACTCCTGGGGGCTGCGGTATAGCCCTCCCGCAGAGCTTTGTGGACTTCTCGCAGCGACTCCGGCACCAGCGACTCCAGGGGCGTGCCGAGCAGGTCGTCGCGGTCATAGCCGAACAGCAACTCCGTCTGGCGGTTGACGTACCGGATCGCGCCGCCCAGGTCCACCCCGACCAGGGCATCAGGAACGTTCTCCAGCAGGCTCTCGAAGTTCACCCTTTGCGCAGGCATCTGTTCTCCCTTCGAGCGCTGCGAAGAACCCGAACAGTGAGTGGATTTACGCCCCGGCCAAGCCAGGATCACAAGTGGCCGGTCCCGGTAGGTTCACCGAAGTTGCCTGGAAGCCTAGCCGTTGACGGCCGCCAGGAACGGCCCTTGTCGATGAGGGCTCCCGTTTCGTGCATTCTTGGGTGGGACGGCCCACCGGGTCCGGGCACCCCGGGATCAATCAGATAAGCGACAACATGTTGGTCAGTTGCTGAGCCAGGGGCAGGAGTGCTCCCGTTTCAGTCTTCAGTAGGAACGCGTCAACATTGTTTTCTTCGTCAACTCGGGCCTGCAGGTCGCCATGAGCCGTGAAGAGAATGATCTTCGCCTGTGGAGCCGTCGCTCTGAGCTCCGGCACCGCATCGACGCCTGTCATCTTTCCGGCCAGGCGGTTGTCGAGCACAATGATCTCCGGCGATGTGGTTCGCGCCACCTCAACGGCATCCTCAGCCGAATCCGCCACGCCAGCGACGGCGAAGCGGGGATCCATGGAAAAGATCGTCTCTATCAGAGACCGAATGTCCAGATCGTCCTCGACGATCACCACGGTCTTCATCTGCGTGACCTTTCGTCGGTGGGCAACAGGACTATGAAACATGAGCCTTTGGGGACGTTGGGCTGGTAGCGGGCCTGACCGCCGTTGGCCTCGGCCAGTCCACGCACGATCGAAAGTCCGAGGCCGGTGCCCTTCTTGTCCCTGTTGTTCACCACGTCGGCCCGGGCGAACTTGCCGAACAACTTTGACTCGAACTCAGCCGGTACGCCCGGGCCCCGGTCCAGAACCCTAATCTCGACCATGTCGCCTCGTCGGGCCGCCTCGATCCGCACAGGCGGCTCGCCGTACTTGAACGCGTTCTGCACGTAGTTGTCGATGATGCGTCCCAGGTGGTTTGGATCGACCCGGACGACCAGATCCGGCGAACAGGACACGGAGACACTCGCGCCGTCCCCAATGCTTGTGGTCAGGGACCTGCTGATGGCTTCCCCCAGTGCCATCAGCTCGGGCTGCGTGGTGAGCACACCGCCCTCGATGCTGGACAAGGTGAGCAGGTCATTGACCAGCAGGGCCAGGTTGTGGGACTGGCGGTCGATAGTGGTGACAAACTTCAACCGGTTCTCCTCCGTGAGCGTGGCCCAGTTCTCGGTCAGGAGCGAGGAAAAGCCAACCATCGATGCCAACGGCGAGCGAAGGTCGTGGGCGGCGACGGCGACGAAGCTGCGCATGGCTTCGTTGACGGCCAGCAGCTCGTGGTTGGCCCTGTCGACCTTGCTCCTTTCGATGTCGAAGTCGTCCAGGATGTTGAGCAGAGCCTTCTGGGTCGCTTCGAGGCGGACCTTCTCGGTCTCGATGTCCTCGAGGATGTTCAGGACCGCGCGCTGACTGTCGCCCTGCCTCGCCCGCTCTTCGCCTATGTCGTCCAGGATGTTGAGGATCGCCTTTTGGTAGTTCGCGGCATCGACCGCGTCGACGTCCTGGTGAACCAACGTCTCAGTGCTGCTCATCCGAGCTCTCCTCGTCAGTGGGGCCGAACTTCCTGAGGTACTCGATCTCCTTCTTGAGCTCGATCATCTTGAGCTCTCGTCCCACGGTCAGTCGCTGGAACCGCTCGAGCTCGGCCAGCCGGTCCAGCTCCTTGGCCTGCTGGGCGATCTCGGCCTGGGCCTGTTTCTGCTCGGTCACGTCGCGGGCGGCAGCGAACACGCCGAGCACCTTGCCCCCGGCGTCGCGGTAGACCGAGGCGTTGTACAGAACCTCTATGAGTGCGCCGTTGCGGTGGCGCATGGTCAGCGGGTAGTCGGTGACCGACCCCTGGGCGAATACCCGCTGGTAGCCCTCGTTGGCCTTGTCGGGTTCGGTGAAGTAGTCCGAGAAGTCGGTCCCGATGAGCGTGTCTCGCGGGACGCCGGTGACGTTGACGGTGGCCTCGTTGACGTCGGTGATCTTGCCCTCGGGG
>Ga0066789_10000095_pt1 | contig 25482 bp, 18 predicted proteins | sample OrgsoiDNA2013049_FD_70960 | JGI IMG/M metagenome (GOLD analysis project Ga0066789, IMG submission 70960) | Permafrost soil microbial communities from the Arctic, to analyse light accelerated degradation of dissolved organic matter (DOM) -... | ecosystem: Environmental > Terrestrial > Soil >...
TGTCGTCGCGCGTGCGTAGCCGTAGCACCCGAGATGGTCGGCACGCAATGCATCGATCGTAATCAGGACGATATCCGAACCCGGGCGATGCGGGCCGGCCGCAAGTCGCGGCAGATCTGCATCGGCCGTTGTCGGCGGCGCAAGCGAGCCCGGCGCCGTCTTGGAACCCGGCAGCACGCGGACGAACAAGCTTGCGATCTGAGTCTTTTCGTAGACGAAGTAGCGCAAGCCTTGGCTACGAACCAATTTCGGACGCTCGGCGATGGCACCGGCCACCAGAACCGCCAGAGCGACGCTGGCAAGAAGCCACGGCCGACGCTTCCGCAAAAGGCGCCGGCCAAGGCCGGGCAAAACACGTGCGGTGAGCACGCAGACGAGAAGCGTGGCGAGCGAAAGGGAAAGGTGGAACCAAGGGTAGAGCCTGGGCAACACGTGGCGATTGGCGTGATCCAAAGCGGCCGCCAGCGACAGCAATGCCAAGCCGCCCGCTCGGCTCCACACCTTGCGCCCTGCCCTCGCGAGAGCCACGTCCGGCGACAGCTCGGCTCGCGCCAGGAGCCTTTCCCACAACGTTACCGCCGTCCAAATCAGGGCAGCGCCGACGAGAATCAGCACCGCGGAAAGTAGCCGATGCGCCGGAATTCGCGCCGCCTGCGGACCGCGGAACAGGGCCATGGCATCGTAAACGACAACAGGTAGCGCCAGAACCAGCGTTACGACATGTCCCGCGGAAAGCCACCGTGAGCGTGGCAGTTGGCGCTGCAAAGCCAAAGTCCAGCCCACATAAACGACGACCAGCGCGGCGCCAGCCATCGCCCCAAGTCCAGCATCGATGGCCACGAGGTGCGCGCCATTGCCGACGCCGAGCACACGTCCCGAACCGAGCAGCGTCGCCAGCGCGTCCAGTGCGCCAGCCAGCATGCCGCCCCAAAATCCCGCAAAAATCGCGCGCCATGCCCTGTCCATCTCAGCCAGCTTTCTCGGCAATTGGACGCTGGGTTTCGAAACGCTCGGTCACCGCCCGCCGCAAGGCCGCGTGCTCCGAGCGCCGCAATTCCGGATCGCTTGCAAGCACGGCCTGCGCCTCGGCGCGTGCGCTTTCGACGAGGTCAAGGTAGGTAGACAAGTCCGCGAAGCGCAGTTCGGGCGTGCCGCTCTGGCGAACGCCCTGCAAATCGCCCGAGCCCCGCCGACGCAAGTCTTCCTCGGCAATGCGAAAGCCGTCGGTCGTGCCGGCCAGCATGCGCAGCCGATCCAGCGCGGCACGATCCGTTGATGACGTGAGAAAAAAGCAGCGCGCTTGCTCACTGCCACGCCCCACCCGGCCGCGTAGCTGATGAAGCTGGGCCAGGCCGAAGCGGTCCGCATCTTCGACGACCATGACGCTGGCGCCGGGCAAATCGACGCCCACCTCGACGACCGTGGTCGACACCAGTACATCCAGGCCATGTGCCCGAAAGGCATCGAGCGCGGAACGCTGTTTCTCGGCCGAAAGCTGACCGTGCAGGACGCCAACGCGCGCAGGGGCCAGCGTCCCACGTAGCTCGCGGGCCAGCGCTAGTACCGACGCACGTGCGCCGTCGCCTTCATCCTGATCATCCTGCTGGTCAATTGCCGGGCAAACGACCAAAGCCTGAGCGCCTGCTGCCAGAGCGGCCTTCAGCGTTGTATACGACTGTGCGCGTGGACCCGGACCAACGCAAACCTCGGAGAGCACTGGCTTGCGGCCGGGGGGCAAAGCGTCGAGGGTGACCAGGTCCAGGTCACCGTAGAGAGTCAGGGCAAGGGAGCGCGGGATAGGCGTCGCGGAAAGCACGAGCAGGTGCGGGACCATGCCGTCTTGCGCGGCAATTTGCCAGGTGTTTTGCTCGGCCGCTTCCATGCGGCGGAGGCGAGCGCGCTGACGGACGCCGAAGCGATGCTGTTCGTCGACAATGGCCAGCGCCAGGCGGGAGAGTCGCAAGCGGTCGTCCAGAAGCGCGTGCGTGCCGACAATGAGATCCAGCTCGCCGGCAGCAGCAGCAGCCAGAACGGACCGGCGCGAGGCCGAGTCGAGCCCCGAGTGAAGCAAACCGCAGTGCAGGCCGACCCGCGCGCTCCACAGCGAAAGCGTCTGAAAATGCTGCTCGGCCAACACTGCCGTCGGCGCCATGAGCAGCGTCTGTCCGCCACCGCGAGCGGCATGGAGACTGGCCGCGAACGCCACTGCCGTCTTTCCGCTGCCCACGTCGCCCTGAAGCAGACATTGCATGGGCTCGCCCGATTCCATCGACAAGAATACTGCGTCCACGGCCCGCGCTTGCGCCCCCGTGAGCGCGAACGGCAAGGCCGAGGCCAAGACGACGAGAACCAGCTGGCGATCGACCACTGTCGGCGGCGCCCGCCGTTTGGCGATGCGCCGCCGTTCGAGAGCGAGCCCCGTCTGCAGCACGAAGAGATCCTCGAAGGCGAAGCGGCGGTGGGCCGGGGACGTGCCCGAGAAAAGAGCCGCAATTTCGCCGTCGCCGAGCGATTCTGGCGGCTGATGCAAGTACGCGAAAGCCGCTGCCGCCTCGGGAAGCTTCAACCGAGTGCGCACGTCGGGGGGCAACCATTCCTCGGCGCGGGCACCCACGGCCGACACCGCAGCAGCGATGATTTTCTCGACCGTACGGCCGGGCACGCCCTCGATGCGCGGATAGCGCGCACGAATGCCAACCGTGCCGCCTTCGCCCTGCAGGGCAGTCACGTTGCTTGGATGAATCAGCTCGGCTTCGCCCTTGTCGTTTCGCCGCAGCTTCCCCGCAAATGCAACTTGCTTGCCCTTCTCGTAAGCCTTGGCCATGCCAGCATTGGGGCGAAACCAGCGTGCGCGCAACGCCGCTCCACCTTCTTCAATGTACACATCCAGCAGGCGACGAAAGAACCGGTGCACGCGCACCACTTTGCCGCGAACCACGACCGCAGTTCCTTCGGGCAGGCCGGCAAGCTCGGCTACAGCGAAAGCGCGGCGATAATCGTCGTACGCCGTCGGAAAGAAGTACAGAAGATCGCGAATACGGTGCAAGCCACGTTCTGCCAGGCGTCCTGCCGTGACCGGGCCAGCGCCCGCAAGCGCGGCGGTGGGAGCGTCGGCCGTCAGGGGCTGGCTAGTTGAACGTGAACTTGAGCTGGTAGTCGCAGATCGAATAGACGTCACCCTCTTCGATCTTCCGCGCTTCGATGCGCTCGCCGTTGTAGTCGATGCCGTTGGTCGAGCCGAGATCCTTGATGTAGTACGAACCAGCGCGACGGATAACGGCGGCGTGTTTGCGCGAAATGTTGCCGTCGCGAATGGGAAGATCCGAGGTCTTGGCGCCGCGGCCAATAATGAACTGATCCTTGTCGATGATGTATTTCTGGTTGCCGAAGACGAGGTAGAGCGGTGGCATCGGGATATCGCCAGGGCCCGCCGCCGGCAGTGGCGATGGCGGCGCAGGCGGAGACATGGGCCGGCCAGCGAAATGTGCCGTCATCCGCGCGGCGGGCAGAGGCGGCGGCATTGCCGGCGACCGACCATCCGGTTCGAACAGGCCCGACGACTGGGCGTCGGTGTCCGGCCCGGCGAGGTAGCCTTTCGACTCGGCAAATGTGCGCATCGCCTCATTGACGAGCTCGTCCACACCGCGATCGAGCGACTCGGACATCTGCTCGAAAATCTGCCAGATGCCGTCCGTGCAATAAAAATGACGAAGCGTTTTGCGATTGGGATCCGTGGCCATCAATCGATCCTTCTCCTAAGAAAGAACTCTAGGAGGGTTCTTTCAATCTCTCGAGACGAGTACCACCAGGCGAAGCCCGCTGGTACTCACGCGACTCTGTACCGGCAACTCTAGCCTACTTAGCTTGCAAAAGGGACGCGACCCGCTTGGCCTCGGAGCCAACCGTAACGCCCGACGGGAATCCTTTGATCGAAGCCTTGTCGTCCGCAAGTTTCAGCAGTGCCAGCGCGTCCTCCGGCACACCCACATGCCCGTTGGGATTCGACAGCGGGGGCGCCTCGAAAGCCAACACGGCGGTCATGCGCGCCAGCGGCGATGGCGACTTCAACGCCGCCAGAACCTGCGGTTTCGCCTTGGGACCGACCTTGGTTATGTCCTTGACCAGAAAGTCGACGACGTCGTCGCGCTTGAACGAGATCTTGGTCGAGAATGCCTGCAGCGCGGGAACAATCGCCTGTTCGTTGCCGACCTCCAGCGCGGCTTCGTGCGCGCGGTAGCGAACGATGTCGTTCTTGTCCTCGGCGATGATGCGCAAGAGCCCCTTTTCCGCCTCAGGACCGCCAATTTTCTCGATGACGCCGAACGCTTCACCACGGAGCTCTTTGTTGGCTTTGGCGTCGCCGGCAATCTTCAGTGCGACCGGCAGCAGCGTCGGGAAACGCGACTGTTGCAGCGCCTTAGCCGCGGCGATGGCCTCGTCGGTGCTGCCCTGCTGCACCTTGGCAGACAGGAACTCGGCGACTTGCGAACCGCCGAGCGTGCCCAGCGACAGCCACATGTCGATGGGCATCTGGCCCTGCGGAATCCGCGAAAGCAGCGCCGCACCGCCTTTGTCTCGGGTGGGCTCGTCGCACACCTTGACGAGCAACTCGGCGACGCCCTTGTATGGCGTCTTCGGATCCGCGAGCAGCTTGACCAGCATCGGTCCTGCGGCCGGACCGATCGCGGTGAGCATTTTCTCCAGCGAATGGCGTCCGCCAGCAAAGCGCCCCTGCGATAGATCCTTTTCGACAGAGCCCAGCAAGACGACGTCGATCCGCTTCTGCTCTTCGGGGGGGGCGTACTGCCGCACGCTGAACAGCGTGTCCCTCGCCTCGCGCGCCTTCGGCACCTGCGGGCTGGACATGCCCTTGATCTCGATGTCGATGAGCGTCTTGAGAATTTCCGAGCGCTCACCAGCTTCCAGCGAGGCGATGATTTCGTCGACCTTTTCCGGCCGACCCATGTCGACCAAGGCGGCCGCAGCTTCCGCGCGCAGGCTGGCGGGAACGTTTCTACTGCGCAATGCCGCCTCGATCTTCTCGGGTCCCTTCTGCGTTCCTTTCCACGCCTCAATTCGCTCGGACGAAGCGCTCTCGCAAGCCGAAAGCGCGAACACAAGCAAAGCCGACAACGCCAGTGATCTCATGATCGGGAGATGTTAGCCACCCGAGGATCGCAGGGTCAAGGTCAACGCGGAGCAGGCCACCGCCGGGTTGTTGGTGATGATGCCCGTCACCCCCATGGCCGCAAGCCCAGCAATGCGCTGCGGGTGGTCGACGGTCCACACGTTTAGCGCAAAGCCCTGACTGCGCCAAAAAGCAACGTTCTCGGGACTACACAGCACTTCCTCGGGATGAAGCGCCAATGGGCGCAGGAGCGGCGCCAGCCACGACGTGCGCAGCGGCCACGGGCGGGAAAAGCGGCGCGACCGCTCGACGAGCAGGCCAACCGGCACCGTCGGATGGAGATGCTGCCAGTACCAAACCGCGCCTGGGTGGAACGACGAGATGAGCACACGGTCGCGCGCCTCTGCTCGGTCTACCACGTCGGCCACGGCGTCGATCAAGGCGCGACAACTTTCCGGGAAGAAGCCGTCGTGCTTGATCTCGATATTGACCAGGGCCGGCGATGGTAACGCCGCCAGTACCTCATCCAGCGTCGGAATGGTCCCGCCTCCGCGCAGCTGCACTTTCCGCAGGAGGCGCCATGGCGTCTCGCTGATACGCCCGCTGCGGCCTGCCAATCGAACCAGGTCGCCATCGTGAAACACGACCGCCTCACCGGATGCACAACGTTGGACGTCAAGCTCAACGCCGTCCGCGCCGTCGGCCATGGCTCGGGCAAAAGCCGCCACGGTATTCTCGGTTTCGAGGGCACTGGCGCCCCGGTGCCCGAACACAAGCGGCAGCGCGCCCTGCTTTGGGCAGAAGGCGCTCGTTCCAGAGGGCGGACACACGATTGCGTTTATAGCGCGCGGCAGCCTCTCCGCGCTAAACTTCGCGGATGTTGAAGTCATTGCCAAACAGGCGCGCCCTGGTTCCCTTTGCCTGTCTCGCCGTCCTGCTTGGCTGCGCCCACGGCACCCGAAAGCGCGTTCCGGTGACCCCGGCGAGTCAAGCGCTTTCCGACGAGGCCAACGCGCTTGCCCCGATCACTTGCGAAGAGGACTATTTCGAAGCGAAGCTGCTTTACGAGGCGCTGCCCGAGGAAGCCGTCGAGCGACTCGGCTTGCGCGGTAAGCTTCTCGACTATTTGCTCGGCCCCATTGCCGCCCTCGACGCAAGCGAGCTGCGCCGCAATCCCGCCATGCTCGGCAACGAAGACGACTTCGATCACCTCCAGGATTCGTTTCGCAGCGCGCTTGATCTCTTTTCACCCAAAGCGCTTTGGGAGAAGGACGGCCTGCGTCTCGGCGAGCGCGAGCGGTCGCTTCTGCAGGGCTCGGCCAAGGTCTTGGTGGCTGCCTATTCTCCACGCGGCAACGAGCTGCCCGTGGCGACGGCACTCTTCGTATTGCAGGCGACCGACCCTGGCAATAAGGAATGGCCCTCCCGCCTCGATCAGCTTTTTGCCTGGCTCGACAGTGCCGCCAAGCTAGGCCCCGGGCCAAGCGGGCCCCGTCGCACGGTGAGCACGGCCGACATTCTTGAAAGCGTCGCCACCGTATGGCCGGCGCCCGTCGTCCTTGACCGCCTGTCGCGACTTATTTTCGAGCGACAAGACAAGGTCGCCGGCATCTTGCGCCGGCCGCTCGGCGGGGCCGAAGCAGCTCGCGGCTTGCTTAGCGAGCTTCTCCTCGACACCGAGTCGCTGTCGGCCATGTCGGTCTCGGACGCAGCCATTTACCTTCGCTGCGGCCAAATGACGAAAGCCAATCAGGTGGCCGACCATTTCTCCGGCAAGCCTGGCGACGACCCGGAGTTCCGTCAATTGACCCTCGCCGCGGCGTCGCCGCAAGCCAAGGCCAGCGACTATCTGGCGCTTGCTCGACGCTTTTTGCCCCGCAACGAGATGCTGCACGGCACGTCCACCGACCGCATCGATCCAGTTTCTGCGATGGGTGTCCTACGCGAGGGCAGGCAATCCTTCCCCAGCGAGACCGAGCTGCTCATTACCGCGTCGCGCGCGGCACGCATGCTCGGACAGCCGCTTTTGTCCCTACGCTATCTCGACGACGCGATTGCCGTTCTGGACGCCCGCCACGCCGACCAGGATGCATTGGCGGATCTAGCTTCCGAGCGCATCGAGCTGGCCTTCGTGCGTCTGAAAATGCGCGTCGATCCTGATCGCATTGCCAACGCCGAACGGGAAGCGACGAGGTTGCATCGACAGCTCGCCGAAGCTCGCGCACGCTTCGGCGCGGCCCGCTTCAAGATCGACGACGGCGATGTCGACTACGTTCTCGCATCGGGATTGGTCGACGCAGGTGAAATCGACAAAGCTGTCCCCATCCTCGCCCGCATCCAGGGCCAACGCGACGCAAATGTGGACGTCACGCGGCAGCTAGCCACTATCGCCATCAAGCGGGGCGATCCGCAGACGGCGATCGGCCTTCTGCGCCAGACGCTGGATAGTCGCGAGCATCACGCGCCCACCGAAGACACCATTCCCTACGTCGAGGGACAAGCCAAGCTGGCCCATCTTCTCGGCAACGCCTACGACGTGGCTGGCAGTCTCGACGAGGCCCGCAAGGCGTGGAGCGCGGCTGCACGCGGTTGGGAGCGGCTCATGCTCGAACAGATCCGGCGGAAGAATCTTTCGTACTCGGCGGAGGCGACCTTCGAAGTCGGCCGTCTTTACTATCTGCTCGGCCGGCGCGACGAGGGGTTGCGCAAATTCGACGAGGCCATCGCGCAAGACGAAGATCGAGATCAGAGTTATCTCGATTCCATCGCTTTTCTCGTACAGCGAGGCGATATCGAGCCCGCGCTCGACATCTACCGGCGGGCTCTATCGAAGTCGACGCATGCGGTTTCGGAGTACGTGAAGGTGTACGCGTCCCTGTGGATCGCGGATCTCACCCGCCGCAGCTCGAACGTCGCTGATGCCGGTGCCACAGCCTACCTGCGCAGCATCGCCGGCCGCAAAATCATGCTGCGCCCTCCCCGCGCTGCAAGCTGGTACACCGAGCTGGCCAAATACGCTGTAGGCCAGCTCGACTATCCGGCCCTGCTGGCGAAGGCAGACACCAATGGCAAACGCGCCGAAGCCTATTTCTACGAAGCTATGCGCCGCCTATCGAATGGCAAGCGCGAGGAAGCGCACGCCCTGTGGAGTAAGGTCGTCGAGACGAGGATGATGTCGTTTTTCGAATTCGAAATGGCGTCCCGCTATTTGCGAACGGGGGCGTCGGTCCGACCGGGCCTTCCAAACCGAGAAGAAACGATTTAATGGCTGCAAGAATTCCGGGCGCAAAGTGCACTAACAAAGCAGGGCAGCCCTCGGAAATGTCCCGGTTTTCCTCATGCGAGTAGTTGACCCTCCAGGCGAGCGATGTGCTACATAAAGAGGACCCAACGGTGCCGTGGCCAAGTGGTAAGGCAAGGGTCTGCAAAACCCTCATTCCCCGGTTCAAATCCGGGCGGCACCTCCACTTTCTCTACCTGTAGCTCGGGTTGTTTGCATCACCATCATGTCTAGTCAGCACGCTGCCCTACTCGTCGATGCCGATGTAGGAGGGCTTGAATCTCTGGTCTACGGTTTTCGCGAGGCCGACTGGCGAAGCACCGCCTGCTCCACTCCGGAAACCGCATCGCTTCTGGCGAAAGCCTCGGGCGCGGAAATCGTCATCGTGGTTTCGCGTGTCGATCACGCCAAGACGCAAACGCTCGTACAGCAGCTGCGCGGAAAAGGAAGCAAGCGCAGGCTGCCCATTCTGGTGCTCGGTCCAGAGGAGCTGCGCAAGACGCTCAAACAGAGCAGCGAGGCCGACCTCCTACCCCTGCCAGTCTTGGTGCGCGACGTCCTCACAGCCAGCAAGATTCTCGTCGAAGCGAGCGTGGCGGCGTCGCAAGCACCCGGCAGTCCAGAGATAAGGTTTGGAGCAGGTACGACGTCTATCGCGTCTTTGCTGCGAACCATGTCGGGCCTCGAGCGTTCGGGGCAGCTGCACGTGGAACGGAACGGGCGACCGGCAGAGGTCAGCTTTCATGAGGGCGACGTGGCCGCGGCCCAGGTGGCACAGCTTCGGGGCATGCCGGCCATAAAGCGCGTGCTCATCTGGGACCAAGAGGCCACGCTCCATCTCCGACCGGTGCCTCGGCGGGGCCAGGTAAGCCGGAGCGGCCGCGCTTTCGTCGACGAGCTCGACCGCTTCCAGCGCGACCTCGCTTACGGGCTGAAAGACATCGGACCACTGTCCAGTGTCTATGGCTGCGACGAACAACGGATGCGCCAGTCGACCGGCCAGGTCCCGGCCGAGGTCACGCCCGTCGTGCGCCTGTGCGACGGACAGCGCTCGCTTTCCGACATTCTCGACGAGAGCCTCTTCCCGGTGCTGGATACCGTGCGCATTCTGTCGCGGCTGGCGGAGCTCGGCATTCTCGTACGTCGGGCGTTCGCAGAAGCGGCTGCTCCGACGAGTGCCCAAGAACAGCTCGAAGCGTTCTGGCAAACCGCACGCATCGTCGACGCCGACAGTGCCGCTGGTGCCAGCACGTCCTCCGCAGGCAGCGGAACCTTTGCCGCCATTCCGTCGGCAGCATCCAGCGGAGTTCTTCCCGTCGCCCCGTTTGCTCCTGCACAATCCGAGCTTGTTAGCATTCTCCCGGACGTTGCCACGGCGCCGCCGAACCCGCCCGAGCCCGCCCCACAACCGCGACGAAAAACGCTGGAGATCGCTGCACCCTCGGCTGCTTCATCGGGAAGCTTGCCCGCGGCGCCGGCGGATGCATCCGCCGCATCCCCCATCCCCAACGTGCCCGTGGCCTCGACCGCGACGTCCCAGACAAGCGGAACCATCGAGCTTCACTCCCGGAAGACTGGGTCGAGTATTCGCACCGTGCCTCAGCGGCGCTCGGTGGTGATCGACGCCGTCATGGAATCCGTCGAGAAATCCGTCGAGAAATCCGTCGAGATTGACGCCTCGGAAGCCGCCGCAAGCGTCGCGCCGCCGCCCAGCGAAAGTGCCACCGTCCGTATCACCGGAGAAATCCAAAGCGCGCCGTCGCGCAGGCTAGGCAAGAGCAAGCCCGCCGGGCGAGTCTCGATCCAGCTCGATGCCGCTTTCAGCGACGTCTACACCCAAACACCGGCTGCTACGGAGGAGCGCCAAGTCCCGAAGCCGGCGGTTGCCCCGATTTCCGTTCCGGTGGCCGAGCAGCCAACGCCGAGCCATCCAGCTGCGCCCGCGTCCGGCCGCCAGCAGAGCGGTCATTTTTCGCCGATCGAGAAAGACTTCTTCGCCCGCGAGGCCGATCTGTACAAAGACGACGGCAGCGAATCGTTCGCCGATCTCGACGCTCCCGCCAGCAGCGCCGAAAGAAACGGCGCCAGCAAGAAGAGCACCCGTAAGTAGGTCTCGAGCGCGGCTCGGCAGCATGCCCTGCTTGGGGCTTTCGGTGCAGACACGTCCGCTGCGTCACATTGCCACTCTCGCAAATTGCGGCAACCGCCTCACCCCGTGCGGCGACGCCGTCAACTAGCGGCGGCCCTGACCTCGCGATACACTGCGTGTAGGGGCGCGGGAATCGCGAAATGGGCCGATAAATGCGTACGATTTTGCTTGTCGAGGACAGCGAGGACGATGCCGACCTGACGCTACGGGCATTTCGTAACAGCGGCCTCGACTGCAAAATCGTCCTCGTGCGCGACGGGCGCCAAGCCCTCGATTACATCTTCGACGACGCGGCACGCGACCGCAACGTTCCGCTCGGCCTCATCTTGCTCGACTTGAAGCTGCCGTGCGTGAGCGGCCTGGAGGTTTTGCGAGCATTGCGCAACAGCCCGAAGGGCCAGCAGATCCCAGTCGTGGTGATGAGCTGTAGCACCGAAGAGGCCGACATCAGTGCCAGCTACGACCTCGGCGCCAACAGCTACATTCGCAAGCCCGTCGATTTCGACAAGTTCATCAAGACCATCGAATCGCTCGGCACCTACTGGCTATCGCTCAATGAGCTTCCCGTGTCAGGACGGCGCCTGCCATGAATCGCACCATCAAGGTCCTGTTTCTCGAAGACTCGGAAGACGACGTCTTGCTCGTCGAGAGGCACCTTACCCGTGGTGGCTACACCGTTGAGTCGAAGCGTGTGGATACGCCGGATGCCTTTCGCGTGGCCCTTCGGCGCGACGCTTGGGACGTCGTGCTCAGCGACTATTCATTGCCAGGCCTTAGTGCGCTTTCTGCCATCACCATTTTCAAGGAACACGGCCTGGACATTCCATTTCTGGTCGTGTCAGGCGCGGTCGGCGAGGAAACCGCCGTCGAGGTCCTGAAGTCCGGCGCGCACGATGTGCTGATCAAGAACAATCTCGCGCGCTTAGTCCCTGCCGTCGAGAGGGAAATACGCGACGCCGCCGAACGCCGAGCCCGCCGCAAGGCCGAGGAAAACTTGGCGGCAAGCGAAATCAAATTCCGCCGCATCGTCGAAACTGCCCACGAAGGCATTTGGATGCTCGACCGTGACGGTCATACGACTTACATGAACCGTCGTATGGCCGACATGCTTGGCCTCGACCCGAGCAGTATAGGCCAGGCCGATCTGCGCCGCCTTCCGGTTGAAGCAAAGGTCGGCGAGGCGGTTTCGGCATGCTTACGCGGCGAAAGCAGCGGGTTCAGCGGACAGTGCCGACTGCGCCGGGAAGATGGCACGGCCTTATGGGGCCTGCTGGCCTTAAGCGCGATGGACGACGATCGCGGCGTGTGCTTCGGCCATCTGGCCACGGTTTTCGACGTCACCGAGCACCACCGGCTACAGGAGCAGCTGATGGTTTCCGATCGCATGGCCTCGGTAGGCATCCTGGCCGCGGGCGTGGCGCACGAGATCAACAACCCGCTCGCAGCAATCCTGACGAACCTCCACATGGCGGTCGAGACCTTGCCGTCGCTGAAGATCGACCCTGTCAGCAAGAGCGACCAATCCGAGCTGGAGGAAGAATTGCACGATGCCCTGGAGGCGTCGGAACGGTTGCGCGACATCGTCCGCGATCTGAAAATCTTCTCGCGGACGCCGGAGGCGGCCATGGGTCCCGTCGATATCCATCGCATCTTGGACTCTTCGCTACGCATGGCTTGGAACGAGCTCAAGCATCGCGCGCGCATCGTCCGCAAATTCGAACCGGTGCCGTGCGTGCACGGCGACGAATCGCGACTGGGACAGGTGTTCCTGAACCTCATTGTCAATGCAGTCCAAGCGATGGAAGAAGGGCACGCGGACCGCAACACGATCACCATCTCGACGGCAGTCGACGCCCGCGGTCGGGTCGAGGTCGAGGTCCGCGACACCGGCTGCGGTATGTCGCAGGAAGTTCTCAGCCACATCTTCACGCCGTTCTTTACGACCAAGCCGGTCGGCGTAGGTACCGGGCTCGGGCTCTCGATTTGCAGTCGCATCGTGCAAGCGCTGGGCGGCGAGATTGCCGTCGAGAGCGAAGTCGGGAAAGGCAGCTGCTTTCACATTTGCCTGCCGCCCGCGCAGAAGGTCGACGCTTCGCCGCGTGTTGGGCGCGTCCGGCGGGCCATCGCTGCCCTGTCAGCGCGAATTCTAGTCATCGACGACGAGCCGATCGTCGGGACCGCGCTCAAGCGTGTGCTCGGCAAGGAGAACGAGGTCATTGCCGAACCCAGCGCACGAAAAGCCCTCGACCGCATTCGGGGCGGCGAGCACTTCGACCTCATCCTGTGCGACCTCATGATGCCGGACATGACGGGCGCGGATTTCCATGCCGAATTCAAAGAGCTTTGGCCAGCGCGAGCGAGTGAGATCGTCTTCATGACGGGTGGCGCCTTCACGCCGAAGGCGCGCACCTTCTTGGCAAGCGTGAACAACGAACGCCTGGAAAAGCCCTTCGACATGGCAACGCTCAAAAAGCTGGTGCGCGACCATTTACTCATGCGCCCGGTCTCTGACTAGGAGACTTCACATCCCGAGTTTGCGCAACTTGTCGATGAGGGTGGTGCGACCGATTCCGAGCAGCATCGCCGCCTTGGACTTGTTGCTCTTCGAGCGTCGCATGGCCGTTCCGATAAGTGCTCGCTCGAAGCGCGCCACTGCGGTCGGCAAGTCCACGCCGTCTTCCGCGATGTCCCAAAGTGTTCGCGACACAGCCTCGGCGGCCTGGCCGCCGAGCGCCGGCGGAATGTCGTCGCTGTCGATCACCCCATCGCGGTCGAGGATGGCCATACGCTCGACCAAATTCTCGAGCTCGCGTACGTTGCCCGGCCAGCTGTACTGCTGCAGAGCCGCCAGCGCCTTTTCGGAAAGAGTAAGAGTACGGTCCAAGCGACGGGCCGATTGCTGCAAGAAGTGTTCGGCCAGCACCGGCACGTCCTCGAGCCGGTCGCGCAGCGGCGGCACTTGGATGGGAACGACGTTGATGCGAAAGAAAAGATCGTGGCGAAACAGGCCGCTGCCGACCATCGCCTGCAAATCCCGGTTGGTTGCGGCGAGAAAACGCACGCTGATTTGGTAGGACCTTTCCGACCCGACGGGGGTGACGGACTGGTCCTGCAGGACACGCAAGAGCCGAGCCTGCATGGACAGCGGCAGCTCGCCGATCTCGTCGAGCAGCACCGTGCCGCCGTCGGCCTCGCGCAGCCGCCCGAGACGGTTCTCGTGCGCGTTCGTAAAGGCGCCTTTGACGTGGCCGAAGAGCTCGCTCTCGATGAGGCTTTCGGGAATCGCCGCGCAGTTGACGGCGATCAAGCGTTGGCCAGCACGCGGCGAATTGGCGTGAAGAAGGCGCGCAATCACCTCCTTGCCACTGCCGGTTTCCCCCGAGATGAGAACCGTCGCGTCGGTGGGGCCGACCTGCTGGACGAGGGCCAGCAACTCCTGCAGCACGGCCGATTTGCCGAGCAGCACGGCACCATTTCCAGCCAGGGTGGGTGTGGTTGATGCCCTAACCGCCGAAAGCCGAGGTTTGCCGGTCTCGGCCCCGGCGAGCGCGGCGCGAACGGCGTCGGTGAGCGCAGTCGGGTGGAACGGCTTGGTGAGGAAGTCGAAGGCGCCCTCGCGCATGGCACGCACCGAATCCCGAATGCCACCGGCGCCGGTAAGGATGATCACCTGGGCGTGCGGCCGGTGGGTACGAACCGCCTGCAAGACGGCAAAACCGTCAGCCTGCGGCATCCACAAATCGGAGATGACGAGGTCGAAGCTGCGTTGTTCGACCGCGCGCATGGCCTCGGCGCCGTCCGCGGCATCCGCGACGTCCATGTCGAGATGACGCAGGAGTCTGCCGAGAGTCGAGCGCAGAACATCGTCATCATCAGCGATGAGCGCTGACTTGCCCGAAAATGAGACTTCCTTCATTGCCTCTGCCAGCCAAGAATCGGCAGAGTGCGCACGAATCTTGAAGTTACGCCTTGAAGGTTTTTGAGGGGCAGGCCGCGGCCCGCCCCTCGTCCGCGAAGTAAATTCGCGGACTTCACCCCACCTGCGGCCGAGCCTTTGGCTCGGCTGCTGAAGACCCGTCCAATTTATGGACAGGTCTCTCCAGTAGGTCCCGGAGAGCCTGCAGCAAATCGCGCGGCGAGAACGGTTTGAGTACCATCGCCCGGCCCTCATCCAGAATGCCCCGCCGCAGAAACTCGTCGTCCGTATAGCCCGTCATGAGCAACACCTTCAGGCTCGGGCAGCGCCCGACCAGATGATCGGCTAGCTCCTTCCCGCCCATTCCTGGCATCACGACATCGCTGACCAACGCATCGATAGGCGTGGGCGTGCGCTCGTACAGAGCCAACGCCTCGGCGCCACCGCTTGCTACCAGCACCCGGTAGCCGGCTCGCTCGAGAATGCGTGCCACGACTTTGCGTACCACGTCCTCATCTTCGACAAGCAACACGGTTGCGTTGGCTACCCCACCACCGGCGATGGGCTCAGCCGCGGCCGGTGGCAAAGCGCGCGCCAGAAGAACCTCGACACGCGTTCCCTTGCCAAGCTCGCTTTGAATGCGTATTTGTCCGCCGCTTTGTTTGACGATGCCGTACACGACGGGCAGCCCCAGCCCACTTCCCCGCGCGAGCGTCTTGGTCGTGAAAAAGGGCTCGAACACGTGGGCCAAGATCTCCTGTGACATGCCACAGCCCGAATCGGAAATGCGGATGACGGCGTAGTCCCCCGGCACGATGGGGTCGATGGAGGCGGATTCTTCATGCTGAACGCAGCAGACGTCCGTCGCGATGCTGAGCGTGCCGCCGCTGGGCATCGCATCGCGAGCGTTCAGGGCCAAGTTAATGATGGCTTGCTCGATCTGCGCCGGATCCGACTTCACCCATCCGGTGTCAGGAGCCAGTCGTATCGACAGTGCGATACCATCGCCCATAAGCCGACGCAACATCGCCTCGACGTTGCTGACGATGGTGTTCAGTTGAATGACTTGCGGCTGCAGGACTTGCCTGCGCGAAAAGGCCAGCAAGCGACGCGTGATCCCGGCAGCGCGCTCTGCTGCGACACGGATCTCGCCGATGTCATCGCACAGGACTTCGTCATCGCCAGCCTCCTGCAAGGCAAGGTCTGCAAACGCAATGATGGCGTTAAGCGCATTGTTCATGTCGTGGGCGACACCGCCGGCCAGGCGTCCGACGGCTTCCAGCTTTTGCGTCTGTCGAAGCTGCTCTTCACTCGCCCGCAACGCCGTCTCCACCGTTTTCCGGCTGGTAATATCACTGACGGCTGCGATAGCGCCGATAATCTGCCCGTCGGCGTCGCGGTACGGAGCAAGCGTCGCCATGACCCAACACGAGTTACCACCGCCGAACCGGACGACGTTCAAATCCGACGAAAGAAAGATTTCGCCGCGCAACACTTTCGCCAGGGCTTCCTCGAAACGGTCGTTGCCCAGGTCGGGCAGGAACTCGGCCAGGTGCCGCCCCAAGATTTCCAAGCCGGGCAGTCCCACAAACCGCTCGACGAACGAATTGCATTGTACGACGCGCCCGTTCCGGTCCAGCACCACAATGCCCGAGCCGAGGTTGTCGACGACCTCGCGGTGAAGCTGAAGCGCCTCGCGCAGATTCTCTGCGGCGCGCTTGCGCTCCTTGAGATTCGACAGCCAGCGATCCAGCGTGGCTTGGGATCGCCAGCCGCCGGCCCCATCTTCCTCCGGCGTGTAGTAGAAGTTGTGCACGGCCTCGGTGCCGACCACGGCCAGCGGATGCGCCAGCAGCACATCGATCAGTGCGGCAGAAGGGAACCTCGCTCGGTCGTACTGGCTCAGACCTAGCGCCGCGCTGTCCCGGAAGAAGGCGGCCATTCTCCCTTCCTGGGCAAACAGGCGGTCGATGCCTTGGGTTTGTCGCAAGACCCACGTCATCTCCGTCGTCATTCGCAATGCGCTCCAGCCGTCCGCCAAGGCCATGGCCGTCATGGCATGCAGTTGGTCGAGCACGCGCTCGATGGAATTGCCAGCGCCTCGACAAAGGAGCTGGCGCGCGGAAACGAATACGAGTTGCTCGCGAAACTCCGCGTGATCGACGTCAATCTCGGCACGCTGGAGCATGGCGCGCAGAGCCTCGGGCGAATGCGAATCGTGGACATAGACGACGCGCTGTCGTTCCTGCAGACCGGCGCGAACAAACGCAATCATGACGGCCTCGTGGTCCCGCTCGCCGTTGTAGATGAAACAGGCGTCGTCGCCGGTGCGAAGATCGTCGACCGTACGCAGACGGCGCGCACCTTCCTCGCTAGCCACCATCGATCGAAACTGCCTTTCGGACATGTGTTGCACTGTCTGGCTTCAGCAAAAGCTGGGCCGCTGTCAGCTAGCGTGAATTCCAAACGTTTCACGAAGCTGCTGTCGCTTTCGCGCACGGCTAAACTGGCGATCGGCATTCGCCTGACGTTCAGCAGCCACGACCAGCCATCGGCCCGTTGCACTCCCGTCCGTCGGTTCGCCGACGGCTGGCCCACGCGTTCCGCGCGGAAAAGCGACGGTCGCGCTGCGTATTAAACCTCGCGTCAGGCGGCACCGTTGAAACCAATAGGCATTTTCCCGACGCAGCTGCCGATGGAAAGGGGCACGGACCTTGCGATGCTTGCCACCATGGCTTCGATCTCTGTGCCTTCGTCTGCCCTTACCGACACTCCCGCACCCGAGGTGCGTGCCGCCCCGACGGGATCGCGTGTGCTCGTCGCCGAGGATGACCACCTTCAGCTTCGCGCGTACGCGCGAGCGCTGCGTGCCGTGGGCTTCGAAGTCGACCGCGCAGACAACGGAGAGACTGCGGTCAACATGCTGCTTTCAGGGACCTACGACGCCGTGGTCTCGGACATCACTCTCCCGTGCGTCGACGGCGTCGGCGTTCTGCAGGCTGCCCATCAGCGCGATCCCGACATGCCCGTCGTGCTCATCACCGGCACGCCTCGCCTGGATACGGCCGTCGCAGCCGTCGAGCACGCTGCCTTCCGTTACCTGATCAAGCCGCTCACTCCAGCGCAGCTGCAAGACACCGTCATTTACTGCGCGCAGATGCATCGCCTGGCGATGCTGCGACGAATGGCCATCTCGTCGGCGAGCGAACAGTGGAGCCCGGCGGAAGATCGCGCAAGCCTCGAGCAGATCTTCGAGCGCGCGCTGCAGTCGGTGTGGATGGCCTTCCAGCCCGTCGTCTCCTGGAAAAGCCGGAGCGTGCTTGCCTACGAGGCGCTTCTACGCAGCACAGAAACCACCTTGAGCAATCCGTGTGCATTGCTCTCGGCGGCCGAGCGGCTCGGCCGAGTGGCCGAGATCGGTCGCATCGTGCGCAACCAAGTGGCCAAGGAAGTCCCGCATGCGCCGAGCCAGTTCGTCTTCGTCAACTTGCACAGCCACGATCTTCTCGACGACCACCTGTACGACCCGGCGTCGCCTCTGTCGAAGGTCGCCGCGCGCGTGGTCCTAGAAGTCACCGAACGCGCGTCGCTCTCCTCCGTTGACGGCATCGAGAACCGCATCGGGCAGCTACGGCAGCTCGGCTATCGCATTGCCCTCGACGATCTGGGCGCCGGCTATTCGGGCCTGGCCAGCTTTGCGCCGCTGCAGCCCGAGGTCGTCAAATACGACATGTCTCTCGTCCGCGGCGTCGACAGCTCGCCGACGCGCCGGAAGGTCATCTCTGCCATGACCGCGCTCTTTGCCGAGATGGAGATGCACGTCGTCGCCGAAGGCGTGGAAACCGTGGCCGAACGCGACACGCTGGTCGAGTTGGGCGTCGATCTTCTGCAGGGCTATTTGTTCGCCAGGCCGGCCAAGGGATTCGTAGACCCCCGGTTTTGACTCCCGTGTCCGACGGCCACGGCGCTAGCAATGCTACCGCTGACGCCCGTCCGGATATAGACTGAGGTCGATGGAGGACGCCAAGGATCTCGAAGCTCTCGTGGTTGATCTGATCAAGAGAGACAACGTCAACATCCCGCCCTATCCCGTCGTGGCTATGCGCCTGCAGCGCTTGGTCGGCGAGGAAGACTTTGGCATGGCGGATCTCCAGCGCGTAATCGGCGGCGATCCGGTCCTTGCTGCGACCATTCTTCGCTACGCCAACTCGGCGGCCTTTCGCGGAGTCTCGGCGGCATCCACGCTCGAAGCAGCCGTCACACGTATCGGCGCCAAGGAAGTCTGCAAAATCGCCATTGCGACCAGCATCGGTGCCCACGCCATCGTGACCGGCTGCCTCTCCTCGCTACGCAGGCGCTACTGGCGGCTGGCCATGACCAGCGCCCTGCTCTGCCGCGCTCTCGCAAACTTTCGCAAGAACGATCCCGAGGAGGCGTTCATCTGCGGGCTTCTTCACGACTTCGGACGGGTCGTGGCAACCGCGTGCTTCGAAGAGGTCATCGCGCGTACGCGGGACGCACGCGTCCTCACCGAAGAGATGTGGGCCACGTGCGTCGATCGCTTTCACGTCGAGCTCGGCCTCGTCACGGCAGCTCGATGGAATCTGCCTCCGCTCCTACTGTCGGTCATTAGCGCTCACCACGATCCGGCGTCCGATCCCGAGCATCGACCGATGATCGAAGTCGTCAACACCTGCGACGCCATCGCGGAGATGCTCGACCGCGAGAGCAGCCCGACCGCGGAAACCTTGGGCGAGATCGGCGGTCTCCTCGCCAGCGAACCCGCTTACATCGTCTCGGTCCTGCCCAAGATCGCCGATGCCGTCGCGGCTCTGGACGAAACCACGCCTGGCAAAGACACGGGCATCTTCCACGTCGGCAATCGCGTGCTATCCGCCCCCACCGCCCTTTCCGGGCCGACCAGACCCGCGACGACGCGCCTACAAATTCTCCGCCCAACGGGCAACGCCGAATACGAAACCGAGTATTTCGCCCGAGACGGCGTCGCCTTCAGCGGACCAAGCAAGCTCCGAGAAAACAGCATGGTCCGGATGCGCATCGAGACGGCCAAAGGCGCCATCGACGCCATCGGAGTCGTCGCCCACTGCTCGACCGAAGGAACAAAGCATCGCATGGAAGCGAAGCTGTTCGCGGCCGACCAGAACACGGAACGCGCCTGGCTCAGCTTCTTTTCGTCACTGGCTTAGCGGGCGAGTTGTAGGCTCTAGACTACAGCCCCATCAGCCGATGCTAGAGTTGGAGAAACCGAGCCCGACGTTTTATCTGGCAAAGCAACCACCGTGTTTTCGTACCTAGAGCAATTTTCCGAGCAGTTTCGCCAAGTCGGAGAAGAGGCGTTCAAACGACTGTATCCTTCGGCATTTCTGCTCACCCTAGGCATGGCCGGCGACCTTGCCGAATCCCACGGCTCGGGCACGAGCATTATCAACGTCAACGACGGCGTTCTCGAGCGCGGCCGTATTGCCGGCCGCGTTTTCCCCCTGATGAAAGGTCGCTATTCGCCCAAGGGCCCAATCACCATCGGGCGAACCGCGGAGAACGACGTGGTCATTCCCGAGTACTCGGTGTCGCGCAAACACTGTTTTCTCGCCACGGTAGCCGGCGAGTACCGCATCACCGACTGGGGCTCGGCCAACGGCACCCTGGTCAACGAAGTCGACATCGGCAAGATGCTGCCGCAGCGGCTGGTGGGCGGCGAAATCATCACCTTGGGCCGCTTGATGATGCTCTTTCTTCCGCCTCGCCATTTCGTCGAGCACGTGCGCGGAGTCGCGCCGCCAGCCGACTTCGAAAGGTAGACCTGCGGCGCGCGATGCTCGGCGCAGAAGCGGGCCCTACGCGGCCGGCGCGCTAGCCTCGTGCTTGGCGATCATTTTCGCCACGCGCGGGATGGCCGCCTCGGTGTGCTTCTTCGCCATGGGGCGCAGCTTCTCGTAGGCCGTCCTTACGACCTGGTTCTTCGCCTTCTGCGCGCGCTGGTCGGTAATGCCGAGGAGAGCTTCGGCCGCTTCGCCAGCATGGCTGCCGAAGTAGCCGGTGACGGGTTCGTTCTTGGCTTTGGCAGCCTGGTAAAGCGGATCGAGCCGGTCGGCAAAATCCTCGAGCAGGCCGTCGATGACCTCGGCGGTGAAGCCGGGCTTGATCGCCTTGACAACCGCGTACGCAGCCTTGATGGGAAAGCCGGTCAGGCCCTTCGAGGCGACTTCCTCATCGACGATCTGCTCGCAATCACGAATTACCTGGGGCCGCGCACCAGGACGGGACAATATTTCTTTTAGCGTGCTCATGGCGCTCACTTTACCCTGACGGCATCTTTCGTGGTACCCCATGCCCACCGTGTTTTCGCAACGTAGGGATCCGGTTGCCAGCCGGCCGGCGACGACGCTCTCGGTCCTTACCGGAATCAACGCCCTCAACTACCTCGATCGCTTTCTCCTCTCGCCTCTGCTGCCGCTGATCATTGTCGGGTTGCGGCTCAGCGATGGCCAGGCGGGCTCGCTGCAGTCTGCCTTCATTCTGGTCTATGCGGTCATTTGCCCCGTGGCCGGCTGGCTCGGCGATCGCATGTCGCGCCTGCGGGTCGCCGCTTTGGGCGTAGTCCTGTGGAGCATCGCCACCTTCGTCTCGGGTTTGGCGCCAACTTTCGCGTGGCTATTGCTGGCCCGGGCGCTCGTGGGAATCGGCGAAGCCACCTACTCGGTCATCACACCGTCGCTCCTCGCCGACCACTATCCGCCGTCGCGCCGAGCGCGAGCCCTGTCGATCTTTTATGCGGCCATGCCGTTCGGTATCTTTCTCGGATACGTGCTGGGCGGACAGATCGGGGCTCGGTACGGCTGGCGGCCAGCCTTTTTTGTCGCAGGCGGGCCGGGCCTCGTAGGCGCGCTCGCGCTGCTCTTCTTGCGCGATCCGCCGCGAGGACGCTTCGACGCAGGCACGGAAACCAGCGACCAGCTGCCGTTCCGCGCATTCCTGCGCACGCTGCGCAGCCGTCCGAGCTACTTCGTCAACATGGCGGCGCAGACTATCTACACGTTCACCATGGGCGGCTTAGGCGTGTGGATGCCGACCTATTTCGTGCGCGAGCGCCACCTGGGCATCGCCCAAGCCAGCACGATCTTCGGCGCCCTCCTGCTTGGCACTGGCTTCGTCGGAACCCTGCTCGGCGGCCCGATTGCTGACCGACTGACCAAGCGATTTGCTGGCGCGCATTTCACGTTCTCGGGCCTGACACTCGTCGCAGCGATACCTTTCGTCGTCGTGGCAATTCTCTCGCCGTCACCGTCGGTCTATTGGCCGGCCATGGGACTCACGCTGTTCTGCCTGTTCCTCAACTATGGTCCGCTCAATGCAGCGATGGTCAACGTGCTGCCCAGCTCGGCGCGAGGTCGAGGCGTGGGCCTGCACACCACGACGATTCATCTGCTGGGCGATGCCTGCTCGCCCTTTTTGATCGGGTTGGCTTCGGACAGGATGGGACTGCGAATTCCCGTCTTGTGTACAGGTTGCCTCGTGGGTCTGGCCGGGCTGCTTCTTCTTGCCGGCCGCCACACCCTGGTGCGGGATCTCGAGACGGCGCAGGCGGGCTAGACGGCACGCCACCCACTGCGTTTGACCTGCTATCGTTGCAATGAATGGCGACTGATCTTTCGCGAGAGCTCGACGTTGCGCGCGCTGTGGCTCTGGAGGCCGCGGCAGTCGTCGCGTCTTTTCAGGGCCGGCCGCTCGGGGTCGAACACAAGGCCGGCGGGGAGCCCGTTTCCCTCGCCGACATTGCGTCCAGCAACCTGATCGTGGCGCGCCTGCGACAGGAGTTTCCCGGCGACGCAATTTTGTCCGAAGAACTGCCCGACAATCCACAACGCCTGACCACGTCGCGAGTGTGGATGATCGATCCCATCGATGGCACACGCGACTTCGTTCGCGGCGAGCCCGGCTACGTCGTCATGATCGGTCTCGTGGTCGAAGGACGCCCCATGGTCGGTGCGGTCGTGCAGCCGAGCACGCGAATGGTCTGGTCGGGCGCCGTCGGAATGGGCGCGTGGAAGGAGACGCCCGCGGTAAGACGCACGCCGATCCACCCGGCGACGAACGATTCCACCACCATTCGCTTGGTGTCGTCGAAGTCCCACCGTACCGACTACTATGCGCGCTTCACGCAAGCGCTGGGCATCACCGACGAAATCCGCCTGGGCAGCGTCGGCCTCAAGGTCGCACTCATCGCCGAGGGTAGCCGCGACCTTTACGCGTACCCCGGTGGCCAAACGAAAATCTGGGATAGCTGCGCGCCCGAGGCCATTCTGACGGCAGCGGGTGGCCGTCTCACCGACAGCGATGGGCAGAACCTTTGCTACACAGACTTGAGCCTCCTGAATCCCCGCGGACTCGTCGCATCGAACGGCCTGGTTCACGACCGCGCCCTGGAGGCCATATCCAAGCTGCGCGCCGAAGTCAATGCGAGCCGAGCGCGCGGCTAGCAGGATTTTAATGGAAACCCTGAAAGGGTTTCCAAACCCGCGGCACCTGCCAACCCGCCCTGCCCCCTCCTCGCTGCGCTCGGCCGCGCGCGATGGTCCGCGCCGAGCAAAGCTCGGCGGCTCCCCACGCGGTTGTAATGGAAACCCTGAGAGGGTTTCCAAACCTTCCCGCGATGGTCCGCGCCGAGCAAAGCTCGGCGGCTCCCCACGCGGTTAATCCGACCCTCACACCGCTGGTGGCGCCTCGCGCTTCGACTCGCCGATGGCACGAAAGAAGCCGAGCACGTAGTCGACACCGGACACGAGGGAAGCGCCGAGGGAAAGGTAAAGGACACCCAGACCGGCCGTGTTGTAGTCGATGTTGATGCCCAGCCCGAGGAGCGGATAGCGAAAATGAAGCAGCAGCATGATCAAGCCGACGAGCTGAAGAGCGGTCTTGATCTTTCCGCCCCGGCTAGCCGCGATAACGATGCCTTCGCTGGAGGCAATGCTGCGCAGAGCGGTGATAGCCAAATCGCGCGCGATGAGCACCACGACCAGCCACGCCGGCACGCGCCCGAGCGCTACCATGAAAACCATCACGGCAGTCACCATCAGTTTGTCCGCGACGGGATCGAGAAACTTTCCGAGGACGCTTACCTCGTTGCGACTACGTGCCAGATAGCCATCGATGCCGTCGCCGATCGATGCCACGAGATAAAGCAGGGCGGCGACCAGACTCCGCACCGGGCTGTAGTTGTCCATGAAGTACAGGACGAATGGGACAAACAGAACCCGTCCCATCGTGACGAGATTCGGTAGGTTGGTCAGTTGGCTACGGATGTTCGACATGTCTCGCTAGCAATAGCACTCCCTCGCCTTCGCAGGTTACGTGGTGCAGGCCCGGCGAAACACCATCGGCGGCGCCGCCGAGTTGGCCCTGCACGACAATTCGCCCGACCCAGCCCACGAGGCGCGCCGTGGGCACGGCCATGCGCTCGCCTTCGCCCAGGCGAACCGAGACGATTTCGTCCGCATTAGCCACGACAACGACCCGGCCGCTACCACGGAATTGCAGCAGGACCTTGTGGCCGCCCGGCACGGTGCCCGACTCCCAGACCACCTCATCGCCCCAGGCTGCCACGCGCGACTCGTCGAGGTAGAGCACGTCTCGATCGAGGGCGAGAGCTATCAGCCCGCGAGCCGAATCACCCGAGCAAAGCAGCAAATCACCGCCGCCGTCGACGCGAAAGAAACCATCGTGCGCATCGGCTAAGATCGCGTCGCTCAGGTGGCCGCGCTCTCGGCGACGAGCCAGTGACAGGCTCTGACCGCCGAGCGCCGCCAAAAGACACGACTGACGAACGTGCGTCTCCGCGCCGGCCGAGAAGCGCAGTACGCCTTTGCCCAAGGCCTCGACCGGCCCGGGCGCCGCCGTCAGGGTCAGCAATCGAGCCGTCGTGAACCCGGCCAGGCTGCTTGGCAACAAAGCGCCGTCGTCAGGCGCAAGCTCGGGCATTGGCGTCGTCTCCAGACCGAGCGCCGGGCGCGGCGTGGCCACCGCCGAAGGACCCCCCTCGGATTCCATGATCGCCGATCCTTCCGTCGATCCCTCCGCCGCTCTCTCGACGACCGCGCTGTCCGCCGGCGCGGTGGGCGCCGCTGCACGCTCCATCTCGGCAGCCAGCTCGTGCTGACCGGCGCGCCGAAAAGCCGTCGCAGCCTGAGTCGGCGACGAGCTGCGCGCGTACGCGTAACCGAGGTAGCTCCACGCCCTGCGATCGTCGGGCTGGAGGCGAACCGCGGATTCAAGCTCCACTGCGGCCTCACTGAACAATTCCAGCTTGAGCGCGATGAGGCCCAGATTGAGGCGAACCGTAGGATCCTCAGGCGCCACCTCACAGGCCTCGAGATAGACTTGGCGCGCTTCCGCCAAATGGCCGAGCTTGAAACGAACCAAAGCAAGAAGCTTGAGAACGCGCAGGTCCCGCGGCGACGTCTTCTGCGCCTGCGCGAGCTCAGCCTCAGCCTCGGCGAGCTGCTGAGCCGAAATCAGCTCGCTGACGTGCCGAAGCCGGGCAAGCAGGGCTTGTTCCTCCGCCGCCGCCGCAATGGGCGAAAGATTTTCGGTCGACACGGCAGGGCTCGCTTGTGATGGGTTGTTTTCCACGTCGGCAGACGACAGTCTAACGCGCTTTTGCCACCGGCGGTCCAGACCATTCTGAAAGCGCCGCTTCCCGCCTTCTATACTCTTCGTAGCGTTGGAGTACGGCCGTGACGTAGGCGCGGGTCGTCTCGTAGGGCGGCATTCCCCCGTACTTGTCGACTGCGCCAGGACCCGCGTGATAGCCAGCGATAACCTTGACCTTCTCGTCGAGGGAACACACGAAGCCCGCGCCATGGCCTTCCGAGCCAGGGACCGCCGCTTGCGTGTGGCAGTAGCGTCGGGCCAAAAGCTGCAAGTAGCGGGCGCCACCCATGATGTTTTGGCGAGGATCCCACACGTTGGTCACGCCCATGCCGCGCGCGGTG
>Ga0066789_10000096_pt1 | contig 25463 bp, 24 predicted proteins | sample OrgsoiDNA2013049_FD_70960 | JGI IMG/M metagenome (GOLD analysis project Ga0066789, IMG submission 70960) | Permafrost soil microbial communities from the Arctic, to analyse light accelerated degradation of dissolved organic matter (DOM) -... | ecosystem: Environmental > Terrestrial > Soil >...
ACCGGCGCCATCACCATCGGCTTCCGCGATTCGTCGATCCCGTTTTCCTATCTGGATGACAGCCAGAAGCCGATCGGCTTTGCTATGGACATCTGCTACAAGATCGTCGACGCCGTTAAGAAGGAGCTCAAGCTCGACAAGCTCGAGGTCAAACTCAATCCGGTGACGTCGTCGACCCGCATTCCCTTGCTGGCCAACGGCACCATTGACCTCGAATGCGGCTCGACCACCAACAACGCCGACCGCCAGAAGCAGATTTCCTTCACCAACACCCACTTCCTGACCGCGAGCCGGTTCGTCTCGAAGAAGGCCAGCAAGATCAATTCCATTGACGATCTCAAGGGCAAGTCGGTGGTCTCGACGTCGGGCACCACCAACATCAAGCAGCTCACCGAGGCCAACGCCGCCCGCAACCTCGGCATCAACATCATCCCGGCCAAGGATCATGCCGAAGCGTTCTTGATGGTCGAGACCGATCGCGCGGTGGCATTCGTGATGGACGATATCCTGCTCGCCAGTCTCGCCGCCGGATCGAAAGAGCCGGACGCCTACGTCATCTCCAAGGATGCGTTCTCGAAGCCGGAGCCCTATGGCATCATGCTGCGCAAGGATGACGCGCCGTTCAAGAAGGTGGTCGATGCTGCAACGGCCGCGCTCTACAAGAGCGCCGACGGTCAGAAGCTGTATGACAAGTGGTTCACGCAGAAGATTCCGCCCAAGGGATTGAACCTCAACGTGCCGATCGGTGCGGAGCTGAAGAAGGAGTTCGCCAAGCCTTCGGATTCGCCGGATCCGGATTCCTATACCGCGATGTGAGAATTCTCGAGGGCTCATGCGATGGCGCGGTCATTGCATGAGCCTTTGGGGGGATAAGCCTTGGAGGCCTACGTGGCGGAAACTTGCATTTTACCATTCCGGCCCGAGTTTTGCAGGCATTCCGGAAGTCATCCAACGGAGAACATTACGAATGAAACGCCTGCGTATGATCGGCCTTGTGCTCGCAGCCAGTTTCTGTGCCGGGCAGGCGGGCGCCGAGGAGCTCACGGGGACGCTCAGGAAAATCAAGGAAACCGGGGTGATCACCATCGGCTTCCGCGATTCGTCGATTCCGTTTTCCTATCTCGACGACAACCAGAAGCCGATCGGCTTTGCGATTGACATCTGTTACAAGATCGTCGACGCCGTGAAGAAGGAGCTCAAGCTCGACAGACTCGAGGTCGAATTCAATCCGGTGACGTCGTCGACCCGGATCCCATTGCTGGCCAACGGCACCATCGACCTCGAATGCGGATCGACCACCAACAACGCCGACCGTCTCAAGCAGGTTTCCTTCACCAACACCCACTTTCTGACCGCGACCCGCTTCGTCTCAAAGAAGGCCAGCAAGATCAACTCGATCGACGATCTCAAGGGCAAGTCGGTGGCCTCGACATCCGGCACCACCAACATCAAGCAGCTCACCGAAGCCAACGCCGCCCGCAATCTCGGCATCAACATCATCCCAGCCAAGGAACATGCCGAATCGTTCCTGATGGTCGAGACCGATCGTGCGGTTGCGGCGGTGCTGGACGATATCCTGCTCGCCAGCTTCGTCGCCGGATCGAAAGATCCGGACGCCTATGTCTTCTCCACCGACGCCTTCTCGAAGCCGGAGCCTTACGGCATCATGCTGCGCAAGGACGATCCCGCCTTCAAGAAGGTGGCCGATAGCGCCACCGCGGCGCTCTATCAGAGTGCGGATGGTCAGAAGCTGTATGACAAATGGTTCATGCAGAAGATTCCGCCCAAGGGATTGAACCTCAACGCGCCTATCGGCGCGGAGCTGAAGAAGGAGTTCGCCAAGCCTTCGGACTCCCCGGATCCGGATTCTTACAAGGCGATGTGAGGCTTGCCGGCACAGGGATGGCCCGGTCATTGCATGGGCCGGTATCGATGCGTAGGCTACGGCTGGCAGCGACGCAGCCGTAGCACGCGGGGGCTTTGGTGAACTATCACTGGAATTGGCGCATCTTCTGGGAGCCGGCCCCCAACGGGACCGGCACGTATCTGGACATGCTGCTGTCGGGGCTGGTCCTGACCATCGAGACCGCGATCTGCGCCTGGATTCTGGCGCTCGCCTTCGGATCGGCCGTCGGCGTCCTGCGCACGCTGCCGTCCAGGACGGCATCCTGGGTCGGCTTCGCCTGGGTCGAATTCTTCCGCAACATGCCGCTGCTGGTGCAGCTGTTCATCTGGTTCTTCGTCTTGCCGGAAATCCTGCCGCAGTCGTGGGGGCTCTGGCTGAAGCAGATGCCCAATGCGCCGTTCTACACCGCGGCGATCGGGATCGGGTTTTTCATGTCCGCGCGGGTGGCCGAACAATTGCGGGCCGGCATTGGGTCGCTGCCGCGCGGACAAAAATTGGCCGCGACCGCGCTGGGACTGACGACCGCGCAGACCTATCGCTATGTGCTGCTGCCGATGGCATTTCGCATCATCATGCCGCCGCTCACTTCCGAATTTCTCTCCACCATCAAGAATACTTCGGTGGCCCTCACCATCGGCCTGATCGAACTGACCGCCGAGGCGCGGGCGATGCAGGAATTTTCCTTTCAGGTGTTCGAAGCCTTTACCGCCGCGACGGTGCTGTATCTCCTGATCAATATCGTCGTCGTTATCGCCATGCGCTTCCTTGAGCGCGGGCTCGCGATTCCCGGCTACATTACCGGGAAATAGCGCCGATGTTCGCCAATTTCGACTTTGACGTCATCCGCCGCTCGCTCGGATATCTGTTTTTCGACGGCATGACATTTACGCTGACGCTGACCGGTCTTGGTGCGCTGGGAGGCCTGATCTTCGGCACACTGATCGCCATGATGCGGCTATCCGGATTCAAGCTGCTCGGCCGCATCGCCGGCCTCTATGTCGACCTGATGCGGTCGCTGCCGCTGGTGCTGGTGATCTTCTGGTTCTATTTCCTGGTGCCCTATCTCGGACAGTGGCTGACGGGATCGTCGCGGCCGGTTCGGGTCGGCGCGTTCACCTCCTCGCTCGTCACCTTCATCATGTTCGAGGCGGCGTACTTTTCGGAGATCATGCGCGCCGGCATTCAGTCGATCTCGAAAGGACAGCCCGCCGCGGCGAATGCGCTGGGTCTCACCTACGGGCAGACCATGCGGTATGTCGTGCTGCCGCAGGCGTTCCGCAACATGCTGCCGGTGCTGCTGACCCAGACCATCGTGCTGTTCCAGGACACCTCGCTGGTCTATGTGCTATCGATCCCCGACTTCCTGGGCGCGGCGAGCAAGGTGGCGCAGCGCGACGGCCGGCTGGTCGAAATGTACCTGTTCGCGGCCGCGGTCTATTTCATCATTTCCAGCGCTGCATCCTTCAGTGTCCGGCGCCTTCAGGCGCGTATCAGTATCGTCCGCTAGCGAGACCTTCATGATCGAGATCAGTCACGTCGACAAATGGTACGGGCCCAGCTTCCAGGCGCTGAAGGATTGCACCACCAGCGTCGCCAAGGGCGAGGTGGTGGTGGTGTGCGGACCGTCCGGTTCGGGAAAATCGACGCTGATCAAATGCGTCAACGCGTTGGAGCCGTTCCAGAGCGGTGAAATCATCCTCGACGGCATCAAGGTCAACGACCCAAAGACCGACCTGCCAAAACTGCGCGCCCGCGTCGGCATGGTGTTCCAGCATTTTGAACTTTTTCCGCATCTCAAGATCATCGAGAATCTGTGTCTTGCCCAGGAGAAGGTGCTGGGGCGCTCGCATGACGAGGCGATGGCAAAAGGGTCAAAACTGCTCGACCGGGTCGGGCTGAAGGACCACGCCCGCAAATATCCCGCCGAACTGTCCGGCGGCCAGCAGCAGCGCGTCGCCATCGCGCGGGCGCTGGCGATGGATCCGATCGCCATGCTGTTCGACGAACCGACCTCGGCGCTCGACCCTGAGATGATCAGTGAAGTGCTCGACGTCATGATCGACCTCGCCCGCGAGGGCATGACCATGATGGTGGTCACCCACGAAATGGGCTTCGCCAGCAAGGTCGCGCACCGCGTCATCTTCATGGACCAGGGCGAAATCGTCGAGGACGCGCTGAAGACCGATTTCTTCGGCAGCCCCCGCAGCGACCGCGCGCAGAAATTCCTGTCCAAGATCCTGTCGCATTAAGGCACAACGTCATTCCGGGGCGCGTCGAAGACGCGAACCCGGAATCTCGAGATTCCGGGTTCATGCTTCGCATGCCCCGGAATGACTTTTCAACGTCAGGCGATTTTCGTCGCGAATTCCGTTTCCAATTCGGCGATCAGGCTTTAAGAACTGGCGTAGACATCAGCAACCACTGCATCGCCGCCCCTACAGGAGAAATCGCTTGGAACAGATCGCTTACGTCAACGGTTCGTTCGTGCCGCTTAGTGAAGCAAAAGTCTCGGTGCTGGACCGCGGCTTTTTGTTCGCCGACGGCATCTACGAAGTCGCAGCCGTGCTCGACGGCAAGCTGATCGACAACGCCTCGCATCTGGCGCGGCTGGAGCGCTCGGTCGGCGAGATCGCGCTGGCTTTGCCGGAGACGATTGAGCGCATTCAGGAGATCCAGAGGGAATTGATCGTTCGCAACACTCTCGTCAACGGCATGGTCTATCTGGAGGTGACGCGCGGCGCCGACACCGGACGTGATTTTGCGTTTCCGAAAGACGTCAAGCCGACGCTGGTGATGTTTACCTCGGTGAAGGACATCGTCAATGCGCCGTCGGCCAGGACCGGCATTGCCGTGATCACCGTGCCGGATCTCCGCTGGGAGCGGCGCGACATCAAGAGCGTGGCGCTGCTGGCGCAAGTATTGGCAAAACAGGCCGCGGCGGAAGCCGGCGCCGGCGAGGCCTGGATGATCGAGGATGGCAAGGTGACCGAGGGCGGCTCGTCCTCGGCCTTCATCCTGACCCAGGATGACGTGCTGGTGACACGGCAGAATTCATCCGCGATTTTGCCGGGCTGCACCCGCAAGGCGGTGGTAGCCCTCGCCGAAGAACGTCAGCTCCGCGTCGAGGAACGGCCGTTCACGATCGAGGAGGCGCTCAAGGCCAAGGAAGCCTTCATCACCAGCGCCACCGTGTTCGTGCAGGCGGTGGTGTCGATCGACGGCAAGACCGTCGCCAACGGCAAGCCCGGTCCGATCACCGACCGCTTGCGCGAGATCTATGTCGACTTTGCCCGCGTCACGGCGCAGTAGGACCCGAGTCTCATTTGCCGAACACCGTGAGTTGCGCGCCATCGTCGGCGACAAACACCGCAAGCAGGCTAGCCGGTTCGCTCGTGCTGGCGTTCTCGCTGACGAGATGTTCGCTGCCGGGCGGCTCGAAAAAGCTTTCGCCTGCCTTGTAAACCTTGGCCGGTCCGGTTACGGAGTTTTCCGAGCGGATTTCGCCCGACAGCACATAGGCGAATACGCTGCCGGCGTGATGGTGGCTGGCCGATTGGCCGCCGGGCGCGTAATTGACGACGACGGCGGTCAGGCTTTTGCCGGGCACGTTCGGAAGTTTCTCGGCGCGAACGGGTTTCACCTGATCGCCTTCGGCGTGCGCGAAGGGACAGACGGAAACCGCGAAGGCAAGCGCGGCGGCTGCTGCAAGTCCGGATGCTATTCTGGTCATGGTCTTCTCCTGATCCTCAGGCCACGGCGGCCTTGGCTCTCACCGGGGGAACCGAACGGAAGCTGATCGCGATCCGGTTCCAGGCGTTGATGGTTGCGATCAGCATGGTCAGATTGACCGTCTCGGCTGCCGAAAATTGCGCGCGAACGCCTTCATAGACGTCATCGGGCGCATGGGTCTCCGAGATCAGCGTCACCGCCTCGGTCCATGCCAGCGCGGCACGCTCGCGGTCGGTGTAGACAGGTGACTCACGCCACGCATTCAAAAGATACAGGCGCTGTTCGGTTTCGCCGTGCTTGCGCGCGTCCTGGGTGTGCATGTTGATGCAGAACGCGCAGCCATTGATCTGCGACGCCCGGGTCTTGACCAGTTCGATCAGGGATTGTTCGAGGCCGGAAGCCTGCACCTGGGCCTCAAGCGCGGTGAGCGCCTTTATGGTGTCGGGCGCAGCCTGAAAGGGGTTCAATCGAGTCTTCATGCTGTCCTCCTTTGAATTGCGGCTTGGAGAGATAATCTCAGTGTGCGCCGCCGGTTGCAAGATGGTCGGGTTTTTTGAGCAGCAGGGCTGCCATGAGCGCGACCATCAGTGCCGCTCCCAGCAGATAGAAAGTGTCGCTGAAGGCCAGGATAAAGGCCTGTTTTTGCACGATGTGGCCGATCGCGACCACGGCGCGGTGCGACGCTTCCGCGCGGTCGGCGGCACCGTGGCTGATAAAATACTGCGTAAGCGCTTCGATCCGCGTGCGGGTTGCCTGTTCCAGCAGCGATACCGACTGCATCAGCACGTTGGAATGGTACTGCTCGCGCTTGGTCACGAAGGTCTGCAGCATGGCGATGCCGACGGCGCCGCCGAGATTCCGCATCATGTTGAACAGTCCCGACGCCGAGCCGGCATTCTCCGCTTCGATGCTGGCGGTCGCGACGGCGGAGAGTGGCGCGAACGCCAGCGCCTGGCCGATGGCGCGAACCACGTTGGGCCAGAACAACTGATCGGAACCGTAGTCGGCCGTCATGTAAATGTTCATGAAGTTGCCGGCGGCGAACAGCGCAAATCCGACGCCGATCAACAGGCGCGGGTCGAACCGCTGCATCAGCCGGGGCACCAGGGGAATCAAGACCAGTTGAGGCAATCCGGTCCAGGCCAGCACCAGGCCGATCTGCTCGGCATTATATCCCTGGATGCGCGACAGATAGAGCGGCAGGATGAAAACCGAACCATACAAGGCGATGCCAAGCAGAAAATTGGCCAGGATGCCGAAGCCGAAATTGCGGCGAGCCAGCAGCCTCAGATTCAACAGCGGCCTTTTGCTGGTCAGTTCGATCCACAGGAACAGCGCCAGCGCGATCGCGGCGATGATCGACAACCGGACAATGAATGGCGATCCGAACCAGTCGTCCTTGTTGCCTTCCTCGAGCACGGTCTGCAATGCGCTCAAACCGATCGCCATGGTGATGACACCGGGCCAGTCGCCCTCGCGCAGCAGCAGCAGCTTCATCGGCTTCGATTCCAGCGAGAACCACAGCATGCCGATCATCAGCGCGCCCGGCACCAGATTGACGTAGAAAATGCACTGCCAGCTCCAGTTTTCCGTGAGATAGCCGCCGATCGTCGGACCTATCGCCGGTGCAAAGATCGCGGACACGGCGAACATCGCAAGACCCGTCGGTTGCTTCGCCTTCGGCAGCAGCGTGATGATCAGCGTGAACGCCATCGGGATAAGTACGCCGCCGCAAAAACCCTGCAGCGCGCGCAGCACGATCATCTGCGGCAGGTCCCGCGCAAAGGCGCAGGCGACGGAAAATGCCAGAAACAGCACCGCGTTGGTCAAGAGATAGACACGGATCGAGAACACCTGCGCGAGCCAGCCGCTCAGGGGAATGACGACGATCTCGGCGATCAGGTAGGAGGTCGAGATCCAGCCGCCGTCGTCGATACCGGCGCCGATCGCGCCTTGAATGTCCGCCAGCGAAGCGTTGACGATCTGGATATTGAGCACCGCCATAAAGGCGCCAAGCGTGGAGCCGAACACCGCAAGCCAGGTTTTGGCGGAGACCGCGGTAGCGGCATTTTCCGGGGCCGGGAATGCTTGCGGACGATCGGCGCCAATGCGGTCGGAGCCGGCGTTGTCGATGGCAGGCTGAAGCGTGGTCATGAGAGTCTCCTCCTGGTTGCCTACCGGAAATGTGTTGGATCAGCTGCCGGGCCGTGTCGCGGAGGCATTCGCCGCAAGCCGGCTTTGGGCGGCATGATTCCGTTCGGCGAGCACGGTCGCCTTGGTATCGACGGTAGGCTCCGCCGACATGCCCGGCCGAAGCAGGCCGGTCAGGCTGCGATCGTCGAGCACGATCTTCACCGGCACCCGCTGCACGATCTTGGTGAAATTGCCGGTTGCGTTGTCCGGCGGCAGCAGCGCGAATTCGAGGCCGCTCGCCGGCGACAGGCTGTCGACATGGCCCCTGAGTGTGGTGCCGTGGAAGCTGTCGATCCGGATTTCGACCGGCTGGCCGTTGCGGACATGCGTGAGCTGGGTTTCCTTGAAATTCGCCACCACATAGACCGCATCGAGCGGAACCACCGCCATCAACTGCGTTCCGGCCTGCACGAATTGACCGACCCGCAGCGAGCGCGCGCCGACGGTGCCCTCGACCGGGGCGGTGATCTCCGTGTAGGACAGGTTCAGCGCCATCTGTTGTTCGACGGCGCGGGCGCGATCCAGCTGCGCCACCGCCTTGGCCCGATCGGTGGTGAGCACGTCGACTTTTCTTTGCGCAGCGAGCAGGCCGGATTTGCCGTGCTGCAACTGTGCGGTTTTTTCGCGCAGCGCCGCATCGGTCTGCTGCGCGCGCTGGATGGTGCCGGAGCCGGTTTTCATCAGCCCGTCGTAACGGGCCTGCTCTTCCTGCGCGAATTGCAGATTGGCTTCCGCTGCGGCGACATCCGCCGATTCCTGCTCCATGACGGGGTGCTGCAGCGCGATCTGTGCATCGAGATTGCGCACCGCGGCTTCGGACGCCGCGACATCGGCTTGCGCCTGTTCCAGTGCGGTCCTGAAATCGCGGTCGTCGATCCGCGCCAGCAACTGTCCGGCTTTCACTTCCTGGTTGTCGCCGACCAAGACCTCCGCGATATAGCCGGACACCTTTGGCGAGACGATCGTGGAGTCGGCCTTGACGTAGGCATCGTCGGTCGATTCCAGGTATCGCCCGGTGGTGAGATAGCCGTAACCGAAGTCCGCGGCGGTAGCGATCCCGAAGGCCAGCGCCAGCCCCAGGGCCGCGCGCTTGATCGCCCGCCGGGACGGGCGAAGGCCGGTTTGCACGTGTAAATCAGCGACATCAGATCGGGTGGCCATGGGTTCCTCCTGCAGAGATCGGCACCCTCGGAGAGGGCGCTTGGTACGGCCCTAACATGTAATGTCGCGCGCGATGTGATAATTGGGAAAAAACTGGAAGCATTATCCAGTGAGAACGGATAATCGGAGACCTTGATGGATCGGCTGACCAGTCTGACGGTGTTCGTCCAGGTGGCGGACAGCGGCGGATTTTCAGCCGCAGGCCGCCGGCTCAACATGTCGACAACCATGGTGAGCAACCACGTCCAGGCGCTCGAAGACCGGCTCGGCGCCCGGCTGCTCAACCGCACGACACGGAAGGTCAGCCTCACCGAAGTCGGCAAGGCCTATTACGATCGCTGCACGCAGATCCTGGCGGATCTCGAAGCGGCCGACGACATCGCCGGCGCCTTGCAATCGACGCCGCGCGGCACGCTGCGTATCTATACTGCCACCCACATCGTCCCATTTATTGCGCCGGTGGTCGCCGGATTTCTCAGCTCCTACCCCGACGTCAAGGTCGACCTGACCATGGGCGAGCGAACCATCGACCTGATCGACGAGGGATTTGATGTGGCGATCCGGCTGACGCCGCCGCCCGATTCCAGCCTCATTGTCCGCAGCCTCGCCACCTGGCGGCACGTGTTATGCTGTTCGCCCGCCTATCTCGAAAAGCATGGACCGCTTCGGCAGCTGTCCGAACTGGCGAACCATAATTGCGTTCGCCACGTCCTTTATCCGTATGAGGATGGCTGGCATTTCGTCGATCGCCAGGATATGCCGGCGTCGGTGCGGATCTCCGGCAATCTGATTTCCAACAGCGGCGACATGCTGCGGACGGCCGCCCTGCAGGGTGTCGGCATCTGCCTGGCGCCGGGTTTTTTGATATCGGACGATCTCAAGGCCGGCCGGCTGGTACGTCTGTTGGCCGAATACCGGCCGGTGGAATTTGCCATGACTGCGGTTTACCCGCATCGTCATCATCTCTCGGCGAAAGTCCGCAGTTTTATCGATCTTCTCGCGCAACACAGCGCCGAGCATCAGAGACTGATCAATCCGTATTCCTGATGAGCCCGATCACGATTGTTGCAAGAAAAGTCCGCGCCGGCTGGATTGGGCTGCGGCAATGCCATAACGTGTCCTGGCTTCAACTGCCTGGTCAAGTAACTGATGTTTCCGCGCGATACCGCGTCATTTCGCTCATGTGCCAGGCGGTTCGCCGCGATAGCCTGCCTCGCCGCCATCTCATCGGCCGCGACTCCCGCGCTTGGGCCGCCGCCGGGGGCGGCGCTGTCGCGCGAAAAGCTTTCAGCCATTGAGGATTTCATCAACGGCGAAATCGCATCGGGGAGAATTCCCGGCGCCCTCGTTCTGGTCCAGCGTCACGGCCAACAGGAATATTTCAAGACCTTCGGCAAGCGGGACGTCGAGAAGGGAACGCCGATGACGGCGGATGCCATCTTCCCGATCCATTCGGTCACCAAGACCATCACCAGCGTGGCAGCGATGACGCTGGTCGATCAGGGCAAAATCGCGCTCGATGATCCCGTCAGCAAATACATCCCGTCCTTCGCCGGCATGAAGGTCGGCGTCGAGAGAAAAGGCGATTCCGACAGGCGGTGCTTGACTTGGTGCCGTTGCGCCGGCCCATCAATATCGAGGATTTGCTGCTGCACACATCTGGTATCACCTACGGCTTCTATGGCGAGGGGCTGGTCAAGGCGGCCTATAACGGCATTTATCTCGGCGATTTCGACAATGCCGAATTCGTCGAACGGCTGGCAAAGGTGGCGCTGGCCGAACAGCCGCGCACGCTCTGGGATTATGGCCATTCGGTCGATGTCCTCGGTCGCGTGATCGAGGTCGCGTCCGGCCAGTCGCTCTACCAATTCGAACAGACCAATCTGCTCGATCCGCTTCATATGACCACCACGAAATTCTTTCTGACCGATCCTGCGGAACGGGCGCGCTACGCCCAGCCGCTGGCCAAAGACCGCCACGTCGAGCGAAACTCGCTCGACGTCACGCGATGGGAATCCGGCGGCGGCGGAATGGTCTCGGCGGCGGCCGATTTCGCGCGCTACGGGCAGATGCTGCTGAACGGCGGGACGCTGGACGGCAGAACCTATCTCAGCCCCAAGGCATTCGCCGCGATGACCACGGATCATATCGGGCCGGGGTCGGGCGTCGCGCGCAACTATTTCTATTATCCCGGCGACGGATTCGGGTTCGGCTACGGTTTTGGCGTGCGCACCGATCCCGGCAATGCGGTGCCGCCGCCGCCGGGCTCGCTTGGGGAGATCAAATGGGACGGCGCCACCGGCGTCTATCTCGTGGTCGACCGCGCCCAGGACATGTTTTTCGTGCTGATGGAGAATTCTCCATCCGGGCGCCTGCATGTTCAGGTGACGCTGAAAAAGATCATTTACGACGCGTTCGAGAAATGATCCGGAACAGCTGGCTGATGGCTCTTTGCTTGGAATGGAATTGATGCTGCAGAAACCGGACGAAAAAGATCAGGCCATCGTGACGCCAGTGCGGATCGCCGCGTTCGACCGCGCGCGGACGTTCATCATCCTCCTGGTGCTGCTGCACCATTCCGTCGTCAACTACACCTATTTCGGCAGCGGCGACAAAATGCGCTGGCTCGGCTTCGATCTGGTGGTGCTGTTCAATGACAGTTTCTTCATGGCGTTCATGTTTTTTATCTCCGGGCTGTTCGTCCGCGACAGCCTGATGCGAAAAGGCCCGGCGATCTTCCTGCGCGACCGCGCGTGGCGGCTCGGCGTGCCGTACCTGGTGTCGGTGTTCGTGCTGATGCCGATTGCGTATTACCCGACATTCCTGCGCTACCATCTGCCGGGCACCACCGATTTCAATTTCCTGCATTTCTGGTGGCACACGCTCACCATCGGGCCATGGCCTTCGGGGCCGGCGTGGTTCCTGTGGGTGCTGCTGGCGCTTGACGCGATCGTCGCCGCCGTCTGGCCGGTCGCCGCTCGTGTCATCGGGGCGCTCGGCCGGTTGATTTTTTCCATGCGCAATCGGCCGACGAAGGCCTTTGCGGCTTTTCTGGCGGTCTCGATTGCGGTCTACCTGCCGATGCGCTTGATCTTCGGCGACGCGAGCTGGCTGGAATTGGGCCGGTTCCCGCTGCCGATCCAGACCAGCCGGATCCTGCTCTACACCGCCTACTTCCTTACAGGCATCGGCGTCGGTGCGGTTAGCCTTCGGGCCGGGCTGCTCGCGGAAACCGGCGAGCTCGCACGACGCTGGCCGGTCTGGCTTGGCTTTGCGCTGGCGTTCTACGCCGCCATCCTCGTCCTCGTCTATGCGCACCACAACTGGGTGGCGGATTTCAACTCGCCGCCGCTATCGTGGCGAACGGGTTACGGCCTCGCATTCGCGATGTTCAGCGCCGCGATGGCGTTTACGGTGCCGGCGATCTTCCTGCGTTTTGCCGAATCCGGCTGGCGCCTGCTCGATGCATTGCAGCCGTCCGCCTACGGCGTCTACCTCCTGCACTACATCTTCATCATCTGGCTGCAATACGCCGTCTACGGCTATTCGCTTCCCGCAGGCATCAAGTTCGCGATCGTGTTCGCCGGCACGCTTGCGATGAGCTGGGGGCTTACGGTGATGTTGCGAAAGATTCCGGTCGTGGCGCGGATGATTTGAGAGTGGTCCTTCGGACCATCCTCACGGCTTCAAGATCAATTTCTGCACCCGCCAGTTCAGCAACTCGGCGGCGTAGATCACATTCTCCGAGGGGCACGCCATGGCGTGGATCCAGCCGAACTGCTTTAGCTGCTTGCCGGACTGGCCGAGCATCCCTAACACCTTGCCCTCGAGGCTGAGCTTGTAGATGCGGCCGGGCCATGAATCAGAGCTGTACAGCACCTGATTGGGCGGCGGCGTGATGCAGATCGACCACGGCGAGCCCGGCGCGAAGGTGCCGCCTGATATCATCGCCTCGTCGGGGATCTTGCCGATCGCGGGTTTGGCGTCCGGCGGCACCGGCACGTCGATGGTAAACTGGCGCAGGAATTTTCCGTCGCCGTCGAATACCTGAATCCGCCGGTTACCGCGATCGGCGACATAGACATTGCCTTTGGCGTCGGTCGCGATGGAATGCGGGGTGTTGAACTGGCCGGGCTCCTTGCCGCGGTCGCCCCATGACTTCAGCCAGTTGCCGTCCTTGTCGACCTTGGCGACGCGGGAGTTGATATAGCCGTCGCTGATGAAGGTGTTGCCGGCCTTGTCCCAGGCGACATCGGTGACCTGACGAAACCGGCCATCTTCGGCGGGCAGCGGCGGCTTCGGATGCTTGACCGGTCCAGTGTCTTCGTCGGAGGCTTCCTGCTTGCGGCCGAACACCATGACGACGCGACCCTCGGGATCGAACTTGATCACCATGTCGGAGCCCTTGTCGGTCACCCAGATGTTGTCGGCGGGATCGATCTTCACGGTGTGCCCAAACGACCAGGCATAAAGGTTCTTGCCGATTTCGCGGACGAACGCGCCCTTTGCATCGAATTCCAGCAACTGCGTCGCCGCCGCGGCGTAGGCCGGCCCGGAGGTGTTGCCGCGCGACAGCGCGAAAACGTGGCCCTTGGAATTGACCGAGACGCCCGACACTTCGCCGAAATACATGTTGGGCGGCAGCCGCAGCGGATTCGGGACCGAGTCGAACTGAATCGAGGGCACCGCCTGCTGTGCGAAGGCCGGCGGCCCGACCAACAGCAACAGCCCGATCAGCCAGTGCTTCATGATATCCTCCCCGAAAGCGCTCGTTTTGCTTTTGTGCTTTGCGGTGATGCTAGTCTATCGCGACTCCTCGCGTCCATCGTTAGTCGTGCGTTCCACATCATGACGGTTCGTCGCCCGGCGCATACCGCTTTGACGCAAGGCATGATCTGCTATTGCTTCCTGACAACTCCATCTGCAAACGGGCGCACATGCGATTTCAACGCAACACGAAAACTGCCGGTATTCCGTTCGCGCTTGCAGCATTGTTGCTGACAACGTTCGCCGCTGGCGAGGCGCGGGCGCTCTATCCCGACAGGCTCGTCAAAATCGTCGTGCCGTTTGCGCCGGGCGGCGGCACCGACGTGATTGCACGGACGCTGGCGCAGGAGATGGCAAAGGACCTCGGCGCCACCGTCATCATCGAGAACAAACCGGGGGCGGGGACGATCATCGGAACCCAGGCCGTCGCAACCAGCGAGCCGGATGGCTATACGCTGCTGATGGGGACATTTGCCAATGCGGTCAATCCGAGTCTCAATGCCAGGCTGCCCTATGATGCGCACAAGGACTTTGTTCCGGTCGCGCTGGTTGCGCGCTCCTTCAATATTGTCGTGGTCAATCCCAAATCGCCGTATCAATCGATCGCGGATCTGATCGCGGCGGCGAAGGCCGATCCGGAAAAATTGTCCTATGGGACATTTGGGACGGGCACGTCGGCGCATCTCGCGGGCGAGCTGTTCAAGAACATGGCCAAGGTCAATCTGACCACGGTGCCCTACAAGGGTGCCGCGCCCGCCATCACCGATCTGATCGGCGGCCAGATCCAGGTAATGTTTACGACGGTTGCAAGTGCGGCCTCGCTGATCGAGGGCGGCCAGTTAAGGGCGCTCGCCGTGACATCGGTGGAACGCTCGCCGGCCTTTCCGCAACTGCCCACCGTCGCCGAGGCCGGGGTGCCCGGCTATGCCGCGGAGAGCTGGTATGGTCTGTTCGCGCCGGCCAGGACGCCCGCCGACATCATCGACCGCCTCAACAAAGCCGCCAGTCTGGCGGTTCAATCCGAGGCGTTCAGGAAGCTCGGCGTGAACGAGGGCCTCGTCATGGTGGCGCGGCCTCCGCAGGAGCTCGATCGATATTTTCGCGGCGAGGAGGAGCGCTGGCGCAAGGTGATCCAGGACGCCGGGATCAAGGTCGAATAGCGATGGCACTGGCTGCGGTCGGCCGCGGTCGGAAGTTTGTTGCCGGCTTGCCGGAATATTCGCGAAGCGCGGGTGTTGCAGAGGGGCGTCCGTAGAGCGCAACCCGTTGCGCTACTCGTTGAAGCATCAAGAAAAAGACTGAACAGGGGAAACGCGATGAGGACACCGGCGAACGGAATTCATATTCCGGTCACGAGTAGCTTAAGCCGGAAATCGGCCGCCACAGCGCTTTTGTGCGCTGCGATGGGAATGGCCGGATCACCCGCTGGGCATGCCCAAACCCCTGGTGCGGCGATGCTGGAGGTTCCCGCCCGTTCTGTGCCGGTGCCCAGCACTGTCAGCCCGCAAATGGCAAAGATTATCGGCGCGCCGCTCCGCACCAACTGGAACGTGCTGCCAAAGACCGGCGAGGAGTGGAGGCCGGTCGCCGACGCCGGCGCGGCGGGAACCATCAAGAATATCCCGGGGATGATGGAGCGGCTGCACGTCAAGGTCGAAAAGACGGTTATCGACGGCGTCAGGGCCTTTGTCGTCACGCCCGATACGATCCCGCCCGAGAACCGCAACCGGCTGCTGATCCATGTGCATGGCGGCTGTTACGTTCTCAATCCCGGCGAAGCCGCACTTCCCGAAGCGATGTTCATGGCAGGCTTCGGGCACTTCAAGGTAATCGCGGTGGACTATCGCATGCCGCCCGAAGCGTACTTTCCGGCGGCGCTCGATGACGGCCTCACCGTCTACAAGAACGCGATCCGGACAACGGACCCGAAGAATGTCGCGATCTTCGGCAGTTCGGCGGGCGGCGCGCTGACCCTCGAAATGGTCCTGAAGGCCAAGCAGGACGGGCTGCCGCTGCCGGGCGCGATCGCGCCGGGAACGCCGATGTCGGACGTGACCAAAGTCGGCGACACCTTCGTCACCAACGCCATGCTCGACAATGTTCTGGTTTCCCCCGATGGGTTCTGCGATGCGGGCACCAAGGTCTATGCCAATGGTCACGATCTCAGGGATCCACTGCTGTCGCCGGTGTATGGCGACATGCAAGGCTTTCCGCCGACGATCCTGACCAGCGGCACGCGCGATCTCCTGCTCAGCAACACCGTGCGCGTTCATCGCAAGCTTCGCCAGGCCGGCATCGATGCGATGCTGCAAATCTACGAGGGCCAGTCTCACGCGCAATATTATCGCGATGACACCTCGCCCGAAGCCAAGGAGGCCTTTGAGGAAATCGCCGGCTTCTTCGACAAGCATCTGGGGAAATAGGCCGCCGATGCAATAACGAAAGATTCAACCGTCAATTCGAAAATCCAGGGAGGATTAATAATGTCCGGCATACATCGCACCCTTGCTGCCCTAAGCCTCGCTCTGATCTGCATCGCGTCGCCGGCGTCGGCGGCAGACGATACCGTCCGCATCCGCGGCACCATCGAACGCGTCGAGGGTCCGGTTTACGTGGTCAAGAACCGTGACGGCGCCGAACTGAAGCTGACCGTCACCGACAATCCGCTGTTTGTCGCGATCGCTCCCGCGACCATGGCCGACATCAAGCCGGGCATGTTCGTTGGCTCGGCCGGAACGATGCAGGCCGATGGCACCCAGAAGGCGATCGAGGTTCATATCTTCCCGGAATCGATGCGCGGCACCGGCGAAGGCCATTACGACTGGGATCTCAAGCCGCAGACCAAGATGACCAATGGCAATGTCGAGCAGACGGTTGCCGGGGTCGATGGACCGCTGCTGTCCGTCAAGTACAAGGACGGCGAGAAGAAACTGATGGTGACCCCGGAGACCGTGGTTGTGACCTACGTTCCCGGCAACAAGGACGACCTCAAGCCGGGCACCAGGATCTTCGTTGCCGCCGCGAAAAAGCAACCTGACGGCACGCTGCAAACCCCGCGTATTACTTACGGCAGAAACGGCGCCGGACCGGCATTTTGACTTAAGATAGATATAGCGTCGCGGCACGATCGACAGCCTTTACAACAAAAGCAACTTTAACCGGGAGGAGACCATGCGTTCAATCGTTTCGCTGGCGCTGGCAGCTTGCGCCATTGCCATCATGAGTTCGCCGTCACTTGCGCAAACGCCGGCGCCGGCGCCGGCAACACCGCCGGCGCCGCCATCCGCGGGCGGTACGCCCGATGCGATGCCGTTCGATATTCCCTATGGCCAGTCGATCGGCCTCGATCACGCCAGGCAGGTGATGGCCGCCGCCGAAGCCGAGGCCAAAAAGCGAAACTGGAAGATGAACATCGCCGTGGTCGATACCAACGGCGAACTGGTGCATTTCTCTCGGATGGAGGGCGCGCAGATCGCATCCGGCTCGATTTCGGTCGGCAAGGCGCGCACCGCGGCACGCTTTCGTCGCGAATCCCGCCTGTTCTACAACGCGTTTGAAACCGGCCATGGCTACGTCAGCACGCTCGATCCCACCTTGGTCGCGAGTCCCGGTGGATTTCCGCTGGTCGAAGGCGGCAAGCTGATCGGCGCGGTCGGTTGCAGCGGTGGCACCGGCGACCAGGACGCCGCGGTGTGCAAGGTCGGCGCCGAGGTCGTGAAATAGCGGGATTTCTTGTAGTCGTCGCTGAGAATCATCGGCCCGAACTGCCCCCACCCCAACCCTCCCCCGCACGCGGGAGAGGGAGCGCGCGGCGTCATGGGGCTGATGGCGTCGGGTAACAGGTGAAGCAACGCATATGCAAAGCAACAAGCCGTTTAGCGGCGCACTCTGTTGCGCGCATGTTTTCACCCGCCCCACAAAGCGCTTGCTGCCTGCTCCCTCTCCCGCTTGCGGGGGAGGGCTGGGGTGGGGGTTTCTCGCTGGTTGAAGCGAAATAACCTTCACATGACCGGATCTTCGCTTGCCGCACCGCAGCAGCGGCGAATTCGCTGGACGACGCAACAATTCGATCCCAGAATCGTTTGGTTGAGGTTTGAACCGTTGGTCCAGGCTGGAGTCCGTCCATGTGGATGCTGTTGCTGCTGCCTTTCATCGGCTTGCTGTGGGTGCCGTTCTATAATTTCCAGGAGCCGGCGCTGTTCGGATTTCCGTTTTTCTACTGGTACCAGCTAGCTTGGGTACCGATCAGCTCATTGCTGATCTGGCTGGTGTATCGGCGGCGCGTCCCCGACGAAGCTCCGTAGATATTTGAGGGCAAATTTCCAACAAGGCATCGTCATGGCCGATTCTATCGACTGGGTTGCTCTCGCGGTTTTCCTGTTCTTCTTTCTCCTCGTCACCGTGATGGGCTTCTTTGCTGCGCGCTGGAAAGCCGGCCCGGTCAGCGCGCATCTTGACGAATGGGGGCTGGGCGGACGGCAGTTCGGCACCTGGATCACCTGGTTTCTGGTCGGCGGCGATTTCTATACCGCCTACACCGTGATCGCGGTGCCGGCACTGGTCTATGCGGTGGGCGCCTACGGCTTCTTCGCGCTGCCCTATACCATCATCGTCTATCCCTTCGTATTCGCCATCATGCCGTTGCTGTGGAAGGTCGCGCATGCCAATGGCCATGTCACCGCGGCCGACGTGGTCCACGGCACTTACAACTCACGTGGCCTTGAGCTTGCCGTCGCCATCACCGGCATGGTCGCGACCATGCCCTATATCGCGCTGCAGCTGATCGGGATGGGCGTGGTGATCAAGGCGATGGGCCTGACCGGCGAGTTGCCGATCATCGCCGCCTTCATCATTCTGGCGTTGTACACCTATAGCTCGGGCTTGCGCGCCCCGGCGCTGATCGCCTTCGTCAAGGATATCATGATCTATATCGTGGTGCTGGTGGCGGTGGTGGTGGTGCCGGCGCAACTCGGCGGATATGGCGTGGTGTTTACCGCGGCCAACGATGCGTTCGCGGCCAAGGGCGGCGCCACCGGCCTGACCCTGAAGCCGGCGCAGATGCTGCCCTATGCGACGCTGGCGCTGGGCTCGGCGCTCGCCGCCTTCATGTATCCGCACACCCTGACCGGGATTTTCGCATCAAAGTCCGCCGATACCATCCGCAAGAACGCGATCCTGCTGCCGGCCTACACCTTGTTGCTCGGCCTGATCGCGCTGCTCGGCTACATGGCCTATGCCGCCAACGTCAAGGTGTCATCGCCCAACGACGTGGTGCCGATGCTGTTCAAGGTGCTGTTCCCGTCATGGTTTGCCGGCTTCGCGTTTTCGGCGATCGCGATCGGCGCGCTGGTGCCGGCCGCGGTGATGAGCATCGGGGCAGCCAATCTCTTCACCCGCAATGTCTGGAAATCCTACATCGATCCCGGCATCAGCCACGCCGGCGAGGCGGCGGTGGCCAAGATTGCGTCGCTGGTGGTCAAGCTGGGTGCGCTCGCATTCACGATCTTCCTGCCAGTGCAATATGCGCTGGATCTGCAATTGCTCGGCGGATTGTGGATCCTGCAGACCTTTCCGGCGCTGGTGTTCGGATTATTCACGCGCTGGTTCCGCGCCGAGGGCCTGCTGCTGGGGTGGGCCGCAGGAATTCTCTGGGGATCGTGGACGGCGTGGAGCAACGGACTGAAGCCGCTTGCGACCATCGATCTCGGCGGCGCGAGTTATGTGTTTTACGTCGGTCTCGGCGCACTGCTTCTCAATATCGCCGTCGCGGCGATCGCGACGCTCTTACTCACGTGGATGCGGCCCGAGCCGCGGCCGAGCGCTATTGCTCGATCCTGATATTGCCGGCTTTGGCGACTTCGGCCCAGCGTTTGATATCGGCAGCCAGAATCCGGCCAAACTCCTCGGACGAATTACCGACCGAGAGGATGCCGAGCGGCTTCAAGCGAGAGCTCACCTCCGGCAATCGCGCGATCCGCGTGATTTCGCCCTCGAGTTTTTTCACGATCACGGGCGGCGTCTCCCTGGGCGCGAACAGGCCGCTCCACAGCACCGCATCGACGTCGGCGCCGGCCTCTTTCAAGGTCGGCACGTCGGGCAGTTCCTCCATCCGCTTGGGCGCCGCGACCGCGAGCGCGCGCGCGCCTGGCCTCCCAGCACCTGGCTCAACGCCGGACCGGCGTCCGCGATCGTAGCGGTGACCTGACCTGAGATCACCGCCATCACCGAATCGTTGGCGCCTTTGTAGGGAATGACCTGCATCGGTGCGCCCGTCTTTTGCTTGAATAACTCCGTCACCAGCTGGAACAAAGCGGACGAACTGGCATAATTTGCCTTGTCCGGATTGGCTTGGGCGTAGGCGACAAGCTCGGCGACCGATTTGATCGGCGACGACGGGTTGACGATCAGGATCAGCGGAAACGATGCCAGTTCGGACACCGCGACGAAATCGCGGATCGAATCGTATGGCAGCCTGGCGTAGACGGCGGGGTTGATGGCCATGCCGCTGGCGCCGACCAATAGCGTGTAGCCGTCCGGCGCCGACTTCGCGACATATTCAGTGGCGACGATGGCGCCACCGCCCGGCTTGTTTTCGATGATGACGGGCTGGCCGAGGCTTTCAGACAGCTTCTGTCCGAAGATCCGCGCGATGATGTCGTTGCCGCCGCCCGCGCTGAATCCGACAATGATGTGGATTGGCCGCGTCGGATATTTTGATGGGGCTTCCTGAGCGGAAGCGGGCATGATCGAGGCGGCCGTGAGCGATCAATCCAAGACAGATACCGCCTGAGAAAAACCTGCGATGGGCCCTCATCGGCTTGTTCCTCAGAGCGGCGTGACGTGAACGTGCAGCACCGCGGCCTTGCCGTCGTCGAGCGCCGACAGGCAGCGGTCGATGGCGGAAGCGAGATCATCGGGTTCGGTAACGCATTCGCCGTGGGCGCCGAACGCCCGCGCGACGGCCGAAAAATCCCGCTGCTCGCCCTGGCGGCCCGATCTCAGCCGCGACTGAAACTGATCGGTTTCGGCGGCAATGCCCTTGGGATACACCCGCTGCACGGCGGATTTCACCGCCTGCCAGCCGCCATTGTCCAGCACGACGGTCAGAACCGGAATTTGATATTGCTGCGCCACTGCATAGACGCTGTCGGGTGAGGAGAAGTGAAACCCGCCGTCGCCGATCACCTGCACGATGCGGCGCTCCGGCTGCGCCAGTTTTAGACCCAGCGCCATCCCGCCCGAGAATCCCAGCCCGCCGCCGGCCAGCCCCACGTAACTCCCCGGCCTGGTGCGCGTGATATGCTCCTGCAGGATCGGCGCGTTGCGAATGGCTTCGTTGATGACGATGTCGTCCTGCGAGAGTTTTGCGTTCAGCGTCGCGAATACGAAGGCCGGGTTGAGCGCGCCCGAGATGCCCTTGTTGGCGCCCGCGGCGGCGCGGCGTTTAGCGCTTGCTTCGCGCGCGCCGCTCCAGCTTGCGATGCGCTCGGCTACGCGTTTGCGCCAGGCGTCGCCGGCGCGCGCCTCCACGGCATCGAGCACCTGCTGCAGCACGATGCCACAATTGCCCTGGATTCGCATGTCGGTCGGAAATCCCCACATCGGAAAATCCGACTTCAGGGGATCGACATCGATCTGGATCCATTTGATCGCGCCGGCACGCCGGGCATATTGCGGAATGAACGGTACGTCCGAATCCAGCAGCAGGCCGAGATCGGCGGTCTCGAGCAGGGGCAGCGGATCGAAACCGGCGAAGCAAAGCGAGGCTTGCGAGATATTCAGGTCGATCGAATTGAATTCGGCGACCCGGATGCCGCAGATCCGCGCCAGCCTCTCCAGCACCGCGACGGCGTCGGGCTTGCGGCCGAGATAGGCGGTCAGCGCGATCGGATTTTCCGCCGCCATCAATGCCTGCGCGATCGCATCGGCCCGCGCCGGCTCGATGCCGCCGGACTGCACGCCGCCATATCGTGCCGGCGGATAGGCCGGCATGTCGGCGTCGTCCCATTGTTCGGCGAGCGTTTCGCGCGGCAGCATCATGTAGACAGGGCCGGGCGGATCGCTTTGCGCAAACGCGCACGCGCGGGCCAAGGCTTCCTTCACGACGATGCCGGAGGGCAGCGAATATTCCCATTTGACGTAAGGGCGAACGATGCTGGCGATGTCGAACGGGTCCTGCACGAAATGCACATAGGTGTCGCGCGACCCCGCCAGTTCACCGTGCAATGTATGCGGCGCGCGTCCGGCGAACAGCAGCACCGGCAAGCGATAGCGAAACAGGTTCTGGATCGCCATGCAGGCGTTCGCGGTGCCGGCATCGACATGCACCAGCACCGCCTGGCCGTGTCCCGTCGCCAAGGCATAGCCGCCGGCCATGTGCACGGCGACGACCTCGTGCGGGCACAGGATCATTTCGGGATGCTTGCGGCCTTCGCTGTCCCAGCGCGCCATCTCCTCGATCAGGGAGACGTGGTCGGTGCCCAGATTGGCAAAGATGTACTCCACGCCGAGATCGACCAGGCCCTCAAGGAAATGATGCGCGGTGGAGTGACGGCTCATGCGCTATGACTTTCCCGGCGGTGTCTCCGCGACAAATTTGTTGCGCAGCGTGCCGATGCCGGTGATTTCGATCTCGACCAGGTCGCCGGCCTTCAGGTCGGGCGATGCGCCATCGGTGCCCATCCAGATCACGTCGCTCGGCCATAACGTAAAGTATTTGGTCAGCTCCACGATGAATGGTCTTATTCCGAAGATCATGTCGTTGGTATGGAAGCGATTGCTTTCCTTGCCGTTCAGCTTGACGATGGTTTCCATCTTGTCGAGGTCGACCTCGGTCTCGATCCACGGTCCCATCGGCTTGAACGTGTCGGCATTTTTTGCGCGCCAAAGCCCGCGATCGGCCTTCTGCCAGGTCCGTTCGCTGACGTCATTGCCGATGGTGTAGCCGAACACGCAGGACATCGCGTCGGCCTCGCTCAGATGTTTTGCCTTGTTGCCGATGACGACGACCAGTTCGCCCTCGTAGTGGATTTTTTCGGTGGCGGTGGCCGGAATCACGACATTCTCGTCATGCGCGATCAGCGCGTTCTGCGCGCGGTAGCCGATCTCGGGCCGATCGGGAACGTTGGGCACTTCGCCGCGCTTGTCGGCGGCCTCCTTGAGATGCTTGAGGTAATTCAGGCCGACGCAATAGAACGTCCGCGGCATCAGCGGCAGTTCGATCTTCACATCTGCCAAAGAATGTGCGCGCGGCGTGCGCTGCCATTCGCCGAAGGGGTCACCGCTGACCGTGATCACGCGGTCGCCTTCGACCAGTCCCCACGAGGTTTGCCGGTCCGCCGTAAATTTGAGCCAACGCATGCGTGTTCCCTTTTTGTTATTCCGCCGCAACCCGCGGCTGACTTTTCCACGCACCGGCCGCCGGGCGCGGCAGGCCGAGATTTTCGCGAAGCGTCTTGCCGGCGTAGTCTTTGTGAAACAGACCGCGGCGCTGCAATTCCGGCACGATGTGGCGAACGAAATCCGCGTACGAGCCGGGCACGTAGGTCGCCGCAATGACAAAACCGTCGCAACCGCGGCCCAAAAACATCTCTTCCAGCCGGTCGGCGATCTCCTTCGGGCCGCCGACGATGGCGTCCTGGGTCTGGCCGCGGCCGGAGAAGGTGATGAAATCGCGCGTGCTCGGATTGGTCTTGCCGCTGGTTCGGAGCACGCCGTCGCGGATGCCGATCATCCCCTGCATTCCCTTCAGCTCTTCCGTCGTCAGCGGTTCGTCGATGCCCTTGGCGGCAAAGTCGAAGTTCAGACCTTCCGCCAGCAGCGACAGCGCATCGATTTCCAGCGGCAGCTTTTCGATCAGCGCCATCTTGTCTTCGGCCTCGGACTTGGTCGCGCCGGACACCGGCGTCACCAGATTGCACAGGAACATCTGTTCGGGATCGCGGCCTGCTTTCGCGGCCTCGTTCCGGATGGCGTCGTAGCCCTGTCTGGCGCTGGCCAGATTGCGCGCCGCCGTGAATATCACTTCGCCCCATCGCCCCGCAAAGCGCTGGCCGCGGCCGCTGGCGCCGGCCTGAATAATGACGGGATGCCCCTGTTGCGAGCGCGGCACCGTGAACGGTCCGCGCGACTTGAAGAATTGCCCGTTGTGATCGAGGCGCTTGACCTTGTCGGGATCGGCGAACCGGCCGGACTTCTTGTCGATCAAGAGCGAGCCGTCTTCCCAGGAATCCCAGTGGCCGAGCACCACTTCCATGAATTCGTCGGCGCGGTCGTAACGAAAATCATGATCGAGATGCGCGTCCTTGCCCATGTTGTGCGCTTCGCCGTCGTTGACGGAAGTCACCACATTCCAGGCGGCGCGACCGCCGCTCATCAAATCGAGGGTGGCGAAACGGCGGGCGACATCGAACGGTTCGTAATAGGTGGTCGAGCAGGTCGAAGCGAGCCCAAGTTTTTCGGTCACCATTCCCATCGTGGTCAGCACCACGATCGGGTCCATCTTCACGCAGCGGATGCCGTATTCGACGGTATGCCGGTGATCGTTGCCGTAGCGATCCGGCATGGCCAGACGATCGTCGAAGAAGGCCATGTGAAACTTGCCGGATTCCAGAATTCGGGCAATCTCCTGATAGTAATCCGCCGACATCGAATCGTCGCGCGATTCCGGATGGCGCCACGAACTCGGCAGGTTGGTGCAGTTCTGCGCCTGCAGGAATCCAACCATCGCCATTTGCCGCGTCATGCTGCTCTCCCAAGTGTCTGTCGAATGAGATGTCAGGCCAGATCAAGCTCGGCGGCAAGTTTGTATTCGCCGGCCAGCGATCGCAGCTTTTCCCAGGTTGCGTCTTCGACCTCGATACCCGAAACCTTGCGCTGCTGCTCGCGGATATATTCGACCTCGCCCGGATAGAACACGCCATTGCTGCCTTCCGACGGCGGCGTCGCCTTGAGATAGCGCGCGAACTCGGCGACTTCCCTTCTGAAATCCTTCAGGGGTCGGAACGCGGCGACATTGAACACCGCCATGAAGCATCCGTCATTGTGGCGGCCGGTGGGCTCGACCCCAAAACCCAGGCCCGTGAGCAGCCCGCACAGCACCTCGACCATCGCCGCCAGGCCCGAGCCCTTGTAGCCTTCGGTGCCGCCGAGCGGCAGCAGCGCGCCGCCCTTGCGGAATTGCCTGGGATCGGTGGTTTGCCGTCCCTCGCTGTCGACGATCCACCCGGTCGGAATTTCCTCGCCGCGGGCGGCGGCGAGCTGGATCTTTCCGGCCGCGACCGCCGACGTCGCCATGTCCAGATAGAACGGCGCCTCGAGGTCGGATGGCACCGCGATCGAAATCGGATTGGTGCCGAGCCGCGCCTCGCGGCCGCCAAACGGAGCGACGTGTTTGGGAGAGCGGCCGGAATCGGCGGTGGCGAGCCCGATCATGCCTTCCCGCATCGCCATCATCGGATACGCGGCGAGCCGTCCGACATGGCTTTGCCGGAACACAGTGCAGGCCGCGACGTTGGCGATCTTCGCCTTCTCAATCGTCAGTGCCATCGCCTTGGCGTTGACATGAAAGCCAAAGCCCCAATGGCCGTCGATGACCGTCGTGGTCGGCGATTCCTGCACAATCGTCCACTTCGCGCCGGGAACGATATGCCCGACCTTGATGCGGTCGATATAGGTCGGGATCGCGATCACGCCATGCGAATCATGG
>Ga0066789_10000098_pt1 | contig 25212 bp, 24 predicted proteins | sample OrgsoiDNA2013049_FD_70960 | JGI IMG/M metagenome (GOLD analysis project Ga0066789, IMG submission 70960) | Permafrost soil microbial communities from the Arctic, to analyse light accelerated degradation of dissolved organic matter (DOM) -... | ecosystem: Environmental > Terrestrial > Soil >...
CGCACCGTCACCGTCGGCGGTCAGCAGAACCTCCTCGCCGTGCTTGGCACCCAGGGCCATGACACCGAGGATGCTGCGGGCATCCACCGGTTCCTCGCCCGCCTTGCTGATCTGGACGGGGAGTCCCGTCGCGGTTGCCGCCTGGACAAACATCGCGGCGGGTCGGGCATGCAGACCCACCGCTGAGGCGATGGTGACGGTGCGCTCTGACTGTGGCATAAGGATTCCTTCGTCGTGAGTCGGGCCAAGCAGATTTGAACGGTGTATTGCAGAGGCCAGGGTCAGTAGCCCGAACCCGGTCAGGACACGACCACCTCGGCGAGCCCACCGGCGTCGAGCTCGGTCTTGACCGGACCGGGCCCGGCTGCCTTCAGGGCGATGACTGCCGCGGCGGTGATCACCGTGCCGATCGCGATGGCCAGCAGGTAGAGCAGGGGATTGCCGATCAGTGGCGTCACCCAGATGCCACCGTGCGGTGCCCGCAGGGTGCTCCCGAAGAGCATCACCAGTCCACCAGTGACACCGGATCCGAGCATGCACGACGGGATGACTCGCAGCGGGTCGGCAGCGGCGAACGGGATGGCGCCTTCAGTGATGAAGGAGGCTCCCAGCAACCATGCAGCCTGCCCGTTCTCCCGTTCCGCCTCGCTGAACAGGTGGCGCCGGATCGTCGTGGCCAGTGCAAGCCCCAAGGGCGGCGTCATTCCGGCTGCCATCACCGCGGCCATGATCTGGAGGCTGGTGCCGGTGGTGGCAACAGCTGCCGCGGCCAGGCCGGTCGTGGCAAACGTGTACGCGACCTTGTTGACGGGTCCACCCATGTCGAAGGCCATCATCAGGCCGAGAATGACGCCCAGCAGGATGAGGTTCGAGCCGGTCAGTCCGTTGAGCCACGAGGCCAGACCATCGGACAGCGCCTTGAGCGGCCGGCCCAGGACCACGATGATCAGGGCGCCGGTGATGAAGACCGACGTTAGCGGGATGACGACGACCGGCATGACGCCGCGGACGCCCTTGGGAACTTTCCAGCGGCTGATCCAGAGCGCGACGAAACCGCCGATGAATCCGGTGACGATACCGCCGAGGAAGCCGGCCCCGATCGTCGCCGCGATGAAGCCGCCGACGATGCCTGGGGCAAGGCCGGGGCGGTCCGCGATCGCGAACGCGATGAACCCGGACAGGATCGGCACCAGGAAGCTGAACGAGGCCGCTCCGACGAGGAACAGGAGAGCCGCCCAGTGCATCCCGTCTGCGGGGTTGAAATCGGTGACGATGTTGACGATGTGCGTCGGATTCGGATCGGGCGGCCCGGTGAGCGAGTAGAGCTTGGTGACGACGATCGCGCCGTTCTTGCCGCCGGCGAGCTGAGCCACCATGAAGCCGAGCGCGATGAGGATGCCGCCGGCGGCGACGAACGGGATCATGTAGCTCACACCGGTCATCAGCCACTGGCGGATGCGGTTACCCGTGGAGGCATGCTGGTCGACCTTCGTGACCAGGCCGCCGGAAGGGGGCGCGGGCGAGCCGGCCTGTGCAGCAGTGGGACTCGCTGCGGCCGCCTCGGCTGCGGCGACAGCCTGCGCGATGAGCCCGGGGCCGTCGGAGATGGCCTTCTTGACGTCTGCCTCGATAGTTGGCTTCCCGGCGAACCGGGCCCGTTCCCGGACCGGGACGCCCACGGCGAAGACCACCGCATCTGCGGCGGCGATGGTCTCGGGGCTGAGCTTGTCGAAGCCGGCAGACCCCTGGGTCTCGACCTCGATCGTGTGGCCGGCGGCCTTGGCGGCCTGTTCGAGGCCCTCGGCCGCCATATAGGTGTGGGCGATGCCGGTGGGGCAGGATGTCACGCCGACGAACTTCATGGGTTCACAACCTCTCGGGTCACGACGTCGACCACGGCGGCCGCGTCAGGTGCGTTCATCAGGGACTCGCGGAACTCGGTCCGCATGAGGCGACGTGCCAGGGCGGCCAGGATCTTGAGATGGTCATCGCCGCCACCCTCGGGGGCGGCGATCAGAAAGATGAGCGTGGCAGGGCCATCCTCAGCACCCCAGTCGATGCCCTGCGGCGCACGACCGAAGGCGAGTGTCGGCTCGGTGACATGGGCGCTGCGCGCGTGGGGGATACCTATGCCGCCCGGGAGCCCGGTGGGCATCTGCTCCTCGCGTCTGCGGACGTCGGCCAGGAAGCCGTCCAGGTCGGTGACCCGTCCCTCGTCGGCCAGGGCCTGGGCGAGGACGCGGGTCGCCGCGTGGCGGTCGGGTGAGTCGAGGTTCAGGACCACGAGGTTCTCGGTAATCAGTGACATGGGATTCCTTATGGGTGAGGGAACTTCAGTTCTTCAAATCGAGCGACAGATCGGGTTCGGTCGTGAGCGAGACGGCCGTGCCGGCTACGTCGGCGGGTGTTGGCATGCGGCTGCCCGGAAGGCTGACCGCCGCAGCACCCCAGGTGACTCCGGTACAGAGGGCCTCCACCGCCGTGGACCCGCCGCCGGTTGCATAGAGGTACCCGGCGAGAAGGGCGTCGCCGGCACCAACGGTCGAGCGTGGCGAGGAGACGGGTGCTACGGCGTGTGCGACCACCGTGGGCGATACCAGCAGAGCCCCGCGGCCGCCCAGGCTGACCACCACCGTGCCCACGCCACGGGCGAGCAGGTCGCGCCCTGCCAGGAGTACGTCGCCCAGGGTGTTCAGCGGCGTGCCGACGAGCTCCTCGAGCTCCTCGAGGTTGGGCTTGATCAGGTCGGGTCCAGCTGCGACCGCGAGTCGCAGTGCGGGGCCCGAGGCATCGATCGCGACCTTCACGCCGGCGACCCGGCAGCGACGAACCAGGCCGGCATACAGGTCGTCATCGACCCCGGGCGGGAGACTGCCGGAGCCCACGAGCCAGCTGGGGCGCTCCGCCAGGGTTTCTGCCGCGCCGACGAGGAGGGCCTCGAGCTCTGAAGGGGTCAGCAGCGGACCGGGCTCGTTGATCTTGGTGGTGGTGCCGTCAGGCTCCACAAGTGCGACGTTGGCGCGGGTCGAGCCGCCGATCGGTACGACGGCGATCGCGATGCCCGCCTCTTCGAGGAGCTCTGCCAGGAGATGTCCCTGCGGGCCGCCAGCCGGCAGGACCGCCAGCGTGCGTGCATTGTGCGCGGTGAGGGCCCTGGAGATGTTCACGCCTTTGCCGCCCGGGTCGATCCGGCTCTCGGTGGCCCGATGCACCTCGCCGCGCTGCAGGTCTGTGATGGACACTGTGCGGTCGACGCTCGGGTTCGGGGTGAGGGTGACGATCATGCGAGCACCACCTCGGGCCCGAGGGCCTCGATCTCGGCGGCGGTCTCGGGGTCCAGGCCGTCGTCGGTGATGATCGCCGCGATGTCGGACAGGTCCGCGAAGCGCGAGAAGTGGTCGACGCCGATCTTCGTGTGATCCGCCAGTACTACGCTGCGCCGGGCGGCTGTGATCATGGCTCGCTTGGCGGCGGCCTCGGACTGGTCCGGGGTGGTCAGGCCACGCTCTGATGACAGGCCGTTGGTGCCGATGAAGGCGACATCGACGAACACGTCCTGAAGGGCGTGCGTGAGCCAGGTGCCCACAGCGGCCAGGGTTCGGCCACGCACCCGGCCACCGAGCAGGTAGAGGGAGAGGTTGGGGTGCTGGGCTACCACCGTGGCGATTGTCAGGGAGTTGGTGACGATCGTGAGCTCGTGGTCGCGGGGGAGTAGCTCAGCCAGCCTCATGGTCGTGGTGCCGGCATCGATGAGCACGGTGCCCTCGTCGGGCAGGTGTGACGCGGCGGCCTTTGCGATGCGTTCCTTCTCGGCGACGAAACGCTCCGCCCGGGTCTCGATGCCGGGCTCGAAGCCCAGGCGCTCGACCGGAATTGCGCCGCCGTGGACCCGGCGCAGGACGCCGTACCGTTCGAGAATCGTCAGATCCCGGCGAACCGTCTCCGGGGTGACATCGAGCGCCTCCGCAAGAGCGTTGACCTCCACGCGTCCCGCCGCGCGGGCACGGTCCAGGATGTGCTGCTGACGTTCCTCTGCATACATCTGGTCTCCCGCGTGAGATCGGCTATTGAGATATTTATAGACCTCGCGGGCAACGATGTAAAGAGATTCGGAGAAAAAACAACAACAACGGATGTCCGAACAAATCCGACCTTGATCGTTCAGACGGGTGTATGGCGTCCGAAGCGTCCGTAGTGCGCCACCTGGTCCAGCCCACGCAGGCCCCGTCTGAGGCTCTCACTGCGGGGATGCGGCATCGGATAGCCCATCGAGACCACACCGACCAGGTTGCGGTCATGAGGGATGTCGAAGGCTTCGAGCACGTCTTCGTGCGCCTCGGGAGGGGTTCCGAAGAAGCAGGCTCCCAAACCCTGGTCGACTGCGGTCAGCAGGATCATCAGGGCGGCCATCCCGGTGTCGATATCCCAGTAGGGAACGGGCCACCGTGCCTCGTCCATGTCTTCCCAGCCCTTGTCCGGCTCGGCGTACCGGCGCAGGTAGGTGCCGGCATCGGACAGACAGATGATCAGCGCGGGGGCGCTCCTGATACCTGTGAGCCATTCGTCCGGCTCGTCATCGGGGTCTGTGGTGGCCGACCAGTAGACCTCTCGTTCCTCCGGCTTGGTCAGCACGAGGAAGTCCCACCCCTGGCTGAACCCCGCGCTCGGGGCCCGGATCGCGTTGCGCAGTGCCGTGTTGATCACCTGGGCCGGCAACGGACGATCGGGGTCGTAGCGCCGAACCATGTGACGCCTGCGAACGACCTCTGAGAACTCCACACGGCCACTCTGTCACGCCCGATGCGTCACGGTCGCTCCACGGAATCAATGTCTCGTGGGATGGAACCGCATGGGGCACAGCGCGCGTCACAACGACATGAGAAGTCACAGCGACTTGAGTAACAGCCATACGACATCAGCGGACACGGCAGCTGCCGTCACCCCACGTCGTGCCCTGCTCGTCCTTCTGGCCGTCATCGCGCTCATGGGCGTCTATCTCGTTGGGGCGACCCGTTCGGGAGGCCTGACTGCGGCGGCCTCCACCGGGACTATCACCACCTCCTCCGCCCAGCCATCCACGACTGGGGGTGTCGGAGGTCCGGGCATCACCGTGAGCGGCACGGCGGATGTGGCAGGTACCCCTGACACGTTGCGGCTCGACCTGTCCGTGGTTGCCACCGCCGCCTCGGTGACCGAGGCGCTTGCGAAGGCAAACGGTGCTGCCGACGCCGTCCAGAAGTCGCTGCTGGGTAGCGGTGTCACGAAGAAGGACCTCCAGACGTCCGGGTTGAGTATCGGGCCCCGGTATGACTACACCAATCCCGGGGCACCCAGACTCACCGGCTTCGAGGTGTCGGAAAGCCTCAGCGCCAAGCTGCGTGACCTCGGGCGCGCCGGTGACTCGATCGGCAAGGCTGTCGGGGCGGGCGGTAACGCCGTCCGGGTCAACGGGGTCAGCCTCAATCTTGAGGAGACGGGCGCGCTGGTGTCCGAGGCCAGGGGTGCTGCTTTCGCGGACGCCAGGACCAAGGCCGAGCAGTATGCCAGGGCCGCAGGGCGTTCGCTGGGTGGCGTGGTGAGCGTCGCGGAGAGTGTGGCGAAGCCGTCGCCGATCTCCATGGGAGGAGCCGACGTGCTGACCACAGCGGCCAAGGTCCCGATACAGCCGGGCAGTCAGAACGTCAGCGTGACGGTGACGGTTATCTTCTCCATGAACTGACGTCGGCCTTGGAGCTGAGCTCGAGCTGTGAGCTGAGGTGATCGGCCCGGCCCGGGGCTGCCATACACCGGGCCGGTCGAGGTCAGTCCTTGAGCCCGGGGAAGTCCGACTCCCAGAACTCCAGACTGCTCGCCCTGCCCGAGGCGTTGTCGCCGGCCTCGGCCCCGTGAACCTCTTGCTCCCGCCCGCGCAGCTCGACCCGGCGGATCTTGCCCGAGATCGTCTTGGGCAGCTCGGCGAACTCGATGCGGCGAACCCGCTTGTAAGCAGCGAGGTTCTTGCGAGAATAGGCCAGGATCGACTCGGCGGTCTCAGCTGTGGGTGAGTAGCCGGGCGCCAGGACGACATACGCCTTTGGCACGGAGAGGCGGGTCGGGTCCGGCGAGGGGACGACCGCAGCCTCGGCGACGGCGGGGTGCTCGATCAGCACCGACTCGAGCTCGAACGGGCTGATCCGGTAGTCCGAGGCCTTGAACACGTCATCGGCCCGACCCACGTACGTGATGTAGCCGCGCGCATCACGGGAGGCCACGTCGCCGGTGTGATAGGCGCCCTCTCGCATCGACTCGGCAGTCTTCTCCGAGTCTCCGTGGTAGCCGGCCATCAGGCCCACCGGGCGGCCGCCCGGGCCGGTCAGGCGCAGGCACAGCTCGCCTTCGGCGCCGTCACCGAGCCGCTCCTGCCCGGTGGCAGGGTCCAGCAGGATGACGTCGTACCCGGGCAGAATTCGTCCCATCGAACCGGGCACGACCTCCTGGCCGGGGCTGTTGCCCACCTGGGCAGTTGTCTCGGTCTGCCCGAACCCATCCCGGATCACGATCCCGAGCCCATCCTTGACCTGCTGGATGACCTCGGGGTTGAGCGGCTCCCCGGCTCCCACCATCTCGCGAAGGCGCAGCCGCTCGCGCAACGGCGCCAGGTCCTGCTGGATGAGCATCCGGTAGACGGTGGGCGGGGCACAGAACGTGGTGACCGACTCCTGCGCCATGGTCTCCAGCAGGGCCGCGGCGTCGAAGCGTGGCTGGTTCACGACCAGGATCGTGGCTTCGGCGTTCCAGGGGGCAAAGAACGACGACCAGGCGTGCTTGGCCCAACCCGGCGAGGAGATGTTGAGGTGGACATCTCCGGGCTGCAGTCCGATCCAGTACATGGTGGACAGGTGCCCGACCGGGTAGGACAGGTGCGTGTGCTTGACCAGCTTGGGCTGGGCGGTGGTGCCCGAGGTGAAGTAGAGCAGCAGCGCATCGTCTCCGCCGGCAGCCTGCGAAGGCACGAACGGGTTTGATGCGGAGAATGTGGCCGCGGACCGCGAGTCGGCGTAGTTCGTCCAGCCCGGGACAGGGTCCCCGATGGCGATGCGCGTGTAGCTCCCGGGCACGTCGTCAAACTTGCCTGCGTCGCCCGAGGCGGCAACGACATGACCGACCCCACCGCGCGTGATGCGGTCGTCCAGGTCGGCTGAGGTCAGCAAGGTGGTGGCAGGGATCACCACGACGCCGAGCTTGATGCAGGCCAGCAGGGTCTCCCACAGCTCCACCTGGTTGCCCAGCATCAGCAGGAGGCGGTCCCCCTTGGCTGCTCCGATGGATGAGAGCCAGGACGCCACCTGCGAGGAGCGGGCGGACATCTCGGCATACGTCACCGAATGGCTGGTCCCGTCGGCCTCGACGATCTTGAGGGCGGCTCGCGGGCCGGTCGAGGCATCCGAGGCCACCTGGTCGAACCAGTCCAGGGCCCAGTTGAAGTCTGCAGACCTGGGCGGGTCGTAGTCGGCCAGCGCCCGGGCGTAGTCCGTCCGGGCCGAAAGCAGGAAGTCGCGGGCACTACGAAACTGCGCGTATGCATCGGCCATGGCATGACCTTAGTCACATATCTTGAATCCTGCCGTTCGACATCGTTTGGGCCGGAACCGTCCGGATCTGACATTCTGAACCCATGACAGACACGGGCGTCCGCCCCGATGCCTATCCCGCGTGGTGGGAGGCCGACGTCGTTCTCCGGGACGGTGGCGTGGCCCATGTGCGTCCGATCGTGCCGACCGACGCCGACCGGGTCCGCCGCTTCCACGCAGGACAGTCGGCCGAGTCCATCTACCTGCGCTTCTTCGCGCCCCTGAAGACGTTGAGCGACAAGGATGTCGTCCGGTTCACGCAGGTCGACAACGACTGGCGGGTGGCCCTGGTTGCCACGGTGCATGAAGAGATCATCGGCATCGCACGCTTCGACAGGCTCGACGAGACGACCGCCGAGGTCGCTTTCCACATCTCGGACGCCCATCAGGGCAGGGGAGTGGGGTCGGTGTTGCTCGAGCACCTGGCTGCGATCGGCCAGGAGCGTGGGGTGACCAAGTTCGTGGCCGATGTGCTGCCGCAGAACCGCAAGATGATTCAGGTCTTCACCGAGGCCGGGTATGAGGTCAACTACCACTTCGATGACGGTGTGATAGCTGTCGCCTTCACGATCGAGCCGACCGAGCAGTCCCAGGCAGTGCGGATGGCGCGCGAGCACCGCGCCGAGGCACTCAGCCTGCGCTCTGCGCTGTTCCCCGAGTCGATCGCGGTGATCGGGGCCAGCCGCCGGGTGGACTCGATCGGCCATCAGCTGCTGACCAACATTCGTGCCGGCGGATACAAGGGTCGGGTCCACGCCGTCAACATCGAGGCACGACACGTGCAGGGGCTTGAGGCTCACTCACGGGTCAGTGAGATCCCCGACCACGTCGATCTCGCCGTCGTCGCCGTTCCGGCGGCGTCAGTGCAGCTCGTCGTCCAGGACTGTGCGACAGCCGGTGTCAAGACCCTGCTGGTGGTATCTGCCGGTTTCGCCGAGTCCGGACCAGCCGGGGAGAAGCGCCAGCATGACCTCTTGCGCACGGCGCGCAGCAATGGCATGCGGGTCATCGGTCCGAACTCGTTCGGCGTGATCAACTCCGATCCGAGCGTCCGGCTGAACGCCACCCTGGCGCCCGAGATCCCCCCCGCGGGGACCCTCGGGCTGGTCGCCCAGAGCGGAGCCCTGGGTATCGCGGTCCTGGCCCTGGCAGCCCGCCGCAACCTGGGCATCTCGGTCTTCGCCTCGGCCGGGAACCGGGTCGACGTCTCCGGCAACGACTTCATGCAGTACTGGATCGACGATGAGGACACTCATGCGGTGGGCCTCTACCTGGAGTCGGTGGGCAACCCCCGCAAGTTCTCCAGGATCGCCCGACAGCTCGCGCTGCGTAAACCCGTCATCGTGGTCAAGTCCGCGATCAGCTCCTATGGCGTGCCGCCCGGTCACCGGGTCCGCGCCAGCACCGTGCCCCCCGCGGCCTTCGATGCCATGCTGCGCCAGGCCGGAGTCATCCGCGTCGAGAACGTTCACCAGCTCTTCGACGTGGCCCAGCTCGTGGTTCACCAGCCGCTGCCACGTGGTGACCGGGTGGCCATCGTCGGAAACTCGGATGCACTGGGTGCCCTCACCGCTCAAGCGTGTGTCAGCTGGGGGCTCGAGGTCACCCATGGCCCGGTCTCGGTGAGAGCCGAGGCCGACGCCGCTGAGTTCTCGACTCTTCTGGACGCCGCCTTCGGGGACGACCGCGTCGACAGTGTCCTGACCTGCTTCATCCCTCCCTTGGTCACCCCCAACGAGGACGTTGCCCATGCGGTCGTCGAGTCGGCTGGCAAATCTGAAAAACCCTGTGCGGCAACGTTTCTGGGCATGGTGGGACTCACTGAGGCCCTGTCAGGGGGGTACCGCATCGACAGCGAAGACCAAGGCGGGGTCGACACGGATGGCAACGACACCGACGGCGGCGAAGACCACGGTGATCGACGAGACCGAGCCCCGCGACGGGCGGTCCCCGCCTACCTGATGCCTGAGGATGCCGTTCGGGCATTGGCGGCGGCCACCCGGTATGGACAGTGGCGTGCTCGTGAGCGCGGGGTGCTGGTCGAACCCGCTGGGGTGAACGCCGCCGCCGCCGAACGCCTCGTTGACCGCGTCCTGGCGGATGCACCGGCAGGTCGGACCCTGACGCCGGTCGAGGCTGAGACCCTGCTGGCGGCCTACGGCGTCACGCTCTGGCCGACCATGTCTGCCTCGACGGCCGATGAGGCGGTTGCCGCCGCGGAGCAGCTGGGCTACCCGGTGGTGGTCAAGTCCATCTCGCCCATCGTTCGGCACCAGCCGGGGCAGTCAGCCATGCACGTTGACCTGCAGACCGAGGCATCCGTGCGGGGGTCGTTCGAGGCACTTTCGGTGCGCCTCTCCCCACTGGAGGCCGACACGTTCGTGGTGCAGCGGATGGCAACGCCGGGGGTTGCCTGCGTCATCCGCACGTCAGAGGACCCCGTGTTCGGGCCCGTGGTCACCTTCAGCATCGCCGGGCCGCCGACCGACCTGCTCGACGACATCGGATACCGCATCCCGCCGCTGACAGACGTCGATGTCACGGACCTGATCTCATCGGTCAAGGCCTCGCCTCTGCTCGACGGCTACCGCGGCGCCGCGGTAGCCGATCGCGCTGCCCTGGCCGACCTCATCGCGCGGGTCTCGATGCTGGCCGACCGGCTGCCCGATGTGGCATCACTGGAGATCAACCCGGTCATCGCGCACCCAGACGGAGTCGATGTGCTCGGGGTCGAGATCGTGGTGACCCCCTCAACGAAGCGGACGGACGCGGAGCGGCGGGCCCTGACCTAGCGTCACGACACCAGGTCGCCATCTCTCCCGCACGGGCGGAATGCTACCCGGCTGGGTGGAACGGCCCGCACAGTGCGCGGCCGGAGGAGACATGGGCGAAGATGGGTCTCATGGGTAACATTGTCGACCAGATCACGACGCAGAGGCGTCCACTTCCGAGCTCACTGACCAAGGACATCGAGGCGGCCGGCTACTACCCGGCGCTGGTGGCCGATGTGGTCGAGTCGGCGGTCGCCGGTGGTGATGTCGTCTCCCATCTCGTGCACCAGGAGACGACGTTCGACCACGACACGGTGCGCCGTCACATCACCGTGCTGGCACTGACAGCGACCCGGCTCGTCGTCGCGCACGCCGACGACCACGTGCCTGAGGACGACCACGGTGAGCCCGACGAGACTGACCCCCAGCTGACTGCGACCGCCACCGCGACAGCGACCTCCGAATGCGTTCCGCTGAGCGCAGTCCGGGGCGTGATGCTCACCCACGTCGTGGCGTCTCCGGCAACCTATGAGCCCGGGTCGCTGGGACGCGAGCTCACGCTCACCCTCGGCTGGGGTGCCGTCAGCAGGGTCGACATGATCCCCGCGTCGTGCGGCGACCCGAACTGCGAGGCCGACCACGGTTACGAGGGCACCGTGACCACCGATGACATCGGGTTGCGGATCAGCGCCGATGCCGACGGAGAGCCGGCACTGGCACAGGCCCTGGCATTCGCACGGACGCTGTCTGCCGCCATCGGAGGCTGAGGTCACGTCCGCTTTCGACCAGCGCATGATGCCCGCCTATGGCGCGACGAGCCTGGCCGGGGTCCTTCCGGCGGTGGTGCGCTCTCTGGGGTTCGCTGGCTCCGATGAGGACCCGGGCCCAGGGCTCGACCTGCTGCCGGCGAGGCGGGCGGTGGTGGTGCTCGTGGACGGGCTGGGCTATGACCTGTTGCGCCAGCGGAGCGGGCACGCGCCGTTCCTGCGAGGGTTGTTGCCCACGGCGTACCGGCTCAGCGCCGGCTTCCCGTCCACCACCGCAACGAGCATGGGCACGTTCGGCACAGGGCTGCCCCCCGGCTCCCACGGACTCGTCGGCTACGAGGTGCTGGTGCCCGGAGAGGACAGGTTGCTCAACGAGCTGTCCTGGGACAACGGCCCTGAACCGCGTCTGTGGCAACCGAGCCAGACCGTGTTCGAACGGGCCGTCGCCGATGGAGCTGCGGTCATCCGGATCGGCCCGGGCTTCTTCGACGGCTCTGGGCTGACCAACGCTGCGCTGCGCGGCGGAACCTTCACCGCAGCGCGATCTCTTGATGACCGGGTGGACTCGGCGCTGGCGGCGCTGCGGGGGAACAAACGCGCCCTCGTCTACCTCTACTGGGGAGAGCTCGACAAGGTGGGGCACGTCCATGGCTGCCAGTCCTGGGAGTGGGGCGACGAGCTGGAGCTGATCGACCGCGGCCTCGCCCGTCTTGTGGCCGGTGTGCCCTCGGACACCGCCGTCCATGTCACCGCCGACCATGGCATGGTCGATGCCCCCCATGCCCAACGGATCGACCTCGCCCGCGACGCCGATCTGGCCGGAGGCGTCCGGCACGTGGGCGGTGAGGCGAGATCGCTGCAGCTGTACTGCGAACCGGGTTCCACCAGGGATGTGCTGGCAACCTGGCGCGAGCGGCTGGCCGCCCGGGCGTGGGTGCTCAGCAGGGACGAGGCAGTGGCACAGGGTCTGTTCGGTGCCGTCCGGGAGCATGTACTGCCGCGGATCGGCGACGTCATTGTGGCGATGCGTGACAACTTCGCGATCGTGGACTCCCGGACTGCACGGCCGGCACTGTTGGCGCTGTTGGGTCTTCATGGGTCCCTGACCCCGGCAGAGATGGCGATCCCGCTCCTGCAGGTGCCCGCGAGGGACAGCCTCAAGGTCTAGGCGGCAACGCCCCACGTCCGTAAGCCAGCCGTCAGCCCGCGCCGTAGAGTTCTGCGTTATGGCTGAACTTGTCTTCTTCTCCGGCACGATGGACTGTGGCAAGTCCACCCTGGCCCTCCAGATGGACCACAACCATGCGGCGCGGGGCCGGTCAGGGCTGATCTTCACCAAGCACGACAGGGCGGGCGAGTCGGTGCTGTCATCACGTCTTGGTCTGGCCACCAGGGCCATAGAGGTGGTGGATGATCTGGACTTCTGGGACGTCATCGTCAGCCGGGCCACCCGTGGCAGGCGGGTGGACTATCTGATCTGCGACGAGGCCCAGTTCTACACGCCGACACAGGTCGAGCAGCTTGCCCGGATCGTGGACGAGATGCGTGTCGACGTCTACGCCTTCGGTATCACGGCGGACTTCAAGACGGCTTTGTTCCCCGGATCCCAGCGGATGCTCGAGCTGGCAGACCGGGTCCAGGCGCTGCAGGTTGAGGCGCTCTGCTGGTGTGGCCATCGGGCCACCCAGAACGCCCGGGTCCTTGATGGGGTGATGGTCGTCGAGGGTGAGCAGGTCGCGCTTGGCGACATCACCGCCGGGGAGGTCGGACGGGTGCAGTACGAGGTCCTGTGCCGACGCCACTACATGCGCAGGATGACGTCGTATGCCGCGCAGAATGCCGCGGTGTCACCCGAGGTGCTGCCGTTCGACCTGGACGTCTGCCCGATCCAGGCGCCGTCGGCCAGCAGCTAGCGGTCGACGCCGGGCCTCGAGCCGAACATGATCTCGTCCCATGCGGGGACGCTGGGCCGGCCCGCCTTCCGGGAGGCTTCGCCGGCCCGCCGCTTCGGCCGCGCTGCGGATCGGTCCCGTGCTGCGGACTTCTCCACCGGCTCCTGGGTCGTGGAGCCGTCAACCGCGAGGTCATCTTCGACGAGATCGATGACGGCGGCCGGTTCGGTGGGGGGCGAGGCTGCTGCCAGATCGTTCAGGGCCTCAAGAGGCAGCGGCGGGGAAGCCTTCTCGGTGCTGAGCACGCCGGTGGTGGACCTGGCTGACGCTCCTGGAGGTCTGCGAGCGCCGGGTCTACGGCGAGCGCGTGCAGTGCTGCGCCTGCGCATGGCGGTCATCAGGTCGAGGGGGTCGTCCGGGTGGTCGTCCTGGTCAGTCGGTCGAAGACCTCCCTCGGCCTCCACGTCATACACCGTCGTCTGGCGGGCTGACGAGGGGTGCTGCTTTGGAGCGGGGATCGGCCCGTTGGTCTCCCGCACCTCTTCGCTGAGCCACCGGGCCTCGTCATCTCTGGCCGTGACGGTGCGGTCGGCAAGGTCGAAGCTCCACGATGCCTGACGCTGATGCCCACCCGCAGCGAAGGTGAGCACGACTGTCCAGGGGCCGCCCTCGGCTCGCCATGAGTCCCAGCTGGCGTCGGTCACCTCGACGTCACGCGACCTGAGTCGTTCGGTCACTCTTACCGAGAGCGTGGGAGCGGTGGCGGCGCCGGACGCACCTGTGGGTGAGCGAAGACGTGCCCCCTGCGCGAGGCCGGCCACGTGCTCACGTTCGGCGAGGATCGGACCTTCGAAACGATGGACCTTCTCGACCGACCAGCCTGCCCGGCGAGCTGCCTCGTCGCTTGATGCACCCGAACGGATCAGTGCCTGGACGTCGCGTGGCCGAAGCCCGCCGTCGATCTCGATCAGCTGCTGGCCCAGGCGTGGACGATCGCGCCGGATCGCAGCCCGGACCGCGTCGTCGAGCAGCATCTGGTAACGCTCGCCTTCGGGGCTCCCGAGCAACAGGTGCTCACCGTCCTCATGCACGCCGATCAGTTGCAGGTCTTGCATCGCCTTCTCCTGAGTCGTCCATTGACATCAGACTCTGCCATCTCCATGGCCCGGGCGTCCGAAGGCCACGCCGCACGGGTAGTTTTGGCGTAGTCCAGTGCTGCAGTCAATGTTGCCCCACAGCCTCAAGCGAACCGGAGAAAATGCCTGTGACCTCACCTCAGGCCGGGTCCGACATCAGCCCGCTCAAGCCGTACGACGGCATCTTACTGCTGTCTTTTGGCGGGCCCGAGAAGCCGGAGGACGTGATGCCTTTCCTGCGCATCGTCACGGCGGGACGCGGCATCCCAGACGAGCGTCTGACCACGGTCGCCGAGCACTACCAGGCCTTCGGCGGCAGGAGCCCGATCAACGACCAGAACCGCCTGCTGCTGGCCGCGCTGCGCTCAGAGCTGGACCGGCGCGAGCTCCGGACGCCGGTCCTGTGGGGGAACCGCAACTTCACCCCCTTTCTCGTCGACACCCTTCGTGAGGCCCATGAGGCTGGTATGCGCCGGCTGGTCACCATCCTGACCAGCGCATACACCTCCTACTCCTCGTGTCGGCAGTACCGTGAGGACCTGGCTGTCGCGGTGTCGACCCTGGCCGACGAGGGGCGCGAGATCGACGTCGACAAGGTGCGCCCCTACTTCAACCATCCGGGCTTCTCACGCGCCAACGCACGTCAGGTGACCGAAGCGGTGCGCAGCCTGAAGGAGTGCCGCGATGATGAGGTTCGTCTGGTCTTCGTCACGCATTCGATCCCCGAGGCGATGGATGACACCTCAGGTCCGGGCGACGGGGAGGGCAACGCGTACCGCCGCGAGCACCTGGCACTTGCGGCGGCCGTCACCGAGGAGGTCAACGCCACGCTGGGCCGGACCCTGGACCACGAGCTGGTCTACTGCTCGCGTTCGGGCCCTCCCAGCCAGCCGTGGCTCGAGCCGGACGTCAACGACGAGCTCCGCTCCCTGGCCTCGGCCGGGGTGAAGACCGTGGTCGTGGCGCCGATCGGGTTCGTATCCGATCACATGGAGGTCAGGTTCGACCTCGACACCGAAGCCGCGCAGACAGCGGCCGAGGTAGGCCTCGAGATGGTTCGGGTGCCCACCGTTGGAACCGACCCGGAGTTCGTCTCGGGGCTCGTCGACCTGGTTCTGGAGCGGGCCGCCCAGGCTCGGGGCGCCTCCGGCGTGGTCTCTGCCGGATGGCCCAGCCGCGAGGTGTCCCCGCCGGTGTGCCGCCCGGGTTGTTGCCCCAATCTGAGAGCCGCTAAGCCGGCGCTGTGCGGGTCCGACTGATGTGCCCCCACCAGAGCGCCTCCGGTCAGCCGCTACCCGATGAACCGCTGTCGAAGACACCGGGCCAGCCGCTCCTTGGCGAGCTCGAGGACCTGGCGACCTCCGCTGCGGGTGCGGCCGGCCGCTTCATCCTTCAAGAGCGCCCGCGCGGTCTGGGCGTCCTGGGCACCAAGAGCAGCATCAACGACATCGTGACCGAGATGGACCAGCAGTCCGAGGCTCTCCTGCGAGCTCACCTGCTGAGCGCCCGGCCAGATGATGCGATTCTCGGAGAGGAGGGCGGGGCCTCGCAGGGATCCTCGGGCATCACCTGGGTCATCGACCCGATCGACGGCACGGTGAACTACCTCTACGAGATCCCGGCCTACTGCGTCTCGGTGGCCGCGGTGATCGGTGACGCAGGCACTCCCGGGCAGTGGCGCCCCGTGGCCGGAGCGGTCTGCAACCCGCTCAGCAACCAGATCTTTCACGCCCGGCTCGGCGGTGGTGCCTACGTTCTGCACAGTGATGACGACACCGCGATCAAGGTCAGCGCCGTTGATGTGCTGCTGCAGTCACTGGTGGCCACCGGGTTCGGGTACCGTCCCGAGGTGCGCGCCCGCCAGGGCGAGGTGCTCGCCGCGATCCTGCCCGAGATCCGGGACATCCGCAGGGCTGGCAGCGCGGCGCTGGATCTGTGCGCGGTCGCCTGTGGCACGGTCGACGCCTACTACGAGTCAGGTCTGAACCCCTGGGATCTGGCGGCCGGCTGGCTGATTGCCACCGAGGCGGGGGCACTGGTCAGCGGCCTGAACGACATGGCGCCGGGTGAGACAGCCGTGGTGGCTGCCGGGCCCGGTATCCACGGGTCGCTGAAGTCCAGGCTTGAGGCACTGGCGCCTCTCCGGTGAGCGCCGAGAGCCTCTGGTGAGGGATGGGCGCCACCGTGCTGTCAGCGTCCGTACAGACAACGCTCGTACTGTCATCGCCCTGAGGTCAGTCGCGTGACCTCATCAAAGGAGCATTGTGTATCCCGTCACAACCTCGCTTCGGGCGGATACTTTGCCTTGATATGGGCCGTTTGAACACCTGTGGAGGGCGTCAGTATCGATTTGTTGGGCTGCCGATAGTGACATCGGCCCCTGGATAGGGCACACTGCCCCGCGCAAGTGGGCACAAAAACAACATGCCCGGCGTTAACCCCGCAACGATGAACAACCACGACTCTTGCCACCGTTTCCCGACACCGATTCCCACCCACGACCTGAAGGAGGGGGACACCACCTATGGCGACTGACTATGACGCGCCCCGTAAGACCGATGACGACGATGCTGAAGACTCCATTGAAGAGCTGAAGTCTCGTCGAGTCGACAAGAGTGCCTCAAGCGTTGACGTCGACGAGACCGAGCACGCTGACGGCTTCGAGCTCCCCGGAGCTGACCTGTCCGGCGAAGAGCTGTCCGTGCGGGTGGTTCCACGGCAAGCCGATGAGTTCACCTGCTCTCGCTGCTTCCTGGTGCATCACCGCAGCCAGCTGGCGAAAGAGGTCAAGGGCCAGCCGGTGTGCCGCGAGTGCGCAGCCTGAGCGAAGGGCCCACTGCTGGTGCCGCAGGCGTTGGACGTGTTCCATGACTGACCCGACGCGGGTCCAGGTGCTGATCTCGCGTCTTGACCCGGATCTCCCGATGCCCGTCTACGCCCACGCAGGCGACGCCGGAGCGGATCTTCACGCCCGAGAGGATGTGATCCTCGCTCCGGGGCATCGGGCACTGGTGCGCACAGGTGTCGCCATTGCCCTCCCCGCCGGGTATGTCGCGTTCGTACACCCCCGCTCCGGGCTGGCCGCCAGGCACGGCATCACGGTGCTGAATGCGCCCGGGACGGTGGACGCGGGTTACCGCGGCGAGATCCTGGTCAACCTGCTCAACACCGACACGACGCAGGCCTTCGCCATCGCTCGCGGGGACCGGATCGCCCAGCTGGTGGTCCAGCGGGTCAGCGAAGCTCATTTCGTCGAAGTAGGGTCGCTTCCGGGCAGTCAACGGGGGGACAATGGGCACGGAGCCAGTGGTGGTTTTGGAACCCGGAACCGCTCCGCGACATAATCCGGCACAGCGCTAGCTGTGACATCTGAGCGAGGACATCGACGGCTGTGACCTCGACGGCCGTGACATCAACGACGACTAAGGACTGACGAACACGTGGGCATCTTCCGCCGTGGCACCAAGGACACCAGCGCCGAGCTCAGCTCCAGCACCCCCGCCACGAGCGGTGAAGACAGCGGCGGTGAGGACAACCGGTCGCCGGGTCACGCTGTCCGGGCTGGCGGGCCGTTCGACCGCTCAGAGGTCCCGGGCCTGGACGGGCGCCTGGATCTCGGATCGCTGTGGCTGACCGGGGTTCCCGGCATGGAGCTGCGTCTCGAGGTCGAGGAGGAGTCGCAGAACGTTGTCGGGGTCACCGCGGTGCTGGGGGAGTCGGCGGTTCAGCTCCAGGCGTTCGCGGCACCGCGCAGCGAGGGTATCTGGGACGAGATCCGGACCGAGATCGCCGCGAGCATCACCAGTCAGGGCGGAACGGCTGACAAGGTCTCAGGTCCCCTCGGGACCGAGCTCCGAGCCCAGATGCCGGCGCGCGGCCCTGATGGCCGCACCGTGTTCTCACCGGTGCGCTTCGTCGGCGTCGACGGCCCCCGCTGGTTCCTGCGCGCCGTCCTCAGCGGGCAGGCAGCCGTTGATGAGGGCGCGGCGTCCACCCTGCTCGACGTGGTGAGGGGGACGGTCGTCGTGCGTGGCGATGAGGCGATGGCCCCCCGCGAGCTGCTGTCCCTGACGCTGCCCGTCCAGTCGGACGGTGAGGACAGCGCCGACCAGGGCCTGGCAGATGAGGACTCGCCGAACGAGAATCACCAGGACGCCCCCTCCATCGACGACTTCAAACCTTTCGAACGCGGGCCAGAGATCACCGAGATCCACTAGTGATGGGACCGGACATGGCAGCTGGGCGCGAGGGGAGGGCTGGGCGGGCCGGACTGCTCTCGCGTGTGACAGCACGGCTTGCCCGAACCGAGTCCGACCTCGAGTCCGAGGATCTGCAGGAGGACACCGGCCGCCTGGGCGGGACGAGGATCGTCGACCTGGTGGACCGTTCCGAGGCCATCATCTGTGGTGCGGTGCGCAGCGTTACCCTTCGACCTCGCGTCAACGTGCCGGCCCTGGTGGTGGAGATCTACGATGGCAGCAAGACCATGAACCTCATCTGGCTCGGACGTCGCCGGATCGGAGGAGTCGTACCGGGCATCTTTGTGTGCGCTCGCGGACGGGTTACCTTCCAGCACGGCATACCGACAATCTTCAATCCCGCCTATGAGATAAGGCCTGACCGTGGCCACTAGCGACGACGTCGCTGCGAGCTCGCCGGACATCTCCGACCCGCACACCGTCGAGTCCCTCATCCGGGAACGACTGTCATCGGCGTTGGGAGGAGCCAGGGGTTCGCTCGAGACGGCACTGCCCACTGTCGCATTCGTGGTGGCGTGGGTCTGGCTGCACGACGTCAGGATTGCCGTGGGCGCCTCGGTGGTTGTCGTGATGGTCCTGCTGGCAGTGCGCCTGGTCACCCGGCAGACACCTCGCTACGTCTTGTCAGCCGTGCTGGCCACCGCTTTCGCCGCGTTCTTCGCACTACGCACAGGGAAGGCCGAGGCGGCGTTCCTGCCCGGAATTCTGACCAGTGCAGGCTGGGGTGTGGGTTCGCTGTTGTCGGTGCTGCTGCGCTGGCCGATCGTGGGCTTCATGGTCGCGGCCGCCGACCCACGGATGGCTCAGGAACCCGCATCATTTGCGCCGTTCACGTCATGGCGGCGGGACCGCGGTCTGGTGGCGGTGTGTCAGCGGCTGACCATGGTTCTCGTGGTGCTGTACGCCGTACGGGTCGTGGTGATGTACCCCATGTATCTGGCCGGCCAGGTTGAGCTGCTCGGAGTGGCCAAGATCGCCCTGGGATGGCCGGCATACCTGTGCGCACTGGCGATCATGGGGATGATCCTCGTACGCGGCAGGACACCGCTTGCCGTAACCGAGCCGCAGACCGCGTCCGAGCCGCGGATCACAGCCGAACCGGAGACCGGACCCGAAGCGCCCGCGGGACCTCGGTAACCAGGTCAGCCGGCACCGGCGACCCAGCCCGCCTCGATCATTCCTTGTCGCGGGGGAGCCGTTCGCCGGGGCTGAGCATGGACTCGAGCTCGTCCTCGATCTCGGGGGTGGCAAGGAACAGCAGCTCGTCGTGTGCCTCGAGCGAGTCATCGCGGCTGGGCGCAATCGGGTGGTCCTCCCGGATGATCCCCACCAGCACGCTGTCGTCGGGCCACGGGACGTCCCCGACCCTCTTGCCGGCGTACGGGCTGTCGTCCGGAAGGGTGAGCTCGACCATGGTGGACTGGCCCTGTCCGAAGGTGAAGATGCGGACCAGGTCGCCGATGCTGACTGCTTCCTCGACGAGTGCGGTCATCAGACGCGGTGTCGAAACGGCAACATCCACACCCCAGGCCTCGTCGAACATCCACTCGTTCTTGGGGTTGTTCACCCGGGCAACGGTGCGGGGCACCCCGAACTCGGTCTTCGCCAGCAGCGACAGGACCAGGTTCGCCTTGTCATCCCCGGTCGCGGCGACCACCACATCGCAGTCGGCAAGGCCGGCTTCGTGAAGCGAGCTGATCTCGCAGGCGTCCGCCAGAAGCCAGGTGGCTGCCGGGACACGAGCGGCCTGGACATCGTCGGCGTCCTTGTCGATCAGCAGTACCTGGTGTCCGTTGTGCAGTAGCTCGCGGGCTATCGAGCGACCCACACTGCCCGCTCCGGCTATGACTACTCGCATAGGGGTGGATCTCCTTTCAGGCGATGGTCTTCAGGACGACTGTCGGCAGGGGCGGTGAGACGGTTCACTGTGCTCAGAAGGCCGGGGGCAGCTGGTCGAGGATCCGCTCGACGGTCGTCAGGGCCGCTGCTGTCGTGATCAGGTGGACCAGATCCCCGTCCTGATAGACCGTGTCCTTGGCAGGAAGCAGACCATCGCCGAGCCGGGTCACGTAGGCCACCCGGGCACCCGAGGCGGCCTCGAGCTCGAGGATCCGGCGGCCGATCCAGGCCGGGTTGATCGACACGTCGGCGATGACGACATGGCCACTGGGGTCGGTGTGTTCGGGGACGGAGCCCTGCGGGAGCAGACGGCGCAGCATCTGGTCCGAGGTCCAGCGGACTGTGCCAACCGTCGGGATACCGAGCCGCTGGTAGATCGCAGCCCGGCCGGGGTCGTAGATACGAGCAACCACGTGCTCGACGCCGTAGGTCTCCCGGGCAACCCGGGCCGCAAGGATGTTGGAGTTGTCCCCGCTGCTCACGGCGGCAAAGGCGTAGGCGCTCTCAACGCCGGCTTCGACCAGGGTGTCCCGGTCGAAGCCCAGGCCGGTCACCCTCTTGCCTTCGAAGCTCCCCCCCAGACGGCGAAAAGCGGCGCTGTTGCTGTCGATGACGGCCACGTCGTGGCCCTGGCGCTCGAGACTGAGTGCCAGGGTCGAGCCGACCCGGCCACAACCCATAATGACGAAGTACACGCAGCGACGCTACACCGAGCGGGGACCCGATCGCGCCCAAACGCCTGCGGCGGGCGCGATGCAAAGATGTGCAAGGCTTGCCGCTTAGAGTTGTTGCCGTGTCAAGTTCAGGCAGGATCATCAAACGGCTCCTTGTCGGAAGGGCCATGCGCAGCGACAGGCTGGGCGAGACGCTGCTTCCCAAGCGGATCGCGCTCCCGGTCTTCGCCAGCGATGCACTCTCATCAGTGGCCTACGCGCCCGACGAGATATTCCTCACCCTCGCCGTCGCCGGTGGCACCTTTGCCACCACTCACTCCTGGCAGATCGGCCTGGCCGTCGTCTTCGTCATGCTGGTGGTGGTGGCGTCGTACCGGCAGAACGTGCACGCCTACCCCTCTGGTGGCGGTGACTATGAGGTGGCGACCGTCAACCTCGGACCGAGGGCCGGCCTGTCGGTCGCGAGCGCCCTGCTGGTCGACTACACGCTGACTGTCGCGGTGTCGATCTCGTCAGGAGTGCAGAACGCCGCCGCGGCCCTGCCGTTCCTACGGGGAAATGAGACGACCGCCGCGATCGCACTGGTCGTGCTGCTGACCGCGATGAACCTGCGTGGCGTACGCGAGTCCGGCACAGCGTTCGCGGTCCCGACCTATGCATTCATGATCGGCATCATCGGCATGGCGTTGTTCGGGTTCTACCGGGAAGCCACCGGAACCTTGCCCCAGGCCGACAGCGCGCGGTTCGCGCTGGTCCCGGAGCACGGAGCAGAGGGTCTTGCCGGGTTTGCCATGGTCTTCCTTCTCCTTCGCGCTTTCTCCTCGGGCAGCGCGGCGCTGACGGGGGTGGAGGCCATCTCCAACGGCGTACCGGCGTTCAAGAAGCCCAAGAGCAAGAACGCGGCCACGACTCTCCTGATGATGGGGGCCGTGTCGGTCACCATGATGATGTCGATCATCACCCTGGTGAACATGACCGGAGTCAAGTTCGCAGAGATCCCGGCAACCCAGCTCACGTTGGCGGGCAAGCCGGTCGGCACGGGATACACCCAGGACACGATCATCGGTCAGCTGTCCAAGACCATTTTCTCCGGATTCCCCATGGGGGTCCTCTTCATCTCGATCGTCACCGGGATCATCCTCGTCCTGGCGGCGAACACCGCATTCAACGGCTTTCCGGTGCTGGCGTCGATCCTGGCGAAGGACGGCTTCCTGCCTCACCAGCTGCACACCCGAGGTGACCGGCTCGCCTTCTCCAACGGCATCCTCATCCTGGCCGGTGCCGCCATCTTCCTGATCTTCATCTACCACGCGCAGGTCACGAGGCTGATTCAGCTCTACATCGTGGGGGTCTTCGTCTCGTTCACCTTGAGCCAGACCGGGATGATCCGGCACTGGAACCGCCACCTGCGCACCGAGCGTGACCCCAAGGAGCGAAGGAGGATGATGCGTAGCCGGACCATCAACACCGTCGGCGCCTTCATGTCGGGCACGGTGCTCCTGGTCGTTCTGGCCACCAAGTTCATGAAGGGGGCTGGCTATGCCATTGCGGCGATGGTGGTCCTCTTCATCATCATGAACGGCATCCAGAAGCACTATGCCCGGGTCCGCACGGAGCTCGCGGTCGATGACGCCGGTCAGGAGCAGATGCTCCCCTCGCGGGTGCATGCGATCGTCCTGGTCTCCAAGATTCACAAGCCCACCCTGCGTGCCCTCGCGTATGCGCGGGCGACCAGGCCCTCGCTCCTGGAAGCCATCACGGTCAACGTGGAGCCCGATGAGACGACGGCACTGCAGGACGAGTGGGAGAGCCGTGAGATCCCAGTTGCCCTCAAGGTGCTCGACTCGCCCTTCCGCGAGATCACCAGCTCGGTCGTCGAGTACGTCAAGTCCGTCAGACGGGGAAGCCCCCGCGATGTGGTCATGGTCTACATCCCGGAGTACGTCGTGGGTCGCTGGTACGAGCAGCTTCTTCATAACCAGACCGCTCTACGTCTCAAGAGCCGCCTGTTCTTCACCTCCGGGGTGATGGTGACCAGCGTGCCCTGGCAGATGCGTTCCTCCCAGGGTGCAGAAGCGCGGTTCGCAGGGGCCAGAGAGAGACATGACGGACCGCGTCTCGACGGGGCGAAAGTGCCGTTCCACGGTTCCGAAGAACCCCCCGAGGGTGACGAGGGGCAGCTCGGGCACCATGACGAGACTGCACAGGACCCCCTCGCGGACATGAGCGTGGACTCTGAGAGGCGTGGACAGTGAGCAGCCAGAACCTTGACCAGAAGCCCGAGCTGCAGCCTGCCCCCGGGAATGAGGCGCACGTGTCGCTGGTCGGGTCGCAGTTCGAGGCTCAGGTCGGCAAGGTCGCCCACGGTGGCCACTGCGTGGCGCGCATAGGGGGTCGCGTGGTCTTTGTCAGGCATGCGCTCCCGGGCGAGCGGGTGCGCGTGCAGGTCACCGACGGCAACGAGGACGATCGGTTCCTGCTCGGGGACGCGGTTGAGGTGCTCGAGCCCTCGACACACCGAGTCGTGCCTGCGTGTACCTTCGCCGGTCCTGGCAACTGTGGTGGATGCGACTGGCAACACAGCGACCTCACCTATCAGCGTGAGCTGAAGGCGTCCGTCGTGACCGAACAGTTCCAGCGGTTGGCGGGCATGGATGTCGTGGTCGACGTGGAGGCGCTCCCTGGCAACGTGGAGGGGCTTCGATGGCGGACCAGGACCGAGTTCGCCATCGACGCCTCGGGTGTCGCGGGGCTGCACCGGCACCACAGCAGTGAGATCATCTCGGTTCAGGACTGCCTCATCTCGACCGAGAGACTGATCCAGACCGGTGTGCTCGACCGCCGCTGGCCGATGGCGACCTCTGTTGACGTGGTGGATGCCAGCGGCGAGCCTGCGGCCGTGACGGTACCTCTGCCCTCCCGGGACTCGACCATTCCCCAGGTCACCGAACGGGTCGACACCGGCGACTGGTCGGCCGAGTTCCGGCTCTCGGCGCGGGGTTTCTGGCAGGTCCATCCGCACGCCGCAGCCACGTTCGTCGCCCATGTGTGCGCCGAGCTGGCGCCGCAACCGGGGGAGCGGGCGATGGATCTCTATGCCGGCGTCGGGTTGTTCGCGCTGGCGCTTGCCGATGCCGTGGGACCGGACGGAGCCGTGCTGGCCATCGACTCGGATGCCCACGCGATCACTGACGCCAAGAGCAACCTGCGTTCCCGTCCCGAGATCGAGCTGCGACGCGGCAGGGTGGACCGTGCGTTGAAACCCCTGGTCCGACAGGGAATCCACACCGACCTGGTTGTCCTGGACCCACCACGCACGGGGGCCGGTAAGTCCGTCATCAAGGACATCACCGCGCTGGCACCTCGGGCCATCGCGTACGTCGCCTGTGACCCGGCCGCACTGGCGCGAGACGTCGCCTACGCGAGGGCTGCCGGATACGGCATGACGTCCCTTCGTGCTTTTGACGCCTTCCCGATGACCAGCCACGTGGAGTGCATCGCCATTCTGGAGCCCCTGGTCAAGGAGTCTGCGGTGCGGGAGGCGCAGGGGTGAGCGGGGGAGCCGATGCACAGGAGTGGGACCGGAGGTATTCCGGAGCGGACCGGGTGTGGTCGGCGGCCCCGAACGCCTGGGTGGCCGGCACGGTCGGCTCCTGGTTCACCGGAAGGGCACTCGACCTGGGTGCCGGCGAGGGGCGCCACAGTGTCTGGTTGGCGGCGCTGGGATGGCAGGTCACGGCTGTCGACTTCTCCGCGACGGGGATCGAACGCGGGCGTGCCGGCGCCGAAGAGGTGGGCGTCGAGGTCGACTGGGTCGTGGCCGACGTACGGACCTGGGCGCCGCCGGCTGGTGTCACCTTCGACTTCGTCCTGGTGGCCTACCTGCATCTGAGCGACGATGTGCTGGCCCGTGCACGCGACTGGCTGGCCCCGGGTGGGGCCCTGGTTGTCGTCGGTCACGCCCTGCGCAATCTCACCGACGGAGTCGGTGGTCCAAGCGACCCCCGGCTGCTGCACACGGAAGCCGGCTACCGCGCGGCGGGTGAGGGGCTGGTGGTCGAACAGCTCGGCGAGGTGGTCCGTCATCTGCCGCAGGGAGATGCCATCGACCTCGTGCTCGTGGCGAGGCGACCGATGCGGCGGGCTCCGTGAGCAGCAGCAAGACGCAGCCGGGAGTACCGGCCGTGCGCAGCCGTGGATGGAG